>Ga0209501_10000989_pt1 | contig 32436 bp, 41 predicted proteins | sample ArcticOcean_MG_C_4_FD_187434 | JGI IMG/M metagenome (GOLD analysis project Ga0209501, IMG submission 187434) | Marine microbial communities from western Arctic Ocean - ArcticOcean_MG_CB4_134 (SPAdes) (version 2) | ecosystem: Environmental > Aquatic > Marine > Oceanic | place: Arctic Ocean...
CTACTCGACCTTGGTGTTTGGCGGTATTATTAGCCATAAGAAACAATAGGCAAAAAGCCCAGAACCTTCTGGCGCCAGTAAAATAACGGCTAGAGTCAGTAACCTGATTATCATTACCTGATTACTGGATGGTTTTTTATAGGCTATGTTGGCTATCATTTCAGCTATTCCTGCCACACGACCCGTTTTTTTATACCTGCGCAAATTTCCTATTCCCATGCGCTCCGCTAATTTTATGGGCGTATTTGGTACTTTGATAAAAGACGGTAACATCTAATCTCCGCCGCTCTTTTCTGGATTGTACTCTTCGTACTCTTTCTGTATTATCTGCTGCACCACCTGGAAGTACAGTTGCGTGACATACTGCATCTCAGGCATGTAATGCTCTATTGCCCTGTTCAGGTGTGGCACTGCCCTCTTTGAGCAGTTTACCTTGAATTTCATGGGCAATACGTCGTCCTGCTCGTAGCCTATGCTTTCGATAAGGTGATGAGGCGCCTCTTCTTTGGCATATTCTGTTATCTTAAAGTACCATTTGTCAAGGATATCTATGTCGAATCCAGTCTTGGATTCCTCGATAATCGTGGTCAATTCTTGCAACGATCTATCGGATATATCCATGAATTATGCATAGATATTCGAATCTTAATCTTGTTAGGTAATGTTTTATTCACCCTTGGGTTATAATTTTCTTAATGCAAGCAGGAAACCTAGAGGACGAACTAAACCTAAAGGAAATCGAAAAAATCACTAGAAAATACTGGGAAGATATCGATATCAAGAAATATATCAAGGATAAATATGCAGATAATGAAACTGTAGTTTTCATTGAAGGCCCTCCGACGCTCAACGGAAAGCCGCATATCGGACATATTCGCGGCAGGATCATCAAGGATATCTGGTATAGATTTAACGTTCTTAATGATTACGATGTAATATTCCGTGGCGGTTGGGATACACAGGGACTGCCTGTCGAACTGCAAGCTGAAAAAGAATTGGGGCTTAAAGGCAGTAAGATAGAGAATCTTAAGAAAATTGGAGAAGAAACTCTTATTCAAGCTTGTAAGGATCTAGTTCTAGATAATTATGAAACATGGAAAAAATCAGACCGGCTTCTTGGATTATCTCTTGATCACGATGAGGCATACTGGACATACAAAGATGAATACATTGAAAGAGAGTGGAAATATCTTGAGAAAGCTTGGGAAAATGGCATACTTGAAGAACTTGAATCCGTGGTTCCTTACTGTCCAAGCTGTCAAACATCTCTTAGCCATGCAGAAGTTGCCCAAGGCTATGAAACTGTCGAGGATCCTTCATTATATTACAAAGTAAAACTTGTTGACGAAGATGCATATCTAATTCTTTGGACAACTATGCCATTCACTGTTGTTACTGATATGCTGACCGGTGTGAAACCTGAATCAATATATTCCTATGTAAAAATAGAAAATGAGATATGGATAATTGCTAATGAGCGATTGAACGAATTAATGAATGTATTTCATATTGAGAATTTTGAAATACTGAAAGAAGTTAATGGCAAATCATTAGATGGTAAAAAATACATTCATCCCCTGGCAGAAAAATACATACCTGAACTACATGAGCTCTCCAAACAACAAGGCGTACATACTGTGGTTGCCGAAGATTTCGTTGACTTGACAACTGGAACTGGATTGGTTCATATCTCTCCTGCAAATGGAGAAATTGACTTTGATATCGGAAAGAAAAGAAATATTCCATCGTTTAATCCAATTGATGATCAAGCATGTTTTGATGAAAAATCCGGTAAATTTAATGGATTATTTGTACGTGACGCAAATGACGTGGTATTTGATTTATTAAAAACAGAAAATTCTTTAGTGAAACTTGGCCGACTTAAACATGAATATCCTTTATGCTGGAGATCCGGCCATCGATTATTATGGGTTGCAAGACGCGCATATTTTTATCTAGTCGATAAGTTGGATAACAAAGCTATTGAATCTGCTGAGTCTATTGAATATTATTTTGAACAACCCAGAAATCGATTTATTGAAATTATTAAAGAGAAAAGACCCTGGTGTATATCGAGAGAAAGAGTTTGGGGAACTCCGCTTCCTATATGGAAATGCATTTCATGTTCACATAAAGTTGGTTTATTCTCACGAAAAGCAATTATTGATAATGCGATAGAACTTCCTGACGGAGATAACTTTGAATTGCATAAACCATGGATGGATCGTATAGTAATTAATTGCCCTAAATGTAATAATGAATGTCATAGAGAACTATTTGTTCTTGATACTTGGCATAATAGCGGCGCCGCTCCTTTTGCATCTCTGTCTAACGAAGAGTACGATGAATTTATTCCTGCAACATTTCTTACTGAAGGCATAGATCAAACACGTGGATGGGCGTATACTCTTTTAATTGAAAATATTATAATGCAAAATTCTAGCGCTCCACCTTATAATGCATTTTTATTTCAGGGACATATTCTTGATGAAAAAGGCAATAAAATGAGTAAAAGATTAGGAAACATTGTTGAAGGTTATAAAACACTTGACGAAAATTCCGTCGATATACTGAGATTCTATTTGATGAGAAAAGCAACTCCTATAGATAGTCTAAATTTTAGTTTTGAAGAAATGAAATCTAGACCATATCAGGTAATCAGTACATTATATAATCTACATAAATACCTGAAACAAAACGGCGATTATGATAATTTCAATAAAGACGAACATACTCTTGAATGGTCGATTAATAATAACTCATTATCATCCCCTGACTGTTGGATCCTATCAAAATTACAGAATTTGATAAAAGACGTTACTAATTCATATAGCGGCACTAATTTCAATCTTGTTGCTGCATCAATCGATAATTTTATAATTGAAAGTTTTAGCCAAACCTACTTACCCATGGTCCGAAATGAAATATGGAATGACGATGATTCACATCTTAATAGACGTTTGTCGATCTATTCTATAATTTCTCACATACTTTACACTCTTGACGTATTATTGCATCCGATCTCTCCATTCATTACTGAATTCCTTCATAATTCAATATTTGATAACAATCCTATATTGTCTAAGACTTGGCCTAAAAGTAACCCTGATTTTCTTGATAATGATCTTGAGTCCGAATTCAAGTCTCTACAGATAATCATTTCTCAAAGTAATTCTGCTAGAATGAAGGGTAAACTGAAACGTCGATGGCCTTTAAAATTATCGATGATATATTCTGAAGATCACTCATTGTCCAATCTGATAAAGCACAAAGAATTATTGCAAACATTTTGTAATATACGTGATATAAAATACATCGATAATGTCGATGAATTGCCTGCCAATCTATCCATTTTTCCAAATTATGACATTCTTGGAAAAAAATTAAGGGCGGATATTAATGAATTTCGACGTATAATAAAAGAGCAAAATGCACTAGATCTGTTTAAACATTTCATAATTAATGATTCTTTTACCTTCAAAATCAATGACACTAGTTACGAAGTACTTAAAAATGAAATTAAATTTCAATTCGATGCAACTGATGATTATGTATTATCTTCTAAATCTGGAATTGTTGTTATTTTACCTAAAGAAAGAGATTCTGATTTATTTATTGAAGGATACCTACGCGATCTTGCTAGAAGAATTCAATCAGAACGTAAAGAATCCGGCCTTGACCCTTCTGAAATGTTGAAAAATACATTGATATATGGAATTGATACTTCCACTAGGAAATTACTCATGCCTAAATTATCCGAACTAAAATATCTAATTAGAACAAATAATGTAGAAGTTGTTGATGACTTGAATTCATCATATAATTGGAAAGATATAGATATAGACGGATCTAAACTAAAAATCTGTATAATTAGTTCTTGACGCCTAGTATCTTTTTCATAGTATTGATTTTGTTAGATTCCTTTATTGAAATAATTTTTACTATGAATTCAATATCTTTTTGATTAAATGTCCTTGTTTGTCTTAGATAAATAAAATAGATTGCCATTCCAGTAGGGATGAGCACTAATAGCGATAAAGTTGAAGACACAGAACTGAATAATGCCGTGTACAAATAATACAAAGATACTGACATAATTATTGAACCTGATAATGAATTAATTATCGCCTTCCTATCATATTTTAGATCTCCTAACGTATACGACTTATAGCTTATGATCAATGCAGTTGAAACTATCATTAATGCTCTTCCATATGACAAGTAATTTACATCTATGCTGTTATTCAATACTTGAGAAATTAAGATCATTGATATGAATAATAAAAGACCTAATATGTTCGCAAACATTATCCATTTTGTTTTTCCCCTAACAAATAATTGACTATTGTAAATTGATGAAAATGTAGTTATTCCTATTGCAATAGAGATTACTGCCGCAGGTAGTGCACTGTCCGCATATTGTTCACCAAATATCGACATTAATGGCACTGACAATGCAGCAATCATAAAAGCTGCAGGCATTCCAATAAATGATACATACCGTGTATATAGTTTAGATAAATCTCGGAATGAATCTAATTTATTTAGTGAAAAAAGCGCTGACAAATTAGGTGTTATCGCAGTAGCAAGAGAATTAGGCGCATAAGCTCCAATTGTCGAAGCAGCTATTGCAATTGTGTATATTCCTAACCCCGGAAGTCCCAGATTAATTAAAGCATATATTCTATCGATTTGCGTCACCCCGAATATTATTAACGATGATATTAATATTGGCACAGAATAATTTATTGTCATAGAACGATTAATTTCTTGTTTTGGACTCTTTAATTTATTCAAACAAATTGGCAATACTAAAATCGCGAATAATAAATCTCCTATTAAATATCCTGCCAAAACACCAATTATTCCAAAACCTGCATAGGCAAGAATTGCAGCGAATGTAAATTTTGTTACAATCGAATAAATCTGTATAATTCCTACCTTATAGCTATTTCCTATTGATATCATTCCACTAAATAGGAATTGATTCAAAGTAAACAAGAAGATTTGCGTAAGTGCTATAAATAATAATCCATTAGTTATTTTTCCATTAAAAATCATTGAATTAATAATGTCAATATTCACAAAGATTAGTATGGATAATATTAGAGATATTATTATTAACAAATATAACGAATACAGAAAAATGGTATTTGCCTTTCCTTTCTCTTTTGATGCAATAAATTCAGGTATGAATTTGGTAATTGCATGCGGTAATGGAAGTGGAGACATAATTGGTATTGGTAAACAAAATGTTGCTAATGTTGCAAATAAATACATTATAATTTGAAATCCAAAAATTATTCCAATTTCTGTTATGTCTAATGTATTAGTTAATACGATAAAATGGCCAGTAATTACAAATAGAGAAACAATATTTGAAAGATATAGAGACGCTGCTCCTTTTGCTATGTTTTTCTGCATGATTATACCCTCTCCTTCTCATAAAAGGTATAAATTCTTCCATCAAAAGACAATATGTACACCTCACCATTTTCATCTTGACCTAGAGATGAAACCTGAAATGGCCCTTTCAATAATCTTTCTTTCTCATATTCATCACTAGATAGATCAATTGTCCAAATATTTCCACTGCAAAAATCAGAGAATATATATTTATTTTTCAGACTCTCGATTCTTCCATGATATACATATCCTCCAGTTACAGAACATCCTTCACTGTGTGAATATTCAATAATTGGCATTATGAGATTCTCTTTATTACAAATTTTATTGTTAAAACAACTATTGCCTTCCATTATATTCCATCCATAGTTTCCACCTTTCTCAATTATGTTTATTTCTTCAAAATTATCTTGTCCGACATCCCCTGCGAATAATTTTCCAGTCTTCATGTCAAAACTCATTCGCCAAGGATTTCGTAGACCATATGCCCATATCTCATCTTTAAAATTACCATTATCGATAAATGGATTGTCGTTAGGAATTTGATAACGATTATCTTCTGAAGATTTACTAACATCAATTCTTAATATTGAACCCAATAATGCATTCCCATTTTGCCCATTAAGAAATGGATCCCCTCCAGATCCTCCATCCCCTAATGCAATATACAAGTATCCATCGGGCCCAATTATAATACTGCCTCCATTATGATTTGAATATGGCTGATCAATCTGTAATATTTTTAATTCAGTATTGAATATTGATTCAATATTTTTAGTATTTTTAAATCTAGAAATTACGGAATTACCATCAAAATCTATATAATGTATATAGAAATACCCATTATCAATGTAATTCTGATCAAAAGTAAATCCAAGAAGGCCTCTCTCTCCAGTTAATTCTTGATCAATTTTCTCTCTTATGTCTATGAATAGCGATATATTGTTCGAATCTTTTTCAATGTAAAATATAATTCCCTCTCTTGTCGCAACAAATATTCTTCCTGATTCATCATTTGGTGTTGTTAAATAGATTAAATTACCGACCTCAATTTCTGGGAATGCAATATCTAACTCCACCCCTGAATCATTAATTTCAGTTGAATCATCTTGTTGAGAATTTTCATCCTTTACAATGTCAAAAAATCCACATGCCATAGTAGTAACTGAACAGGCAAGATAATCAATTGGAAAATTCAGAATGAACAATATTGATAATATTACTATACTTGCAATAATTAATGTTTTTTTATTATTCAAGTTAATTCAAATACCTCCTTAGTTTATTTGATTTCGACGCATAATCTATCCAATCTATTCTATCTTTTGATATTCTTTCATCATTAATTATCATTGTTATCTCATCAACAATATTATTAACATTCTTATTTGATACATCTATCTCAAATGTTTTATCATCTCCATATTTCATAACAGTATCATAATGTATAGTTCCAATCAATTCAGATACTAGGTTATCTCTAATTTTTAATTCATCATAATTTCTTTTTTTGTACCTGTCTATCAATATATCCGGCTCACATCTCAATACAATTACTTTTAATAACGCCTCCTCTGGAATCACTTCAGGTAATAAATGCCCAATTATTATGAATTTTTTCCCCATAAATTCATGATCAATACGTTCTCTTACATCTTTTAGATCATTCACAATTAATTGACCTTCTTCATATTCTGCAAGATTATTTTCTATAATGAATTTATTTATATCAAATACATCTACGTTCATATTTTTTGATATCTCTCTAGCAATTGTTTTTTTACCAGTGCCTGGGCTTCCTGTTATTCCTATCATTGTTATCTTAAAAATTAATTGATTCTAATTCTATTAAATATAATATGTGCTCCGGACGGGATTTGAACCCGTGTCGACGAATTGAGAATCCGCCATCCTTGACCTTCATTATTTTTGGCCGAGCTAGACGACCGGAGCGCAATCAGTAATTACTACGTATTGTCTATAATTATTCAAAAATATCTACGATTAATTCTTTTTGTTAATTTCATCTACTGCTAGTCTGATATCTGATGATTTTACTGTTTTTCTTCCAGCGTGCTTTGCATATACTAATGCTTGTTCTGCAATTTTAATACCGAATTGTTCTAATACTGTCCTTAATTCCTCTGCAGCATCATCTCCAACTCTTTCGGCACCCGTTTTTTTAATTATTCTATAAACAGCAGCTAACCCGAATTCTAAATCGCCCATGGTAAATTAAACTGGTTATAATAGTTATATAACCTTTTTTTAGGACTAATGACCTGATATAGTACGTTTAAGATGAATATTGATGATTTTGACTTGTTTGATGCGCATATTCATTTATCTGCGACTGAATTTAATTCTTCTAGACTTGATATTTTAAATTATTTGAAAGTATCTAAAACACTCGCATTTAATGTCTCAGAAACACTAAATGATTCTAAAATTACGGTGGAACTTTCTAATTCTAACGATAATTTGCTTTCATTTGTTGGAATGCACCCAAAATATTCCCAATCTAACTTGGAAGAATTTGACGTATTCTTCAAAGATAATTTAGATCTTATTGACGGTGTTGGCGAAATTGGATTAGATAAAACCTACATTGAACGTGGAATTGACTTTGAAAACCAAATTATTACTTTCAAACACATGTTACAACTTGCTGAAAAGTCTAAATTACCTGTTTCTATTCATTCTAGAGACGCTACACAGGAAGTATTAGATATTTTAGAATCATATAATCTTCCTTGCATTATGCTACATTGGTTTTCAGGTCATGAAGATCAATTAAAAAAAATATTAAATTCTGAAATATTAGTTTCATTTGGACCTGCTTTAGTATATTCAAAGTCTCTTCAAAAACTTGCAAAATTATCCAATCCTGAATCTACTATTGTAGAAACTGACGGACCTGTTCCATTTTCTGCATGCTATGAAGGTAAAATTGCCGAACCTTCATTCATTCCCAGCATAGTTAATAAATTAAGTAATTTGTGGTCTATCCCATTTGACGATATATTGGAACAAATATCTGATAATTTAAAAAAATATATAGTTGTAAGGAGTAACTAAGTATAATGAAACGAGTTTGGACATTATCTACGCAAGTAATGGAAAACAATCAATCCTTGTTTACTACTGATTATGAAGAAAATAAGAAGGCATTGGATGCTGTTTCTGTGATTACTTCAAAAAAACTACGTAATCAAATTGCAGGCTGTATAACAAAAATTAAAAATAATGAACAAAAATCACTCCTTGTTAATGAAACTGCCACGGTTAGTTCAATAGATAGTGAAACATCTATTACCAATGAATCAGATTAAATTTTTTGGAAATATTTGTAAACATACTAATACAAATAATATCTCTACCGATCTTAGTAATCATTCAATAAACCAAGTATTGGATATACTTAATGATAAATATAATGTTGATCAATCATTGTTAGATTCTAATAATCTTTTAATCGCGGTAAATAATGTAGAAATCTCAGTTCTTAATAATCATGATACAGTAATTAAAAATGGCGATGTCATATCGATAATATCAATAAGCCATGGCGGATGAACATACATAAACTGTCTAAACAAGATTCTTGTTTAATCGTACAAATTAATTCTTCTACTGACAAATCTTCATTAATTAAACTTCGAGAAAATTATCCTAAACTTCTAACTCAATTTATTAATCCAGGTTCAATTCTTAACCTGCAGCATTTGATATTCGCCATAAAACAGTCTTATTATGCAAAGAAACACAATCTTTTAGCGGCTCGTGAATTTGAGGTTGATTTATTGATGCGTATTTCAATAACCGATCAAATTGAAGAAGCACTGACAATCGCAGGAATTTCACCAAAAAATAAATCCTATCTAATTGCATCTGTTGGCAAAATCAAAGAACTTACACAAATACACAATTGGATTGTTAAGAATCTTGAATATTCTACCGATATAAATATAAATAATTATAGAAAAATAAATAAACTTCATAATATTGATTTAGATAAATTAAATCAATCAAATATTGAATTAGATCTATTAAGTTATTCTGCAGTAAAATTGGTCTCAAGATTCTCTGACTAAATAATTTAAAACATTAATACATCTAATACATTTGAGATACATATGAAAAACTACCGCACTCCTTCGTTAGTAATTAATTTGAAGAATTATGCTGAAATACATTCTAATTATTCACTTGACATATCAAAAATTTCAGAATCAGTTGCTAATGAAACATCAGTTGAAATTATTGTATGTCCGCCAAATCCAGTTCTTTCTAAGATAATTGATAATGTCAATATTCCTATCTATGCACAACATGTTGACGATTCTAAAATAGGCAGCTCTACTGGTTCAATAGTTCCTGAATTATTAAAATCAATAAATTGCCCAGGTTCATTAATTAATCATTCAGAAAAACGTATTTCATTAGATGAAATTGAAAGATTAATTATTAGATTTAAAGAAATTGAGTTAATATCTTTAGTTTGCGCACAGTCAATTGAAGAGGTAGAAAAGATTGCTAAATTAAATCCCGATATGATTGCAATTGAACCTCCAGAATTAATTGGTTCTGGACGTGCTATATCAAAAGTAAATCCAAAAATAATATCTGATTCCGTTGACGCTGTTAATCAAATTAATAATAATATAGATGTACTATGCGGTGCTGGAATTATGACTTCAGAAGACGTATCTATCGCACTTGAATTAGGATCTAAAGGAATTTTAATTGCAAGTGGAATTATACAAGCAAATAATTGGAAAAATAAAATTATTGAACTTGCTACACCTATGAAAAATTATTCGTAGTAATAATGATTAACTATTTTTGACAAATAAGCGAAGCTATATCACATCATACCTGATAAAAAAACAACTACCGCTTATATTATCATGTCACATTTCGCATCAAAATGGAATAATGAAAAAACTCCTGGATTTAGTGACAAAGTTAAAGAAGTAATTCGCGCCGATAAGGAACCCGTAAAACCTAAACTCGAACAAGCCGTACGCCAAATCAGAACACAGATTGTAAAACTAGATCAAACTAGTGGAAAACTCAAAGCACGTGATGCCAACATCTTCAATAGTGTTGTTGCCGCATTACAGAAACACGATCAACCACATGCTACTGTGTATGCAAATGAATTGGCAGAAGTACGAAAAATGAACAATATGGTGGATCAATCAAAGCTTGCATTAGAACAAATTGCATTGAGACTCAATACCGTTTCAGAATTAGGCGATGTCGTCGTAACCTTAACTCCTGCAATGGGTGTCATTAGAGATATTCAATCGGGCGTTATGAACATCTTACCAGAAGCTGAGCATGAAATTAGCGAAATTAATGGATTGTTAAGCGGTATCTTAGTTGATGCAGGTCAGATGGGCGGACACACTATTAACTTTGAAAACTCTAATGCCGAATCAAAACAAATTATGGATGAAGCATCTGCCGTCGCTGAAGAAAAGATGAAAGAACAATTCCCTGATTTGCCATCTGCTGCAGATTCATTATTGCCAAAGAAAAATAAAATAGAAGGCCTATTCGAGTGACAGAATAATTCTGTCGCTTATCCTTTTTTTGCGAAAGTGTGTGATAATATGTTTGAAAGAATAAAATTAAATATAAAAAATATGCGAGATAGAAATAAGATCAATCAATCATTGCGAATTCTACAAATCCAACAAAAAGACGTATTTACTCTTAAAATTAAATTAAATCAAAGGATCAATAAAATTAAATTATTATGTAATGAATCTTCATCGAACAATGATCATACATTTTACGCCATTTATAAGAAAGAATACGACGATGTAGAACAATTATTTGATAGTATCAAGATTAGCGAAATATCAATTATTCGTGCAATAAGTCGAATGGAAACCTTGAGAGACGTTCATCAGGCAACAAATTCATTAAGTTTGGTTGTGGAAATGTGTAAAGATATGGACGTTACTCTTTCGAATATCATACCTGATGTAAATGAACAAATAATGACTCTAAATAGGTCTCTTAATCAATCATTAGATCTGCCTGAATTATCAAATAATGAATTATCTGAAATGAACAAGTCGATTGAGGCAAATATCTTACAGCCAATAGTAGAGAGAATTGAAAATGAGAGTGATAAATTTGATTCAATTGTGAAAAATAATCAAATCACGTCTATAGTTAATAAAAAATTGATAAATAATCCAGGTAATCCGGAAATGAACTTTAAGAAATACACCCCGAAAGAATCAGAAAAGAACAAAATTGAAGATAAAATCAGCAAATATATTGACCGAAATGAGGGACATTTTGATGTTGTTGATGCAGCAAACGAATTAGGTTTATCTGTTGAGATGGTTGAAACTAAAACTATAGAATTAATGAGCAGAGGAAAAATAAAAATTCAAAGGTGATTGATCTGAGTTCCGCTCCTGAAGTATTACAAAACACTGCACAAACTTATGCACGCGAGGCAATAAAATTTGATACGCAAGGTTCTAGAGGAACTGCAATACAAATGTATCAAAAATCTATTGAAGCCTTAATTAAACTAACAAAACTTTATCCAAATGAATCACATACTCAACTTTATATTAAACATGCAAAACGATACCAAGAACGTATAAATCAGTTACAAAATACTTCTGATATGCCTCAAGATAAACAATCAGATTCACAATCTGGGGTTGTTGAAATTGTAAAATCATCATATGAGGACGTAATTCTTCAAGAAAAACCCAATATAAGTTGGGAAGAAATAGTTGGTAATGAAGATGCAAAAAAAGCATTAAGAGAATCTATTACCTTTCCTTCAATGCGACCTGATTTATTTCCATTGGGATGGCCGCGTGGAATATTATTATATGGACCGCCCGGAACCGGAAAAACACTATTGGCGGCTGCAGTTGCATCAGATATTGATGGACATTTTATGAATGTTGACGCATCTACAATCATGTCAAAATGGTTGGGAGAGGCAGAACAAAACGTCTCTAAATTATTCAAATCTGCAAAACATATGTTGGATGAAGAAGGCGTTGTATCTGTTGTGATATTTATTGACGAAGTTGATTCTTTGTTTGGAAGAGGCAGTAATACTTCTGATACTGGCGGTGAATCACGTGTACGTAATCAATTTTTGAAAGAAATGGATAGTATTTCTGATAAGGGAAAGAATCTTGCGTTATATATTATAGGGGCTACTAATAAACCATGGTCATTAGATTGGCCATTCCTGAGAAGATTTCAGAAACGTATCTGCGTCAATCTTCCTAGTTTGGACGCTCGTGTAGAAATGATGGAGATGTATACATCATCCCTCAAAGTCGACGAATCAATAAAATTATCTGACATTGCTAAATCTCTTGAAGGCTATTCCGGCAGCGATATACGAGATATTTGCCAATCAGTTCAATTACAAGTAGTATCGAAATTATTTGAAATGGGTTCTCCTACAGAAGATGTTCAACCAGAAAGCATTACTTCTGAAGATATTTATGAAATAATGGAAAAGAGAAAACCTAGTGTTTCGTCAGAAATGCTACATGCATATTCTACTTGGTCTGATAATTATAGAGCATTATAATCTATGGATCTAGCCTGTCTTGATCTCTTGGATATAGCACTGCCTCTCTGATATTCTTTCTATTTGCTAGAACCATGATTAATCTATCAAATCCCAATCCTAATCCTGAATGCGGTGGCATCCCCCATTTGAATGTTTGTAAATGAGATTCAAAATTCTTTATATCTAAACCTGATCTCTCAATATTATTCTTTAATTTATTTACATCATGAATTCGAACTCCTCCTGATGATAATTCAATATTTGAAAATTGTAAATCAAAAGACATGCTTAATTCTGAATCCTCATAACTTGAAATATAAAATGGTTTTATATTGCTTGGCCAATCCGTAATAAAATAAAATGATTTGTGCTTTGCCGATAAAATCACTAAATCATGTTCAGTTATGTCATCTCCGTAATCTTTCTTACTATCTAGACTGTTCAAGTCATTTATTACGTCTTCGTAAGTTATCCTATCAAAAGTATCGAGATAATTGTTTAAATCTGAATTAAGTAATTCTAATTCCTTTGAATTATTTTTAATTAAATTATTGATTAAATATTTAACTAAATTCTCACATAAATCCATTGTTTCACTATTATTTTTATAAGACCATTCAAAATCAATACTGACAAATTCATTTAGATGTCTTGTCGTATTAGATTTTTCAGCTCTAAAATATTGAGATATTTCAAATACTTTTTCGAATGCCAGCATTAATTGTTCCTTGTATAATTGAGGGCTCTGCGCTAAAAATCCTGGTTTGTCAAAATATTGCGTTTTGAATAATGTAGCACCTCCTTCTGCACCCTGAGATAATATTTTTGGTGTATTTACCTCGATGAAATCATTCTTGACGAAGAATTCTCTAATATACATCAAAGAACTATGCCTTAATTTGAATATTGATTGAATTTCGGGCTTTCTTAACGATAAAGGTCTTGCATCCAATATCACATCTAGTCCCGAATCCACTCTTCCGGTTGGGTCTAATGGAAGTGGATGTTCTGCAGGGTTTAATATATCTAGTTGCTCGATGATTAATTCAACAATATTGTTTTTTTCATTGTATACCAACGTTCCATTTGTTTTTACTATGCTTTGTCTAGTTAGATGTCCTACCTGACCCCATAATTCTTCTGAGACTAAATTTTTCTTAATAATTAATTGAAGTTTACCTGTAATGTTTCTTAATGTTAGGAATATTAAAGAACCAATTGATCGCGAATCCTCAATCCATCCTGATACGTTGACGTTTTTTCCATAGAAAGATTCGTCAATTTCATCTAAATTATCCAAGTAATTATTATTCATAATCTGTTACCCCCATGTACAAACTTGAAATTAAGGTTATATGTTCATTCCTAGTAGCACTACTCATAATGGCAAATAATCCAATTCCAGAACCATTAGGACGAATTGCACATGTCTTGCTAGTCATTGGTGGACTCAATTGGGGTCTCGTTGGTTTACTAGATACTAATCTAGTATCAATAATCGCCGATGCTACCGTTGGTGCTGTAAGCACATTAGTCTATGCATTAGTTGGTTTAAGCGCAATAATTAGCGTATTAGACGTTGCAATGTCTTCTAAATAATTCGAACTTCTAATGGGCTGTTTTTAACAGCCCGTTTTCTCCCCCTTTATTCTATAATATTGAACTTCTTCAGGTAACTGCCTAATTCAATTAATAATTCTGCGTTCATAAATTGAAACCCCCATTTTTCATAGACTATCTCACCAGCTTTTCCCATAAAATAAGTTCCCATTATAGCTGCATTTAATGGACTTTGACCTATGGATAATTGTGTAGCAATTACTCCCGCTAATATGTCGCCGGTTCCTCCTTTTGTCATGCAAGAATTTCCTGATTTATTAATAAATAATTCATTTCCATCTGTTATGTAATCTGTTTCTCCTTTAACAACAATTACTAAATTACGATCTTTTGCATAATTTAATAATTCATTTTTAATCTCATCTTCGCCATTCAGTTCTTTATTGATTATTTTCTTAAACTCTCCTAAATGTGCTGTAACAACAATGTTCTTTCCATCTAAACTATCAAATAATTCCTGATTTATTGCACCTGCATCTAGTATTATGTTCATGTTCTTATTTTCTAATCCTGAAACTAATTTTATTAGACCATTCATTTTTTGATTTACCATTCCGGGCCCTATTACAAATGTAGTTATATTATTTCTAAAATTCAGTATCTTATTGGCTACTCCCATAGTAATTTTTGAATCAGGTAATGGGTAGACTATTAAATCGGTCGATATTGAGCGAATTGGCGTAGCTATAATTTCGGGTACAAATAAGTATGCTAAATCCGCACCTGATCTTAGAGCGCCCATTGCAGATAATACTGGAGCCCCATGATACAATCTACTGCCCCCAACAATACCTATTATGCCATTCTCACCTTTATGCGAAGAACCTCTTCTAGGCAATATCAAATTTTTGACATATTGTTCATCAATTATCATCATAATTTGAATCATGGAGCGCATGAGATAAAAGTTTAAATCTTGTTGCTTATTGATTGACTTGGGATGACTGATAGCAATATTGAAAATGACTTAAGAGTTGGATATACTTTTGACGACGTTCTATTAATTCCACAAAGATCTACAATTTCTTCGCGAAAAGACACTAATTTACAATCGAATCTATCTAAGAACATTCGTCTAAATATTCCAATTATCAGTGCAAATATGGACACTGTTACCGAATCAAATATGGCAATCAAAATAGCAAGTTTAGGAGGCATTGGAATAATTCATCGATTTATGACAATTGAAGAACAAATTAATGAAGTTATGAGTGTTAAACGTTCAGAAGGAATAATGATTGATCAACCAGTAACAATTGGCCAAGATGGAAATGTTGGTCAAGTAAAAGAACTAATGTCTTTACATAAAATTGGAGGAATTCTTGTAAAAGACGATTTAAATAAATTATTGGGAATAATTACTAAACGAGATCTATTTTTTGAGTATAATGATAAAAAATCTGTAAAAGAAGTAATGACAAAAGACTTGATAACTGCTCCTGAAGGAACTAGTCTTGACGATGCTAAAACAATTTTCATAAACAATAAGATTGAAAAATTACCCGTAGTTGATTCATCAGACGAACTTGTTGGATTAATTACGAGTAAAGACATTTACAAAAGGGATAAATTTCCAATTTCATCAAAAGATGATAAAGGAAGATTAAGAGTAGGAGCTGCAATTGGTGTTAGAGAAGAAGATGTAGATAGAGCAATAAAATTAACAGAAGCTGGCGCAGATGCGATTGTAATAGATATTGCACACGGCCATTCAAACCATACAATAAATATGATATCAAAAATCAAGGATAAAATTGGAAATGCCGACATTATTGTTGGAAACGTTGCTACTGCAGAAGGAACTAAGGATTTAATTGAATCTGGAGCAGACGCAGTTAAAGTAGGCGTAGGATCTGGTTCAATCTGCATCACCAGAATTGTTACAGGTGCAGGCGTTCCTCAATTAACTGCAATCTCAGACTGTGTTTCAGTTGCAAAAGAGCATAATATTCCAATTATTGCAGATGGTGGAATTAGGACATCCGGAGATATAACTAAAGCACTAGCTGCCGGTGCATCGACGGTTATGATTGGCAGTATGCTTGCAGGTACTGATGAAAGTCCCGGTGTAATAGTATCAAGACCCAACGGAAGATATAAAATGACTCGTGGAATGGCTTCGTTAGGCGCTGCAGTAGATAGAAGAATAAAAGAAACTAATTCAATGGATGAAGAAGAGATGCTTGAATACGTTCCTGAAGGTGTGGAAGCATTGGTACAGTATCGAGGACAAGCAAGTGAAGTTATCGGTAAATTAGTCGGAGGATTAAGATCTGGATTAAGTTATTGTAATGCAAAAAATATTATTGAATTACAAAATAATAGTAAATTCATTAGAATAACAGGTGCGGGTAAAGCCGAAAGTGGCGCTCACGATGTTCATATAGTTGAGTAGACTTGATAGATAAATTAGAAAAAATACAAGATATTGACATAAACAAAATCAACACGTTTACTGATATGCTTGATGCAATGGGCGAATCAGGAGGATTTAATGCAAGTTTAACCAATGACGGATTTAAAATAATTAAGAACATGATTCAGGATTCTCAATGTCTTAGATTTTTGTCATTTCCTGCAGCTCTTGTTGCAACAGGAACTAGAGGTTTATTGAAAGAATTAATTAAAAGAAAATATTTTGACATCATAATTACTACATGTGGAACATTAGATCATGATTTAGCAAGAACATACAAGGATTATTATAAAGGAGATTTTGACTCAGATGACGTAGTTCTTGATAAACATGATATACATAGATTAGGAAATATATTCATTCCCAAGTCATCATATGGAGAAATCATTGAGGAGAAAATGACTAATTTGCTTGAAAATTTATATTCTTCAGGCATAAAGAATCCTGCAGCCTCAGATATAATTAAAGAAATGGGTAAAATGATAGATGACGAGGATTCAATATTATATTGGGCCAATAAAAATAATATTCCCATAATTATTCCTGGAATAATGGACGGTTCAGTGGGAAGTCAGATTTGGTCGTTCAGCGAACAGCACAAAGATTTTTCTCTAGATATATTAAAAGATCAACATTTACTTTCTGACTATGTATTCAAATCACAAAAGAGCGGCGCATTAGTTATTGGTGGAGGCATCTCTAAACACCATACTATTTGGTGGAATCAATTTAATGGCGGTCTAGATTATGCAGTATATATAACAACCGCTAATGAATATGATGGCAGTCTTAGCGGTGCAAGAACTAAAGAAGCAATATCTTGGGGTAAAATATCATATCTTGCACAGCACGTTACGATAAATGCCGAAGCAAGCCTTGTACTCCCTCTTTTAATAAAGTCTCTAATTAACAAATGAGTTTATATAAAACTCTATCAGAGATAATTTAGGTTAGAAACAAAATGGCAGAACCATTAACTTTAATTCATTATATCGCACCTATCGTCGGTCTATTATCAATAGTCTTTGCAGCGTATATCGCTTATCAAATTAATAAATACGAAATTGGCGATAAGAAAATGACCGAACTTTACAATGCAATTAGAACCGGTTCAAAAGCCTATTTGTACAGACAATACAAAACTATCTCTATAATTGCTATTATTGTAGCTATTGTATTATATCTTGCATTTGATTCTCCAAGAGACGGTATTCCAAAAGTAAGTTTCTCATTTCTTCTAGGCGCTGGATTCTCATTATTGGCAGGTTACATCGGAATGGACGTAGCAACAAGAGCTAATGCAAGGACTGCTACTTCTGCAAAATCCGGTACTGAAACACCATTAAAAATTGCCTACAGAGGTGGATTGGTTATGGCATTATTCAATGTAGGATTAAGTCTTATTGCAGTTTCAGGCCTATTTTATTTGTATGGTCAAGATATAACATTAATAGTTGGATTGGCATTTGGAGCCAGTCTTGCAGCATTATTTGCTCAATTGGGCGGAGGAATATTTACAAAAGCCGCAGACGTTGGAGCTGATTTGGTAGGAAAAGTCGAAGCAGGACTTCCTGAAGACGATCCTCGTAATCCTGCAGTAATTGCCGATAATGTTGGAGATAATGTGGGCGATGTTGCAGGACGTGGAGCAGATCTCTTTGAATCGATAACTGCCGAAAATATAGCCGCCATGATTGTAGGAGTAGTTATCGCGGGTTTACTTGATAATCCTAATTTTGTAATGTTGCCTTTATTAGCTTGCGCATTGGGACTAATTGCTACGGTTGTCGGCCTTCCTTTTGTACGCTCTAAAAACTTCACTGATCCTATGATTCCTATGAGAAATGGAATGATTGTCACTACAATCTTAGTAATAATTGGATTATATTTCTTGATTACTCAAACAGTACACAGCATCCATCTTTATTATGCGTCTTTAGTGGGTGTTTTCTCCAGCTTGATGATTTTCGTAATTACTTTGTACTACACGTCAAGTAAATACCGTCCTGTTAATTCAATCTCTGAGGCATCGCAAAATGGACCTGGAATTAATATCATCACTGGTTTCTCAGTGGCGTTGGAAAGTACTGTTTTGCCAATACTTGTAATTATTTTTGCATTAGGCGGTGGATTTTATTTCGGTGAACAATTCGCATTAGAGCATACTCAAATATCTCCTCAATTAGGTGGAATTTATGGCACCGCAGTAGCAACACTGGGAATGTTATCGCTCGCAGGTGTAATATTGAGCATGGATGGATTTGGACCAATTGTAGATAATGCAGGAGGGCTGGCTGAAATGTCTGGCGCAGACAAATCAGTACGAGATAGAATTGACATATTTGACGCTGCAGGAAATACTACAAAGGCATTGACAAAAGGATATGCATTGAGTTCTGCGGGACTTGCTGCTCTGATTCTATTTCAGGCTTATCTTATTGATTTGACTCATTTATCTAATGAAATACTCACTGTCGAAAGTATAGTAATCAATCTGATAGATTACAAGATAATTATTGCTTTATTCATTGGCGGATTATTACCATATGTTTTCTCATCATTTGCCATTCGTGCAGTTGGAAAAACTGCATTTAAAGTAGTAGCGGAAGTTCGACGTCAATTTAAGGAAAAGCCAGGAATATTAAAAGGAACTGAAGCCCCAGATTACGGAAAAGCAATAGATATCAGTACAATAGCTGCTCAAAAGGAAATGATTATTCCAGGATTATTGCCAGTCATAGTTCCATTATTAGTTGGAATTATATTGGGTCCATTTGCCGTTGGTGCATTCTTACTTAGTGCTACAGTTAGTGGTACTTTGTTGGCATTCCTGATGAATACTGGTGGAGCTGCATGGGACAATGCAAAGAAAAATATTGAAACTGGCAAATACGGAGGAAAAGGATCAGAAGCACATAAAGCAGCAGTAGTAGGGGATACTCTTGGAGATCCATTCAAAGACACTGCAGGACCTGCATTACACGTATTGGTTAAATTAATTAATACTATATCTCTGACATTTATTCCACTATTCTTGTTATTCATGTGATATCTGATTATAGAATTTTACATACAATCAACTTTTTTATGCGTAAATTCATCGAAAACCCCAATATTTCTTACCGGTCATATTGAATAATATTTTTCTAAATTGATTCATATATCATTATAAAATGACAAAACAATTCAGTTCGCATCTAATACTTAATTTAGAGTTCTATTCAGTTCATTTTACTGAAAATAATTAATAATTAATGTTTTAAAATCTAAAATTAAGCATTCTTAGTGTTCAATTTACTGTTTAAAGACTAATATTAATTCATTTTACTCGTGCTTATATACAAATCCTGTAACCGTAGGATTAGGTAATTGTCATGGTCGAAGCATACTGTGTAAAATGTAGAACTAAAAGGGAGATGAATGACCCGCAAAGCATTACTATGAAAAATGGTAAGCCTGCAACTCAAGGTATCTGTCCTGAGTGTGGAACAAAACTCTTCAGAATTGGAAAAACTCCAACTAGTTAATCAATCATCTCCACCCCTTTTTTATTACGATGTCTGAATCTGCAATAAATGCGCCAAAAGGACTATTGAGACTAATAATTTTAGATATTTCCTCGAAAAATCCTGTAAGTGGAGCTGAGATAAGTAAACATATCAAGTCCATTTCTAATTCTATGTGGTCTCCTAGTCCTGGTTCGATTTATCCAATTCTAAATAATTTACAAAAGTCTGAGTGTTTGACTGAGATATATAGTACAGACAGCAACCAAAAGAAATACGGGGCTACGTCAAAAGGAAAATCAATTCTAGCGATTGAAAAGGAAAAACTAGAAAGAGACTGGATAAGTAATATATATTATATTAAAATGATGTCTGAATTACTTAATATGACTCAAGACGAATTGTTAAAAATAATTAAATCACATCTGCAAAAATAGTCGGTTCCATTTTTTACATATATAATAAGAAATACGCCAAAAACCTACAGTTGGAGGTTTATTAGGTATGTCAAAAATATTTCTCGAATATACGTATAATGTCTTATTTCTTTTTTCATCCCATACAGGTACGTTCTTCTGAATAAATCCCATGTCTATTAAAGTCCTCAAGACTGTCATATAGAAATTTCTCCGACTATATCTAAATAACTCACCATTTTCTAAAATAATTCCTATTTGTACGTTGTTGGCAAATTCACTTACGGAATTTTTTGTAGCTATGCCATTTGATTTGTATAATATTTTAACAAATAATTCAGCCGCACGCCTAGTTTTAATTCCCGGAAATATTATATCAAATACGCTTTGAGTTGACATTACTCTTTCTTCAGATAGCATTCTGAGATGAGATTTGACAGTGGCGGGCATATAGATATTTAGATTATATGAAAATTATTAGATATGGGTCAAGATTATATTGGGTTTTTGTGAAGAATAATTAATATGTGCTTGAAATCTACAATATACTATGCCATTACAGGCATTAGTATAATGTAAATTTACATCTTAATGCGGGTTTCGACTTGGGGAGAAGAAAATTAACCCGCATTTAGATTCGACGTATTGATTTATACGACCATGAAGTTTTTTTATTTGATTGATACTCCAGTAACATGTTCTACTTTAGTTTGAAGATCGTCATATCCTGAGCGAATTAGTACTGTCTGAAAGTTATTAAATCTCTGATTTGTCTCAATATTGAATTCAATCATTCCTATTTCTGGGTATTCCATTTTCTCTTTATAATCAAAAGCCATTACACTACCTATTCCAAATATTAGCAAAAATACTGTAAGTATTGATATATTCTTTATGAATGTATTTTTCATGATTTAATTGCGATAAACAGATATATATAATATAAAGACAATTATCATTAGTGGATTCCAATACTGGAAATGACTGAACTATGATTGTCACAAATGAAAAACAAAAAAAGGCAATTGTAAATGCTTTATTAGACGAATATTCTAGAAAAATTCTTGATTCTACAATAAATGAAGCTAAATCAATCATAGAAATTATACGCGAACAAGATATTCCAATGACTTCAGCTTATCGAAGAGTTAAATTATTGATGGATAATAAGCTCGTTAAAGTGGAACGTTCGATGCTTACAGAAGATGGAAAAAGGTATTATTTGTATTTGAGTTCAATTAAAAATGCTTCAATCAAATACGACGAATGCAAATTAATAGTAGAAATTACACCAAACATCAAGGAATTGCCAGAAGATAAGTTATTACGCAGTTTCACCAATATACAACAAGAGATGCGATAAGTTGGATTTTGAATTATTATTATTGAGAGCGTTAAAGTCGTTAATTGGAAGTTTGGGTCTATTATTGGCTTATTTATCACTAAAATCTTACAGGAAATCAAAATCCAAGAACATGCTATTTCTTTCTATAGGATTCGGTATAATCACAGTAGGATCAATTCTAGCAGGACTGTCATTCGAATTTTTGGGTTTTACATTACTTCAAGTAAACATTGTTGAATCATTAATGATCTTGGTCGGTTTTATAATGGTGATGTATTCAATTTATGGTATTGATTGAGGATCAAATTTTCCATAATCTAATATTGTAAAATCACGAACTTCATTAATTATATACGGATCGTTTTTAGCTATTTCTAAAGCACGATCGTAATCTTCAGTACATACGATGATTAATCCACCAGTACCATTCTTATATCTTCCAGCAATAATTAATTCCCCTTTCTCATCAATGCCCTTCAAATATCTAAGATGTTCAGGCCTTTGTTCATTCATAAATTCAATACTTGAAAGTTGTTTCTGAAGTATTACATAATAATTTTCCATAATATTTCCTAAATATATACAAGGTATAAATCATTCGAAAATATTCAATATTTTGTGAGTTATAATCCAAATAATTATGATTATCAAGGTATAATTGAGAAGATTGGTAAATTCATCCTCAATAAAACCCTTGAATCAAATTCAAATGGAATAGTCATAGGATTGAGCGGAGGAATAGATTCTACTGTATGTCTTGCATTGGCTGCAAAATCACTGCCAAATCACAATATTCTTGGAATAATAATGCCCATGAATGGAATAACTCCTGAAGATGACGAGACGGACGCTGTAGATCTAGCAAATACATACAATATTGAATATAGAACAATTCCTATCAACAATATTGAAGATAGTTACAAAGCAGAAATGTATCAATCATATTCTAATGAACTCAATGAAAATAAAGTTGCGCAAGGAAATTTGTTAGCTAGAATAAGAATGTCAGTTCTATACTATCATGCTAATCTGTTAAACAGAATAGTCGTGGGAACCGGTGATAAAAGCGAATCTATGCTGGGGTATTTTACAAAATACGGTGATGGCGGAGTAGATATTGCACCAATTGCAGATTTATATAAAACACAGGTGAGAGTCATTGCAAAAGAATTAGGCATCTCGAATAAAATAATAAATAAAAAAAGCGGGCCGAGATTATGGATTGATCATGATGCCGAAGATGAATTGAATATGACATATGATGAGATAGACCAAATATTATTCCAATACCGCAATAATCAAATCAACGAAGACTTGTTATCGCAAGAACAAAAAACTATCTTCAGTAATGTCAAAGATAGGAATATCCGGAATAGTCACAAAAGCAGAATGCCTGAAATTTGTATTCTTGATTAATTATAGACTGATGCCCATCTTTCTTGCAATTGATCTAGCTTTTTGTGAGAAGGTTATCTTATCTTTTTCATTCATTGAATTAGTTTTTTGTAATATTATTGCATCTTCAGAGGCAATAACAAATAGTTTATTTCCAGCTTCCAAGTGAAGTTTGTTGCGAACATCAACAGGAATAACAACCTGGCCTTTTGCAGATAATTTTGTGGTGTCAATCGATAAATTTTCCATATGAAAACAATGAATAATCAACAATATTGAGCACAATCAGAAATATTCTTTACAATTTAGTCAAGGAAAATCACTCAAATTCAATAAATCATAAGTTAATCATTCAATATCCATGGGAAGAATTACTACTCTGTTAACTATATGGATTACAGGGTTTATGGTCGGTTTTGTTGGATGGTATATATATCCACAATTATCCTCCGTACTAAGCCTATTCACTCCATTAGTTCTCAGTATATTTGACGCACAGATAACAAATGCGGCAATTGCAGGATTTGCAACATCAATCGTTTCAGTTGTTGTAGTATTGGTCTGGGCGAATAAAACTAAAAACAATAGATTTTAGTAATGATATTTTATCACTAAAATTCGAGGCCCGTGTTAAAGTTAAGTATATTAAATAATTTTAGAATAATAGGATTAGAATATGAAACAAAAGAATGTAATAATAACAGGAATAACGTCGGGAATAGGGACTGAAATAGCTTTAGATTTAGCTAAGCACGGTCATAAAATCAATCTAGTTGCAAGAAGTGAAGAATCTGGAAATATAATCAAGGATTTGATCGTTAAAAAAACAAAAAATAATGATATGCAGGTATACAAATGTGATTTGTCTCTTCAAAAAGACATTCGAGAATTTGTAGACAATTTCAAAAAACAGAACGATAGTCTTGACATATTGATAAACAATGCAGGGATAATTCCAAAAGAACGAATAATTACAAGTGAAGGAATAGAAACTCAATTTGCCGTAAATTATATTGCGCCATATCTACTATCCAGACTTTTATCGGATATGTTAAAAAAGAGTCCTCCGTCCAGGATAGTAAATACATCATCTACTGCTCATATGCAGGGAAATCTCAATGTCGATGACTTTCAGAGATTAAATGAAAAATACGGAATGCGTGGATGGCGTGCATACTTCGATACAAAATTGGCATTAACCATAGATACTGTCGAGATTGCAAAAGAATTGGAAGGAACAGGAGTCACCTGCAATGCAATTCATCCAGGATTTGTAAGTACTAATCTTGGCAGATATATGATCCCAAAGTTTATGCGACCACTGGATAAAATTATGAGCATGTTCATTCTATCTCCTAAAGGAGGAGCAGGTCCAATCATAGAAGCAGCGTTATCAGACAAATATGAGAAGGTATCTGGCCAATATTTCCATAGATTCAAGCAGAAAGATGCGTCAAAAAAGGTTTTTGATAAAGACGTTATTGCAAAACTATCTGAATACACGAAAAGTATTGTGGCATAACACCCGTCAAATCTATATAGTATTATTCCCACAAATTTCTTACGGTGGGATGGCGGAGAAATATAATTCTGCAACGGTTTACGCGTGCGCCTGCAAAGCGTATATACATGGGTTCAAATCCCATTCCCACCTTGTTATCTATTTACTTGTTTTTTAGAAAAAGTTAAAGGAGCAGAAACTACAATTGACACATTTGACCAATGTCGTAATCGATCATGATGTAATTGGCTGGGCACACAGCAATATGCAGAAACTCAAGGCTCGATACAATAATATCTACATAGTCGGAAAGGATAATTCTCCAGAAGGATTAATGAATAATAATATTAGTGATTTGAATATTGCTAAATACTGTCTCAATAATAATTGCGATCTTGTCACTGCAGACAAGAAATCGTATGTCGATTGGTTTAATTCATACAATGGAATAACTAAATTAATCATTTCAAAATTTGATTATTGGAATGAAGGACATAGGCCCGTTTTACTCATTCAGATAGAGAAAACAGAGGACATTGAGAACATCTCACAGCATAACCCTAATCTTATAATATCAAAATCTCTTGAAACATCTCCGCCTAGATTCAAGAATAAAATCATAACAATGGTTAATGAATCATTACTTCACTTTCCAGAATTATCAGATGATAGAATTACTCTTGGAATAACTCATGTCAATGATGGAAATGCATCATGGGAAGAGAACTACAAGATTAGGTTGAATCCAAGAAGACTAACTTATTTTACTATAGGACATGAACTAATGCATTTGTTACAGTTTAAGGGAGATTTGCCAATGACTGAAAACTCCACGGATATTTTCACACTTGCAAGATCTATGTTATTTCTTGACGAACCTCCTTGTTATCTAAAAATATCCAGGAAATTACAAAACTATTGGGAAGAAAATGCCGAATCAATACACAAGATCTGTAAAGATGCAATTGAATACAGAAAAACAAATAGAAATTATATAAAATGGACTGAAGACAAATTCGGTCAATTGACTATCAAAATGAGATAATCTCCCGAGATAAATATCCCGGGTTTATATATCGAATCAAAATTCAAATGAACCATAAGTGAAAAATAATTCGATAATTATTTTATTATATTTATATATATAATATATGGGGTTGATTGTCAGTTCTGATAATCAAACAACAAAATAACTTGATTATGGATATAGTAAATTATTTGCTCTGTCTATCTCAGCTTGAAATGAATCTTCTGCAACAATTGACATTACTATAACAAGAACAGTTCCATTGTTTGAATCAAATGCGCTCATTTCATCAATAGTCCATCCTTCATGAGCGAGTATATTTAATTCACGCTCTACTTTTGTTTCAGAGCCGGATAATATTTTGTATGCTAAATCGTCATCTACTTCCTCATCTTCGTATTCATCATCTTCAAATTCTTCATCTTCGTCGATACGCATATTTGTGATAATAAATAATCCATATATAAATCCATGGACGAAAAGATTTTTACGGAAATCAATAGAATGAAAAATTCATTATATGGTAGAATTTCAAATTCAATGGCAGATGAAGAGAATATTACAAAATCAAAAAAAATCCATAATGAATTAGAAATCATGCTGGGCATCTGGACAGATAGTGAAAACATGAAGACGCTTTCGGATAAAGATAAAACTGATATCTTCAATACAGCAAAATTAATTATAAAAAAGGCCGAAGAATTACTATAGATCAATTATGGAGAAAATGCATGAACAAAATAATCTTAAAAATTAATGAATTCCAGCGTAAATTTAGAAATTATTTCATAATGATATTCATTACGTATGTAATTTTAGATTTATTTGGAATATTTCCATACGGAATCGGAAGAATTCCAGTTAAACCTGAATCTGCCATTCCTGGCTTGAAATATCTTTATGCCATCGGGTTCTCCTATTTTTTTGCAATAATAATGTCGATAATTAACCCTAAACGAACAATACTATGGTTATTTGCAATCCCTCCAGTAGCACTAATTTACAGAATTCTAAAAAAGATTACAAAATACTATAAAAAATGATTATTTTTCTTTCAACATGATAATTTCGGATTTGCCATAAGGCTCAAGTCGTCGGAATAATCTCATTGCAAAGTAAAGTAAATTATATTTTGTTCTGAATTTTTTATTTATACTTTCATAATCTTGACGACTTAATTCCATTACTTCAGCTTTGATTTCAATCTTATCTCCAGTTATTTTACCCGAACTTGTGCATGTAGCGATAACTGCACGGTGGTTATTCTTTATTCTCTTAACTTTACCGGAGGATTTAGATGTTCTGACGTAACCTAAAGTTCCATCGGTAACTACCCATACAGGTGTATGTACTACATCGCCGGATTTCTTATACGTTGTAATGTTTATCGTTCGGCTATCAAGTATTTTATTAAATAAATTCATTTCAATCCTACATCCTAAAATATGAAATCATAATAATCATATGGCATAATTCTGCAAGATACAATTTATATTATAAATGTGCTGAATAAGAAAATTTGATAAATCATAACAATTATTAGAGATTAATCAACTAAAAGAATGAAATGCTTGCAGATCCTATGTTTAAAAAAGCAATAATTATTGGCGGACTTATATTTGCAGGAGCAATTTTATTGCTTTTTTACGAAATTTTAAGGTAAAATAGCCAATAAAATGACAATTTTAGTTGTCCGGTAACTTTAAATCAGATAGATGTATTATAATATTTGGATTTCAGCATAACAGGGGATCTTTTTAGGTCTCACACCTCGGTAAGGAGGCTGTTTGTTGTATCCAATAGATTTTGTCAGATTAAATTTAACCAACGATTAAAGATTATTTTTCCAGTAGAATTAACTTTTTTTACTTTTTCGTCTAGATTTGAAAGTACAATAGATTTATCAATAGACTCAAATAAAAGATCAGATTCAAATTTAGCAGTTATATTTTGTACTATGTCTTTCGTAATTTCTAAATGAAACAATAATCCATAACATGTCTTTTGATAAATAAATGCTTGAATGTCAGAGATTTTACTAGAAGCTAATTTAATAGAGTTGTCCGGTAATGAAAAGACATCGCCATGCCAATGGAATGCAAGGAATTCATTATCAAGGTTTTCAAAGATTGTATCCTCTGTATTGAAAATTTTTACATCATGCCAACCAAGTTCTTGTTGAGAATTTTTGTAGATAGAGCTATTCAATGCACTTGCAATGATTTGACTTCCTAGACATATCCCAATTATAGATTTTTTAAGTTCTAGGTATTTTTTAACTAATTCGATCTCAGTCTCAATAAATGAATAACGTGATTTTTCATTGACGCTCATGGGACCCCCCATAATAATTAGAGCGTCATAGTCTAGAAGATCTTCATAATCAGAAATAAGATTTTTACAATCAAAACTTATATTTTTTTTTGTCATTAAATCTGCAATAATTCCGGGAGTCTCAATATCAATATGCTGAATGACAAGGACATTTTTGGAATTCATAAAATATTTAATGTATTTTTATATAATAAACTTGGATGCTGATACTATGTTAGAATGTAAAGATTGTGAGTTAGAGTTTACCGGAAAAGGTCCTAAATTAGATGTAATTTTTGAGGAATTCTGCCCTAGGTGCGGAAGCTATGAGATATTTGTCAAGAATAGTTCAAATCCAATCATTAAATCTATTACTGGATGGACCATAGTATTTCTATTCGTTAGTGCCGTACTTCTTCCATTGATTTGGTACATTCTTATATAGAGATTTTTATAGATAATATCAGGAGGATGTTTAAATGGACGGTTGTAAATGTGGAAGTTCTTGTGATTGCGGAAGCAAGTAGATTAGCAATATTTTAGTGTATGTTTCACGTTAAATTTTTTATGAATAAATCTGAAACATTGCACTCAATAGTCGGTCAGATTATGATTTTATATTTAGCTGTAGGACTTTTTATGTAGTCTTTCAAGAGATTAAGTTGATTGGCATGGCAGACGTAGAACCAGATGAATTAGAGGTACTTAACAAAATAGAGATAGCAAAAAAATTGGGAGATGATAGATTGATCATAGCTCTATCTAAAGAGCTACAGATAATGAAAGAGAGAAATGAAGTTCGGAGAAATCCAGAATCATTTATTGATAGTCGGAACGCATTCTGTCACAACTGCAACACGAAGGTAAATAGTTCTCATAGATTTTGTTTTCAGTGTGGGGTGTTTCTTGGTTAATTGAATAGGTCAGACATCTTGTTCGGAGGTATAATGGCATTTGCAATGTCTTTTCTCATGTCACTTGTAATGACTTATGTGTCAATCGGCTTAGTGTCAGACTTTCTCATAATTTGGCTGAAATCATTTGTGATTGGAATGATTGTCTCTTTTCCAATAGCGTTATTCATAACGCCAATTGCGGGAAGAATAGTGAAAATGGTTGTAAAGACTGCGTAAATGCCACACCTGGGAAAGAGTACATAGCCACAAAATTCTAATCGTGAATAAGTTTATTAGAGCGATGCGATTTAGAACTGATAGGAGTATAATATAAAATGTCATTTAAAGACGAACGAGAAATGCACAAAGCTACCTGCGCCGACTGTGGTAAAGAATGCGAAGTACCATTCAAACCAGAGGAAGACAGAGCAGTTTACTGCAAAGACTGTTTCCAAAAACATAGAAAACCACGAAGTTTCTGAGATTAGTCTAAGTATTTTTATTTAGGTTATCAAAATTCAGCGTTTGCTATTTTTTTGTAAAATCCAAAAACTATCAATATCGGAATAATCAAAGATATTGATTTGATTATTAACCTGTCTAATCAAGCGATCTGCACAACAAAATTCTAATCGTGAATAAGTTTATTAGAGCGATGCGATTTAGAACTTATAGGAGTATAATATAAAATGTCATTTAATCGAGACGAAGAACGAGAAATGCACAAAGCTACCTGCGCCGACTGTGGTAAAGAATGCGAAGTACCATTCAAACCAGATGAAGACAGACCAGTTTACTGCAAAGACTGTTTCCAAAAACATAGAAAACCACGAAGTTTCTGAGATTAGTCTAAGTATTTTTATTTAGGTTATCAAAATTCAGCGTTTGCTATTTTTTTGTAAAATCCAAAAACTATCAATATCGGCGACGATACTGATAGTTTATATTATTTTATCCATTTTTTTAGAATATTTCTGATCATTTGTTCATCGTTCTAGTTTTAGAATATTAATTATTTGTATAATAGATATTAATATATATTAATTATATTGATATTGTTATTAATGTATGTTCGTAGAAAAAATGTAAAAGGGTTCTCATATGCGTATCTCGTAGAAAGTATATGGAATAAGGAAAAGAAACAATCGCATCAAGTTGTAATAAAGTATTTAGGAAGATTAGAGAATCTGAAACTTGATAATTTAACTTTGGAAGAACTTACAGTGGTAAGCAAATATATGAATGTAAACAAGAATACGCATTACCAAAATATGGATTCCCACATACGTAAATATCAACAGGTAATTAACAAATATCAGAACAAAACGATAAATCGGAAATTAGTCGAAGAGAGAAAGAAAGAAAAAATGCAGGACAGAGTACTTTCAGATCTAAATATGGACAAACGTCAGTTCTCAGACAGATTCGGATGGAAGAATACCCAACCAAATTCCATAAAGACGAATATAAAAGCATAGAAGGGCAATGAGAATATTTAAGGACAATATCTCCTCCAAACCGGAGATATTAAATGTGCAATATGAAAATTTGCTGATTATTGGAAAGAAATTGTAAAGTGCCGCTAAACGCAGATATCCACAACTGATTTTAATGATTTTGACTCAGAATCTTATAGGATAATAAATCAATGTCAAATTCTAGTTCAAAGTATGCGGCCATAATACTAATTCCTATAATTCTAGTTTTAGGGTACTTTTTACTATTTTCCAATAATCAAAACGAAGACATTGATTCTAATGCAATAATAATTAAAGAAGAAAACATAATTTCTATCAATAAAGACCCTGTTGTTGATGTTAATCGAGCCGAACCTGTTGTTGAACCAGAAGTTGTTGTGGAAGAACCTGTAGCAGAAGTTGTTGTGGAAGAACCTGTAGCAGAAGTTGTTGTGGAAGAACCTGTAGCAGAAGTTGTTGTGGAAGAACCTGTAGCAGAAGTTGTTGTGGAAGAACCTGTAGCAGAACCAGAGCCCATTGTAGAACCAGAAGTTATTGAAATACAAATTTTAGAAGGAAAAGTAGAGATAATTATCGAGAATATAGAATTTATTCCTAACGAAATTATTATTCGTGTCGGTACAATAGTTACATGGATCAATAAAGACAACAGCGATCCATTATATCCAGAACATACAGTTTCAATAGACATGCTAGAAATAAACTCGCCCGAAATAATCTTCGGCGGAGGCCCAAATGAAGAATGGAGTCATACTTTTGTCGAGATAGGAGAATTTAGCTATCATTGCACTATACATCCTTGGATGACTGGTAAAATTATCGTCGTAGATTAATATGCGTAAAGTGCCGCTATATGCAGCCATCCGCAACTGATTTTAGTTATTTTGTGTTATATAATATTGTAAAACCCAATGACAGAAAAAAGAATATATTTTGATGATGGAACATTTTATGTAGGCGAAGTCAAGGACGGCAAGTATGACGGAAGAGGAGCATACACATGGCCTAGCGGAGAAAAGTACGACGGCGAGTACAAGGACGGCAAGAGGCACGGAAGAGGAATAATATCAAAACCTGACGGATCAAAGTATGAAGGGGAATGGAAGGAAGACAACCCATGGACTGGAACTAGAACAAATGCCGATGGCTCAAAGACGGAATGGAAGGACGGCAAGGAAATCTAGCAGAGAACAAAATTCTCAAAAACTGCGAATATCTCTGTAAGCGAAACCAAAACTTGACGATATCGTCATCGATATCGAATACGATATTTAATTAATTTCTTCTTTTCTTTATTTTTCTCCAGGACGTATGGAAAACGGCAGCAAAAGCAAATGCGGCAACCCCTACAAACAGAGAGTCCTCGAGAAGCATATTGTTGATGTAAATATTCCAGATAACGGCGCCCATTCCAGTAGCTGTCGACACGCCCAGAATGTACTCGTTGCTCCTTAGAGGCATACTATATCGAATTATTTTCCATTATATAACGCTAAGGTCCAATGCCGAAAGGTGCCGCGAGATGCAGGCATCCGCAA
>Ga0209501_10000994_pt1 | contig 32346 bp, 32 predicted proteins | sample ArcticOcean_MG_C_4_FD_187434 | JGI IMG/M metagenome (GOLD analysis project Ga0209501, IMG submission 187434) | Marine microbial communities from western Arctic Ocean - ArcticOcean_MG_CB4_134 (SPAdes) (version 2) | ecosystem: Environmental > Aquatic > Marine > Oceanic | place: Arctic Ocean...
AAAAAATCTTACTCATAGAAAAAGATTCCAAAACAACTAATGACAGAACATGGTGTTTTTGGGAAAAAGGTGAAAGTGAATTAGATCATCTAGTTAGCAAAAAATGGAACTCTGCATTTTTTAAAGCAAAAAGTTTTGAAAAATATTTTTACACTAAACCATTTACTTATAAACTGATTAGAGGAATTGATTTTTATAAAAATTTCAATACTCTAAAATCTAAATATAAGAATCTAGAATATTTAAATGCTAAAATTGACAAAATTGACAAAATTCATAGAACTGTAATAACAGATAAAGGAAGTTTTTCTGGAGATTCTATATTTTCCAGCATATTGGATATTGATCTTTTAAATAATCAAAACAAATATCCATTATTGAGACAACATTTTATAGGACAATTAGTTGAGACTGAGAATCAAATTTTTAATCCAAATGTTGTAACCTTTATGGATTTTGATTTGCCTCAAAATAATTCAACCAGATTTATGTATGTTCTTCCATTTTCAAAGACAAAAGCACTTGTTGAGTATACTCTGTTTTCATCTAATGAATTAGAAAGAGATGAATATACTGACTCTATAAAAAGCTATCTTAAAAATCTAAATTCAGGTAGCTTTAAAATTATTGAAACCGAGCAAGGAAGTATTCCAATGACTGCATACAAGTTTAAATCTAATAACTCTGAAAATCTACTCAATATTGGAACTGCTGGCGGGTGGACAAAAGCAAGCACAGGTTATACTTTTTTAAACACTGTAAATAAAACCAAAGCACTTGTATTGTTCCTAAAAAAAGGAAAACCTCTAAATGAATTTGAAAAAATTACTCGCTTTTGGTTTTATGATTTACTTTTCTTAGATGTTCTAAATAAACATAATGATATGGGAGGTTTCATATTTAAGAGAATGTTTGAAAAAAACAAGCCAGAAATGATTTTTAAATTTTTAGATAATAAAACTACTATTTGGGAAGAACTAAAATTAATGATGACATTTAAAAAAAAGTGGTTTGTTCAAGCATTAATTAAGAGGCTTTTTTAAAAACTTCTATTGACTAATTTAGTCACAAAGTCAAGTAATAAGTTCTTTTTTTTAGGATTTAACCCAAGCTTATCAATTTTAAGAACAGCTGATTTAGAAAAATATTCAATTTTATTTTTAATAGCATTCTCTGCTCCAGAAGACTTATAAATAGATGTAACTGCTGATATCTTTTCATTTGAATCTTTAGGGTTTAGTTTAATCCAATAATTGAATTCATTTCTAACCCTTTCAGTGGAATTTGCCATAACATATAAATGAAGAAAAGTTTTTTTATTTTCGATTATATCTCCTCCTATTTGTTTTCCAAATTTTTCAGTATCCCCAAAAGCATCTAGATAATCATCCTGTAATTGAAAAGCTAGTCCTAATTCTACTCCAATATTGTATATTTCATTAACCTGATCATTCGATGCATTTGAAATTATTGCTCCCATTGATAAAGCACAACCCAATAAAATGGCTGTTTTATTCTCTATCATGTTCATATAATCATCTAAAAAAACATTTTTTTGATTTGGAAAATCCATGTCTAGTTGTTGACCCTCGCATACTTTTCTTGCTATTTGAGAAAAAAGCTTAGTTAATTCAAAGCTAATATCTTGTGGATATTGTTGAAGAAGTTCGTAAGACCATATCAGCATCACATCTCCCGAAATAATTGCAGTATTTACATTCCATTTTTTATGGACAGTTTGTTTACCTCTTCTTAAGGGGGCTTCATCCATGATGTCATCATGAACCAAAGAGAAATTATGAAAAACTTCAATTGCTAATGCCGCGGGTAAAGCTTTTTTTAATTCACCATCAAAAACCTCAGTTGAGATTAAAGTTAGAATAGGGCGTATTCTTTTTCCTCCTAATTCTAAAATATATCTAGCAGGCCTGTATAAGTTTTCAGGAGGAATTCTAGGTAAACTTGACTCTAAATATTCTAAAAATAGCTTTTGATGTTCATCAAATGAAGACATGAAATATTTTTCTATAAATGTAAATAAATTATCTAATGATAACTTCAAATAAACACTGGAAACTAATTTGGTTTTTTAAGTTTCCTTCAATATATTTGCGTCTAAATGAAAGAGAAAATTATTTTAAAGGCAACCAACCTTTTTTTATCTATTGGTTTTAAAAGTGTAACAATGGATGATCTGGCTCAATCTATGGCTATTTCAAAAAAAACTATTTATCAGTTTTTTAAAAATAAAGATCATTTGATTAGCGCATGTATGAAGTCACTCCAAAAACAAATAGTTGAAACTTTTAAACAGATTAGAAAAAATGCGAATAATCCAATAATAGAATTGTTTCAGGTAAAAAAAGAAGCAATGAAAATATTAGGAAACACTGAAACAGCACCTCAATATCAACTTCAAAAATTTTATCCAGAAATTTATCAAGAGCTTAAGAGTAGAGAATTTGATCTAGTTAGAGATGTTTTTCAAGAAAGCTTAAAAAAAGGTATTAAGTCAGGTTATTTCAGAAAAGAGATTAATATTGATTTTATAACTAGAATTTACGTAAATGGAATGCGAGGAGCAAGAGACATAAACTTATTTCCACTAAATGAATTTAAAGTAGAAGAAGTTATAGAAGGTTTTATAGAGTATCACTTAAGAGCTATTTGCACAAAAAAAGGCATAACCCTTCTAAATGGAATTTATAAAAAATTTAAATGATGAAAAAATTGATTTATATTTTATTTTTTATACTTGGCATAATTAATGCTCAGGAATACCCTTCAAGCTTGAGCCTTGAGGAGGCAATAAATTTTGCTCTTGAAAATAATTCTGAAATCATCAATGCCAAGCGTGAAATTGATAAGGCTTATAAAGAAAAATGGAAAGTAATTGCAGTTGGACTTCCTCAAGTTTCTGCCAATTTTGATTATACTAATTTTTTAGAGCTCCCGGTTTCTTTAATTCCTGCTCAAATTTTTGGCGGACAAGAAGGTGACTTTACTGAAGTAAGCTTTGGAACTGAACAAAACCTAGTTGCCTCAGCTCGAATTAAACAACTAATTTTTGACGGCTCATATATTGTAGGTGTTAAAGCAATAGGAAATTATCTGAATATTTCAGGTAATGCACTTGAAAAAACAAGTTTAGAAGTCAAAAAATCAGTAACTAATTCATATATGAACACTTTGCTGTCAAAAGAAAATATTGATTTTATAGATAAAAACATTATTAATCTAAAAAAAACTCTTAACGAAACCAATAGGTTATTTGAAAATGGATTTACAGAAGAAGAAAGTGTTGAACAGTTAAAGATAACTCTAGCTGAATTAGAATCACAAATAAAATTTGCTTATCAATTTAGTCTATTATCAAAAGATATTTTGAGAATTTCTCTAGGCTATAAAGAAGGTTCTGAATTAAACCTAACCAGTTCATTAAACTCTATAATTGATTCACAAGTTTTTGACATTCCACAAATAAATTCATGGGACATTAACTCAAATATTGATATTAAAATAGCTAACAATACTGTTGAATCACAAAGACTTCTATATAAATTAGAGCAAAGCAAATCATTGCCAAAATTGTCAACATTTATTAGCGGAGCTTATACTGGAAATAGCAATTCTTTCAGTTTTAATGAACAAAATCAAAAATGGTTTGGATCTGCTTTATTCGGTGTTAGTCTAGAAGTTCCAGTGTTTAGTTCTATGTTGAGATCAGCAAGTTCTCAAAAAGCAAAAATATCATATGAACAGTCAAAAACAAATCTTGAAAAAACTCAACAAGAAATAAAAATTTCTGCTAAAAACGCAAAAGCTATCTATGAACTAGCTGTTGACAATTTCAATGTTACTAAAAACAACATGAAATTGGCAGAAAGAATAGAAAACAAAAACCAGATAAAGTTTTCACAAGGAATGGTAAATAGCTTTGAATTAAGACAAGCTCAAACACAATTATATAGAACTCAAAAAAATTATTTAAATGCTTTACAAAACTTAGTGTCTAAAAAAATAGAATTAGAAACACTTCTAAATATTACCAATAATTAAAAATAATGAAAAAACACATCTACATATTAACTGTATTTTTTATTCACTTTAGCTGTAATACTGGTGAAAAAAATGACACTATTACTATTGTAAACTCAAAAGATTTAAAATTAATTCAGAATAAAAAAACAGAGTTGACTCAAGAAATAAATGTTCTTCAAAAAGAATTAAAAATACTAAATCAGGCGATTGTGGATCTAGATAAAAATCAAAAATTTCTTCTAGTGACGGCTGCAAAAGTTGAAACTAAGTCTTTTAAACATTTTATTGAAGTTCAAGGGTCATTAGAGTCTGATAAAAACTTACAACTTTATCCGGAAATTTCTGGAATTATTAAAAAAATTCATGTTAAAGAAGGTCAACAAGTTTTAAAAGGAACTCCTCTTGTTGAATTGTCAAATGAAGGGATAATCGCTCAACTTGATCAAATTAAATTACAACTAAAATTAGCTGAGACAACCTTTGAAAGACAATCTTTTTTATGGAAGCAAAAAATTGGATCTGAAATTCAATTTTTAGAGGCTGAAACCAAATATTTAAGTTTAAAGAAAAGTATAGATCAAATTAAAGATCAAGTTTTAAAATCAAAAATTATTGCTCCTTTTGATGGAATAATAGACCAAATAATTGCAGATTTAGGCAGTAATGTTAGCCCAGGCATTACCCCAATTCTAAGAATTGTAAATCTGGACAAAATCAAAGTAAAAGCAGAAATTCCAGAAATTCATCTACCTAATGTTAAAAAAGAAGCTAAAGTATTAGTTTCTATTCCTGTGATTTCAAAAAGTGTCAATGCTAGAATATCTTCAATAGGAAATGTAATTAATCCAAGTAATAGAAATTTTAGAATCGAAATTATCCTTGATAATAAAGAAAATGATTTTAAGCCAAATATGACAGCTAAAATATCCATAAATGATTATGAAAACTCTAATGCATTATTAGTCGCGCAAAGAAGTATTATAGAAAACAGTTCTAACGAATTTTATGTATTTAAGCTCATGTCTTTAGATAAAATTCAACAAAAATATAAAGCTATTAAAACATTGGTTCAACTTGGAAGAACGTCTAATAATATAGTAGAAGTTATAGAAGGGATTGATAATGGTGATTTGATTGTAGAAGACGGTATAAGGTTAATAAAAGATCAACAAATTGTTAAAATAATAGTCTACTAAAAAGGAGTTATATTCATGAAGAAATCATCAGAATTAAAAGAGTTTAAACTATCATCATGGGCTATAGACCATAGCGCTGTTATATATGTGGTTATTAGTATTTTCTTGTTCTTTGGTATATCTGCTTATTTTTCAATGCCAAGAGAAAATTATCCAGAAATAAAAGAAAATCAAATATTTGTAAGTTCTGTCTTTCCAGGTAATACGGCAGAAGATATTGAAAGGCTAATTACTGACCCTTTGGAAGAAGAACTTAAAGGAGTTAAAAACCTTGTTGAAATTATCTCAACATCAAGGGAAAATGTTTCGTTAATAACTATTGAATTTGATGAGAGAATATCTAATGAAAGTGCCAAAGTTCAAGTTAAAGATAAAATTGAAAGTGTCACCTCAGGATCAGACTGGCCAACTTTTAATAATGCAAAAATTAAACCAAATGTTTTTACGCTATCCTTATCTGAAGAAATTCCAATTCTTAATATTGGTTTAACCGGGGATCTTCCCATTAAGGAAATCAAATTTTATGCAGAACTACTTCAAGATAAAATTGAAGAAATGTCTGAAATAAAAGAAGTTGCATTAAGAGGGGTTCAAGAATTTGAAGTTGAAATCGCTATAGATTTACTTAAAATGACTGCATCATCAGTTTCTTTTAATGATATAATAAGCTCTATTCAAAGAGGAAACAATACTGTTTCAGCAGGAAGTATAGAAGGAGATGGTATAAGAAAAAATTTAAGAGTTTTAGGAGAGATTAGTTCTCCTGATGAACTTAAAAATTTTGTGATTAAAACTCAAAAGGGAATTGTTTTTTTAGGAGACATCTCTAATGTCGAATTCAAAGAAAAGGATAAAAACTCATTTGCTCGTTCAAATGGCAAAACAGCACTTATTCTAGACATTAAAAAAAGAAGTGGTAAAAATTTAATTGAAACTGTAAAAAAAATTAGAACATTAATTAATCATGTTAAAGCTAGTGATTTTCCAAGTTCTATTGAAATTGAGGTTTCAAATGACCAGTCCAATACAACAAAAAATATTGTCAGTGATTTAGTGAATAACATAATTTTTGGTGTAATTCTAGTAACTACTGTTTTAATGTTTTTTCTAGGATTTAGAAATTCTCTTTTTGTTGGATTTGCTATACCTATGTCAATGCTTATGTCGTTTATGATTTTAAACTTTTTAGGAAGTACAATCAACACCATGGTTCTTTTTGGTTTAATTATGGGAATGGGAATGCTTGTGGATAATGGAATTGTTGTTGTAGAAAACGCATATCGTCTTATGGAAAAAGAAGGAATGAGCGCTATAGAAGCTGCTAAAAAAGGGGTTGGGGAGATTGCAACCCCAATCATAGTTTCAACTGCAACTACGATTGCTGCATTTATTCCACTCGGATTTTGGCCTGGAAGAATTGGTGAATTCATGATTTATTTTCCCTTTACTCTTTCAATTGTTTTAGGATCTTCTTTAGTTGTTGCTATTTTCTTTAACTCAATGCTTGTTTCAAAATTTATGAATACAAAAGAGAAAATAATTGGCAAAAAAAAACTGCGAAGAGTCACATTTTTTTTGAGTGGTTTAGGAATTATTCTGATATTTTTTCCAGGGGTTTTAAGAGGTCTTGGAACCTTGATGATATTATTAAATATGTTTTTATGGGCATATAAGTTTTTTATCAAAAAATGGGCTTTGTATTTTAGAAAGGTTAGTCTTGTTAAATTAGAAAAAACATATACTGATCTTTTAAGGTTTTCGTTATCAGGAAAAGTTCCGTTTTTTCTATTAACTGGAACTGTTGGCTTACTTTTTTCTTCATTTATAATTCTTGGATTATCAGCTCCAAAAGTTGAATTCTTTCCTGAAAATGAACCTCAACAAATTTTCATATATATAGAATATCCTGAAGGAACATCAATTGAAAAAACTAATTCAACTTCAAAATTAATTGAAGCTGATGTTTTAAAGGTTATAAATAATCCTAAATATATGGATCATGGAAATAACTTTATGATTGACTCTAATGTAACATTTGTTGGTTTAGGCTCTCAAAATCCAGAAATTGATAATGGAGGAGATCAAGACATGCCTCACAAAGCTAAAATAACTATAACAAATGCAGAGTTTAAATATCGACGTGGTCAATCCAGTGAGACTTTAAGAAAAGAAGTGCAGCAGGAAATAAAGGATAAATATGCAGGTGTATCTGTTTCAGTTGAAAAAGATCCTCGGGGCCCTCCCGTAGGTTACCCTATAAATATTGAAATAAGCGGTGAAGATTATGATGAGTTAATTCAAACTGCTGAAAATTTAAAAAATTATTTAACTACTGAAAATATACCTGGAGTCGAAGAATTAAAAATAGATGTTAACAAAAGTAAGCCTGGAATTAAAATTAATATAGATAGAAAAAAATCTGGAAGTTTAGGTGTCAAAGCGGGTCAAATTGGACAGCAACTAAGAGGGTCAGTTTTTGGAGAAAAGGCAGGTGTTTACAAAAAAGATGGTGAAGATTATGATATAAACGTCAGGTTTAATAAAAATAATCGAAATAACATTGATGAGTTATTAGATCAATACATAGTTTTTAGAGATCCGGCTACTGGAAAAATGAAAGAAGTTCCATTAAGTACAATGGTTAATTATACAAACTCAGTTTCTTTTAGCGCTATTAAACATATAAATCTTAGAAGGGTTGTAACTTTATATTCGCCCGTTTTAGCTGGTTATAATGGAAATGATGTTGTTACAAGCGTAAAACAAAGTATTTCAAATTTTGATAAAATTAAATCTAATATTGACATAAGATTTACAGGTGAGCTAGAAGAACAGAATAAAAACATGCGGTTTCTTTTAGGTGCTTTAGCTGCAGCCTTGGGAATGATTTTATTTTTACTAGTTCTTCAATTCAATTCAATTTCTAACCCTCTTATTATTCTATTATCAATTTTTTTAAGTTTTACTGGAGTTCTTTATGGTATTAGTTTATTCAATATGCCATTCGTAATTATGATGACTATGATGGGTATCATTGCTTTGTCAGGAATTGTAGTAAATAATGGAGTAGTATTAATAGACTATACGCAATTATTAATTACTAGAAAAAAAGAAGCTTTAGGTATTGCATTTGATAGATTACTTCCAAAATTGGATGCTCGTGAAGCAATAGTATATGGCGGTGCTGCAAGACTTCGACCAGTTCTTTTAACTGCAATAACTACAATTCTGGGATTAATTCCATTAGCAACTGGTCTTAACATAGATTTCTTTTCTCTGGTAACCGAATGGAATCCTAAAATATTTATTGGAGGTGACAATGTAATATTCTGGGGGCCATTAGCATGGACCGTAATATTTGGTCTCTCTTTTGCTACTTTTTTAACACTATTTATTGTTCCTAGTTGTTTTTATCTAATATATCAACTTAAACTAACTATTCACAATTGGAATACGTTTAAAAACTAATAACTTAATACCTTTGTTATTCATTTATAGATTATGTTAAGATCACACAACTGCGGAGAATTAAAATCATCTGATATAAGTAATACTGTCACCCTTTCAGGATGGGTTCAAAAAATCAGAAATAAAGGTTTTATCATTTGGGTTGACTTAAGGGATCGTTACGGAATTACGCAATTAGTTTTTGATGAGGAAAGATCTCCCAAAGAAGTGTTTGATAGTGCAAGAAAATTATCTAGAGAGTTTGTAATTCAAATAAGTGGAAAAGTAATTGAAAGAGAATCAAAAAATAATGAACTCAAAACTGGAAGTATCGAGCTTCTCGTTAATGAACTAACCATTTTAAACCCATCTAAGATTCCTCCTTTTACTATAGAAGATAAAACAGACGGAGGTGAAGAATTAAGAATGCAATATAGATATCTTGACATGAGGAGAAATCCTGTTCGAGAAAATTTAATTTTCCGTCACAAGGTTACAATGGAAGTTAGAAACTATTTGAGTAACCAAGGGTTTATTGATGTTGAAACTCCATATTTAATTAAATCAACACCCGAGGGAGCAAGAGATTTCATTGTCCCTTCAAGAATGAATTCTGGACAGTTTTATGCTCTTCCGCAATCACCTCAAACCTTTAAGCAATTATTAATGGTGGGGGGAATGGATCGTTATTTTCAAATAGTCAAATGTTTTAGAGACGAGGATTTGCGAACAGACAGACAGCCTGAATTTACTCAAATTGATTGCGAGATGAGCTTTGTAAGTCAAGAAGATGTTCTAAACCAATTTGAAGGATTGATTTCTCATTTAATTATGAAAATTAAAAATTATAAAGTTGATGAATTTCCAAGAATGACTTATGATGAAGCAATGAAAAATTATGGCAGTGATAAACCAGATATAAGATTTGGAATGAAATTTGGAAACATCACTGATAAAGCAAAAGGCAAAGGATTTAATGTTTTTGATTCTGAAGAAATAATAATAGGTTTTTCAATAAAAAAAGGAGCCTCTCTAAGTAGAAAAGAAATTGATAACTGGATAAATTGGGTTAAACAACCTCAAATTGGAGCAAAAGGGTTAGTATGGGTGAAATATAATGATGACAAAACTTTAAAGTCATCTGTAGATAAATTTTACTCAGAAAATGATTTAATTGAATGGGTAAAAATTACTAAAGCTGATTCTGGTGATTTGATTTTCATTCTTTCAGGAAAAACTAAAAAAACTTTAAAACAATTAGGAGAGTTAAGACTTGCTATTGGTCAAAAAAGCGGTCTGCGAAACCCTGATGTTTTTGCTCCACTTTGGGTGACTGATTTCCCTCTATTAGAATGGAATGAAGAATCAAAAAGATATTATGCTATTCATCATCCTTTTACATCTCCAAAAAAAGAAGATCTTGAATTATTAAAAAGCTCTCCTGAAAAAGTTAGAGCAAATGCTTATGACCTTGTTCTTAATGGAAACGAAATTGGAGGAGGTTCTATAAGAATTCATGATTCTAAGCTTCAAAAGGAAATGTTTAACTTATTGGGGTTTTCTGATAAAGAAGCCCAGACACAATTTGGTTTTTTAATGAGCGCTTTTAGTTACGGAGCTCCACCTCATGGAGGAATAGCTTTCGGTTTAGATAGACTTGTAGCAATTCTTGGAGGTAAAGAAACAATTAGAGACTTCATTGCTTTTCCAAAAAACAATTCTGGTAGAGACATTATGATTGACTCTCCCTCTATAATTGAAAAATCTCAACTTGATGAACTAGGATTGGAGTTAAATAAATCATAATATGAAGATTGCCCTTCGTTTTTTGTTTTTTTCAATCTTAACATCTCTTTTTATAGGTTTCTTAATTAAGAATTATCAAAATAATCAAATTTTAGGTGAAAAAATTATAGGAAGCACTGTTCTTTTTTCGGTAATAATTTTTTTACCAATATTTTTATACTATCGATGGAAAGATAAAGACATAAAAGATTATACCCTGAATAAAGAGAATTATGATCGAATGAAAAATATAGTTGAAAAAAAAATAAATAAAAAATAAACACAATAAAAGTTTTCAGAAAAGAAAGTTGGTGTAACTTAGCCAAAATAATTTTATTTTTACAAAATGACTGGTACAGTTAAATTTTTCAATGAATCCAAAGGATATGGATTTATTACAAATGATGAGTCGGGTGCTGATGTATTCGTTCACGTAACAGCTCTTAACGGGCTTTCACTCCAAGAGGGTGATAAAGTTGAGTATGTAGAAGAAGATGGTGACAAAGGGAAGCAAGCTTCCAATCTTACCAAACTATAATTCTTTGTATAAGACTATATAAAACCTCCCTAGTGGAGGTTTTTTTATTTTCTTTTACTTTTAAAAAAACTTTGCAACAAGTCTATTGACTCTTTTTCAAACTCCCCTCTATATGCTTTAGTTTTGGGATGTAACAAATCACCATGAAGAGAGTATCCTCTTTTCAAATCAGAGGCACCATAAATTATTCTATCAAGCTGACTCCAAAATATTGCACCTGCACACATAGCACATGGTTCAAGAGTAACATAAAGAGAGCATCCTATTAGATATTTACTGTTTAAATAATTTGAGGCAGATGTAATTGCTTGCATTTCAGCATGCGCTGTAACATCATTTAAGGTTTGTGTTAAATTATGAGCTCTTGCAATTATGTTATTTTTTATTACTATTACAGCTCCAACAGGAACTTCTCCAATTTCATAAGCTTTTTTTGCTTCCTTCAAAGCTTCTATCATGAAATATTTATCATCAAGTAAGTTTTTCATTATTGAAAATTACAAAAAGTATGGGTTACTAAAACGAAACATTATATTTGTTATATGCAACTTAAAGCTATTAAATCTCCCTCGGACCTTAAGCAATGTTCATTGAAACAGTTAAAATCTATTTCAAAAGAACTTAGGAAATATATAATTGATGTGATTTCTTCTAATGAGGGACATTTAGGGGCTAGTCTTGGCGTAGTTGAGCTTACAATTTTACTTCATTATGTTTTTGACGCACCCTTAGACAAAATTTTATGGGATGTGGGACATCAAGCATACGGTCATAAAATTTTAACAGGAAGATATGAGGAGTTTAAATCTAATAGAAAATGGAAAGGAATAAGTGGGTTTCCAAAAATTAAAGAGAGTAAATACGATTCGTTTGGAACTGGTCATGCGGGCACAACAGTTTCTGCAGCTCTAGGAATGGCTTTAGCTTCAGAAATTAAAGGTGAAAAAGATGTTAATCATATTTCTGTAATTGGAGATGCTTCTATTGCCTCAGGTATGGCTTTTGAAGCTTTAAATCATTTGGGCAACACTTCAGCAAATGTTTTAGTAATTCTCAATGATAACACAATGGGCATTGATCCTAGTGTTGGAGCATTGAAAAACTATTTAGAAAAATCAAATATAGAATCAAACAAAAACAATAATATTTTTAATTCTTTAAACATAGACTATTATGGCCCTGTAGATGGGCATGATATGGAATCATTACAAAATGAACTTATGCTCCAAAAAACAAAAAAAGGCCCAAGATTATTACATGTTAGAACAATTAAGGGAAAAGGCTTCCCATTAGCTGAAAAAGATCAAATTCTTTATCATGCTCCTGGGAAATTTGATAAACTGACGGGGAAACTTTATAAAAAAAATAAAACCGGAAAACTTAAATATCAGCAAGTTTTTGGGAAAACAATTTTAGACCTAGCAAAAATTAATTCTAAGATAGTCTGTATAACTCCAGCCATGCCAACAGGAAGTGGTCTTAATGAAATGATGAAAAAAATTCCTGACAGATGTTATGATGTTGGAATTGCTGAACAACATGCAGTAACACTTGCAGCAGGAATGTCTTGTGAAGGATTAATTCCTTTCTGTGTTATCTATTCTACATTTCTTCAAAGAGCTTATGATCAAATTATCCATGATGTAGCAATTCAAAATTTGAATGTTATTTTTTGTATCGACAGAGCTGGAATAGTTGGTCATGACGGACCTACTCACCATGGAGTTTATGATATCTCTTTTCTAAGGTGTATTCCTAATTTAACAATTGTAGCTCCAAGAAATGCCCAAAGACTTAGAGATTTTTTATACACATTTCAATCTAGACCTAATGGACCTATTGCTGTCAGATATCCTAGAGGTAATTCACATATAGAAAAGGTAAATGAATCCTTTGAGGGTTTAAATTTATACAAAGCTTATAAAATAAAAAGTGGAAAAACAATTGCTGTGTTAAGTTTAGGAACACTATTTAAAAATGTAGAAGAAGCAATTAATAACAGTAATCTTTCTGAAGAATTTTCTCATTATTCATTTGAATTTGTTTATCCTCTGGACGAAAAAATTCTTAATGATGTTTTTAATAATTATTCTTCTGTAATAACTATAGAAGAAGGAACTATAAAAGGAGGTTTTGGTTCTGCTATAATGGAATTTGCACAAACAAATAATTACTTGAAGAAAATAGAATCTGTTGGGGTTCCTCATGAATTTATCTCTCATGGAGATCCAGATATTCTATATGATTCTATCAATCTAAGTAGTAAAAAAATTCAAAATAAAATTGAAGAAGTATTAAATAAAAAAATCAATAAATTGTAATTTTAAGACAAACAACCTCTATCTATGACAACTAACAAACGTCTGTTTTTACTCGACGCTTATGCTTTAATTTTTAGGGGGTATTATGCTTTTATTAAAAATCCTCGAATAAACTCAAAAGGGTTTGATACTTCAGCAATAATGGGGTTTACTAATTCATTAATTGATGTAATCAAAAGAGAGCGTCCAGATTATTTAGCAGTATGTTTTGACAAAGGAGGTTCAAAGTCAAGAAGAGAACTTTATGATGATTATAAAGCAAATCGTGATGAAACACCTGAAGCTATCAAATTAGCTTTGCCGTTTATTGAAAATATTCTAAGGGCAATGCATATTCCTATAATTATTAAAGAAGGATATGAGGCTGATGATATAATTGGAACACTTGCAAAAAAGGCAGAAAAAGAAGGTTTTCAAACTTTTATGGTAACACCTGATAAAGATTTTGCACAATTAGTTTCAGAGAATATTTTTATGTATCGTCCTGCAAGAATGGGTAACGGTATTGAAATATGGGGTGTTCCAGAAGTTCAAGAAAAGTTTAAAATTGAAAGACCCGAACAGGTTATAGATTATTTAGGAATGATGGGTGATGCTGTTGATAATATACCTGGGTTACCTGGAGTAGGTGATAAAACTGCCAAAAAGTTTCTAGCTGAATTTGGATCTATGGAGAATCTTTTGGCTAACACAGATAAGCTCAAAGGTAAGCTCAAAGAAAAAATTGAAGCAAATAAAGAAATGGGTGTTCTTTCAAAGAAACTAGCAAAAATTCTACTAGATGTTCCCGTAGAATTTAATGCAAAAGATTTTGAATTAGAAAAGCCAAACATGCAGGTAGTTGGGGAAATATTTGAAGAATTAGAGTTTAGAAGAATGCGCGAAAGTTTTGAAAAAGTTTTTAATTCTAAGCCGCTAGAAAAAACTGTTAAAGAACCAGAAATTAAAAAAGAAACGATTGAGGGACATCAATACGACTTGTTTAATATTCCTGGTGGAGGTTCATCCGAATCAACATCAAAAAAAAATAATTTATCCTGTGTTACTCATTTTTATCAAGTAGTCAATGATCCTCTAGGATGTTCGCTATTAATAGAAAAGCTTTTGAATCAGAAAGCTGTTTCTTTTGACACTGAGGCTACAAGTCTTGATCCATTAAAAGCAGAACTAGTTGGTATATCGTTTTCTTGGGAAATTGGAAAAGGATATTATTTAGTTATTCCTGAAAACAGAAATGAAGCTAATGAAGTTTTAACTAAATTCAGAATATTTTTTGAGCATTTAGAAATTCAAAAAATAGGTCACAACCTCAAATATGATATTAAAGTACTTAGCAACTATGATGTTTCTGTAAAAGGACCTCTTTTTGACACATTAATTGCCCACTATTTAATCAATGCTGATATGCGCCATGGGATGGATGTTTTAGCTGAAACTTATCTAGGTTATCAACCACAACCAATAACTGAGTTAATCGGTAAAAAAGGGAAAAATCAAGGTAATATGAGAGATGTTGATTTATCTCTTCAAACAGAATATGCGGTTGAGGATTCAGATATTACTCTTCAATTAAAACAACATTTTGAAAAAGAGCTTATTAAATCAAATACTTTGAGTTTATATCAAGAAGTTGAAATTCCTTTAGTTTCTGTTTTAAGCTCAATGGAATGTGAAGGAATTAATTTAAATATTGACTTTTTAGCTGAACTCTCTATAGAACTAAAAAATGATATTAATCTTCTAGAGAAGGATATATTTAGTCAATCTGGAGAAGATTTTAATATTGCCTCTCCAAAACAACTTGGTCTAATTTTATTTGAGAAACTAAAGCTGGTTGAAAAACCTAAAAAAACAAAAACTGGACAATATTCAACCTCTGAAGATGTTCTTTCCTATTTATCTAAAAAACATAAAATTATTAGCGATATTTTACAGTGGCGTTCACTTCAAAAATTATTGAATACTTATGTTGAAGCATTACCCAAGGAGATAAATCCTAAAACAAATAGAGTTCATACTATATACAATCAAGCTGTAGCTTCAACAGGTCGTTTAAGTAGCAATAAACCTAATCTTCAAAATATACCTATTAGGACATCACGCGGTCAACAAATAAGAAAAGCTTTTATTTCTAGAGATAATGATCATGTACTTGTTGCAGCAGATTATTCTCAAATTGAATTAAGAATTATAGCTGCTCTAAGCGAAGATCCTGATATGATTTCAGCTTTTAAAAATGGTGAGGATATTCATCAGTCAACTGCCGCTAAAGTTTTTAATGTTCCATTAAATAGAGTAAGTCGTGAACAAAGAAGCAATGCAAAAACAATAAACTTTGGAATAATATATGGTGTTTCTGCCTTTGGATTAAGTCAGCAAACAAATCTAAACAGATCAGAATCGAAGGAACTAATTGAAGCATATTACTTAACCTATCCTAAACTGAGAAGTTACATGCAAGATCAAATTGATTATGCTAGAGAGAATGGATATGTAAGTACTATTCTAGGTAGAAGAAGATATCTTAAAGATATAAATTCAGCTAATGCAATAGTTCGAGGTGCGGCAGAAAGAAATGCTGTTAATGCACCTATACAAGGAAGTGCAGCTGATATAATTAAATTAGCAATGATTAATATTCATAAAAATCTAAATTCTGAAAATTGGAGATCAAAAATGTTACTTCAGGTTCATGATGAATTAGTTTTTGATGTTCCGAAATCAGAATTAAAAGAATTAAAAATTATGGTAAAAAGAGAGATGGAAAATGCATTTAAACTCAAGGTGCCATTAATAGTTGATTTGGGTGAGGGTAAACACTGGTTAGAGGCTCACTAATTCTTTTTTATACTTTAAACAAAAATATTTTTTCAAAACATTTTTAAATAGTACATTTGCAGCCCAATAGCATATAAATGCTTTGTTTAAAAAAATAAAATAGTGAATACATTAAGCTACAAAACTGTTTCTGCTAATTCTAACACTGTCGATAAGAAGTGGCTATTAGTAGATGCCGAAGGTTTACCCCTCGGAAGAGCCGCATCTGCAGTTGCCTCTCTATTAAGAGGGAAGCATAAACCAAATTTTACTCCACATGTAGATTGTGGTGACAATGTAATTGTTATAAATGCTGATAAACTTGTTCTTACGGGACAAAAATGGAATCAAAAACAATACATACGTCATACTGGTTACCCTGGAGGACAGCGAATTCTAACTGCAGAACAAGTTCATAAAAAAAATAATACTCGATTAGTTGAGAAAGCTATTAAAGGCATGCTTCCTAAAAATAAATTAGGAGCTGAATTATTTCGTAATCTAAGAGTATGTTCAGGTGATCAGCACCAACAAGAAGCTCAAAACCCTACTAGTATTAACTTAAACGATCTACTATAATGGAAGTAATCCACACAATTGGTCGTCGTAAAACTTCAGTTGCTCGTATTTTTCTATCTAAAGGAAAAGGAGGTATAACAGTCAATAAAAAGAACTACACTGATTATTTTACTACTGCCCCACTCCAATACAAAATTATTCAACCATTTTCTCTTACTGAAACTGAAGGATCATATGATTTAAAAGTTACAGTTAAAGGAGGAGGTATAACCGGTCAAGCTGAAGCAGTTAGGCTAGCAATTTCTAGAGCTTTGTGTAAAGTTGACGAAGAACATCGTATTGCTCTAAAACCTGAAGGATTGTTAACTCGTGATCCTCGTATGGTTGAACGTAAAAAATTCGGACAAAAGAAAGCAAGAAAAAAATTCCAATTCTCAAAACGTTAATTTTATCTGTCACTTGAGAAAAATTCATTTATACATTAATAAAAGTTGTCTTATCGCTAATGCGAACGTTAGTTTAGCATCTAAATAGATTACATCTATTGCTACTATCCCAGAGAACGTAAACTAAAAAAATTATGGCACAAACAGAAGTAAAAGATCTATTGAATGCAGGTGTTCATTTTGGTCATCTTACACGTAAGTGGGATCCGAACATGGCTCCATATATTTATATGGAACGTAATGGAATCCATATAATCAATTTATATAAAACTGCTTCGAAAATTGAAGAAGCTCAATCAGCTCTCAAAAAAATTGCTATTTCAGGGCGAAAAATTCTTTTTGTGGCAACAAAAAAACAAGCAAAAGATATCGTTGCTGAAAAAGCAAAAAACATTAACATGCCCTATATAACTGAGCGCTGGCCTGGAGGTATGTTAACAAATTTTGTAACTATTCGTAAAGCTGTTAAAAAAATGGCTGCTGTAGATAGAATGAAAAAAGATGGAACTTTTGAAACTCTTTCAAAAAAAGAAAAGTTACAGGTTGAACGTATGAGAGCTAAACTAGAAAAGAATTTAGGCTCTATTACTGATATGACTCGTCTTCCTGGGGCTCTTTTTATTGTTGACATAAAGAGAGAAAATATTGCTATTAAAGAAGCTCGAAAATTAAATATTCCAATTTTTGCAATGGTTGACACAAACTCTGATCCAAGAGAAGTTGACTTTGTGATTCCATCTAACGATGATGCTTCTAAATCTATAGAAAAAATACTTATACTTGTTACTGATTCTATTTCAGAAGGACTGTCAGAAAGAAAAAATGAAAAAGAAGCTTTAGAAAAAGGCGAAAATCAAACAGATTTGTCAAAAGCTGCTCCTGAAGTAGAAGTTACACCTGAAGTAGAAGTTACACCTGAAGTAGAAGCTGCTCCTGAAGTAGAAGTTACACCTGAAGTAGAAGCTGCTCCTGAATCAGAAGTTACACCTGAAGAAAATGCTCCTAATACTAAAAAAGGGAGTTCAAAAGAAAAAAAATAAACATTCAATAAAAATAAATAATCGTGAAAATTACTGCTGCAGAAGTAAATAAACTCCGTCAATCCACTGGAGTTGGCATGATGGATTGTAAAAAAGCTTTAGTGGAGACTGAAGGAAATTTTGAAAAAGCCATTGAAAATCTTCGTAAAAAGGGTCAAAAAGTAGCTGCAAATCGAGCTGATAGAGTTTCTTCTGAAGGAGCTATCTTAGCTAAGGTTAATTCGGAAAACACAAAAGGTGTTATAGTTTCAATTAATTGTGAAACTGATTTTGTTGCTAAAAATGAGTCGTATTTAGAACTTGCAAATACACTAGCTGATATTGCTTTAAACCATGACAACCTTGAATCTTTTTTAAACTCTGACTTTCAAGGAATGACAGTTTCAGAAAAATTAATTGAACAAACTGGAGTTATAGGAGAAAAAATTGAAATTGGTGGTTTTAAAACCTTACAGGCTCCATTTGTAGGTTATTACATACATGCAGGGAATAAAATTGCAACATTAACCGGTCTTTCTGAGGCTATTGATAATACTGCAGAAATAGCAAAAAATATTGCCATGCAAGCTGCCGCTATGAATCCCATCGCTCTTAATGAAGAAGGAGTCGATTCAAGTGTAATCGAAAAGGAAATTGAAATTGCCAAAGATCAATTACGTCAAGAGGGCAAGCCAGAAGCAATCCTAGATAATATAACTAAAGGGAAAATAAAAAGATTTTTTAAGGACAATACACTTGTTAATCAAGATTATATTAAAGATGGAAAGCAAAGTGTCGCACAATATGTTTCATCATTTGATCAAAATCTTAAAGTAACTGGGTTTGCTAGATTATCTCTCGTTTAGTTAGAAATCAAAAGTTCAAATAAATAAAGCCTCCTAAATGGTGGTTTTCTTATTTGAATTAATCTTAAAATGGTAAATCGTCCTCAACCTCATTATCATCAGCATCAGCATTTTCAAATGTTGTAGGAGGTGGCATAGGAGGCATTTCTTGATTTATTTCTTCGCTTATCTCTTCTATACGCCATCCCTGAATTGAATTAAAATACTTTACTTGACCTTCAGGATTAGTCCATTCTCTTCCTCTTAAGTTAATACTAACTTTTACTTGTTTACCTATTTGAAAGGCATTTAATAAATCACATTTGTCTTGAACAAATTCAACTAAAATATTTTGAGGGTACTGCTCTTCAGTTGTTATAACTACTTCTCTTTTTCTAAATCCATTTGAGCCATATTCCTTTGTTTCATCTAGCCATTTTATTTTACCAATAATTTCCATAGTTTTATTTTATTTTCAAAAATAACAAAACTTTTTTGCCTTATGAACTTAATAGCATTAGATTATTTAAATTGAATTATCTTGCAGTAAATAATTTTCGTGACTAGAAAAATAACTCTATCTATAAAGCGAATCTGGCCTTTAGTTGCCTTTATAATTGTAATTCTCATTGTTTGGAACACAAATGTTCTTTTTCAAAAATTAAAAAAAGAAGAAAGACTAAAAATGGAATTGTGGGCCATGGCCCAAAAAGATTTTATTGAAAATAAAAAACCTAACAATCTAACATTTGAGGTTCTACAGCAAACTGGTATAAATCCTATGTTTCAGGTAAATGCTAATGATAAAATAATTGATTTTAAAAATTTTGAAGGAATATTAGAGTTCGATTCTATAAAACTTTATGATAATTTAGAGAAAATTAAAAAAGAGAATAAACCTATTATAATTCAATATAGAGATTCGGTTTCCGGAAAACTTTTAGTTAATCAAAAATTATATTATGGTGATTCTATTTTACTAAAAAAACTTCAATATTATCCATTAGCTCTTTTTCTAATTATTATGCTTTTTGGTTTGTTACTCTATTTTATTTTTAAAACAAACAAAATTTCTGAACAAAATAGACTTTGGGCTGCAATGTCCAAAGAAACTGCTCACCAGATTGGAACACCCTTATCATCTTTAATAGGTTGGATTACTTTAATGAAAGAAGATCAAAAACCAGAAGGAAGCATTGCAGAAATGGAAAATGATATTGATCGACTTAAAATAATAACCGAAAGATTTTCTAAGATTGGTTCTGATCCAGTTTTAGAATTTCAAAATGTTACTTCAATAATTAAAGAAACTGTTCTTTACATTCAAAAAAGAAGTTCAAATCTGATTATTTTTAAAACACTTATACCAAATGAATTAATTATAGCTCCAGTAGATAGTCAACTATTAAGTTGGACTATAGAAAATCTTATTAAAAATGGGATTGATGCAATGAAAGGTGAAGGTCAAATTCTTATTTCTTTAGATTTAAAAGACAAAAGACTAATGATTTTAGTTAAAGACAGTGGGGAAGGCATTAAGTCTGAAAACTTTAATAAAATATTTAATCCAGGTTTTACAACAAAAAAAAGAGGTTGGGGTCTTGGACTGTCTTTAGCAAAAAGGATCATCAATGATTATCATGGAGGTAAAATATATGTAAAAAACTCTTTTCACGAAAAAGGAACAACTTTTGCAATTGAATTACTAATTGCTAGTTAAAATTCGAGGCTATATCATTAGCTAATCGAACCATTGTTTTTAAATCAACTTTTACTTTTTTTTGAAAAGTCATATCATCCATGCTATTTATCGGAATTAAATGAACATGAACATGAAGGACTTCAAGGCCAATAACACTAATTCCAACTCTTTTACATTTAATTGTTTTTCTTAATGCCAAAGCTACTTTTCTGCTAAATTTCATTAAGCTAATGTATTCTTGTTCTGAAAGGTTAAAGATTTTATCTTCAGTTTTTTTAGGAACGCAAAGAGTATGTCCTTCAGTATTGGGGTTAATATCTAAAAATGCTAAAAATTCATCAGACTCAGCTACTTTGTGACATGGCAGCTCTCCACTGATTAATTTAGAAAAAACACTTCCCATTAGTCTCTATTAATATTAATTATTTCTAATTCTATTTTTCCATTTGGAATTGAAATTTTTGCAATTTCACCAACACCTTTACCTAATAAACCTCTTCCTATAGGAGATTCAACAGAAATTTTACCGCTTTTTAAATCTGCTTCAGTCTGCGCAACTAAAGTATATTTCATTAATTGCCCTGTACTTAAATTTTTTACCTCAACTGTTGATAAAACTAGAACTTTAGACGTATCTAATTGAGATTCATCAATAATTCTAGCATTAGAAAGAACTTCTTCCATTTTGGAGATTTGAAGTTCTAACATCCCCTGAGCCTCCTTTGCAGCATCATACTCAGCATTTTCACTTAAATCACCTTTATCTCTAGCCTCTGCAATAGCCTGAGAAGCCTTAGGTCTTTCAATATCTTTTAGATGATTTAAATCATCTCGAAGTTTTTTTAGACCTTCTTCAGTATAATATGAAACCTTACTCATAACTTTGTGCTTTGGTGAAATCCAGATAATATCTAAGTCTAGATCTAGGTAATAAACAAATATATGAAAATTGAAGCCTTTTTAAGTTTACATACTTTGAAAAAAATGAAAACATTATTTGTTTTGATTTTGATGTTTTCTTGTAGCAAGGATGATATAAAAAGAAACCCTTATCTACATGAAGTTTCATTTAGCCACAGTATTAATTTGAATTTGCCCGAATATGATAACTTAAATTTTGCAGGAGGCAGTAAGCTCGTACCATATGGAGGAATTAATGGGATTTTAATTTTTAACATTAATGGAAATGACATCTTTGCTTGGGAAGCCAGTTGCTCAAATCACAAATTAGAATTTTGTTCTAAACTTTCAATCGATGGATTTCTTGCAAATTGTAGCTGTGACAATTTTAAATATAGCCTTGCAACTGGTCAATTATTAGAAGGAGGTATTGAAAGTTCTACACAATACCCTCTTTTAAATTATAGAATAGAAAGATTAGGAAAAATTATTATTATTTCTAATTAAAAATTTATCGTTAAACCAGTTAGAAAGTTTATTCCAGCCTGAGGATAATATCCTGCTCCTTCAATAGTTGTTATCTGATTTGGTAAAGACCAATTATCATCATAAGTATAAAAATAGCCGTTTGAAATGTACTTTTTGTCAAATATATTATTGATTAACAAATTCAGAGTCATTTGACTTATAGTAGATTTAGGATGCCATTGATAGCTAATATTGATATCATTTACTAAGTATGATTCTAATTTTGAAACATCAGCTTCAATATTACTCATGTATTGATATCCAACATATTTTGTAATAAGTAATATATTCAAATTTGTATTTGGTTTAAATGTTAAAATATTTCCCATAACTAATTCGGGTGAATAAGATAAACTAGTATTACCTAAATAATTTAAAACACCATCTCTTTTAAAATAAAAATCTTTGTTAGTGTTTTTACTTAATGCAATATTAGGCTGAAGGATCCATTTCTCTGATAATTTTACCTTAGCCTCAATCTCTAATCCTAATCTACTGCTTTCTCCTATATTTTCTCTTATAGGAGATCCAACATCATCTAATGCTCCTGTTAAAGCCAATTGATCTTTATATGCCATTAAATATATGTTAGAATATACCTGAAAAGTATTTTTATTAACTCTCCAGCCTAATTCAAAATCATTTAATATTTCAGGCTTAGGGTTTCCGTTTTCAAAATCAGATCTACTTGGTTCTCTTTGAGCTTTTGAATATGAAAAATAAAGTTGTTGATTATTAGGCATTATATAAGTTAAACCTGCTTTTGGATTAAAAAAACTATACTTACTATCAAGATTAAGTGTTTGAGGGCCAGCTAGAAGACCATTTACTTCATAGTTAACTATTCTGTATTGAAGATCTAAAAACCCTTTTATTTTGTCAGTTATAGGCTGCTCTAGTTTTGTGTAAATATTTATTTCTTTTTTATCTCCTTGATTTTCATAAAATTTCTTTCGAGGTAATACATCTCCTGAATTTTGAGCCCATATTAGTGTTCCAAAATGATCCCCTATATATCTACTGAACAAAACCCCCATATCTAAGCGAGTTAGGCCTTTAATATGATTTGTGCTTGCTGTTATCACAAAATAATCATTATCTAACCATTTTCTTGTAACATTTTCAGTTGTTAAAATAGTTTCACTTCCAATATTAAATGGAGTTAATCCTAAGTATGAAAAGTTAGTCTCTGAGCCAGAGTCATTATACTCTTCATAGTATCCCCTTCCATATGTATAGTTTAAGCCCAAAGAAGTAGTCCATGAAGAATTAATTTGCTCATTCCAGTGAAACTGGTAATGATCTTGGCGATAATTATCTTCTTGAGAATCATAAAACCCTGTTAACACACCCTTCTGATCATAAATTGCACCAGCAGGATTATATGTTCGGTTAGATAAATCTTCTATACCATACCAAGATTGATAAGTTATTTCATGACCACCAAAAGCGATAGCTTTTATTAATGTATTTCCATCTTTAAATGCTCCTTGTAAAAAATATGATTTCAAATTAGATCTAGCCCTATCAATATAACCATCAGATGTAATTTTAGATAAACGACCGGATAATTCGAAATGATTATTTAAAAGTCCTGTTGAGAATTTTAGGGTATTTTTTAATGTATTAAAACTTCCAACACTAGTACTTAAAGATGATGAAGCTTCATTTTGCATAACGTCAGTTAATATATTTAAACTAGCTCCAAAAGCACCGGATCCATTAGTGGATGTACCAACACCTCTCTGTAATTGAACACTTTCTATTGAACTTGCAAAATCTGGAAGGTTGACCCAATATGTTCCTTGTGATTCAGAATCATTAAAAGGTATTCCGTTTAGCGTTACATTCACCCTAGAAGCATCACTTCCTCTTATACGTATTCCTGTATATCCTATACCTGCTCCCGCATCACTGGTTGTTACAACACCAGGCAAATAATTTAATAAACTTGGTATATCCTGACCTAAATTACGAGACTTTAAATCTTCTTTATTAATATTTGTATGTGTTACTGGATCTGTTATTTTTGCCCTAATGGTTGAAACTTTTACTTCCTCTAACATATAGGTTTTAAGAGAGTCACTCCGTTTTTCCAATTCTAATTCTTGGGAAAAGACATTCAAAAATGTTAAAAATATAAATCCTCTGATTATTGTTTTCATTTAAATGTATTTATTTAAATAAAAGGGATAATTATTTATGGATTAAAAAGTTTAAAACATCACTCCCTTAGCAGCATTACCTGCTCAGGTTCTAGGGTATAATCTCAGCCTATTAGACACCCCTTTGAGACAAAAACAAATATATGGATGAAAATTCAATAACAAAAGCATTCTATGGGTTTAAAATAAGTTTGTCTATAATTTCAATAGAAGATTTTAATCGGCAATTTATATCCCCTGAAATTAATTTGTATGGAAAATTATATGTTTCAAGAGTTTCTTGAAAAACCTTTAACATTTTCTTTCTATAATTAGGTCGATCTCTTAAATCATCTTTTTGCCACGGCACATCAATATTAGTTAGTAAATAATAATCATGTTTTGATTGCTCAGCTTCTTTTAATATCTCTGGAGAACAGTACCCATTGAAATGAGTTTGAGACCAAATTTGAGTGACAACTGCATTAGTATCACAAAAAATAACTTTATTTGATTTTTTTAAAATTTTATTTTCAAGACTGTTCTGACCCCTTACAATAATTGGTAAATCCTCAAGTGCACATACCTCATTTTTTTCATTCCATTTTTGCTGGAGATAATCTCTAGCAAACTCAGGGACCCATTTAGTTTTATAGTGCTCAGCTAAATGATTTGCAAGAGTAGTTTTCCCTGAAGACTCTGGGCCAAATAAAACAATTTTTAAGCATTTATTATTTGACATTCGAAATTTCTTTTTTCCATGCAAAATACCCAGCTACAGCAATAAAAGTAAAAACTAAATATTGAAAACTTGTTAAGGCTAATCCTTTATGTAAATAAAGTGGAATTGAAATGATGTCTCCGACTATCCAAAATAACCAATTTTCTATTTTTCTTCTTGCCATTAACCACATTCCTACAAAAAAAATAGCTGTAGTGACCGTGTCTATATAAGCGATTATATTATTCCACATATCAAAAAAATTGTACACTACATAAATAAATACAATTGCAGAAACAAATAATATTTGGGAAGTTTTATATTCACTTTTATTGATTTTAGAAATTGGATTTAAATCTATTCCATTTTTGGAACGAGTCCAATAGTACCAACCATAAATACTCATAGAAAAATAATATGCATTAATAAGCATGTCTCCAAGCAATCCCACATAAAAAAGAAGGTAAACATATATAAAAGTTGAGACCATTCCAGTTGGATAAACCCATATACTGTTCTTTTTTGAAAACCAAACACTCATAAACCCAAAAATAACAGCTGTTAATTCTAATAAAATATTTAGAGTAGAATATTCACTATATGGGGAAAATAAAAAATCTAAAACAGAAGACATTTAAAGAAAAAATAGATGTTAAACAAAAGTATAATATATAATTGCATACACTAGTTTTTTTCATAAGCAATAGTTACAAAGTGAGAGTCGAATTTGATAGATGATAATTCAAATAATCTGTATTGATCATCATAAAAAACCGTACCCTCTCCTACTTTTCCTGAATTAAAGGGTTTATCGACACATATTTGTTTTGAAAAGTTAATGCCTGAAGTACGAAATGCTTTATAAATCGCCTCTTTTGCAGTCCAAACATATGTTGAATCTTCAATTTTTCCTATAGCAAAATGCTCTTTTTCATGAAGAAACCTAGGAGCTATTTTAATGATTTTTTCTCGACAATATTCTATATCAATACCTATCTGAAAATCACTTAAAGCTATTCCTGAAAAATATTTTGAATGTGAAATAGATATGTGTTTATTAGACTTCAAACTAGGCGCTCCAAAAGAATCGTAATACATTTCACTTTCTAAAACATCTGCAACCTTCATTAACTGACGTACTGAAAGAATTCCTTTTCTATGTTCTTCACTCCGCATACTTTTCAATCTTTCTCTTAAGGATGTCGTTATAGTAATTCCATTTTCTAATTTTCTTTCACTCTCCTCTATTTTCCATAAATAGAGGCTAAAGTTTTTAAAATTAGTTTTTGATATAAATGGCATTGTTAATGGCAGATTTTGTATGTATTTTTGAATAAATATTATATACAAATATACTATGGAATTAAAAGCAAAAGTTAACTATTCGCCTTATAAGATTAAAGATATGAAGTTAGCTGAATGGGGAAGAAAAGAAATAGGGTTAGCTGAAGCTGAAATGCCAGGTTTAATGGCGCTTCGAAAAGAATATGGAGAAACAAAACCTCTTAAAGGTGCAAGAATTGCCGGCTGCCTTCATATGACAATTCAAACTGCAGTATTAATTGAAACACTAGTTGCTCTGGGTGCTAATGTGACCTGGAGTTCTTGTAATATATTCTCAACCCAAGATCACGCAGCTGCAGCTATTGCTGCTTCGGGAATTCCTGTATATGCTTGGAAAGGTATGAATGAAGAAGAATTTGATTGGTGCATTAAACAAACCCTATTTTTTGGTGAAGATCAAAAACCACTTAATTTAATTCTTGATGATGGTGGAGATTTAACAAATATGGTTTTAGATAAGTATCCTGAGTTAATAGATGATATAAAAGGTCTTTCTGAGGAAACTACAACTGGTGTTCATCGTTTATATGAAAGAATGAAAAATGGTACCCTGCCACTTCCTGCAATAAATGTTAATGATTCTGTAACTAAATCAAAATTTGATAATAAATACGGTTGTAAAGAAAGTGCTGTTGATGCGGTTAGAAGAGCAACTGATATAATGTTAGCCGGGAAAAGAGTTCTTGTAGCAGGTTATGGAGATGTAGGAAAAGGAACTGCTGCATCATTTGCTGGAGCTGGATCTATAATTACTATTAGCGAAATTGATCCAATATGTGCTTTACAAGCTGCAATGGATGGGTTTGAAGTTAAAAAAATAATGTCAGTTATTGATAATATGGACATAGTTGTTACAGCCACAGGAAACAAAGATATTATTGGTAAAGATGCTTTTTTAAAAATGAAAGACAAATCTATTATTTGTAATATAGGTCACTTTGATAATGAAATTGACATGGACTGGTTAAACAAAGAGTATGGTCATACAAAAACTGAGATCAAGCCACAAGTTGACCTATATACTCTTGAAAATGGAAATGAATTAATTGTTCTAGCAGAAGGGCGTCTAGTTAACCTTGGTTGTGCTACTGGCCACCCAAGCTTTGTAATGAGTAATTCGTTTACAAATCAAACCTTGGCTCAAATAGAATTATGGCAACATCCTGAAAAATATGAAAACAAGGTATATATGCTGCCCAAACATTTAGATGAAAAAGTTGCGGCACTGCATCTTAAGCATTTAAGCGTAGAATTAGAATCGTTATCTGAAGAACAAGCTAAATACATAGGTGTTGCTATAAAAGGACCCTATAAGCCTGATTATTATAGGTATTAAAACTTTAGCAAAATAAAAAAACCTCAATTGAGAGTTTTTTTGTCTTAATAAGCTATTTATATCTACTATACCTCAAAAGGAACTATAGAAACATATGATTTATTATTTCTCTTTTTAGAAAACTCAACTACACCATCAATTTGAGCATGAAGAGTATGATCTTTACCTAAATAAACGTTTTCTCCTGGGTTATGTGCAGTTCCTCGCTGACGGACTATAATATTTCCAGATCGAGCAGCTTGACCTCCAAAAATTTTAACACCAAGACGTTTTGACTCGGATTCTCTTCCGTTTTTCGAACTACCAACTCCTTTTTTATGCGCCATGATTAATTTATTTTAAATTTTAACCTAAAGCCTTTATCAAATCAGCTTTTTTCATTTTTGAGATCGCAGTTATCCCTTTATCTTTTGCTAAAACCTTAAGGTCCGTAACACTCATAGAAGATAAATCTTGCTTTTGAAGCTTTGGTTCAGAAACTTTTTTTGGTTTAGCTTTTGAAGCTGATTTAGCTTTTGTTTCAGGTTTAGTTTTTGTTTCAGGTTTGGCTTTTGGATCTGATTTTGATTCTTCTGCTTTTTTTACAGATTTACTTCCTGAAGAAGAAATATTAGAAATTTGAATTTCAGATAGATATTGACGGTGTCCATTTTTAACACGATATCCTTTTCTTCTTTTTTTCTTGAAAACAATTACTTTATCCCCTTTTAAATGATTAATAACTTTAGCATCAACAGATGCACCGTCTATAGTTGGGGCACCAATTTTGATTTCTGTACCATCATCTAAAAGTAAAACCTTACCAAAAGAAACTTTTGATCCTTCTTTGTCTTCTAAACGATGTACAAATACTTTTTGGTCTTTTGCAACTTTAAATTGCTGACCTGCTATCTCTACAATTGCGTACATTTTTATCCTATTTCGGAGGGCAAAGATATGTTTTTTAAAAATTAATCAAAACAAAAACAACTACTTTTATGCCTATCTCTTATCTATAGAATATTTTCCAGCCCCTATTAAAGCAATAGCAACAAATCCAGAGAGAAATAACAATGGTAATTCTTGCCTTTTAAACGGATCATCTACGTGAACAATAAACGCAGCTACTAACATAGTGGCAATAGGAAATAATGAAACCCATCTTGTTTTAAATCCTAGTATTATTAATATTGGAGCAACAAACTCAGCCAAAACAGCCAATACAAGTGTAGGAACAGAGCCTATTCCTAATGGATCTGAAAATTTCACTTCATCTGCAAATAGCCTATTTAATTTTCCCCATCCATGAGTTAATATTAATAATGAAAAAGAAACTCTTAAAACTAACTTTCCAATATCAGATGTATTCATAATCTTATTTTTCGGTAAATTTAATAATTAATTTTTTAAACTTCTAAGATACCATTCCACAGTTAATTGCAAGCCTTTATCAAATGTTGTTTTAGGAATCCAACCCAGTTCATTTTTTAACTTGGATGAGTCAATAGAATATCTAAAGTCATGACCTTTTCTATCGGTTACGTATGAAATTAATTTTTTGGACCAACCTTCAGGCCTTGAGAGCGCTTTGTCTACTTCTAATATCAATTTACTAATAATATCAATATTATTTAACTCGTTGTTCCCTCCAATATTATAAGTTTCACCTTTTTTTCCATTATGAAAAATTAAATCAATTGCTTCAACATGATCTTTAACGTATAGCCAATCTCTTATATTCTTTCCGTCTCCATATATAGGTAAACTTTGATTCTTAACAATATTATTTATCATCAGCGGTATAAGCTTTTCTGTAAACTGGTGAGGGCCATAATTATTTGAACAATTTGAAATAATTATTGGTATTTTATATGTGTGATGGTAGGCTTTAACAAAATGATCTGAAGATGCTTTGGAAGCTGAGTAAGGAGATCTGGGATTATAAGGTGTGCTTTCTAGAAATGACCCCTCCATACCTAAGCTACCATATACTTCATCAGTAGAAACATGATAAAAACATTTATTAATAAAATTATTATTCCAATAATTTCTTGCCGAATCTATAAGATTTAAAGTGCCCAGCACATTCGTTTCTGCAAACTCTAAAGGATTATTAATTGAATTATCTACATGAGATTCTGCAGCTAGATGAATAATATTATCAATTTCATATTTAATAAGGATTTGAGAAATTGCATTTTTATCTCTTATGTCTATTTTTTCAAAAATATAGTTTTGTGAATTTTGAATTTCAGCCAAATTTTTAAAATTAGAAGCATATGTTAATGAATCAACATTAATTATTCTATAATTAGAATACTTTTTTGCTAAGTGAATCACTAAGTGAGAACCAATAAAACCAGCACCACCTGTAATTAATAAATTTTTTTTATTACTCATTCCATCATTTTTAAACACTTATTTAACGAGTCTTTCCAATAAGGAATTTCAATATTAAGAGTAGTTTCAATCAGATCAGTATTCAAAGCTACATTTTTTGGTCTTATTGCTTTTGAAGAATATTCAAAACTTTTAATTGGAACTAAAGTACTTTTAGAACCACTTAATTCAATTATTGATTTTGCAAAATCACACCAAGAAGTAACCCCTTCATTTGAAAAATGATAAATTTTATTATTAAATGACTTTGAAGAATTAATTAATTTAATAATGACTTCGGCCAAATCTAAACCATAAGTTGGCTTTCCATATTGATCATTTATTACTGATATTTTTTGATTGGAACTGGATAGGCTTAAGATTGTCTTAACAAAATTATTTCCAAATGGACTAAATAGCCATGAAGTTCTTATTACTATTGCTTGTCCTTTTGAATTCAAAACTAATTTTTCACCATTTAACTTCGTTTTTCCATAAACTCCTATAGGGTTTGTCTTATCTAGTTCTTTTAACTCGTGATTACAATAACCGTCAAAAACATAGTCTGTGGAAATATGAATTAACTTAATATGAAATATCTCTGAAATTTTCACCAAGTTTTCTACACCTAAAACATTAATTTTTTTTGCTTTATCAGGCTCATCTTCTGCTTTATCAACATTTGTATATGCAGCACAATTAATAATATAATCTATTTTATGAGCTTTAGTGAAACTTAGAACAGATTGGTAGCTTTTAACATCTAGTTTATCTTGACTTAAAAAATAAAATTTTATTGACGAATGTCTATCACTTATATGATTTAAGCATCTTCCCATTTGTCCTTTACTTCCTGTTACCAAAACCTCAATCATAAAGCTTAAAATTGTGATCAAATGGCTTTACTTTTTCTAAACCAGAATGATTTTGATCTTTTTCTGAAACTATGAATTCAGATTTTGGTAGTTTCCAATTTATTTCAAGTTTTGGATCATCATATGCGATACTTCCCTCACTGAGCTTGTTGAAGTAATTATCTACTTTGTAATGGAAAATAGATTCATCACTAAGGGTTATATATCCGTGAGCATAACCCCTTGGTATAAATAAATATTGTTGATTGTTTTCATTAAGTATAAATGAAATATGCTTTCCAAAAGTTGGTGAGCCTTTTCTAATATCCACGACCACATCTAGGACTTCACCTTTAATTACGGAAACTAATTTTGATTGACTGTAAGGTTCTAATTGGTAGTGAAGACCCCTTATTACACCTTTTTTAGAATTGGCTATGTTGTCTTGACAAAAGACTATTTTTCTTTCAATAAATTCTTCTAACTTATCCAAGCGAAAACTTTCTCTAAAACCTCCTCTTTTATCTTGGTATGATTTTGGTGTTATTAATAAAACATCTTTAAATTCTGTAGTCTCAATTTTCATCTTCAGAATATTTATTCAGGAGATATTCTCCATAACCTGTATGTCCTAAAGACTGAGCAGTAATGATTAATGTTTTTTTTGAAATCCATCCGTTATCATATGCTACTTCTTCTAAACATCCTACTTTCACACCTTGTATTTTTTCAATAGTTTGAATAAATTGACCGGCCTCTAATAGTGATTCATGAGTTCCAGTATCTAGCCATGTAAATCCGCTTCCCAATCTTTCAACGTGGAGTTTAAATTCATTTAAAAAAATTTGATTTACAGATGATATTTCTAACTCTCCTCTATTTGAAGGTTTAATTTTTTTTGAAATTCCAATTACTCTATTGGGATAAAAATATAATCCTGCAACAGCATAGTCGCTTTCAGGAAATTTTGGTTTCTCTTCTATTCTAACTGCATTCCCTTTTTTATCAAAACTAACAACACCATATCTTTGGGGGTCATTGACTTTAACTCCAAAAATAGTTGCCTTTTTATTTTTAACAGATTGATTAATCGCTTCTTTTAAGTATTTAGATAAATTTGATCCATGAAAAATATTATCTCCAAGAATTAAGCATACTGGATCATCCTTAATAAATGACTCCCCTATGATAAATGCTTCAGCTAGTCCATTTGGTTGATCCTGTTTTAAGTAGCTGAGATTAATTCCCCATTTGCTTCCATCTCCAAGTAATCTTTTGTATTGATCTAAATCATGGGGGGTACTAATTAATAGAACCTCACGGATACCCGCTTCCATAAGAACAGATAAGGGATAATACACCATGGGCTTATCATAAACAGGTAATAACTGCTTAGAAACTCCTAGTGTAACTGGAAAGAGTCTTGATCCTATTCCACCAGCAAGGAGGATGGCTTTCATTTATTATTTTTTTTCAAAGATAAGA
>Ga0209501_10000995_pt1 | contig 32345 bp, 25 predicted proteins | sample ArcticOcean_MG_C_4_FD_187434 | JGI IMG/M metagenome (GOLD analysis project Ga0209501, IMG submission 187434) | Marine microbial communities from western Arctic Ocean - ArcticOcean_MG_CB4_134 (SPAdes) (version 2) | ecosystem: Environmental > Aquatic > Marine > Oceanic | place: Arctic Ocean...
GCGGGCGGCACGTATTTTCTGGACGAGCAAACCGCTCCTCGTACCTGCTGCACCGAATGCCACGTATAGCGCTAGACAGAGGAACGCAACGGTCGCCGCGATTATGAATGCTAAAGGCTCGATCTTGACAAGAAGTAATTCACCGCCCGTCGTTGATCGGAAAGGCGGCACTAGTCCGAGAACAGCAACCGTACTGAAAGCTATCAGTGGGCCGATTACAAAGGCCACCGCTGCCATCACAAAGCCTTCGAGCGTGTAGAGCCGCAGCAACTCGACGATCCCGACGCCGCGAGTACGCATTAGCGCAGAGTCGCGTTCGCGGCTTTTGGCCAGGTAGGAGACCATCATCGTCATGTAAAACAGGATGGTGACGACCATGACCGTCATGAGAAGCAGAAGCGGTATTTTTGAAAAGAATACGCGACGGCCAACGCCGGCGATCAGGCCGCGCACGGTGCCGGAACTGACCGTGGAGCCGGGCAAAGTGTCAACTATTTCATTTTCGATCAGACCTAATCTCTCGACAAATGTAGAGGCGGTCCACTCGGCAAGTTTATTTTTGTCGATCTTGCCGAAGACGATAGGGTTCGTGAGCGTACCGGGATTAGCGGGACCAACTACGTCTGTGATCACTTCTTCACGTACAAACAGGCCGATAGCCAGGTCTTGATTCGGTTCCCATACGACACCGTCTGGAGGCGGATACCCGCCTTCCTCGCCACCCTGGGCCTCGGCGGATTGCGAGGTCAGGATGATCGCGGCCGTGCTCCAGTATTCGGTCGTCAAATCGTCTGCTTGGAACACTCCAACAATTTTGACGGTGATTCTCGTGGGCAGGAATACGTCTGGAACGATGACTACGGAGTCGCCTGCTCCGAGCTTGGACTCATCGGCCACTTGCTCCGAAATCACAGCTTCAACGACTGGGTCTCTCGACGTTCCCTGGGAGCCTGCGGTGGGCGCACGCCCCTCGATGAATTCCGAATGGTGCTCGAAGTTGCTCAGCGAGTGGAAAAACCCGTTCCACACGGCTGGCACCGACTCCTGGTCTCCCAGCTCCGGCAGGGGTGCTTCATCGGTGCCGACAATCGAAGACGCGCTTCTTAGGTATATCTCGTGACCGATATACAGATCTTCGATATGTTTCTCGGATATCTCAGCAATCAGCTCGTCCACTCGTTCGACTGCGCTGGTAGTGAGCGGGACTCGAGAGGCGAACACGGTCAGATTGAGGACAGGCGCCGATATCTGGTTGAGTGACACTCGAAACGCCAATTGTTCAAGAGCGGTGAGGTACGCAGTAGCTCCCGAGCTGATTGTCACGGCGATCAGGATGCCCACGAACACGCTGGCGAGCAGCTTCCATTCGTCGAGTAAGCGTTTAGCTACGAGGCGTGCATTGGTTAACTTGCGCATCCGAATCTATGGCCCTTAACACACGGTTGGAGCGAGACGACTCGCCCCGAATTAACGAATTACTGAATCAAACGAGTACGCAAAGGTTCAAATAGGAAGATATGGCTGGTTGATTGTACCATTATGAGGGCGGGCCACACGCTCGGTCGTCAGCCTTCGGTCTTTACTAGGAGCTTGAGTGTTTAGTCTCGGTGCCATGTGTATGTCGCCACAAACTGGTGTAAGCTCGATGTATTTCGGTGATTCAGTGGATAACAAGTACGCATTACGTTTGCGCAATTACGAAATTCGTCTTAACTGCTCAGGCTCCTAGCCTTGCGATCTCCTGTTTCATAAACCCCTGAACTGCCTCGACGAACTCGTCGGTCGTGTTTCCGATCACCCGGGATTCCAGACCGTAGTCTCCGAATCCGAACTGAAGCGTGTGCTTCACGAACTTCTCGGGCCCGTCGTAGTAGTAAGGACGGTTACCACGAAGGTTCTCATGGATATTAGGGTCGTCCTCGTCCGTTTTGTAGACGATGGGGTTCGCCAGCACGACTTGAGCTTCGTCGGAGCCATACTCGACTTTCCGTGTCTTGACCTTGAAGTCACCCAGGAGTGCTTCATCGGTTATCGTCGGAGCCCACAATGTCATCGCGTAGGTCTCGCCCGGTGATACCCAGGGGCGCATCTTCCGTTCGACCTCGACGTATTTGTACCACTTTTTCAACTCAGGATAATGGTTCGCGAGATGCGGCATCTTGAAGTCGTACTTCGAAACGTCACCGTCGGCTCGAAGATCATTGAATGCTATGAACCAGTTGGCGTAATCGCGAGCACCCCGTGACATCCGCATCAACTCGCGGTCCTTACCCTGTCCCACGTTGCGGGCGTCGACAACGACAACGTGCGGCATCTCATCGCTGAGGTACTGGATGAACTCCCGGTGGAATCCGGCGCGAATCCCAACGCGCTCGATCATGTCGGGCACGGTGAGCCGCGTCGACTTGTGTGATGGAACTCGCGGAAAAACAAGTTTGAAGTCATCCTTGAGATAGTCCTCTATTGGCTCGACTCCCCATTGACGGCCATATCGGTCGTTGCCGACCACGACCACTGGACGGGACGTGCTTGCTTTGAATTTCCTGAGGAAGCCGAGGAGCAGGTAGGCCTCATACGCAATGCGACGGGCCTCGATCAAGTGCTGACCATCGAGAACGAAGGGGTCGTGGGTTTGTGCGGGCAGTACCGGTAGCTTGACGAAATCCTCATATGGCCCGTTCAGTGCAGGGTCAGTGCCGTCGGCGATTTCCTCGCGGTATGCCCAGTTGAAGCGGTGGAACTCGAGGTCGCGCCCGATCGGGTTGCTTGGATCGAAGCGACCGTGTCTGGCGTCTTCTCGGAGGCGGTCCAACTCGATCAGCTTGTCTGCGATGTTGCCTGACCCGGCTATGTACTCGATCAGGACTGGGGTGAGAGTCACACCGTCATGGTTTTGCCGGTTAACATGCTGCTGCCATTCCGCGAATTGACGTAACTGAGAGATCGTCTCGTCGGCAGAGTGATTTTGCAGGAATAGCCCGATCTGGGCGTTGTCGAAATCGAAGCCATATCGCTGGACGCTGCCCTTTGTCTCTTCGTTGATCTGTTCGATTGCAGCTTGTACCTTGGCTACGTCAGACATTCCGAACTCCGCTCTCGTTGATTGGCCGGTACTACCCTAAGCCATTGCGCGACCTCTTTCCACCCCACCGGCGTCCACTTTCGCGGGAAGGTGTATGATTTACCCCACCTTAGCCCCTATATATGGCGGACTGCATGAAGCTCTACTGGATTTTCGTCGGACTGTTCGTACTCTCGGTGCTCATGTTCGGATACGGCGTCTTTACGGCAAACACGTCGGTCGGTGTCGCCGGAGTAATACTCACCTTCCTGCTATACCTCTTCCGAAGATCGTTCCTCGCAGGCGTCCAAGATCACAGCGACCCAACCGACAAGCGCGGTGAGTGACCGGTCGGACGTCCTCATCATCGGCGGCGGCGTCATCGGCGTGTGCTCCGCATACTACCTGCTCAAGCAAGGCGCGAGTGTGACGCTGCTGGAGCAGGATGAGATTTGTAGTGGCAGTTCATGGGGCAACGCCGGATGGCTGGTGCCGAGTCACAGCATGCCTCTGGCCCAACGCGGCGCAGTGATACAGGGTCTCAGATGGATGCTCAACCCCGAGAGCCCCTTCTACATAAAGCCGCGTCCCAGTATGGAATTGCTACGCTGGCTCTGGCGGTTTCGAAGTGTGGCGAACGCCAAGAGCGCCCAACAATCCGCACGCGTGGCAGTCGAGTTCAGCCAGGTGAGCTCCGATCTCTACAAAGAGCTCATCGACGAGACCAATTTAGACTGCTACTACGAACAGAAGGGCCTGATCGGGCTATACCTGACCGAAGACGGTTTTCACGAAGGCTTGGAAGAAGCCAAACACCTTGTTGAGTTTGGTGTCGAGAGCCAGGCGCTCGACACCGAGCAGGTTCTTGATATGGAGCCCGCCGTCAGGCCGGGCATAGCAGGCGGCATATACCATTCGGGAGACTCGCATCTAAAGCCGGATGACTTGGTAAAGGGGCTTGCGGCGAAGGTCGAAGAGATGGGTGGGACGATTCACGAGAACACGGCAGTTACCGGGTTTGACGTGAGAAACAACAAGATCATCGCAGTGAAATCTGATATAAAAAACTTCGAGGCCGATCAGATCGTGCTGGCGACTGGTGCGTGGTCGTCAGAGGTCGTCGGTGACCTCAAGCTCGACTTGCCAATCCAGCCTGCAAAGGGCTACAGCATCACCTTCGGAAGACCCGTCAATCCGCCGTCGTTCCCGGTCATGCTTGCCGAGGCGAAAGTCGGCGTGACACCGATGGGGCCATCGCTTCGCTTCGCCGGAACGCTGGAGCTATCGGGCCTGAATACGAACATCGATGAGCGCCGCGTCAAGGCCATCCGTCGAGCGGGCGATGACTTTCTTGTGACCGGCGTTAGCTCTGCGAAAGAGTTTGTGTGGTGTGGAATGCGCCCGTTGACGCCTGACAATCTGCCGATCATCGGGCGCGTCGATTGGCTCTCCAACCTGATCGTTGCCGCAGGTCACTCTATGACCGGCGTGACGCTCGGAGCGTCGACGGGCAAGATGGTATCGCAACTTGTGGCGGGCGAGGAGACGGTCGTCGATCCGGCACCGTTTAGTCCGATGCGGTTTCAGTAATTCCTAGTAGCAGAGCGGGCTGTTGAGCGAGAAACGCGTGTGGTCTTCGACGCCCTCTTTGGACTCGCGGGCCATGATGTTCCGCCACATGACGCGCCAGTCCTCGAAGTCGGTCATCTCACGTTCGGGCTGGCTTCGGCTGCGGGCAATCCAAGCGGGCCGTCCCGCCTGTCCGACAGGCTGGCCAATCGGCTGATAGCGCAGGTCGTAGCTCCAGCGAAGTCGGTCACTCACATTCATTAGCGAGCTATGCTGCGTGAGCTTGTTGAGGATTACGAGGTCGCCGGGGTCTGCTGGCAGCGTGACCCGCTCCTCCGGAACGATCTCGTCTGGAATACCCTTAAAGTTGGGGCGGTCTTCCGTCGGCTTGCAGTGAACTGCAAGCTCGCCGGGTTTATGAGTGCCTGGCACTACAAGCAGGCAGCCATTCTCCTCATCAGCAGGAACCATCGGTACCCACACTGTCAGGGCGTCGGTCTCGTCGGCATCGGTCTGGAAAGCCCAAAGGTCCTGGTGCCATAGGGTCTTCGATATCATGCCGTTGGGAGACCGCTGCACCTTCTCAGACAGTGCATTTTCCGGTGGCTTGATACGCGTGATGTGCAATGGGCTGACCGCGATCTCGTCCCCAATGAACTGCTCGATCGCGTCCAACAGGCGGGGACTACGCAGCAGGTTGAACATTTGGGGATGAAGGTACATCGGGCGATCTGGGCTGGGGTCGGAGAAGTTGACGTAGTTGCTGAGGTGGTCGAAGTAATCGTCACCATGGTCTGCCACGAACTGACTCAGCCGGTCGATAATGCCCATGCCCTCGTACTTGTGAGGCAGCTTGCCTTCGGCGTACAGCCGCTCGATCAAATCGTTGAGCACAACATCGTATTCGTCGATGAGTGGCTGGATGTCCTTTTCAACGTCGAGGACGCCGCGTAGAACCGTATATCCCTCTTCTCGAAGCTGCTCCGCTGCTCTCGTCTCGGTCAGAAGCATGAGTCACCTGTACGCCTTTGAGTTATTTGCAAAGTGTATGGGTGAGGTAGCGGGTAGTCAAGGACTGTACGCGTGTGTTGAAGCTGAACACCTAAACCTGATAGAACTACGGTGACGAAAGAAAGAGTAATACGTCAAACGTAACTCGTAATGTCGTGAGCAAGGTTGGTGGTTCAATTTAGTCGATCACCAGTTCTCACGTTTGACTTTTGACGTTATTGACCGAGGAGTACCGCATGAACGAGGCACACTTCACACCAGAGTTCTTCGAGTTCCTGTTGGAACTTCGGACGAACAACAATCGCGAGTGGTTCGAGTCCAACAAGAGTCGCTACGAACGTGACGTAAAAGAGCCGCTGCTGCGCTTCATCGAGGATTTCGAGCCAAGGCTTCACTCGATCAGCACTCACTTTGTGGCCGATACACGGGCCAACGGTGGCTCGATGTTCCGCATCTATCGCGACGTGCGATTCGCGAAGGACAAGAGTCCGTACAAAACCCAGGCTGCCGCCCAATTCCGTCATGAGGCAGGCAAGTCGGCCCATGCCCCTGGTTTTTATCTACACCTGGCACCCGACGAAATCTTTGCGGGCGTAGGCATGTGGCAGCCGGACTCGGAGTCGTTAGCTAAGATTAGGGGCGCTATCGACGCAAATCCCGGCAAGTGGGAACGCTCAGCCAAAGACAAAAAATTCCTGGCCGACTTTACGCTCGGTGGGGAATCGTTGAAGCGTCCTCCTAAAGGTTTCGACGACGGCCACCCGCTGATCGAAGATTTGAAGCGCAAGGACCACATCGCATCGGTGGAGTTTGATGTCGGCGACACCTTCTCGCCAGACTTCATTGACGACTTCACTGACGCTTGCCTTGACGCGTCGCCCTATATGGAGTTTCTGGCAACCGCCATCGGCTTGCCGTACTAGTACCTTGTGTTACTGACAACTCCATACAAGCAAACAAACTACCAGGAGCAAATGAATGTTAGCGGTGGATGATACGGCGTCGGGCACACTACTCAGTTCTCAGCGCCACCTCTTTGACATCCCGGACGACATCGCCTATCTGAACTGCGCGTATATCTCGCCACTGCTGAACGCTGTACGAGATGCCGGCATCGCTGGCGCCAGACGAAAGAGCCGTCCCTGGGAGATATTCCCGGTCGACTTCTTCACCGATGCGGAGGAGAGCCGAGGGCTGTTTGCCGAGCTTATCGGAGCGTCTGCCGACGACGTTTCGCTTGCCCCAGCCGCGAGCTATGGGACTTCGACGGCCGCGCGCAATCTTCCGGTCGAGCCGGGGCAACGTATTCTTGTATTGCATGAACAATTCCCGTCACACGTCTACCCCTGGCGCGAGCTTGCGAGAGAGCGTGGCGGCACAATGATGACTCTGCCTCGACCCGAAGATGACGACTGGACTCGTGTCATCCTCGAGGCGCTCGACGAGCGAGTCGCGGTCGCGGCTCTGCCCCACGTTCACTGGACCGACGGGGCGTTGATTGATCTCGAACGCGTCGGCGCCCGCTGTAGAGAGGTCGGTGCTGCGCTAGTGATCGACGGCACACAGTCTGTAGGCGCTCTCCCTTTCGACGTCAAAGCTATTCAGCCTGATTTTGTTGCGGTCGCGACTTACAAATGGCTGCTCGGGCCATACGGCGCGGGATTCCTTTATGTTGCGCCGAAGTGGCAGGATGGTGTGCCGCTGGAATACAGCTGGATTGACCGTGAAGGCAGCGAAGATTTTGCGAATCTGGTTGACTACCGCGATACCTATCAGCCGGGAGCGCGCCGCTTCGACGTCGGCGAGCGCGGCAACATACACCTCGTCCCGATGGCGAAAGAGGGACTTCGCCAGCTTCTCGATTGGGGAGTCGACAACATTTACGCGACTATCCGAGCCCGGACTGACCGAATCGCCGAACGAGCAGGCGATATGGGCATCGGTACTTTGTCACCGGAGCACAGAGGCGGGCATTACCTGGGACTGCGCTTTCCCGGAGGCGTGCCGACAGGACTGGCTGAGCGACTAGCCGAAGAGAGGGTGTACGTCAGCGTACGAGGTCGAAACGCCGTTCGGATTACTCCACACCTGTGGGTCACAGACGAAGATGAAGACCGATTCTTCGATGTCCTCGCGGCGGCGTTGGAGGGTTGAGAGCGGACACACTGAGTCGGATCCGAGGCGTTTCGGTGCTGTCTTGGGAATGTCACACCTGCCGCCCTAAAGTGACGTGCGAAGGGGCTTTACGCCCCACTGTGCAGCGAGCCTTGGGAAATCGGACAAATCGACGCCCCTAATTTTTTGTGACATTCTGTGACGTTTTGTGACATTTCGAATCTAGTGCTCGCCGAGGTCTGAGGTGTCGAGGTACTCAGGCTCAATATAGAACATAAGGTCTCAATATGTCAAACGTGCGGGATGACGACGTCCGTAGCCACAGGAAGGCAAAATCCCTATAATCGAGCCCCAATTCATTCCCGGAGATAATACCGTTATGAAGATCACCGACTATGGCAACTCGTATGTCACGTGGACGGGCAAGACAAACGAAAACGACAACCGCAAGCCTGGTCACATGCCCTGGGCGAACTCGGTGCGAATTCTGCTCGACTCGCGGTGCTGGATCACCAGCGAGGACTCAGGAGAGACACGTGAGTACAACTTGATCTCGCCGTGCCGGACGGAGTGGATGTACCGTTCAGACGTTTTGTGGCAGGAGCCCAACTACGAGTTCGCGGGCATCTACTCTGAGACCGACTGGATGGCCGGGCACATCAAGGCTGGCGATACCAACGAGTTCGGTGGCGACTGGCGCGAAGCGCACCCCATTGAGGGCCGATTTGACGACTTCAAGACGGTCGTTCGGCACTACTCTGAAGCTGTAAAACTTGAAAACGATGAGCAGGTCGTTCAGGCGACGATGGACTTTTTGCCAATCGTCGCTCGCACGGAGGTCTGGAGCGACGACGGGAAGACCCGCGCCACCATCGAGTACCCGATCAAGACGATGAACGTCCAGCTTGAACGCAATCGGATGCAGGTCGATACAGGGCCGTTGATTTACCCCGATTTCGCCAGCGGCGAAGAAAGCGAAATACGAATGCTCAACTTCGCGTTCGTCTGCTACAACGTAGACGACGTTGCTGAGTTCGTACTGCGAGGCCCGACGCCAGTAATGCGCGACGGTAAAGAAGTCGGCACGTACATCGACTACTCCGACGTACGGCGAGTGCCGATGAAGAACACGTTTTATGCGGCCAAGATTGCGTAGTGCGTATTTCCTATTACATAGTCAGCAGAGGACCGGCAACTACCCTAACATGAGAATACTTGAGACGCATTACGTAATACGCAATAGCCCGGAGGCCCCATGACCATCCCACTCGACCGAATCATGTCCATGCCAGCGTTCTCGCCCTACTACCCCATGCCGCCGGCGCGATACCGCAACACCAAGTCGCAGATGGTGTACTTCCGGGCGGCTGAGTCGGCCATCGACCGGGTGCTGCCCGAGTGTTTTGAGCCAGCGAGCGACGGGATGTGCATGGCGATAGGGCTAACCGTGCCATGGTCGGCGAACTACGGGGCGTTCGACGAGAGCGTGTTGTCGGTTAAGTGCACTTACGAGGGACAGGAAGGCTGGTTCTCGCCGGTCGCGTTCCTCAACTCCAAGTCAAGCATTCCGGCGGGTCGCGAGATCTACGGCACGCCGAAGGTCTGGGCCGACTTCGAGATCGGCTTCGCCGAGCGCGTGATGTATACGAACACCAACGTCGCGGGCACTTCGCTCATGAGCATCCGGACGACGATGCACCGCGAAGTAACTGCTGACGAAATGCCGACTAGCGAGCACGCCTGGCGGCTGAAGGTCATACCTCGTGCCGACGGCAACGGCGTTGACGTGATGCAGCTTATCGACGGAGCGAACGTCAAGTCGGACGAGGTTATTTACGTCCGGCGAGCGGGCGACGGAGTCGTGCAATTCAACCCCTCGCCCATCTACGACCTGTCAGACTTCACGCCGCTGGAGTATTTCGGGGCCTACTACGTCGAGTCCGACCTGACGGAGAACTGGGCCGAGATCGTTCACGATTTTCTCAAAGACTGATGCACCTCGGCGTCGCCAAGGTCACGCTGCAACTGCCGGAGAACGGCGATCTCAAGGGCAAGCGCCGCGTAATGAAATCGCTCATGGCGCGAGTCCGGAATAAGTTCAATGTCTCCATTGCGGAGGTCGACACCAACGAATCTTGGCAAACAGCGACGCTTGGCCTGACTTGCGTCTCCAACTCGACCCGTCACGCCGACGAGGTCATTACGAACGTGGTCGCCTTCATCGAGTCCACCGCCGAGGACGCTTACGTCTCCGACATTGAGCGGGAGACTCTTTCGGGGTTTTAGGGAAGATTTCCCCGGCTTCGACCATGCGTGCTACAGTCTAGGCGATGGACACGCAAAAGTTTCTCGACTACTTGCAGGGGATGTCCTGGTATCACGGGCAGATCGTGCATCGTGAGGACATTCCGTCTCGCGAGCCGGTCTACGCCGAGCTTGAAACGCCGCTTCGTTATGAATTGCAGGACAGTCTCGAAGCCCTAGGCATCACGAGGCTCTACTCGCACCAGGCGCAGGCTATCGATGCCGTCATGCAAGGCGAGAACGTCATCGTCTCGACACCCGCCGCGAGCGGTAAGAGCCTGTGCTATCACCTGCCCGTGCTGGAAACGCTGATAGGCGACCGTTCAGCGAAGGCCTTGTACCTGTTTCCGACGAAGGCGCTGGCGCAAGATCAGTCGAAGAGCCTGACCTCCTTGATTGATGGTAGCTATTCGTCCGTTCGCCCTGAGCCTGTCGAAGGGCGAGTGCGCACGACTCGTGGTTCGATAAGCTCACCACGAACGGGCCGCTCACGGACCATCCGGCACGAGATATTCGACGGCGATACGCCCACCGACGACCGACCATCCATCCGGCGAAGCGCGCGAGTAGTCATCAGCAATCCAGACATGCTGCACATGGGGATTTTGCCCAACCATCGTTCGTGGTATGACTTCCTGCGTAATCTTCGGTACGTCGTCCTTGACGAGGCGCACGTGTACCGAGGCGTCTTCGGCTCGCACGTCGCGAACGTCATTCGGCGACTCCGGCGTCTGTGTCTGAGGCTCGGCAGTAACCCGCAGTTCATCCTCGCGTCGGCGACAATCGCCAATCCGGGTGAGCACGCCGAGGCTCTCGTCGGCCTGCCGTTCCAGGTGGTCGAGAACGACGGAGCCCCATACGGCGGCAAAGATTTCGTGTTCTGGAATCCACCGATGATCGACATCGCGGAGGGGACGCGCCGCTCGACGAACACCGAGACCGCTCAAGTCATGGTCGAACTGATGCGAAAGCACATCCGGTCGTTGGCGTTCGTTCGCAGCCGTCGCACGGCTGAGCTTCTGTACGTGTTCGTGCGTGACTATCTGAAGGAGGTCGCGCCGACAGCGGCCACCCGAATTGCACCATACCGGGCCAGTTATCTGCCAGAAGACCGCCGCGAGATCGAACGAAAACTCTTTGAGGGTCGACTGCTCGGCCTGATGACTACTACGGCGATGGAACTGGGCATCGACATCGGCAACCTGGACGCGACAGTGCTCAGCGGCTATCCCGGCAGCGTTTCGAGCACCTGGCAGCAGTCAGGACGTAGCGGTCGTCGGGGGGAGCGAGCCCTGAGCATCCTCGTCGCGCAGGACAACCCTCTCGACCAGTATTTCATGAGGCACCCGGACAATTTTTTTGGAAGGTCGCCCGAGGCCGCGCGCATCTCGCCGACGAACCCGTACGTTCTCAAGCCGCAGTTGCTTTGTGCCGCGTACGAAGCGCCGCTGACCGCCATGGATTCCGATATCTTCGGCACGAACATCAATGTCGAGGCGGAGGAGTTACAGGACTACGAGTTGCTGCACTACCGCAACCGCCGGTGGCACTTGGACCCGGAGATCACCTACCCATCGGAGGACGTGAATATCCGCTCCACTTCGTCCCAGTTTTACACGCTGGTTGACGAGCAGAGTGGCGTGATCCTGGAGACTGTCGACGAGGGGACGGCTTTCATGCAGCTACACCCTGGCGGCATCTACCTGCACCAGGGCGAGCCGTACCTGATTACCGACCTCGATATGGAATCGCAGACTGCCTACGCATCGACGACGGACGCTCCGTATTACACGGAGGTGCGCGACCGGACGGAGACCCGCATTCTCCAGGTGTACAACCACAAGCGGGCTGGAGGCACGGCTGTGTACCTCGGGGATGTGGCGGTCTCGACCACAGTGGTCGGCTTTCGACGACGGGCGCAGCTTAGCGGTGAAGTGCTCGGCGAGGAATATGTCGAGATGCCGACGCAGAGCTACAACACAATTGCTATCTGGTTCGACATCCCCGACCACGTGCTGAACATAATTCGCGACGAGAAGCTCGATCTGGCCGGTGGACTGCATGCCTGCGAGCACGCGGCCATCGGAGTGCTGCCACTGTTCGCCCTGTGTGACCGCAACGACATCGGCGGTATATCGACGCCGATCCACCCCGACACAGGGAAGCCGCAGATTTTTGTGCACGACGGGCACCCTGGCGGCGTCGGCATCACCGAGCGGGGTTACGAGATCGTCGAGGAGTGGTGGCAAGCGACCCTAGACGTGATCACCGAATGTCCCTGCGAAGACGGCTGCCCAAGCTGTGTCCACTCGCCCAAGTGCGGTAACAACAACCAGCCGCTGGATAAGGCTGTCGCCGCGATGATCTTACGAGGGATGCTGGGGGAGAGCTAAGGAATAAAGAAACCAGCAGGCATGATCCCACAGATCAACGTCGATGAACGTCGCGCGGTACATCATTGGGCCGTTGCGACAACTAACCCGTTTTTCGAACAGAACCGGTCTACGCTCGAAGCCCTCTTCTACATGAGCCTCGAAGCTCATAATGGGAATTACTCGGTCATCGATCTTCAGCAAGACCTCTTGGTCACGATGATATCGGCCGATCGGGTACGCAATAGGTATCACCGCTACAAGACGCTCTTTGGCAAGGCCAGGGTAGGCCTTGCCAAAGTGGGCGCCAAACTAGATCGGTTGCGGGCAGCTCAGGAAAGATTTGAAGAGATGTCCGATATCGAAACGTCGGCGAGGTGGTTCCGAGACAAGATTCGATTTATCGGCGACGGAGTTGCGTGGAGAGGCCTTAATTACGATAGAGCCATTCTTCGTCTACTTTCTGAGCATGCCCCTGTAGCTGTACCTCAATTCAACAAAGGGTTGCTCACAGAGCTTGGCGTGTTGCTCGAACTCTCGGAAAGCAACAATCGGCTCGTTCTGAACGCAATTACGAATTTCCTGCGAGTTGGAGATATTACTGTGATTAGTGACAAGGCCGATGACATCCGCCTTGTTGAAGTAAAGGCTGGCTCAAGGACAACAGCAAGGACTCTGAGGCAAGGGGCGTACCTAACCCTGATTCAGCAGGGAATCGAGTCGGGCATCCACCCTCTGGGTTCGATGCGAATGAGAAAAGTAATCACGCGCCAACCCGTGAGTACGCAGATCCCAATACTGGAGAATGCAATCAAGCAAGCCGAGGAGCGGCTAGCATCTTCGCGTCTTTTCGGAGACTACATGGCATTGGCGGTGTTCGCCACAGACAGAATCGTCGATGAAGTACCTGAACCTGAACAGGAACGACTGAGAGCGTCCATATTCGACAGATTTTATAAGGTGCGGAAATCTAAAAGCGACGTCCTTCTGCCTCCTATCGACAGCCTCTTTCTGATGAATTACTTTAGTCCCAACGCGGCGCCGTATGCAGTCTTCCAGATCGAACCTCGCTACCGGCTAAAGCTTATTACCGGCGAGATCGCAATCTTCACAACGATAAACCTTAGTGGCTTCGCGCGCTGGCTTCGAAAAAGAGGTTGGGATGTCCAAATCTTGGTACCGGATGAGGATACGAAGGACCCAAATCTTCAGTACATCCCGGCTATGAGGGTCGACCGAGGGGCAGCAAGTATAGAAGTGGATGCAACTATTTTCCTCACGGCAGCTATTGAGTTGTGGCAACCTGAGACTCTGGAAATGACGATCAAAGTGATATTTGAAGATATTCCACCGAGTACCAGAGTCATGAAGGAACAATTTCTCACGGTCAATTATCCGAATCAGGGAAAATGGGCGTGGGACTGACTGATTCCACTCCAAACCCATCTTGCTGTTATTCCGACGAGGTCATCTCTTAATTGGTTTCCACGTTTACAGGGCTGCGTTGGTCCACGTCCGTGCCCACCGGCGACTCGAACGGCCCCGTGATCAGGCGGGCCGACTGGTTTCGGGTAAAGAAGCTCCAGCCCCATTGGACGGCGACGGTGAGGCGGTTTTGGAAGTCGACGAGCTTGAGGATGTGAATAAAGAGCCAGGTCCACCAGGCCAGCCTGCCCGAGAATTTTCCGAAGCGAAGGTTGGCGACCGCCGCCGACCGTCCGATGACGGCCAGCGAGCCGAGATCGAAGAACTTAAAAGACTTAGCGGGCTTGCCTGCAAGCCGTCGGCGAATGGCCTTGCCGATGTACTTTCCTTCCGCGATGGCGACGTCTGCGGTACCGCGTAATGGCGCTCCGGTCTGATCTTCGTAGCTGGCGAGGTCGCCCGCAACGAAGATTTCCGGATGGCCGGGTATCGACAGATCCGGTCCGACGACCACTTGGCCGGGGCGCGTAGTCTCGGCACCGGTTGCCTCGGCGACTCGCATACCGAGCTCGGATGCCTTGACGCCCGCAGCCCAGATGACCGTCCTCGTGGGTATACTCCATCTATGGCCGTCTACCTCGACCTCGATTAGGTGATCGGTCACGTTGGCCGCGCGGGTGCCGGTTTTCACTTCAATGCCGAGACTCGCCAGTGACTTGACGGCCTTCTCCGAGAGCTTTTCGGGAAAGGTCGAGAGTATCCTGTCGCCACCTTCCAGAAGGACTATCCGGGCCTCGGCGGGATCGAAGGAACGGAAATTCTCACGGAGAGTTTTGTACGCGAGTTCGCCGATGGCGCCCGCGAGCTCCACGCCGGTCGGGCCTCCACCCACGATGACGAAGGTGAGCCAGGCGCGCCGCTCCTCCGGGTCGTCAACACGTTCCGCCGCCTCGAAGGCGAACATGATGCGCCGCCGGATGTCCGTAGCGTCCTCGACGGTCTTGAGTCCCGGCGCGGCCTCCGCCCAATGCTCGTTGCCGAAGTAGCTGTGGCTCGAGCCGGGGGCGAGGACGAGGCTGTCGTAGGCGATGCGCTCACCGTCGGACAACACGACCTCTCTATCACCTACTTCGACCGACTCGACCTCGCCGAGAATCACATGCGCGCCCTTTTGCTTGCGCAGCAGACCGCGCAGCGGGGTGGAAATATCCGCAGGGGAGAGGCCGCCGGTCGCTACCTGGTAGAGCAGCGGTTGAAATAAGTGAAAATTGCGCTTGTCGATGACGGTGACCTGAACAGGCGCCTTTTTCAGCGCCTTCGCCGCGTTCAGTCCCGCAAAGCCACCACCGACGATGACGACATGCTGCTCATTCATGTCCGTCCTCCTCACATTGTGAATGTTTTCACGATATGAGAGAAGATTATCATGACCGGAGCGTTGGTCACTCCACCTTTCGTATGATTGGCCGTCGGCCAAAAGGCGAGTTGATTGGAATAATCGCCGTCGTCATCCAGGGATCTAGGGCTGATGGTGTCGTCTTCACGATGTGGAGCAGCAATACAAGTCCTCCATGCGTCGATCTGACTCGCAAGCCGTTCACCCTGTACACGGGCGATTTTTGGCAGAGTTGACAAAACGGTTGACAGATGGGCCCTTGTATAGTACTCTTATCCGGTCGCGTTATGCCCATCACTAACTCACGACATTTCCCCATACCCGTCGCACTGCTCGTTTTTCCGTAGTCCGCCGCGCCTTCCGCGGTTTCGTGCTATTGGCTATCGTCATTCAGTTTCGAGGAGAAAGAATCGTATGACACTTTCGGCTGTTCGCGTCGAAAACGGCGTTCGCAATGAAGACGAGCTCCGTTCTTTCGCACAGATCAAAACCGTGCTCGATGTCCCCAACCTGATTCAAGTCCAGTTGGACTCGTTTGAATGGTTCAAGTCCGATGGTCTTAAGGAATTGCTCGAAGAGATATCACCCATCGAGGACTTCCCGGGCGGTCGATTCCAATTGACATTCGAGAGTCACCGCTTCGATGTGCCAAAGCACAGTGAAGAAGAGTGCCGAGAGCGCGAGATCACTTTTTCTGCGCCACTGTATGTGACCGTCGGACTTCATACGAAGGGCTCTGGTCCTGGTGAGGGCGAGATAAAGTACCAAGAGTTGTTCGTCGGCGACATCCCGATGATGACCATAACTGGTACGTTCATCATAAACGGGGCCGAACGTGTAGTGGTTAGCCAGTTGGTGCGCTCCCCTGGTGTATATTTCACGACCGACACCGATCCCACCACGGGTCGAGTATTGGCATCTGCGAAACTCATCCCCATCCGTGGCGCGTGGATGGAGTTCGAGACCAGCAACCGCGATGTAATTTCGGTCAAAGTCGACCGGAAGCGCAAGACGCCTGTCAGTATGTTGCTGCGGGCGATGGGATACGCGTCCGACGAAGACATCATCGGCCTATTCGAGGACGTTGACACTGACCCCAACCACCAATATATGCGCACGACGATCGACAAGGACGCGGACGTCAACAGCGAGGAGGAGGCCCTGCTGGAATTTTACCGGCGGCTTCGTCCTGGAGAGCCCCCGAGTGTGGACAACGCCAGGACGCTGTTAGAGAACCTGTTCTTCAATCCCAGACGTTACGACCTAGGCCGCGTGGGGCGTTACAAGCTGAACAAGAAGCTCGGCCCGCCGGGAGACCAGGGCGAACACGAGCGGACGTTATCCCGACATGACATGATAAATCTGTTGAAGTCGATAATTCTCGTGAACCGAGAAGAGCAAGAGGCCGACGACATCGACCATCTCGGCAACCGGCGTGTCCGTGCCGTCGGCGAGCTGATTCAGAATCACATTCGTGTTGGCCTCATGCGTATGGAGCGCGTCATCAAAGAGCGTATGACAACGCAAATGGACCCGGCCACCACGACGCCAGCCGCCCTGATTAACATCAGGCCAGTGGTAGCATCGGTGCGCGAGTTCTTTGGCGGGTCACAGCTTTCGCAATTCATGGACCAGACTAACCCGTTGGCCGAGCTAACTCATAAAAGGCGTCTGTCTGCTCTAGGCCCTGGCGGTCTTTCAAGGGACAGGGCAGGGTTTGACGTACGTGACGTTCATCACTCGCACTACGGGCGCATTTGCCCAATCGAGACTCCCGAAGGCCCGAATATCGGTCTGCTGGGCTCGCTGGCTACTTACGCTCGGACGAACCACTATGGGTTTATCGAGACCCCATACCGTACTGTGCGCCGAGATATTCTTAGCACCGATTCTGAGCTAGAAGGTCGTACGGTTGCAGAGACGATTGTGGATACCGAGGGAAAGACGATTCTGAATGTCGACGGAGTTGTGTCGAAAGGTATACGCACCAGAATTTCGAAGATTCCAGAGCAGCGAATAAAAGTGCGACCGTACCTATCTTCGGACCCAAACGACATCGTATATATGACAGCCGACGAAGAAGAGACCGTCATTATCGCTCAGGCCAACGCTATCCTAAGTGAGCAGGGCGAATTCGTCGACGACCGTATTGAGACTCGAATCGGCGAGAGCGTGGGCATGGAGCCTCCGGAAAACGTCAAATATATGGATGTCTCACCTATGCAGTTGGTGAGCGTGTCAACTTCGCTGATTCCGTTCCTCGAGCATGACGACGCGAACCGCGCTTTGATGGGTTCGAACATGCAGAGGCAGGCGGTTCCCTTGCTGCGCCCAGACGCTCCTTTGGTCGGCACTGGTATGGAGAAGCGGGTGGCGCGCGACAGCGGACAAGTCGTCATATCTCAGACGGACGGAATCGTTACTGAAGTGACTGGCAAGCGTGTTGTGGTTACTGACGGCTATGGTGAGCAGCACGAGTACAAACTAAAGAAGTTTGTACGAAGCAACCAGGGCACGTGCATTAATCAGCGTCCGATTGTCGACCGGCACGACCTTATCAAGGCTGGCGACATACTGGCCGACAGTTCTTCGACTTCCGGCGGTGAGCTTGCGCTGGGTCAGAATTTACTGGTGGCGTTCATGAGCTGGGAGGGCTACAACTTCGAGGACGCGATCATCCTGAGCGAGAGGATGGTTAAAGAGGACAAGTTCACGTCCATCCACATTGAGAAGCACGAGGTTGAGGCCCGTGATACGAAACTCGGCCCCGAAGAGATTACCCGTGATATTCCTAATGTGGGTGAAGACAGCCTACGTGATCTGGACGAAGAAGGGATTATCCGCGTCGGTGCCGAAATCGGTCCTGGCGACATACTTGTCGGCAAAATCACACCAAAAGGTGAAACCGAGCTAAGTGCGGAGGAGAAGCTGCTTCGTGCGATCTTCGGTGAGAAGGCGCGAGACGTAAAGGACACCTCTCTCCGTGTACCGCACGGCGAGCGCGGCAAGATCATCGATGTGCGAGTGCTCAGCAAGGAAAACGGCGACGAGCTTCCGCCGGGCGTGAATATGCTTGTCCGACTTTGGATTGCTCAGACCCGGAAGGTCTCGGAGGGCGACAAGATGGCGGGGCGGCACGGCAATAAAGGTGTCATCGCCAAGATTCTCCCTGAGGAGGATATGCCGTATCTTCCTGATGGCACCCCAGTCGATATTGTTCTGAACCCCATCGGCGTACCTTCCCGTATGAACTTGGGCCAGGTACTGGAAACTCATCTGGGTATGGCGGCACACGAGCTCGGATATCGGGCGGTAACGCCGGTGTTCGACGGTGCTCTTGACGTGACAATCGAAGACGGGCTTGCTCAGGCGTGGCTTATGGAGAAGTCTAGTGCTGTCGACCACCGACCACTCAACGGCGATGGTCCGTCGCATTTTGATCTTCGCAAGACGCAAAAATGGCTTACCGAACGCGGCTACGACTACGAAGAAGTATTTGTTGAAAAAGGGCTCGGCAAGGCACGGGAAGCCTGTCTCAAGATCTGGTTTGAAGAAGAGATGGCGATGGACATGACAGATCGGCCCGTCGAGGACATGAAGAGGGAGGCACTGGAGCTTGATCGTGAGCACCAGATATCCGCCCCGATTCTCGGCAAGTCTATTCTGTATGATGGGCGTACTGGAGAACCGTATGACCAGCCTATCGCGGTTGGTTACATCTACATGCTGAAGCTGATCCATTTGGTGGAGGACAAGATTCACGCACGGTCGACTGGCCCGTACTCGCTCATCACTCAGCAGCCGCTTGGTGGTAAGGCACAGTTCGGCGGTCAACGATTTGGGGAGATGGAGGTCTGGGCCTTGGAGGCTTACAGCGCAGCGTATAACCTGCAAGAGATGCTGACGGTCAAGTCTGACGACGTCGTGGGTCGAGTCAAGACCTATGAGGCAATCGTCAAAGGCGACGATATCGTCCAGCCGGGTATTCCCGAATCCTTCCACGTGCTACTCAAGGAGTTGCAAAGTCTCGGCTTGTCGGTCGAATTGCTATACGAGCAGCCCGACGACGAGATTGCGGCTCCTGACGAGCCAACCATAGAAGAGATCATGGACGGTATGGCGTCGTTGGACGAGCCAACGTCGATTCCGACCTTCGACGACCTGGATCCGTTCCCTTCGGAAGTAGCGTCTGACGGAGACAAGTCGGATGACGCCGAGGTACCGGCTGAGAGCCCCGGCGAGCCTGCAGTCGAAACAGAGGAAGTCTCCGTCGAAGAGCCGTCTGAAGTCAGCGGAGGCGAGGGCTAGTAGCGACTCGATCAGTGAGGGTGTGGGCGACAAGCTGCCCTCGCGCGGATGTCGCTTCTAGAGTCCCGGCACGATATAAGTAACTGTAATGTTTGGTGCGGCAACAATTCTGAACTTTCCCCGACAGGAGCGTGACCATGGTTCAAGCCGGTAACGACTTCAATGCGATTCGCATCTCGTTGGCCTCTCCAGAGCAGATCAAGATTTGGTCATATGGTGAGGTAACGAAGCCGGAGACGATCAACTATCGAACCCTTCGACCGGAGAAGGACGGTTTGTTCTGCGAACGAATCTTCGGCCCGACAAAGGACTGGGAATGTTATTGCGGTAAATACAAGAAGATTCGCTACAAGGGCGTAATCTGCGATCGCTGCGGAGTGGAAGTAGCCCGTTCGAAGGTGCGCCGAGAGCGCATGGGGCGAATCACGCTGGCAGCGCCTGTTGCGCACATTTGGTTTTCGAAGGGCACCCCAAGCCGCCTCGGCCTAATGCTGGATCTTTCGCCAAGGAACCTTGAGCGAGTCATCTACTTCGCCCAGTATCTCGTGACAAGCATCAAAGAGGATCTTCGGCAAGCCGGGCTGGAACGCCTTCATTTTGAGCTTGAGCAGAAGACTGAGGAACTCGAGGGCACGGCTGCGGCCACCATTGAAGAGTTATCTATTCTGATCCCGAAAGTGGAGGAAGGCGAAGAGGCGGAAGAGCAAGAGTTGAGCGATGAGGCGAAGGAAGCTCAGAAGAAGATCGTTCAGATTAATATGCAACTTGAAGAAGACCTGGGTGCGGCGGAGACCGACATTGAGACACAGATTGATGAACTCGAGTCTCTCCATATAGGCCAGCTTCTCACCGAGACGAAGTACCGGGAACTCCGTGACGCATATCTCGAAATTTTCACCGCTGGTATGGGCGCAGAGTCGGTTCTCGAAATTCTGAATACGATGGATCTGGATGCCAAGCGTACCGCCTTCCAGGAAGAGATCCGCACGACCTCCGGCCAGCGTAGAAAGAAAGCGATTAAGACGCTTCGTGTCATCGAGGCATTCCGGAAGAGCGGCAATAAGCCCGATTGGATGGTTCTCTCGGTATTGCCGGTACTACCGCCGGAATTGCGCCCGATGGTGCAATTGGATGGTGGTAGATTTGCTACTAGCGACCTGAACGACCTGTATAGGCGAGTCATCAACCGTAACAACCGACTCAAGAGGCTCATCGATCTGCAGGCTCCTGAGATTATCATCCGCAACGAGAAGCGGATGCTCCAGGAGGCTGTTGACGCACTGATCGACAACGGTCGACGTGGTCGCGCCGTATCCGGCAGCCACAACCACAAGCTCAAGTCGTTATCCGACCTTCTTCGCGGCAAGCAAGGCCGGTTCCGCCAGAACCTTCTGGGCAAGCGGGTGGACTATAGCGGTCGGTCAGTCATTACCGTAGGCCCGAGTCTGAGACTTGACCAGTGTGGGTTGCCTCGACGAATGGCGCTAGAACTGTTCAAGCCCTTCGTCATGAACAAACTCGTGTTGAACGGTTACGCTCACAACATTAAGAGCGCCAAACGTCTCGCGGAGCGGGCACGCCCCGAGGTCTGGGACATCTTGGAAGAGGTTGTCAAAACCAGGCCAGTCTTGCTGAACCGCGCGCCGACTCTGCATAGGCTGGGTATCCAGGCGTTCCACCCTATTCTTGTCGATGGAGGCTCCATCAAAGTACACCCACTCGTATGTACGGCGTTCAACGCCGACTTTGATGGTGACCAGATGGCTGTGCATGTACCTCTGTCACGCGGGGCGGTCCTTGAAGCCACTCAGATCATGCTGAGTTCGAAGAACATGCTTTCGCCCAGCTCTGGCGAACCGATCGTGGCTCCTACACTCGACATGGTGTTGGGTTGCTACTACATGACTATCGTGAAAGAGAACGCCAAGGGTACGGGCCGGCGGTTCACCAGTTTCGAGGACGTGAAGCTGGCATACGAACTTGGTCAGATCGACTTGCGCGCGCTTATCAAAGTGCGTCCGCTCGCCGAGATCAGGTCGGGTGGATCTAATGGCAGCGCCAACGGCGATAAAACCGAACTTGTAAAGGTCAATGGCAACGGAACCCTGAGCCACTCAGACTGGCTGGAGACGACTCCGGGCCGCATTATCTTTAGCGATGCCCTGCCGCCAGAACTCGGTTTCTACAATCAGGAGTTGACGAAGTCCGTGCTCAAGGACATCACAGCCGATTGCTACAGGCGACTAGGTAACGAAGGCACGATGGCTGCCCTTGACCGTATTAAGGACCTGGGCTTCCGGTACGCGTCAAAGTCGGGCACAACCATCGCGATCAACGATATTGAGGTCCCGCCAGAGAAGGCGGCGATCATCGCCAACACTGAGGACAAGGTCGCCCAGCTCGAGCTTCAATACCTCGACGGCCTGATTACGGACGACGAACGGAAACGCAACGCGATCGACATTTGGACCGCAGCCAACAACGAACTCACTCAGGTTATTGAGCAGAACCTGCACAAGTACCGGGGTATCCACCTCATGGCCACGTCCGGAGCGAAAGGTAACATTCAGCAGATCAAGCAGATGGCCGGAATGCGTGGCTTGATGTCTAATCCTAAAGGAATCGTTATCGAGCGCCCGATCAAGTCAAACTTCCGCGAGGGCCTCAGCGTCTTGGAGTACTTCATTTCGACGCACGGCGCGCGCAAGGGTCTTGCCGACACGGCGCTGCGTACAGCGGACAGCGGTTACCTGACTCGTCGCTTGATCGACGTAGCTCAAGAGGTCGTCATCGTTGCTGACGAGTTGGGCACAGAAACGGGGTTCTGGATTCCGAACGAGCCTGATACCCCCCTTAAGACGCCATTCGAAGACCGAATTAAGAGTCGTTACGTCGCCGAGCCTGTTGTACATCCAGAGACGGGCGAGATCATTCTCGACGCAGAGGGTGTAATCGACGAAGCAATGGCTACCAAGATACACGAGGCGGGCGTCGACGGCGTTTGGATTTATTCTCCACTCGCCTGTGAGAGCCCTCGGGGCATCTCATCGAAAGCCTACGGACTTTCCCTCGCAAACTGGCAACCCATGCTCATGGGTGAGGCCGTCGGCATCATCGCTGCTCAGAGTATTGGCGAGCCTGGTACACAGCTTACGATGCGTACGTTCCACACAGGCGGCATCGCCGGATTGGACATCACTAGCGGTCTCCCGCGAGTCGAGGAACTGTTCGAGGCCAGAACGCCAAAGGGCGAGGCCGTTCTCTCAGAAATCGACGGTGTCGTTGAGGTTCATGAGTCGTCCGACGGAAGGTCGATCAACGTTATCAGCTACGAAGAGTACAGCGACGAATATGTTCTGCCGGAAGACCATACAGTTCTGATAAAAGATGGCGACCAAGTGACCATCGGCGATCGCCTGGCGACCGTCGAAAGCGAAGACGACGACGATAGCAACTCCTTGGCGACCTCAGATGTGACAGCCCGCGTGTCGGGTACCGCAAGCATCACTGATGGCGCACTCAGCATCCTTTGGACCGACGAAGACCATCGCGAATACATCATTCCAGCCGCGTCACACATTATCGTCGACGAAGGGCAGGAAGTGACTGCCGGAGAGGCGTTGACTGCTGGCCCCAAGAACCCGCAGCAGATTCTTCGCATTCAAGGGCGTGAGGCTGTACAGAACTACCTGATTGAAGAAGTCCAGAAGGTGTATCGATCACAGGGCGTGACTACTCACGATAAGCATATCGAGGTGATCGCCGCTCAAATGCTTCGCAAGGTCCGCGTCGACGCCCCAGGTGACACCGAACTACTGCCTGGCGAACTCGTTGACCGATATCAATTCGAGGAAATCAATGCGGGAATCCTGGCGGAGGGTGGTGAGCCGGCAACGGCGAGCCCTGTCTTGCTCGGTATCACAAGAGCGTCGTTGAATATGGATAGCTTCCTCGCAGCGGCATCGTTCCAAGAGACGACCCGTGTTCTGACCGAGTCTGCCGTCAACGGAGACGTGGACTACCTGCGAGGACTAAAAGAAAACGTTATCATTGGCAGACTCATCCCTGCCCGTTTCGACCTCACCGAAGAAGGGCGTAAAAGGCTCGGGCTCGGGGAGGATGATAGGCAGGAGGAGTTGGTTGGTGTGCTGACCTCGCCGACTCAGAAGCCCCATCGTTACGCTGATGAAGAGGCCGATGACGACCCTCTCGGAGAACCGATGGTGGTCGCCGGAGATTGAGGAGTTACCGGAGTTCTAGACTAGTGCTGTGGCTACCTGGCGCTGCCCCGGAGCGCCAGGTAGTTTCCTTGACCGGCTTTCAACGGAGTTGCTACACTTTGTTGGAAGCATAGATGCTGTCGAATGGGCGGTTAGCTCAGTTGGTTAGAGCGCATCGTTGACATCGATGAGGTCATTGGTTCGAATCCATTACCGCCCACCATTTAGCTTCTTGACGGCATGCTCGTCCTATTGACCGCAAGTGCGTAGACCCACTACAATCGAACGGTATAGCCTACATGCTTTCCCCGTTTTTGCGGCCCCGTGGTGTAGCGGTTTAACATACTGCCCTGTCAAGGCAGAGATCGCCGGTTCGAATCCGGTCGGGGTCGCCACTGCAATACATCATTTGACAGGTTCGAACTATTGAGTTCGAAGAATGGCTTGAGTTCTGGCCTTGGCGTAATGCCTAGCACCGCCTGATCATTGATCCAGACCGCGTCGAACAGGGTTCGTGCCAGCTTATTACGCTGGGCCTCGTCGGCCTGTCGCCATGCCGACGGTACGTCCTGGAGGAACTGCGCGAATCGTTCCATCGTGACCGTGTCGTTATCCGGCGTTACGAGGGAGTCCAATTGGGCCTGAATCTCCCGTGAGTCCAGCAGGTACTTGCTCCGATCTATGTCGCCCCACTTGTACAGCTCTGTGAGGCGCTCCAGCGCCCCATTTAGCCGATTGAGTTCGGCCTCTGTGTCATTGTAAGCCTGTTCTAGTTGGCGCCGGGATTCCAGCAGGAGTTGCTGGTAGTCCTCCGGTATGTGGAACGTCTCAAGATAGTGCAGAATTTCGTCTTCGTACCGGTCGACGCGTGCGCTCTTTTGTGAACATCCACCGCGTTTAAGCCGAGTGTTACACACCAATCTGGCTACCCCACGATTGCGCATGGTACGTAATGTAGAACCGCACTCGAAGCACCTGGTCACGCCTGACAAGGCCGACACTCGTGCGTCACCGCGGGTGTTCCTCGCCGAGAAATTCCTGTTGCGGTTCCTAGCTTCCTGGGCCGCCTTGAAGGCCTCCAACCGAATTAGCGGCTCGTGCTTGGCGCTCAACCATCCACCTTCTCCATTGGATATTTGTCCCACGTAAAACTTGTTTGTGAGCATCCCGCGAACGGTGTCTTTTGAGAACAGCCTGTTACCCTGATTGCCGGCAGTACGGAAGCCTCTGGCGTTCAACGCTCGGGCAACCTCTCTGTCACTCTTGCCCTCTCCGGCGAGGCCAAAGGCCAGATCCAATCCATCATATGTTTCTGGATGTCTGACTGGAATTCCATCTTCGCCCTTCCCTGCGCCGAAGGGTAAAAGGCCGAGGTACATTCCCTGCTTGCGCCGCTCGTGCAAGCCCTTCTTAACCTCTTGCCCGAGATTGTCCGAGTACAATTCAGCGAGACCGCCCTGCATGACCAGCATGAACTTGCCTTGGGGCGTAGAGTAGTCGATCTGCTCGTGGAGAGACATGAACCCAACCCCTGCTTTACCGAGCTTTTCGAAGTACTCCAAGGTAATACGGAGCTTGCGCGAGAAACGGTCGATCTTGTGCACAATCAAGACATCGTATCGTCCCGCTAAAGCATCATTGATCGCCTCAAGGAACACCGGCCGGTTCCTGACATTCTCGGTGTGAGCCGATCTGCCTTCCTCAACGTACTCGTGGTAGGTGTCCCAATCACGTTGCTCGACCATCTCGCGGAACGCCCGCGCTTGGGCGTCCAGGCTGTACCCCTCAACCTGTTCTTCTCGACTTACTCGCGCAAGCAAGGCTGCCTTCACTCGTTGAACCATCTCGGACTCCTTTTCGTGTACTTACGCTTCTGACGAGGCCTACCAGGTTTGCCAATATAGTTCTCGGCGAAGGTATCCAGATCGGATCGCAGAATCAGCCAACGGTTGGCGATTTTGACTGCAGGGATCTTGCCCTGCCTGACCAGCAGGCCTGCCGACTCAGGTCGAATGCCAAGGACTAGGGCGGCCTGAGGCGTCGTCACGTAGTCATCCAACGAATCAGACATTCTTTATATAGATCTCATGTCTAGCAAATAATATCGAATATATAGTGATCCATCAAGCTGATGTGGATGTTATAGTGTGATACCGTCGCAAATCCAATCGACTTACCATCTCAGGAGAGGCTGCTGACCTTCCTCGATCGAGTCGATCAATGCTCCGAACGAGTTTATGGATCCGGCGTGCGCGTGTAGCGATAAACGGTTGAAGGCGCACTCCGGCAGCCTGCTGTACGCCTTCAACTAAGACATACCTACCGTCACAGCCAAGTCGCGACGGTGGGTATCCCGGACAAACCGTTTCTCTTGGTTGGAGGTGGTCCGCACCGTGGAATTGCTCACTCACAGCCACAATCTGGCTTTCGTCAAGGTCAACCTTTGTCCTGAGTCTCTGAGATCGCGTTGGCGCACTTCTCAGGCTCGATCGCCATGCACCTTGTCTTCCTCCACCAAACGCAATGTGAGAGGTTTGCCACACACGTCGCACACTGGCCGGTGCCGCTCCGATGTTCGTCTGGCGTCCCGTTCCGCTCGACGCTTGACCCACCTACCAGAAAACTTGCTCCTTGCCATCGCTACACCTCCTTTTAGAACTATAGTCTTGGTCATCTCGATCGCCGTGAAAATTCAGTATCTCTCCACTTTCGCCAACCGTGGTTCTTACTTACTTCCCCTAAAGGGTGAGTAAGTCGGTAAGAAGGCGACTTACCCACCCTTTTTTGAAGGGCATCGAGGAATACCAAGGAAGATTTCCGGTAACCCGAATGTACTTGATGTCCGTGTCTCTGGTAATGCCGGGTAAGTTGGTCAGTAGAACGCTCGTTACAGACTCCACACTGAGGCAAAACATTCCTATTGTTGTGACAACTCGTATAGCAGATGGCCCTGTTCATCCTTCTTGGTTTCCGTAGCTGGCGGCATGCGGCCACTCTTTCGAAGCCCACTGAACGCGTTCGAGACAGTCTGGCGTTTCATCTTGAGTTCTTCGATGAGGGTCTCGATAGTCGAAGGCCCATTCGTGCCCAGGAATGCTTCTACTTTCTGTTTGGCGTTGAGACTGGCCGAATTGAGGAATTCTGGATCCGAGGCCTTCGCGGGGCTGAGCCAGATTCGGCCCTGATCAAAGTGGAGATGAGCAGGAACGTCATCGAGCGCGTGCGAGAAGTTCGACTTCTGTTGGCGAATTACTAGGCTGATCTTCCCTTCTCGGCCCGCCACTTTCTCAACTTGAATTGCAGACCGGACCAGATGCTGCTTGTACGAACTCCCGAATGCTCGGCGTTGCCCGTAACTGAGACCGCCGGCCGCGGGCTTGGCCTGATGATCGACCATCAATACGGTAAGACCCAGGCTTCGTACAACGTTCAGCATCTCGATCGCCGCCTTATGGTCGAGAGGGTCGGATCCGCTGGCAGGGCCGAATGAGTCGACGATGACCAGGCCTGGGTTATTGTTCTCGCACCAGCGGCGCACGGCGTCGAAAGCAGTCGTTAGGTTTTGGTGGAGAGTTTGATAGAAGAACCCCTTCGGTGGCGCGTCTAGTTCCATCCCAGCCGCCACCGCATGAAGCCGTCGGGCGGTGATCTCTCGATTCAACTCGAAATCCAAATATAGAATCTTCCCTGGAATCGTCTTATGCCCTAGGAAGGGACTCCCGAGAGCTATGCAGCACCCGATAATGGACGCGACGGTGGATTTCGCTACGCCAGAGTCGCCATGCATTTCGGTTGGAAGACCTTCAGGTAGGAGTCGTTCTAGTGTCCAGCGTTGAGGTTCGGGGAGAGGCTCGCTGGCCATATCAATCGGATCAAACGGATCGACCACAACCTCCCGGTGCGCGGTCAAAATTCCGGTATACGCACCCAACAAAGCATCATTCCAAATGTTCGGGTCGTTACCGTTTCGGCTGCCCGCATCCTTGCCTACTGCATATCGATGACGAGGATCCGATAGTTCGATAGTGGCAGCGGCTAAGCTGAGTCCGATTGGCGAAAGGATGGAAACATCACCGACGACCTTTCCACCCTCGCCCCATTTTAGGGCGCGTACCTGCAACACCGCGCCGGAATCGAGTCTCCATTGGTGCCCATCATCTAGTAGCTCATGTTCCATCTACTTCACCTCAGAGGAAATGGGGCAACTCCACGATAATTGGTCTCTGTGGTCGCGGGCTGGTATCTTGATGCACTTTCGGCAATTTTCCGAACTTCACCGAAGTCCAGAGGGGGAAGGCACTTCTCAGCGTTTTCCACGAGTAAGGCCGCTTCGATGGCTCTTTTCGAAAATGCCCGACGCCTCATGGTTACGGCGAGAGAAATGAGAGTCGAGTTCCGAGCGCCTTCAGCAATGATCGGTGAACCAGGCGGCCGCTCCAGCGACTCGCTTGATGTATCTTTGCGGCTGTTATCCCGCTTGATCCACCACTCGACCAAACCGTCCGGCAGATCAGCTAACTCAGAAATGTCGATGTCCCAGGGCGAATGCCCTGGCAGCCACTCATACTGACCGCCTCCCCCGGGCTCACGAGATGTGTTGGATGGGGCAATCACTGCATATCCGTTGCTTAGGCAGTCGATGGGAAGACCGTCTGGCTTGTTGGTGATCCGAGTCAGTACGGGCCCAGTGTGGTAAAAAATTAGGTGAAAGTGGCCACGCCCGCCGCCACTACGTTGAGCCCAACATCGCGCCGCGTTAGTAACTCCGGACTTTTGCAGGAGCACCTTCGTGGCTGGCGTTATCCCGTCGATGTCAATTGCTACGAGCGGCGAATCGTATTTCGGATTGAGAGCAATACCGATATTGGATCTTGGGTTCTTTTCCAAGTACATATCGAGGTCATCTGGGTCACTGATCGTCTGCCAGGAACCATCGCTGTCGGTCACTGGCTTCTTGAGTCCTTGCTTAAGCTGAACCACCGCCACTCCGCTTTCAAGCAACAATCGCGAAGTTTCTTCAACACTATTCATCCTTTTCTTCTCCTTCCCATGCCGGGGTAGGTATAACCCCATCGGCTTCTTGGTGAGCGACGGGCCTGGACAGCGCGATGTCAACGAGAACCTGGGCGAGTTCAGAGAGAACGTTCTCGACGGGCTTAGATATGCGCGCTGATCTTGTCTCGGATCGTCCTGGGGAAAGCCTCGCTTCTTGCGTTTTCTTCATTGGGGAATCAACCTGTCCAAGACCTCTCGTAACCGATGCAATTCCGTTTGATCAATTGCTGTCACGATTGCGTCGCCAATGTCCTGGCTGATCGAGAGCCTCTCCCGTGCTTCATGCAACACGGCCTCCTTGGCGGCGCGGAGAACTTCTCTGTCCGCCGTTTTCGCCACGGTCAGTCCGTCGTCGCCCCAGTCATATACGACCGCGATCCAACAGTTGTCCGCCATCGGCAATCTCCGAAAATAGAAAGGGCCCTGGTTCGTCGAACCAGGGCCCTTCACTCGTCTCTATTTTTAAGTTATCACGGCATCAACAGATCGCTTACGCCAAAGTCAACACCTCTCGATTGTTTCGCCCCAATCTCCTAAACGTTGTCATCTAGCACTTGATTGAGCAGCCGCCGGTAGGGAAGTTCGGATGGATCTGAAAGCTTTCGCCTCGCGGTGTGGAGTCTCTGCGAATACGACCCAACCGTCATCCCTAGTCTTTGGGCCTTGTCACTGGTTGGCCACTTCTCACCGCGAACGCTCAGCGCCGTTTCCAACCGGATCACTCTCACCTCAAGATCAGTTAGACCATGGGTCGACATGGTGGAATTCAGTTCCTCCATGGCTCTCGCAAATCGATCTCGCTCCCCCGAAGGGAACTCTTCAGCCTCCTTCGCGATTTTGTCAAGGTCATAGTCAGATTTGAGTTGTTCAACTGCATTTGGGAACCCTTCCCACAGCTTGCTCAAGATAGTCAGACCGTTCGAGGGTTCCTCTGAAATACCCTTGCAACGGAAAAGCAACACGTAGATCTCTTTGTGAAGTTGCTCGCGGATCGCAGCTGGTTCGTTGAGCCCAGTTGCAGGGAACCATAATCTCGCGAGGGCTCCCGCTTTTTCTTCGTCCCCGTCCAACACGGCCCGTGCCAACTCGTCGGCTCGGCCGTCAAGCCTGACTTGGATTGGACTCGGTAACACGGGTGTCCAGTCGGCATCTATCATCCACTGATTACCCTCGGCCCATACCAAGACATACCCGCAGTTCTCAGGAACTGATGAAACGCTTACCTCCTTGTTAATCACTACCCTGGGCGGCCCGCTTGCTGGGACAATCACCAATGCCCGTTCCATCTGGTTTTTGACCTGGGGGGAGGTAAGGAAGTCATGTTGTGATGTCGGCCATCCGCGTTTTTTAAGGGCCGGGAGGATGTACTCGCGAGCTATATGGGCCAATACGACTAGCCCAAGCTCATTGGACTGTTGCTGGGTCAATTCCGGAGGCAGCACAACGGGATCACCCCGATCGATGTCTGTCCGTCGACTCCCGTCAGCTTCGCGCACAGCATCCGTATACACGATCGGGCCCAAGCCATGCACAGTGGTTTTGACACTGTAGCCATCTATGTCAGAAGTCATCGGACCTTCCCCTCACTCTCCGCTGGATTGATTCTGGTACGGATAACCTTTCACATAGTTGACTACAGTAGCTTTCGACACACCCAGCATCTTAGCTATCTCCCCAAAGGAATCGCCCTGCGACCGCAGCTCGTTGGCCTTCGCGATCCGTTGATCTCGGGACAGTCTCACTGGGTCGCGAGCCTCGACGTTACTGGACGCATCAGCAAATAGTTGGCTCAACGACGGTTTCCAGAAAGTCGGCACGACAGATTCGAGCATACCAACGAAGTCAGCGTCAGGTGAGAAGACATACGACCATCGCCTTTTATCTCCTCGGACCGACGCGAACGAGCGCTTTGCCTCCTGGACGATGGTTCGCAGTTCTGGGCGGTCAAACTCTGCCTGCAACATGCCCGGGTCCTTGACGACGAAGACGTTGGCAGAACTCGCGATATTCTTGTCAACCTGTCTGGCCTCTTGGCTCACGAAGATCAACGTCTGATCCCTTTGCCTCGATAGGTTCAAGATGCGGGACAGGTCGGCTCTGCCAGCGGACATGCTTTCCCGAGAGTGATAGAGCAGGTGCGACTCATCGATTAGGGCTATCGACTTCGGTGGCAGGTCTTCCAAGGTGGGAACCAACCCGATCCACTCTGGCAGCAGTTGTTGGGCTTTCGGTGGCGCGCCCACAACATAGGTTGGGCGACTGTACCGAAAGATATCCAGAATTCGGTAGGCCGTTGCGGTCTTACCACTACCCCGTTTACCAATGATGAAGATCACCGATGGGAGGACGATTACTTTCCGCCATTCGGCGTTTAGGTCGATGACGGGATTGGGTAGCGCCAATGACTGTGGTGGTATTGGGCTCGATATCAACGGAGGCAATTCCGGGTACTGAACCGCGGCTTCGAACGGCGAACGAGCGAGGTTTGCCAACGTGGCGGGCTGAGCCTCAGCCAGTCGTCGACGTTGCCATTCTTCGAGTAGTGGCACGCACACATCGGCCGCAGCTTGGGCTGCTTGGGTTAGGGCACTACCGATCTGCCTTCGATGGGGAACAACATAGTCTTTCAGGACCGCCGCGCCCACCGCCACTACTAGACCGGCAGCTGCTACTTTCCTCTCCATCATTTCATCTCCTGACCGACGGCGTTCCACTTCAAGCGTAGGCGGTTTTCGGCTAAATAGTCAAAGGGTCGAATTGGCAGTCTGCTCGTAGGTTGACCGGTCAACCGCGGTCAATTGAACGATTGGTTGACCGAACGTTGACCGATTAAGCGCTCGGGGGGCGCTCCGAAATGGCAGAGCTTGCTCCGTAGCCACCAATCGGCCTAAAATGACGCGCACCGAAGGCCTTGACTCAGGACCTTGTTTCAGAGGTCAGCCTGGCGCTCTAGAGGCGATTTCATTACTCGAGGCATCCCTCGGGTTCAATCAGTTGTATGGGAAGACACCCATCGACATGACATTTGACTCCGCAATTGCTGCATATGGGGCCGGTGCCAAAGCCAAGCTCTCAAATCCCGTGGTTAGCGGCCAACCAGAGGATCAGCTACGTGCGCCATTCGACAAACTGCTTGGAGACCTTGTTGAAGTCTTGGGTTGGTCGAAGGCCGCTGTCACCGCGGTGGGCGAATCATCGCTGGGCGACCTAAAAATCCGGCCGGACTATGCTGTCACCTTCCAAAGTGCGTTGGTGGGACACGTAGAGCTCAAGGCACCCGGCAAGGGAGCGAACCCTAACAAATTCAAGAACTCCCATGACCGAGAGCAGTGGAAACGGCTCCAGTCCCTGCCGAATCTGATGTACTCGGACGGCAACGAGTTCAGCCTGTGGCATTTTGGGGAGCCAGCGCTAAAGATCGTCCGGGTGATCGGCGATATCGAGGATTCGGGGGAGAAGCTTCGAGCACCGACTCAGTTGCGGGACCTGTTCTTGACGTTTCTGAGCTG
>Ga0209501_10000997_pt1 | contig 32319 bp, 55 predicted proteins | sample ArcticOcean_MG_C_4_FD_187434 | JGI IMG/M metagenome (GOLD analysis project Ga0209501, IMG submission 187434) | Marine microbial communities from western Arctic Ocean - ArcticOcean_MG_CB4_134 (SPAdes) (version 2) | ecosystem: Environmental > Aquatic > Marine > Oceanic | place: Arctic Ocean...
ATGCTCACGCTTCACCAACTCGCCCGTGACAACGCACTCACGCTTGCCTTCGTCGAACGGCGAACGACTGCACGTGCTCATCGCCATGTCGTGCTCCTTCGCGTTGATGTGCTTGCAGTCTTTACAGAGCACTTGTGCCTTGTGCTCGATCACCGGCAGCAGCGACACAGCGTCTCGATGCAGATGATGTGCACAGCGAGATCGCATCACAGCGTTCTCAACGTACGTCTCTCGCACGTCGTGAACTTTCACGAACGACTTGTCACCGACCACTGTCGGCGCTGTGCACACGTACTGCTCGAACTGTGTGCCGAGCGTGATCTTGCCTCGATACTTGCACGTCGAGCACACTGTGAGCATCGCTGACTTCTCTGTCTTGTGTTCGCTCCCTGATCTGTGATCGCACGTCTCGCCGCCTGCACCTGTGATCGCCCAGCATGCAGTGCCCATGTCGCTCGCGATCGAGTGCGTGCAGTTGTGATAAAAGTCGCCGTCGCCCTTGAACGAATAGAACGAACAGCCCTCACACGCACTCGGCTTCGCGATGTCAGCGATGCAGTCACTTGGCTCTGTCATCACAGTGTCACCTTTCGCTTCTTGTTGTTCGTTGCTCGCTTGAGCGTCAGCTTCTCTTCGAGTGCAGCGTTCTTCAAGAGTGTGTCACGCAAGACACCGAGAGCAACGAGCAGTCGTCTGTGCCCGATGTCATGCGTCGCGCCTGCACAGACTTCAAGCGTGAGATCGAGCCACTCGTCACACGCTGCGACGTCGTGAGTCAGCGCCGGGTACGACGGCGTCATGACGTCGAGCGTCTTCGCTGACTGAAGCTTCTTCACTCTGTACTCGCACGCGACAGCACTCCCTGCTTCGTTGACTTCGACAACAGCCCAGCACGACAGTTTAACCGTCTGAAGACTCATGCACTTGTGCTTGATGCTGACGCTGTGCTCGTCATGTTGATACCGCACGCAGTTCTCGCAGACGCTTGGCGGATAGTCTTTGATCACAGAGTCACCTTTCGCTTGCTGCGTGTCGCGGGCTTCAACTTCAGCCGCTGCTTCAGTTCGTCGACTTCGAGCAACGCTGATCGCAAGACACACAGTGACGTGACGAGTCGCTTCTTGCCTGCGTCGTTCTTATCGTCGAACGCTTCGATCATCGCGAATCGCAGCCAGTCGTCGCAACTCTCGACAGTCGGGTGCAGCATGCCCCACACTCTGACAGGCTCCTCGTCGTCGACGCCTTTCTCTTCGCGATCGTTGCAGATCGTGCCGCCAAGCTGCACGTTCTTCCAGCACGCGAGTTCGTTGTTCTTCATGCTGTGGCAGCGATGCTTGAAGTCTATCGCATCCGAACTATGCCGGTATCGCATGCAGCCGACACACGCGAGCGGTGCTGCTTTGCTTGACGGCTCTGTGTACTCGGCTCCCATCAGAGCGTGACCTTTCTCTTGATCTTCTTCTTGTCTTCTTTCTCTGCTCGCTGCATCTGCTTGACTCGTGCACGCAAGCCCGCGACTTCAAGCACGAGAGCATTGTGCATCGTGTTGTTCGCTGCGATGCGTTCATCATCGACGAACAACTTGTCTCCGTTCGTCGTGACGTTGATCGCCACCTGCTCGATCTTGACCTCTGCGTCGCCCTGTCGCTTGATCATGTCGCGAGCAAGTCCGAGCGTCGTTGTGTTCTCGTTGTGCATCTGTCGCAAGTGTATCTTCACCCAGAACGCGAACATGATCACAGTCGAGAGCAGAGCGAGTGTCGAGAAGAGTTGCAGCATCAATCTGAACCTTTCGTCAGTGTGATCTTGCGTGACGGCTTCTGCTTCTTGATCTCAGCAAGTCGCTGCTCGCACAGATCGAGCAGTCTGCCTTGATTGTCTTCGAGTCGACCGAGTCGGTGTGCCATTCTCTCGTATCGCTCTCTGTTCGTCGCACCGTTCTTCTTGCACTGTCCCTCGACAGCGAGCAGACGCTGACTGATGTTCGCGCTCTCGTCGCTGATCTGTCTCTTCAGTCCTGAGTACAGCAACAGCACAAGACCGAACAGCGCGATGCCGATCACGAGCGTCGCCACCCACAACTCAGTGCTCTCTGTCATCAGTGCGTCCCTTCTGACAGTGTGATCTTGCGTGACACTCGTCGCTGCTTCTCAGCAGTCTGCTGCGTGATCAGTTGTGCGAGCAGTTCTCGCAGTTCGTCGTGACGGATCATCGCGTCTTGATCGAACACGATCTGGTCACTGTGTATCTCGTTGATCTTGTTCTCGATCGTCGCAAGTATCGATTCGATCCTCATCGCTCTGTCATCGATCGTCTGAACCTTCTGCTCGATCTGCGAGACTCGCTCTCTGATCTGCACGACTGCATCGTGTGTGTCCATGATCTGTCCTCTGTGTGTTCTTGGTAGCATAAACCCTTGCAGCGTCAAGCGTGATCTGATCTGCGAGAGCCTACGAGTCAACGTGTTCTGCACGTGTCGACGCTGCCCTTCTCACCCCGTTGGGTGCCCATCATCTTCTGCTTGTACGTCGACTGGGGGGTCAGTCGTCTGTCGCTCGTACTCTCCCTGCGTGATCTTCTTGTACCTTGTGTCCCATCTCTTGGCGTGTCGCTTCAGCAAGACGTGGATGAACTTCTGGTTCGCTGGCAGCAACAGCGTCGCGAGCATCTCGCCACAGAGAGACTCAAGTCGATCGCTGCGTTGCTCGACTGCTGCGACTTGTCTGCTGAGTTCGTCAGTCATGGCTCTGTGCTTTCGTCTTGGGGTCGCAGAATCAGATTCGCTCTTGTCACTTGCTCGCGATCATACTTGTGATGCGGGTGCGTGATGCTGATGTGATCGAACCTGCCGAAGTCTCTGAATATCTCAGCAGCTTCTCGCAGTTGCTTGACTTGATGTCTCAGTGACTCGATCACGTCAGCCATGTCGCTCGGCGTATCGCAGCCACCGAAGATTCTCACTCGCTTGCCTGCTGCTGCAAGTCGGTGGTCATCTGCTCTCGTCACGCCTTGAGCAAGTGCGAGTGCTTCTTTGAGTCGCTCGACCTCCGCCCGTAGTTTGGCATAACCCTTCAGGCACCCCGCGAGTTGCTCCTCGACGCATCGCCGCTTACTGTCGAGGTCGTCGCGGTCCTTCTCCGCAGCGATTGCCCGTTGCTTAATTGCAACACTGTCGGCTACTTCTTTATCAGTCATCATGTGTCACCGCCCTTCGGGGTCGGGGGTTCTAGTTGCTCTCGTTCGTGCAGCACGTGTTCATCGCTCGCACGACGCCCGTGCAGACATGACGCCCCGCGAGTTCGCTGCTCGTCTTCTTGCCTTTCGCTATTGCGTTCGCTTCGCATCGAGTGCAGATCAGCTTCGAGCCAGGGTCGAAGACTAGCCCGCTGTCGACTGCGTCTGTCCTGCCGCTGTTCTCGCACCAATACTCAACGATCCACCACTCAGAAGACCAAGACACTTCCAATCTGTACAGCGATCTCACTCGATGGATCAACACGCCGCGAGGGTTCTCGAAGAACGGCGATGCCTCTTCGTAGTCTGTCTGCCTGTATCGTTCATCGTGAGCAGAGATGCCTCGTCGTGCTTGCTCAAGCTTGATCAGTTGCTGAGTCATCGTCGACGCCTTTCTCTTGAGGGTCTGCATGCGGGTCGACTCCCACTTCACGACAGACTGCGATCGCTGATGTCGAGCCAAGGCACAGTACGTGTGCGACTCTCGCCCACAGCGGGCCATCGAGTGGGCCGATCTCGTCTTCTGCTCTGTCGTGTGTCAAGTTCAAGAGCGTGCGAACTGTGCTGTCTCGTTGACGTGTCAGTTGCTCGATCAGCGTCACGCCTCTGCCGATGACTTCGTTCTCGTACTCTGTTCTCGCGTCGAGATGCTTCAGATGCTCGACGACTTCTTCTGCTGTTGGCTGCGTCATGATCTCCCTCTCTCTCGTATGATGATCTGTGCAAGTTCGTCCCAGTGTCGCTTGAGCCATCGCCCTTCGACTCGCATCAAGTCTGGGTTGCCGAGACAGTCAGGCATCTTCTGCGTCAGATCGTACAGTGCATAGTATGTCCCGCACCAGACGCTGCCCGAGAATCTGCCCGTGTACTCTGAGTGACCGTGATGCTTCATGACGATGAAGCGATGATCAGATGTCAGTGTGTGCACAGTGTTGCGATGATGTCGACACGTCGTGCCTCTCAGCCATCGCTCTGCGAAGTCTGTTGCTGTGATCATGTGCTCTCTCTTTCGTTCGGCAGCAGTGTCGCTTCGTCGATCGACGCGATCGAGAGTCGTGACTCGATGAACGTCGCGTTGACTTTCGCTCGACGTGACAAGTCGCGAGCATACGACACGAGTGCCGGTGCTTCTTCGTTGATCGGGAACCCCGGCACAGACCGCTTGAGCGTCCCGCATCGTGGGCACCAGAACACACGACACTGATCGCCAGAGACGCCGACGTTCTGCATCGTGTGATCGCAAGTAGGACATGGCATCAGAGCGTGACCTTTCGCTTGGGTGTTCGCTTGTGTGCTTCAGTGCGTCGTCGCTTGTGCTTCGCGATGATCGGCGCGATGTCTGCTTCGTACTCGTCGGGCCAGTATCGCTTGGCCCACTTCTCGATCGACTCGCAGACTGGGTCGAACTCGTACCCGCACCACGTGTGCATCAGCGTCGACAGAGAGCCCACTTGAAGTTCGGGCAGATCGTACAGCAGCGGGTGCAGTTCTTTCAGTAGCGTGAACACTCGCAACTCGTTGCACGATTCGTCGATGCGTCGATCAGCGAACGTCTCGAACGACTCGCTTGCTCGCTGCCCGTTTGCGACTGATCCAATCATGACTTGTCTCCCTGTTCGAGTGTGATCTTGCGTCTGCGTGCTGTGTGTCGCTCAAGCTTCTCGACTCGCTTCTTCAAGTTGCTGATCTGTAACAGGTGTCGATCAAGTGCTCGCTCGACCGAGTTGCGCTCTTGTCTCATCAAGTCGCAACGCTTGCCCAGCTTGTTGATCTCTGCGTCGACACGAGCGAAGCGTCGCTTCAGTTCACTGACTGCGAACACTCCCGCGAGCAGCAGCAAGATCGACAAGATGAACGCAGCTTCAGGGATCATCGCAAGTCCTTTCGCTCTGCGACAGTCTGCAACGGTGGCTGCTTCGGTGCGATCTCTGGCGGCGCTTCTTGCTTGACTGCGATCGGGTTGCGATCGACAAGCAACACTCCGACAGCGATCATCGCACAGCACGTGATCGCGATCTTCGCGCCGAGTGAGATGTCGATCGAGAGCAGCGTGAACACAGCGTGCGTCATGAACAGCGAGATCGAGAAGACGATCGCTGACGCGACGAGCAGTATGCCGAACACTCGTGGACGTGAACTCTTCATCACAGTGTGACCTTTCTCTTGATGCGAGACTTCTGCTCGCTTGCTTGTGTCTGTGTCTGATCAGCGAGCAACAGCGTCTCGTATGCGATCAGAAGTCTGATCATGTCTGATCGTCTGACTGCTCTCGAAGAGTCACGCAGTTGCTTGATGCCCTGTCGCACTTCGGTCAGCGTCGTGCTCGCTGGCGTGTATATCATGCACTCGACGCCCAGCCCGCCAGCCGAGTGCGTCGCGATCTTGACGACACTGCACGACGACTCGTACGCGCCATGATCAGCGTCAGGCGATCGACAACGATTCGCACAGCACGAGTCGCTGCCGTGCTCGTCGTCGAACTCGAAGTGCGTGCACGTCTTGCACGTCGCTGGCGTTGATGCGTTCAAGAGAACAGCCCCGCTCGCGTGAGTTCATCGCGACACTGATCAAGCTGCTCTGACGACACGTCGCCCGACAGCACGCGCTGCATGACTTGCTCCATCTTCGTGATCGCGCTGCTGACGTACGGCGGGATCATCGAGTGCAGTGCTTGCTCGTGCGACATGATGTACACGTTGAAGTCGCAGCCGAAGCGAGCACAGTTCGCGAGACGATGGGCGCCATCGATCAACGCGATCGAGTGCTCAGTGTTGAACTCGTCAGGCACGCAGCCAGCGAGTGAACTGTGCGAGACGATGCTTGACGTGCGCACTGCGATGCCGCTGTGCTCTGTCATGCTCGCGAGCCGCACTGCTGTGTCGTTGAGATCGCGATCGCTCAAGAACGTCGCTGCGTCTTCTGCTTTGATCACGCCTCGCTCGACGTCTGTGCCTGCACATGCTGACGCTTCGAGCAGCAGCATCGCGTCGGGCACGCTGTACACGAACTCGACGCCCTCGATCGTGTGAGTATAGAACTCGCCGCGATCGACTGACGTCATCATGCGTGCGTCTGTGAACAAGATTCCCATCGTCGTGTCTCCCAGTCAGAAGAAGTGCTGCTCGATCTTGCGATTCGCCATCGACGCAAGTCGGGTCACAGCAACGAGTTATGTCAACAAGTGCAAACCAGGTTTGCACTTCTTTCTCAGTTCAGCGTCGGGTCGCCGTATTTGCTCTCAGATCGACGATCTCTGTCTGCTGCGTTCTGAGACGTCCCAGCGATGAAGTCAGCGTACGAGCGAAGCTGTGTCGCTTTCTGCTCGATCTGACGCTCTGTCGCTGCGTGCTCGTCAGTGACGCTCTCAGCGTCTCGTCTGAAGATGCTCGTCACAGATCGCCAGAGTGCTGCTCTGAAGCGCCACCACGCGACTCTGACTCTGATCATCGCTTCAGTGCGTCGAACGCAGTGATCGCTTCTCACGAGCGTGTCGCCGCCTTTCGCTTCGCTGCTTTCGACATGCGATCTGCTTTCTCTCTGATCGCTGTTCGCACGAAGTCTGTGACGCCCTCAGCGCCAGACTGTCGCGCAAGCTTCTCGATGTGCTTCTTCTCTGCTGCTGTTGCTCGCACGAGGATCGACTTGTCCCTCGGCTCTCTCTTGCTTGTGTCGAACATGCGTGTCGATCTCCTTGATGTGAAGTGTGATGCTGCGTCGATCAACGTGTGATCAGCCGCCAGGAAGTCTATAGAACAAAACCTCTGCCATCATCCAGCCCGTCGCTGCTGCGGGAACGAGCAGCACAAGAAGCACTGCTGCGACGATCACCCACTGCACAGCAGTCATCTTGTCATCCGGCAGTCGTGGTGGCACTCGTCCCATGTCTCTGTCTCCTGAGTTGTCTTTGCGTGCTGCGTTCAGTCTTGCTTCTTCGCTCTCGCGAACTTGGGCGACATCGTACGAGTGCGACCGTGTCGCTTGTATCGCACGTTGCCTGACGACTTGACGAAGCCCGCGAACTCGACGTCTGTCCACCCGATGTCTCTGAAGTTCATCTGAATCGTTGAGCCGATCTCAGCATACGCGAGATCGTTGTCTTCTGCTTCGACGAAGTTCTTCAACTGCCGATCGTACTTCGACGCAGCGATCTTCGCTTTGATGTCACGCAGACGCTCGACAGCTTTCGTCGCGCTGACTTTCTTGCCAGTCGCTTCAGCACTCGATGTGCGATAGAACACGTCGTCAGTCATGCTGACGATCACGTGCTGCGTTCTGTTCAGCGAGTCGGGGTCGCCCGTCACGATCGCTGCGAGTTCTCGCGTCTTGCCCTTGCGTCGCAGATAGTGATCGCCCGCGATCACGCCCTTGACTCGTCTGCCTCGCACGACGCATGTGACTTCAGTTCCGATCTTGAATAGCTTGTTCATCGTTCTGTCTCGCTTGTGTGAAGTGTGTGAGTGATGTGAGTGTGCTGCGTGTTCACGCTGTGTATCGTGCCATCTTTCGCTTGACTGCGACTGCGCCACCGAACAGCCCGTGCGAGTTGCTCACTGAATCATAGCGTGACTCGACGTGACAAGTGATCTCGTTCTTCTTCGCGAGTGCTTGCAGATCGCGTCGCACGATCTCGACTCGCTGCCCTGTTGCTTCTGCGACGTCGTAAGCGTTCACGCCGTTGAAGCTTTCGTGCTTGCTGCCCTTCTTCACTGCTCGCAAGATCGCTGCTCGATCGCTGACGATCTGCTGCTTCGTTCGAGCGTTCATCGCTCGCACTTCTTTCTTGCGCTCGACGAGGTACACGTCGTGAGCGAGACTCTGCCAAGCTGACGTCAGATGTCGCTTGACGAACTGGAAGTGCGTCTCGAACTTGACTGCCTTGCCGTTCTTGACGCAGCCGAGTTCCTGTGCGACTGTCAGCAGTGCGTGTCGTTCGCTCGTCGTGCTGTGTGCTCGTGTGTCGGTCATCGTTTTGTCTCGCTGTGTTGAAGTGAAGTGAGTGTGAGTGCTGCGTGCTAGTTCAAGAACGTGACTTCGCAGTCGATCTGCATCTCAAGCGTGCCAAGTGCTGCTGCCCAGAACGCTGCGTTCTCTTCGTCGGTGCCCTCGTTGACATCTTCGACGGCTCCCTCTGTGTCGTGTGCGTTCTGCTGCGACGACATGACGACTTGAAACCACTCCATCTCGTCGCCACTGAAGTTGACGATCTCCATCTCGTCGTGACTCGCGGCGAGTTCGGTGAACTTCTTCGCGTCTGCGTCTGCTGCGTCGCGATGCGTCGTCGTTTTGTTTTCTTGAGTCTTCATCGTTTCGTCTCGCTCGTTCGTGTCTCGTTGCTTCGTTGACTGCACTTGTGATCATACTGTGCAGATCGTCGCTTGCAAGCGTGATCTTCAAAGATTCTCAGCGAATCTGCGTCTCGTATCGCTCAAGTGTATATACAGCAACGAGTTACGTCGTCCAAAGTATTTTGAGAATAACCTGAGAAAGTTCTCAGATCGCTGTGATCCTCGCAGAATCCAGCAGTTCTCGCTCACACGTACTGCGACAGCGATCCCATCGGATCGTCTTCGCACGAGTGCAGACGAGCGTCCCAGTCGAACCACTCGTCGACAGTCGCGCCAGTCGCAGCAGCGAAGACTTCTTCTGCGTGACGCGACAGAGATGCGTCGACACGCATGACGCCGTCTCGCTCGTACGAGCCGCCCGCAAGCCCGCACATGACGAGCACGTGCTCGACGTCGTCGCGAGTGACTGTGATCGTCGTGCGAGAGTACGGGTCATGGCGGGGGCCAACGTCTTGCGTCTGCGTCATCACTTGAGTGTTCGAGAGTTTCATCGTCGTGTCTCCTGTGAGCGTCGTGAGTGTGAAAGCACTGCCGAGTCATGATCGCTCGACAGTGCGTGTCTGTGTTCTAGCTGCTGACGATCTGTGCCTTGGTCGGTCGGTTGTAGAATCCGAACTTCGAGTCTTTGTCGCTCTGCTTCACGTTCGCAGTGAACGTCACGTGATCACCGCGATCGATCATGCGATGCTTCGTGACGTGCTGCGTCTGTCGCTCGTACGCTTTCTCGACAGCGACTCGCTCTTCGTCGTTGCACGTGTCGAGAGCGAAGCCCACCGTGTGAGCGTACTCTTCGAGCGTGTCCTTGATCTTCGGCGCTGTGTACTCGATGTCCTTCAGTGACGCTGGCACAGTGCCCCAGACGCAGAAGCCGTTCGTGTCTTTGACTGTCATCTTGTACGTCAGGCCCCACTGCGAGTCACGCTCGACGACCTTGATCACTTCGCCCGTGATCTTGCAGCGATCTTCGTTCGGGCAGTCAGCAGCGTCTGCTCGCTGTGCTGCTCGCTCTGCTGCGATCTCAGCGTCACGCTTCTTCTTGTTGTCGATGCGATCGACGAGCACTCGCACGAAGTTGACTTGCTTGTCGCTGAAGCGACCGTACTTGACGACGCCCTGCACGATCGAGCGAAGCGTCTGCACTTCGTCGCACGCTCGCACGTCGTCGCTGAGTGTGTCGATCTTCGTTGTCGCGCCAAGCACGACGATCTCTGCGTCAGTCATCTCGCTGATCGCCCATGCTCGCATCAGATCGTGATCGTTGAGCAGCAGCTTCGCTTTCGCCTTGCCCGCTTTCGCTTCTCGTGCTGACTTGACTGCTCGCTTGATCGAGCGAAAGTCTTGAGCGTTGCCCATGTCAAGCTTGTCTGCACAGTCGAAGCCCGTTCTGATGTACGTGTTCGACGCAGCGTGATAGAACACAGCGATGTACAACGCCCACGCGCCGCAGATGTGACACGTCCCGCCGTGCTCGTGATCGCTGTACTTTGCGTTCGTCTTCTTCGAGTGATTCGCGATCACGCTTCTGTGCATGTCGAGCACCATCGACGACTCGATGTCGTTGTGCTTCATGTACGCGACGCCGATGTACGTGTACTCGCTTGGGTTGATCTTGCTGGGGCAGTGACAGTCGGTTCGCTTGAGAGTCTTCATCGTTTCGTCTCGCTTGTGTGAAGTGTGAAGTGTGTGCTGCGTGTTCTAGTAGCTGCTCGTGCCTTCGCCGCAAAGCTGCTGCACGAGATCGATGCGAGTCGTGTACGTGACAGTGATCTTCTCGGGTCGCATGAAGCGGGGCGAGCCGTTGTCTGCCCAGACCTTGTCGCCGTACGTGTCAGTGATCAGCGTCAGTCCTTCGCTCTTCAGTTCAGCGAGCACTTCTCGCTTCGTGTCGTGTCGCAGTGAGAAGCAGTCGTTGTCGTCGATGCACTCTGCTTTCCAGTAGGTGAGCGTTTTGTTCTTCATCGTTTTGTCTCGCTGTGTTGAAGTGAAGTGAGTGTGAAGTGTGTGTGCTAGACCTTGACGACTGCGAGCACTTCGATCTTGCCGTACGCTGAAGCGTCGTCGAGCACGATGTCTTCTGCTTCGTTCGCACCGTTCGCTTCGACGACTCGCTTGTGAACAGTCAGTCCGCTGTCGAACAAGTATCGCACTTCGTACTGCTGCGTGTTGTCGTTGTCTTGCGTGTCGTGTGTCATCGTTTTGTCTCGCTCGTGTTCGTGTCGTGTTGCTTCGTTGACTGCACTTGTGATCATACTGTCTGCATCGTCGCTTGCAAGCGTGATCTTCAAAGATTCTCAGCAGATCGCTGCACTGTATAGCTGAAGTGTATATACAGCAACGACTTACGTCGGAAGATTTATTTTCTGAGAATCTTCAGATTGATGCTGAGAGCAGCGTCAGATCGCTCGATCTCGTGAGAATCGCGAGAAGCGTCTGTGCTTCGCTGCACGAGTCGCGACGCTTGAGATGTCGTCGCGAGTGCGATCGTGCGTCACGCTTGCTTCTGGAACACAAGAACGTACTCGTGCACCTTCGGCGCGATCTGCATCTCGTTGAACGACACAGCGAACGCTCGTGGCGTGCCGCCGACAAGCCCGTCGACGATCCACGTGTCATGCAGTTGCCATCCTGCTTCTTGGTACTTCTTGATCAAGTCTGCGTGATACGGATAGAACTTCTTGTCTTTGCGAAAGTCGTTCACGTTGACGCAGTGAAACGCATCGCACTTGAACTTCGACAGCCACGCTCGTGCGACGTCACGCATGCCGTCGAGGAACTCTTCGTACGTTGTGTCGATGCCAAGCTGTCCCTCTTCGTCGCCGTAGTATTCGATGTCCCAGTACGGGGGCGAATAGAACGAGAAGTCTCCGATGTTGTCGGGCACTTCGTCAGGCGATCGCGAGTCGCCGTGCGTGATCTGCATCACTGTCTTCGTGTCGTCGATCTTCTTCTTCACGCTCTCGATGTACTTGAAGAACTCTGCCGACATGTCGTACCCGTAATAATCAAAGCCAAGATGCTTCGCGACTTGCATGCGTATGCCGTGACCCATGAACGGGTCGAGGTACACGCATCGCTCGCTGCCATAATACTTTGCAAAGAACTCGACGATCTCTGCGGGCATGATCGACAGACCGAGAGTGCCTCGCCCTGCTTTGCGATTCGATGGCGCTGCCTTTGTGTACCCTGCGTCCTTGAGGCGCTCAAGCTTGTCGCGGTAGCCCTGCTGCGTCTCAGAGTTTCGTGCAGGCGTCTCGTGCTGCATCGAGAACATCGATCGCGACAGAGCGCCGCGCGACAGCTTCAAGATGCTCGCTGGCACGAAGCCGAACTTCTTGATCATGTCTCGCTTCTTGCGCCCACTCTCGACGATGCGATCACGCAGCGACTTGTCGACTGCCCCCTTGCTGTTCGCCATGCTCGTGTGTCCCTATGCTCCAGCGGGTATCAACAGCCACGCTCGCAAGATGTCATCGATCTGCACTTCCCCCGTGACTGACTTGATCTTGTCGTACTCAGCGACGAACGCTGTGTACACGTCATCGCTGACGAGTCCCTTGTGATCACCGAACTGAAAGCGAGTGAAGCCTTCAGCAGTCTCGACAGCAGCAGACGCTTCGCTCGCGACTTGATCATCGTCTTCGAGCATGTCGTACACTTCGTCCTCGTCCCAGCCCAGGGTGCTGACGTCAACATCAGACTCGATCAACTGCGAGACGACGTTCTTCAAGATGTCTTCGTTCCACTCACTGAGTTCGCTCGTGCGATTGTCAGCGAGTCCGCGGGCCATCGCTGCGATGTCAGTCTCGTCGATCACGACAGCAGCGACGTGCGTCCACCCTAGTTCGATCGCTGCCTGCACTCGCCCGTTGCCCTTTCTGATGATCATGCCTTCACGCTGCACGACGACGAACTGATCTTGCCCGAACTGATCGAGAGAACTCTTGATCGCTTCGATGTTCTTCTCAGGGTGATGGTTCGGGTTGTTCGGGTCGAAGACGAGATCGCTGACTGCGATCAAGTTGTCAGCGCCGATCATGTCGAGCAGTTCTTTGGTGACGTTGTGTGTCATCTGTGTTCTCCTTGATGTGTCAAGCGACGTTCCAGATCAGTGCGCCAGGCGACGCATGCTCTCTGACGAAGCGCCAAAGCTTCGCATCATACTCTGCGAGCGAGGGATAGGGCGGGGGAATCTTTGCGGGCTGGTTGTACTTCTCGGGCGCGACGTATAAGCGACGCACTCGCCCGACTTGCGCCGCCTTCAGCTTGTGACCGATCTGCACAGCGAAGAAGTCTGCGTCGGGCCATGCACACTGAAGCCCTCGCAGCAGCACGCCCCCTGATGCAACGCACCACACTTCGCTCGGCGTGTACTCGATCTGCGTTCTGACGAGTCGCCCGATCTCCCTGATCACGTCTGGGTGATCAAGCCCGATCGGCAAGTCGATCCTGCTCTCGTCTGCTGCTGCGTACTCGCGAGCACGTGCAAGACAGACAGGCAGCATGCCGTTCGGTACTTGTACGATCTTCGCACCATACTCGACAGCACGCTTCGTCAGCGGGTGCAACTCGTTTCGCTTCGGCATGAACAGCGTGCACGTCTTCCCGTACTCGCGAGTGAGCAGCGGCAGTGCTTCTTGAGCCTTGCCGTATATGTTGATCCCGCCGAAGACGATCTCTGTCTGCGGGACTTCACGCACGAAGCGTTCGAGAAAGCGTCGCTTGCTCCCGCCTTCAAGCAGATCATCTCGCACGACAACGAAGCCCTCGATCTGTTCGACGACTGGCGCTGCGACGTCACACGTGAAGCTTGGTGGCCCCCACTCTTGCTTGTCTCGTGCGACTCGCTTCGCTGCGAGCGACTTGAGTGATCGCTTCTTCTCTTGCTGTTGCTTCAAGTATGATCCTCGCTTCGGCTTGCCCAGACGCAGCAGTGACGCAAGCTTTCTCGAACGCGATGCTGGCGACGGCGTCATGAAGCCTGCTCGCCCTGCCTTGCTATAATCAACGAGCGAGTGATCGTCGAACTGGCACGCAGTGAGATCGACGACCGTGCCATCGGGCCATCTGTTGAAGCGATGCCACGTGTCGTACCCATCGACGCGCAGCTTGTACGTCGTCGATCCTTCTGGCGCGAGATACGTTGCGACCATCTCTGTGACGACATAGCAATAGTTCGTTGTGGGCCTGTCTTCGCTCCACTTCATGTCACGCTTCTTCAAGTTCTCTCGACCCATCTTGCGAAGCGCGTCATGCAAGTCGTCTCGCTTGATGCCAGCGATCTCGAACATCTTGTCGAGTCTCTTCTCGTCGATGCGAGTCATCGCTTGAGTCCTCGCAAGAAGTTCTTCGCTGCTGAGTCTTCAGTCAGCAGTGCGTGCAGATCGTCAGTCGCTTCGACGTCCATCACGAGATGCACTCGTGCTTCTGCGCCACCGTTGCACGCTCGATGCGGCTTGCGAGGATCGATGTACCAGAACTCGCCTGCTCGCATGCGTGCCTTCAGCTTCTCGCCTCGTGCGTTGATCATGTCGAAGATCACTCTGTCGTTCGTCACGATCGGCACGTGTACTCGCATCAGCTTGCCGTACGCTGCACCGTGATCAGGGTCGACTTGATCTGTGTGTCGTTCGAGCAAGCCCTTGTTCTTCTCAAGTCGCAGCAGTCTGATGCGATGCTTCACGCCCGGCACGCTGTCGATGATCGACTTGACTTCTGCGAACTCGCCCATCAGTGAAGTGTCTCGAAGCTGCCACGACGCCCAGTCAGGGTGATCGACTTTCCACTGCTTGTTCATCTCGATCGGCTTCTCGATCGACGTCGCGTCGTCGCGATAGCCTCGCAGCGATAGCCCGCCCCAGGCGCCCTTGATGTTGTAATTAGAATAATGGGACTGCCACGCATCGAGTGCTCGAACTTTGCTTGCGATCTTCTCGATCAAGTCTTCGCTGACTGTGTCGATCGAGAAGCGACAGAGCGACGCAGCTTCATGCGCCGGCATCGCATCGCATGTCACGTCACTCGAAGCGTACACGCCGACGACTTCTGACGTGCTCTTGATCTTCGTGCAGACGTGCTGCATGTCCAGCAGTGCTGCGACTTGCTTCTGCATCGGCGACTCTTGCCAGCAGAACAAGAACGACGGCGAGCACTGCTTCAGCAGATCAGCACACGCTGTCGCACTCGAACCGAAGAACCGCTTGACGACAGTCGCGTCAGCACGCATCGTGACAGCAGTTCGTTCTGTGAAGTCTTTCACATCGCGATCACGAGAAGATCGCGTGACGATCGCAGCAGCGTTGTCTGACAGCAGCAGCGTGCTGTCGACGCTCGCCTGCATGATCTCAGTCTTCGGCACGTGCTGAAACTGCCCGAACATGTACGGCGAGTCGAACTTGCGCCAGCGTTTCGCGAGAGCCTTCGACTGTGCTTCATCGAGTGGTGTGCTTGCAATCATCTCGCCGAGCCTACCACACAGACGAGCAACTCGTCAACGTCACTGCACTGCGTATGTCTCGACGTTGCTGACGCTGCCGATGTCGACGAACATCTCGCTCTCGTCTCTCGACGTCAAGTACGCGAGCACGTCGTGTCGCTTGACGACGCCTGCTGCGATCTTCGCGTGTCGCTGATCAGCACAGCGAGCGAAGCGAGTCGCGAAGAACTCTGCGATGTCACGGTCAGTCGTCCACGAGTACCCGCAGCGACCGCCATGACGTGACCAGCCACGGTACACAGTGAACGAGTCAGGCATCGACGCGAGATGCTCTCGCTCGCTGTCGTGCATCATCAACTCTGCGCCGCCATCATCGATCCATTCTGCGACGTCGTCTGCGTTGTGCCACCAGTTCTCTGTGTCGATCCAGATCGATCTGAAGAGTTGCCAGAACTCTGTGCTGTTCGCTGCGATCTCTGTCGTCTCGTACAGCATGCGCAGTGCGTCGAGTCGGTACGCTCGCTCGTGCAAGAAGACGAACGTGCTGTACTTGCTGTTGAGTAAAGCGTGTGCAGCGTGATCAGTCTTCTGCTCGTACTGCTTGTTATACATCGCGTTCATCTGCGGGAAGTATGGCACTGCGTACACGAGTGGGTGACGCAGTATCTTGTCGAGCACGTCACAGTCTTCGACGTACTGCACGAGCGCATCGTGCAGCGGCTCTTGTGTCTTCATCATGTCGTGAAGTTCTTTCAGTTCTTTGTGCATCGTTCGTCTCTCCTGTTCGAGTTCGTTCAAGTAAGTCCATTAGGCGTCACGTCTTCGCCTGCGTCGAACAGCTTCTGCTCGACGTGATACCACTCGCAGACGTTGTACACTCGATCGTGCATGCACGAGAAGTCGACACGCCCGACACTCTTCATCGCGCCTGAAAGCATGAAGCCCCATGACGTGTCGATCGCACTCGGTGACAACGTGTCGCGAGTCATCATCAAGTCAGGCAAGAACCTGCCCCTGATGATCGCGAGTCTGCGCCAGTCTGTGCCGAGTGGGTCGATCGCCCACTTGCGTGCGAGCACAAGTCCCATCGGCACGCCGTCAGTGTTCGCTTGAGGGTGACAAGCGTTCAAAGTAAACCCGCCGCAGAGCATCGAGAAGTTCGTGCGCTCGTCGCTGCGTCCACTGCCACCCATGATGTGATGCAGATCAAGCTTCACTTCGCTCACGTGTCTGCCGCAGCCCCAGCAGAACTGTGCGATGTCGAGTTGTCTGAACTCTTGCATCGCATCGCGATCTCTGATCGGTGGCTGCTGTGGGAAGTTCGACGCTCGTCCCGGTAGCCCATCACGATACGTGAAGAACGATCTGCCATTGTTGTCGATGAACAAGTGCTCTCGCTTCATCGTGTGCCTGCCTTTCGTTGAGTGTGTTGCCCTAGAGTATGATCTTGCGTCGAGTCTTCCTCTCGCTCGGCTGCTTCAGTCCTTCGAGTTCTGCGATGCGTGCTCGTGTCGCACGCTTCAACATGCCGCGATACTTCTTGCACTTCGTTCGAGCGAGTGCTTCTTTGCGCTCCCACTCAGCGAGCAACTCTGTCGCACGCTCGACGCGATGCTCTGTCTTCGAGATCGTCTTCTTCTTGCTCGGCTTCTTCTTCGACCACTCTTCGACGAGTGCGTGTCGCTCGCCCTCGAACGCAGCCGTGATGTCGTCCACTATCTCGCTGTCAGTGTTCAGTATGCTGCCGAACGACGCCCAGTGTGCAGCACATGCGACTTCGACGATGATGTCTCGCAGTGCTTCGTGCGACGTCAAGTCTGTGCCGTTGCGAATCCAGAGTCTGATGCGGCAGCCCATACTGTGATTAGTGTGCCAGCCTTGCGCTCGTGACGTCATCGAGTGCGACGTGCTGATGCGTGCTTCGTCGAACGACTGTGTCGACACGCCGATCTGCTGACAAGTCCACGTGATCAGTGCTCGCAAGAACGCTGCGTCGTACGATGTCTTGTTGTTCATCTTCATCGTCTTGTCTCGCTGTGAGTGTGAGTGAGTGAAGATCACAGCGTGATCTTTCGCTTCGGCTGTCTCTCGACGTCTCGCACGCCACGAAGCTGTCGATGCTCGTCGAGTTAGATGTGAGTCCATGTGTCTCTGCGTTCAATTCTCCCGACGCAGCTTGGCGTCACATTAAACGCCACGCCTATAATTACTCGCGACACTCCCGACGAACACAGATCGCGAATCGACAGAACATCTGCTTCGGTTAGCTTTGCCTTGACGTTCGACACGCCTCTTGCCGATCTGCCTTTCTTCACGCGGTCAGCCACGTTGTCCTGCGCAGTGCCGATGAATAAATGATCTGGGTTGACGCACGCCTTTACGTCGCAACTATGGCAAACATATAGCCCTTCCGTAATTTGGTGATGATGTAATTCAAACGACACCCGATGGGCGTTCAGCAATTTTCCGTCAACCTTTACTCGCCCGTATCCGCTCGACTTGCATTTGTTCCAAATCCAACATCCATTAGAGTCGACGTCATACGACTGATGGAAGCGAATCGTGATCGGGATCGCATTGAAGTGCATGATGACTCTCCTGACAACACAACGCTCTCGCCGAAGGTGGTACACAACCGCCGCAGTAAGCGACAGAGTTATTCGGCGAGAGCGAGTGATTGAAGCTTAGCTGTGTACCACCACAACGAGCCTCATTGTATCACGACTCTCGGAGTTATTAAAGCGACATGTTCTCACGCAGCCAGTTCCGTTCTGCGTCGAGTGATTCCTGTCGAGTGTCTGTGGGCGGAAGAAGTGGCCCGCCCACTGGTGACATGTCTGCTTGCCACTTCTCGTCTGCTGCTGGCTCAACGTGAGAAGCGCGTCGCACTGACAATGCTCCCAGTTCGGCGTACACGTCTCTCGCAGAGTCCTGGTACACTGTCTCGACTGTGCCGTCTGGTCTGATCGTGATCGATACTTCTTGCTGAGTCATCTGTCTGTCTCCCTGCGTTGAGTGTGAAAGATGCAGAGCGAGTCGAGCGTACGACTCGCCCTGCGTTGAGATCACTGCTTGACTTGCATCTTCTGCGGTTTCGATCGAGCCATCTCAGCAGTCGGCTCGCTTGAGTCTGTCGTGCCGAGTGCATCTCTGATCGGCTTCGTCGCTTCGAGACACGTTCGCCCTACGAAGCCCTCGCTCTTGACTGTCGGCATGCCCGTGTTCGGGCAGATGTCAACGATGATCTGTTGCTTCATGATTATCTCCTTGTGAAGTTGATGTTGTAAAAGTGACAGCGTGTCGTGGTTGCACCCATGTGCGCTGTCGTCACATTAGACTGAGCGATGAAACTCGTGGGCGTTCAGCACTCACGACTGACTGTCGCATGCGATACTGACGAGCGCCCCATGAGTGCAGCGATCGCGTTCATGCTATTGGCAAGCGAGTGCCCTGCGTCGAGTTACTTCTTCTGCCCTAGCTTGATCGGTGCAGTGCCAGTGATGCGACGAGTGCCATCTTTCAGCGTCTTCATTTTGACTTGCAGTCCTTGCTTCTTCATCGCACGCTTCGTCGCGTGTTCAGCGTACGCGCCGATCAGTTTCTTCCCGTCTGTGCCGATGACAGACATCAGCCCCTGCCCGCCAGCATAGAAGTCCCAGATCAACTTGAAGCCCTTGCCGTTCGGGTTCTTGATCACGCCGACTTCGTATGCGCCGGGAGTGTCTTTCACTTTCAGTGCGTGAACGCACTTGCCATAATCTTCAGTCGCGACGCCCTGCTTGTACGCAGCGTCGTCTGCGTTGTAATCATTGACCCACTTGCCGTACCACTTGTGAGTCGTCTGCCCTTCCATGAACTCAAGCCCAAGATCGGCGCACGCTTTCTTGAGTGCGTTCAAGTCTTTGACGTCGAGATCGATTGATGCTACGTGTGACACTGTGTCTCTCCTTATCTGAAGTGATGTTGATGCGTGTATTCTACAAGATGACCTTGCGACCACGAGACGTGATCAGTGTGCCAAGCTGCTCGCTGACATCAGCAAGCCCGTCGCTGATCGACTTGCGTGCTTCTGCACTCTTGCGAAGTCGCTTGACTCCCGTGTCCTTCAGGACTGTCTCTGCCTTCTCGACGACAGCGAGCAGTGCTTCGTCGTCTGTGATGTTGCGAACTCTGAACGTCTCAAGAAAGTCGAGCACGTGGTTCATCGCAGACTCTGTGAGAATCTTCTGCTTGCCATCAGGCGACGGGATCAAGCGATCGTGCAGATGATCGACCATCTTCGCCATCGACTCAGCCATCGCATGCTCGATCGAGTCTGCTGCTTCGTTCAGTCGCTGCTCTGTCTTTGACTTCTCTCGCTGAAAGAAGCCGTCGCTGAGTTCTTTCAGGTTCGAGGGCGTGTCGAAAGACACGTACTGTCGATCGACTCTGAACGCTTCTCGCATCTCGTCCTCGCTGAGATAGTCTGCGCCGTTGAAGAGTGACTTCAGTTCGCTTCGCATGTCGTTGATGCGATCAGAGTACACAGACATGAACGCATCGATCAGTTCGAGTCGTTCGTTCTCGAACTCTTCGATCCGCTTGTCGATCAGTTCGACAGTCGCGAGAGCGATCGGGAACATGCCTCCCCGCATATACTCACACGGCAGCGCCATCGCTCGCAGCCACGTCTTGAACGCGCTGTCGAGTGACCCCACTCTCTTGTACTCGACGCTGTCGAGAATCGTCTTCGATGCTCGCGTCACAGTCTTCTTCGCTGCTGTCTCGTACTCACTGTCGTTCAGCTTGCGAGTGATGCCGGGGCGATGAAAAGCGATCGACAAGCAGACTGCGTTCTTCCAGATGGACTGACTCATGGTTCTTCTCCTGCGTCTTGTTGCTGTGGGTGCTTGGTAACTGCGGCGAACTTTAGAGACTCACTGATCGATGCGACGACGTCTTCTTCTTCTTGCTCGTCTTGCTCGGTGGCGTGTACTTGTACGCTCCGAACTTGTCTGCCTGTGCAGACGATGCTGCTTGAAACTTCCCGTGCGCTTCGACGCACAAGTTCTCGACAGTCTCAGGTGCACTGCGTGCGATCGGGATCACGTACGTCGCAGCTTTCTCAAGCGAGCACTGCAACTCTTCTGCGATCTCGACGCACTGCTGTATCTCTGCACCCGTCCATCCTTCATCGTTGACGACAGTCGACGTGCTCACATCGACGTCATGCTTCGTGCAGTATATCTCCCAGATCACGAGACGCTCTTCTTGCGTCGGCGTGTCGAAGAAGAACGTGCCTCTGTTGAAGCGACGTCGCAGTGCAGGCGGCAACTCGTCGACGCCGTTGCACGTTGCGACATACAAGATCGACCCGCCTGCGACAGCGTCGAACGTCTTGTGCGCTGCACGCTGATGACGCTCTGTCTGCCCGACGAGTTCGCCCTTGAGTCCGTTCAAGTCGTACTCGATGCAAGGCACGCCCGCTTCGTTGCCGACAGCTTTCGCGATCGCACTCTTGCCAGCGCCAGGGTGCCCTAAGAACAACAGCCCTCGAACGCATCGATCTTGCATGTACGAGAGTTCCTGTTGCAGCAGTCCTTGCGACACGCCTGACGAGTCGTTGCCGCTGCCCGCCATCGCTTTCTCGATCTCGTCGATGAAGACTACGAGCGAGTAGTGTGTCTTGCCGTTGATCAACAGAGTCAAGAACTCTTTCGCACGATCGAGTCCGCCCAAGTCGTCGAACTTCTCAACGCCTGAGTACACAGACAAGCCCTGCGTCTCGTTGATCTTGCGATGCTTCTCGTGCCAGAGCACTTCGAGATCGAAGCCGTCTTCTGTCAGCGACATCGCTGCTGCGTTCTCTGCTGGGAACGCGACGAGTCCTGTCATCGCTTCGATCATCTTCTCGCGATCGGGTGAAGGGATCGCGGGCAGATCGTTCTCGACACGCGACTCGCTCGTGTCACGCCACACTGTCTCAGCGATCTCGAACAAGTCGTCGCCAGTCGGCAGCGGCTCGCTCAACTCGATCACGTGCGGCGACAACATCGCACCGACTTGCACGTCAGGCCCCAGCAAGAACAGCGTGCGACCCGTCGCCTTGAAGTCGTCTCGCACGTTCAAGATCGCTTGCAAGACAGCGAAGCCCATCGAGTCGATGCAGCCGTCTGCACTGTGCAGGATGAAGACTTGATTCTCAACGCCGAAGCGTCGAGCGATGTCGAGAAATACGAGCGGGTCTTGCTGCGTCGGGTCTTCTTCGCCGTCGTACTCGCAGTCCTTCTCTTGTGCGAGTTGCGTCAGCCACTGCTCGCCACGCTGCACGATGATCTCGCCGTCAGTCGTGTCGTCGCACCCGACTGCTCGCATGCCCGCGATCAAGTCCCACTGGATGACTGGCGCTTCTTGCAACTCGCTGCCGTCGTCGTCTCGCAGCATCGTGACTGTCGAAAGCTTGTTGGCTGTCGCGATCTGATCGGGCGTGTGTATCACAACGATCGGCGCTGCGATGCTTCTGCTCTTCTTGACTTGCTCGATGAAGTTCATCGTGTCTCTCCTGTTGAGTGTGAGTGTGAAAGATGCAGAGCGAGTCGACGTTGACTCGCCCTGCGTTGAACGTGTTACACAGTGACCTTGCGTGACGTCGACTTGCCGAGCACAGCAGGCGTCGCTGTCTCGACTGACAGCATGCCCGACACTGATCCCTTCGCGCCAGCAGATGCAGTGTCGACAGTCTGCGTCATCGACGCAAGTGACGCTTCGACTTGCTCTGCTGCTGACTCGCTCGACTCAGGCATCACACGCTTCGCTGCCCAGTCATCGACGACAGCGTCGAGTGCTTTGCGACCAGACTCGCCCAGCTTGTCGAGCATCAGTGCGAGAACGATGTCGACTTGCGGCGCGACTTTCGCAGTGCCCGCTTTGCCTGGGCGATCTTCGGCGACCTTGATGTTGCCTCTGATGCGAACGCACACGTCGACTGCTTGCATGTCACCAACAGCGAGAGCGTCTCGCCAGGTCACGTCCTTGTTGATCTTCGCTGCTGCGATCTTCATCGCTGCACACTGAATCGGCGTCAGCGTTGCTGCACTCTTCTTGTTGCTTTTCTTTGCCATCGTTCATCATCTCCATCAGAAGGAAAGTGATCTGACCAGCAGTCAAGCCAGTCAGCAGTGTCGCTGTCATCTGCACCCAGGCGGGGCAGTCAGCGAACAAGTGAATCATCGTGTCGATCGCATCCATGCGAGTGTCTCACTTTGCTTTGCGTCGCAGCGTGTCGAGTCGAGTTGCTGCGTCTTGTTTCAGTTCTTGTCCGTGCAGCCCGATGTACGCGCCGCACCCGTGCAGATGCTTGAGCAGTCGCTCTGTCTGCTTTGCTTGTCGTCTCGCGTTGTGCTTGCTCTGTCGCATGCTAAAAGTACCCCCTCGTGTACGATGTCGCGATGCAGAAGTATGACGAGATGTTCGACTCGACTTCAGTGACGACGCGCTGCATGTTGTGCCAGCACGCTGCGTCGTACGTCAGGCACTTCTGCTCTTGTCGCTCGTGCAGCATCTCAGTCTCGCCCGTCGCGAACGACGTGTGGTCGCTCGTCGCACGTCGCATCGCTGCTCGCGTTTCTTGCGTCACGTACTTGAGCACGTCAGCAGGCTCGGCGTCAACGAACGCGAGCACGAACGATTCGAGGTGCTTGAGGTTCATGTCGGCTCGATGAACCATCTCAGTCTCATAGAAGATCGAGTCGATGCGATGTCGCAGTGAGTACGCGAGATGGGTGACGCTCGCAGAGATGCCACTTTGCAACGAGATCAACTCGTCGAGATGACACTTGCGGCTGATCGTGAACGCCTCTCGCATCGCGTCGATCATGTCTTGGGCTGTACACTTCATCGTTCTGTCTCCTGAGTCTGATGTGATGTTGATGTGATGTTGATGTGATGCAGACGCTCGTGCGGCTGCTACGCTGCCCACTGTCCTAGTGTGTTCGTCTCGCACTGCATCGACTCTTGTCGACACGCTTGCGACACTTCGTTCTCCCACTCGTCGCTGTGAGCGTAGTCAACGACAGCGTGCAAGACTTCGTTGTTCAGTTCGTCGCTCGCTTCGAGTTCGTCGACTGTGACGACTTCGATCGTGCGAAGATCGATCACTGCTTCGTCGTCTGCTGAGAACTCGATGATCAGCGTCGCGCTGTACACGCCGATCTCTTCGAGCCAGTCGCTTCCGCTGAACGTCTTCGTCAGTCTCTCGATCATCGTTCTGTCTCCTTGAGTGAAAGTGCTGCGAGTGAGTTGAGTGTGAGTGTCTGTGCTTTACACGTGGTGATGCACGAGCATCGTCATGTCTGAGTTGTCTGCGATGACTGTCGACTCGTTCAGCGATGCGACTCGTGCAGCCTGTCGATCGATGGCTCGCTTTGCGGTGCGGAGGAAGTGCGTCGTGTGTGCCCCGTTCGTGATCGGCGACCCGTTCTCGTTCTTCGGGTACCAACGGATGACTCGCTTCGTGTAACGTCGCAGGCCCCTCGACGTGTTCTTCGTCGCGTCTTGGTACACGACTCGTCGTGTGATCGTGCAGCCCTTGTACTCGATGATCTTGTCAGTCGTGTTCGTGTCGTGCGTCGTCATCGTTTCGTCTCCGTGCGTTGTCTTGTGAAAGTGAAGCAGCGTCGAGTCACTGTGCTCGACGCTGCTTGCGTCGTGTGCTTATGCGCCGTCCGCGATGTGCATCGTGTCGATCGCTTCGATCTGCTTCTTCTCGACGCTGCTCGCGAGCGAGTACAGTTCGAGCGCTTCTTCTTCAAGCGTCTCCATTCTGTCGAACGCTTGCTCTGCTCGTTCGTTGTGTTGATGTCGCTGCTCGCCGCCCCATCCGTTCGACTGCTCGAACTCATAGTTGACGTGCTTCGCGACAAGCTTGCTCGTTCGCAGTCGACTGATCTTCGCAGTCAGCTTCGAGAACTCTTTGACTGCTTTGCTCGTGTCTTGCGTCTTCATCGTTTCGTCTCCCAGTTCGTGTCGCGTTGCTTCGTTGACTGCACTTGTGATCATACTGTGCAGATCGTCGCTTGCAAGTGTAATCTTCAAAGATTCTCGATGGATCGCTGCACTGTATAGCCCAAGAGTATATACAGCAACGAGTTACGTCATCCAAAGTATTTTCTGGATTCGACAGAATTGTCTGGGTACTGCGTCGAGATCGCGACGCGAGTTGAAGATTCTCGGCGTCAGTGCGTTGACGCTGGCGCTGCGTGAGCAGACAAGAACTCTGCACAGATCAACTCGAACGCACGAGACATCGTGATCGTCGAGTCGTTCTCGCTTGCGCGTAAAGCTTGCACTGCGTTCATGACGATCGTCGCTTGTTCTTCTGTCGTCGTGAACGTGATGCGCTTCAGCACGTTGTCTGCTGGCGCATGCGGTGCGCTCGGCTCGTCACTCGTCACAGCAGGTGCGCTCTCTGCTGGTGCGAGTGTTGCGATCGCGTCATCGTCCCAGCCAAGATCACTGCGCGAGAAGTCGTCTTCGATCTGCACGAGAAGTTCTTGAAGCTGATCATCGTCCCACACATGAAAGTCGCTCGAACGATTGTCGAACAGTCCGCGAGCGATGCCTTGCTTGTCGTCTTCTTTCACGACGAGCACTGCGATGAACTCCCACTCCAACTCGATCGCTGCTTGCAGTCGACCGTTGCCCTTGCGCACGACGAGTTGATCACCACGATCTTGTGCGACGATCGGCACGTCTTGCCCGAACTCTGTCATGCTCTTCTTGATCAAGTCGATGTTCTTCTTGTCGTGCTTCACTGCGTTCGCTTCATCGAACACGACAGCGTCGATCGGCAGCAGCAGCGAGTGCAGTCCCTCTTGAACGTACGGTGCGTTGATCTTCTTCTTCGACATGACTCTTGTGCTCCATATAAAATGAAAGCGAGCCGAGCGACGATGGCACGCACTCGACTCGCAAAGCGTCTCGCTGTGTGACTGGGGATCACAGCGAGACGTGATCACTCAACTTTTGGAATCATCTTTCGATCTGTGTCAGCTTTCGTCAGCAGAACGACGCCACCGATCACTGCCCATGCGACGTTCATCGCCATCTCTTCTGACCATCCGAACTGTGCGACAACTAGCGGCACAACGATGCCGACGACATAGCTTGCAAGTCGCTTCGACTTCCAGTCGTCGCTCGGGCGTTTCGTTTCGCCCCACACGTACGCAGCCGCAGTGACTGCGATCTGTGCGAGCGACACGCCGTCACCGCCCATCTGCGTGATGACATACACTGCAACGCCGATCGCTGCTGTGATCACCCAGCTTCTCTTCGAGTCGAACAGTCCCTTCAGCATCTCAGACATCTGACTTCTCCTTGTTCATGTCGACAGACTGTCGACGTGTTGTCAGCTTCAGCAGCCGCGACCACCGCGACGCCCACCGCGACGCCCGCCCCGTCGACGCTCTATCGTCGACGACGCAACAGCGCTCGCGATCTGTTCTCTCGTCTGCTCTGACGACGCTCTCTCAGTCGCTTGATCGGGCGACGTCGTTCTCTGCTCTCTGATCTGTGACTTGACATCGAGTGACTCATCGAGACGAAAGGTCGACCCCGTGTTCAGGGTCGCCTCACTTCCTGACGAGTCGCTGTCGTCGAGCACTCGTCCCGTGCCGTTGCATGCTTTGCACGTGATCTCTGTGACGCCGTCACCGACTTTGCCGTTGACGCACAACGGGCAGTCGTCTCCCGGCTTCGGCGTGACTTGCTTGTCAGCTTCAGCTTGAAGAGCGACAGCAAGCTGTGCAGCGAACTGCTCGCCGCTGTTGCTGTCTTCTCGTGAGACTTGAGTCGTCGCACCGTACAAGACTGGCGATGGCTCTTCAGTCACTTGCAGCATCACGACTGACGCGATGCACGTTGCTGCGATAATTGAACGCATCATCCGAACATACCTCCCGTGCCGAAATCAGGCAGCACTCGCGGTGCTGGATTGTCGACATCAACATAGAAGAAGATTGATCGCGAACCGAGACAGATGCGATCGTACACTTCAGCATCACACACAATGATGCCAGGAATCCAGGGGCCGAACAATTCGACAGACCACTTCTTCGGCTTCGTGTTCCATGCGCCCCAAGAGTTCATGATGAACACGACGTCGATCGGGTAGAACTCGCGAGTCGCATCATAGCCGACTGTTCCCATGTCGTGACCCCATGCGTCGCGCCCTCGCGTGATCGCAGCAGAGATGCCTCGACTGTCAGCAGTTGACTTGAAGCCCAGAGACTGCCCGCTGTGCCCTGCTGCACCGTAGTGCAGAAGATCGAAGACTTCACTGATGCGTTCGGGTCTGACGAACTCGTCGACGTTCTGCTTCTTGCAGAGTTCGAGCACTGCTTGCGGCACGCCTCTTCTGCCCCAGTTGTTCCCGATGTCGCTGTTGTACTTCGTGAGATCGATCACGCCGGGATAGTCTTCGCGGAACAAGTACCCGTACTGCTGCACGAAGCGAGTCGCGACTGCTGGGTCCATCCCCTGCCCGCCATGATCGCGAGAGCCGTACGTCGGCTCAGTTGCGCCTCGCTTGTAGTACGAACCCAACTCGCCTCGATACGCCATCGACGCACAGCGTGTGACGTCTCGTGCGTTGCGATCGCCATGCGACACGCAGTCGCCTGTTGTCTGTGCTTCTTGTGCGAACGCTCCCTTGTCGTACTGCTCGCGGTATCGCCAGAGGCAGACACGCTTGCCTGCACCCTCGCCCGCGAGTCGCGGTGCGCCAGTCGAGAACGTCGAGTTGCGAGTCGCCGCCATCAGTTCATCGTCAGTGCGGGGATCGTACTGCCAGCCACGCATGCCGTTGCTGTACGCATCGATCAGCTTCTTCGGCGTGTTAAGCTTGCGTGCCATGCTCGCCTTTCGCTGCTTCGAGGAACGCCCAAGCGATCGCATCGAGTGCGTCAGCGAGTTGCTGTCGATCTTTGTCTGTGAGAACTTTCGCGACGAGCATGTTGTTCGCGTCTTCGAGATCAGTGCCTGCGATGATCACGTTGTCGATCTGCTGCTTGATCTTGTGCTTCGCGAACAAGTCTGTGCCTTTGTACAGAAGCGACAGCGTGTCACCGTGAAAGCGTCTGAACTGCACAGTGTTGGTCAGATGCTTGTTGCGTCTGATCTGATCAGCGAGTGCTGCGTACGCTTTGCCCAACTCGTACGAGTCTTCGGGGTACGCAGACATCGAGATCGTGATCGGCGTCGCAGCGACTTGCAACTGCTGCGTCGGTGCAGGCACGCTGAACTTCAGCACAGTGACTTCTTCAGTGTCAGTCTTGAAACTCAGCAGCAGTGCGACTGCGATCAAACCGACACCGATCAAGCGAGTGTTCATGCAGTGCTCTCTTTCTTGTGTGTCTTGCAGCAAGCGTTGCGCATGTCGATCAGAGTCTCGACGTCAGTGCCGATCCCACGTGCTGAGTTCGTGCTGAAGCGAGTCACGTGTGAGATCACGTCGTCGAACAGATCGCTCGTCTCGCTGTTGTGTGCAGTCACAACGTCGACGTCGAGATCAGCGTCATCGATCTCAGTCTCGCTGCTCTTCGTGAACGCAGAAGTCAGCTTCGAGATGAACGGCTTGATCTGCGGGAAGAACAAGAGAGCGACGCCCGCTGCGATCAAGAGCCACTGCATCGAAGAGAGAGTCGGCAGCGCGAGAGCGAACATGTCAGTGACTCCGAGTGTGTGTGCAGCGTGTGTATGCAAGTCGCTATTCTGGCAGCACTGCACGATCTGTGTCAAGGGCAGTCGCTGGCAGCGAGGCGACTTCGAGCGTCTCGACCTTCTCTTCAAGTTGCTCGACTCTCGCGAGCAGCATGTTCACTGCCTGCTCGATCCGACTGAACGACTCGTCGAGTGCTGAACCGATCGTCTCTGCTTCGAGTTCTTCGCTGTCGTCTTCTGCTGCTCTCTCTCTGTTCGCCTTGTCGTCTGCGTCTTCTCTCGCTGCACAGTCAGGGCACGTCGCGAGATGCGTGTACCATTCCATGACGCGACTGCCAGGGTCATCGATGTCAGACTCTGCTGTCGCATCTTCGTACGACTGAAACTCTGAGACGTCTCGCCAGCCATCGTCAACGAGAGCCGCAAGCTGCTCTTCGGTTATCAACTCGAAGTGGCTGTCGCACTGCCCGCACGAGAGCCTGATGTTCTCTTCATGTGCCATCGTCTCAACCTTTCTCGAAGTGTACGTTCTTTGATTCGCCGAACGAGTTCACGATGATCTCGCCGCTCGCGATGCCGAACTGGATCACTGTCGTCGCGACATCAACACTCGACACGACATGAACGAACCAGCCATCACGTCGCAGTGCTTCTGTCAGCTTGTGTGGCAACAGCAGCAGATCGCCAACGCGATGCTTGATCAGTCGCAGATCGCTGAAGTGTTCTGGCTCTGCGACTGCTCGTCTGCCGTGCCCATAGTCTTCGACCTTGTGCTTCGCGATGAAGCGTGCTCGACTGATGACGCCGAACAACTCGTACACGAACGGCTGCTTCTCGTACACGAGCACGCCGACGTCTGACTTGAAGTCGTTCGCGTCTTCGCTCATCAACGCGAACGAGTACCCGTTCTTCGTTCTGCACTTCACTTCACACTTGCCGCCACCGATGATCAAGTCTGCTGTGCCCTTGTCGCCACTGAGACTCGTATAGAACATCGGCAGCACGTTGAAGAACTTCGCGACTGCGATCTCTGCACCGACGCCGATCAGCATCACTTGCTCTTCGCTCATATCGTCTGACGCTTTGCGAGACTGCACACCTGCTTCAGTCTTCGGATCGCAGCGTGCGTGCATGATCATCTTCGCAGCTTCTGCTTCGTCGTCTGTCAGTGCGATCGTCACAGACGTGCGCTCGGGCTTCTTGAAGTGCTCGTCTGCAACAGTCACAAGCATCACGCCGTCTTGCTTGAGATGCTGCTTCTCTTCGCTCAGTCGCTTGACGATCACGTCACACCACGTGCTGATCTGTTGATCATCGAGCGAAGGCACATCGTGCACCTTGATGCAGTCGTACTTCATGTTGTTCACTCCGTGTACGTGATCGTGATCTCGACTTCTTCGCGAGTCAAGTCCCATCGTCTTCGCACGATCGCGTCGCCCACTGCTGCGTCGCCACCGTCTTTGCTTTCAGCGCCGTGCGGATACAGCCCGTCGAGCACTGCCTTCATGATGTTGTCGCCGTCAGGCACTGTGCGCTTCAGCGTGCCGTGCATCGCATCCTTGTCTGCTTGCTTGAGATGCTTCTTCTTGTGAGTCTTCCCGATCTTCCAGTATGCGTTGATCTCGATCAGTGTCGTCTTCGCTGCTCGCGGTATCTTGTGTCGACCGCCACATCTGATCGCGAGTTCATCGCACCATGCCCTGTACATGACGACGCAGTGTCTGCGCTTCCAGCGATCAGCACGAGTCTGTCTCGGCTTCGGCATCGGCTTCCCGGGCACTGTGATCGTCACGCGATGCGTGATCAGTTTACTGGCCATCGTCGCTCTCTTTCTGCTTCGGTGCTTTGCGATCGACGCCCTCTCGTTGTATCGCGTCGAACACTTCTCGACGATGAACAGGCGTCGAGACTGGCGCTTCGATGCCGAGACGAACCTTGTCGCCTCTGATCTCGATGACGACGACTGTGACGTCTTGACCGATCATGATCGACTCGTTCTTCTTTCGTGACAGAACCAGCATGACTCAACCTCCATGTGCAAGAGTAATAGGATCGGCAGGGATCACTGAGTTGTCATCCCAACTGCTCAACACTTCTGTCGACCATCGCGTCGCTGCCGCGAAAGTCTTGAACATCGCACGAGCGTCGCCCGTCTGTTGTATCACGACAGCTTCTGCGATCGTGTTCACGCCTCGCTTGATCTGAAGCACTCGCAGCTTCTCTGTGATCTTCGCGGCGTCGAAGTCTTCTCGCACGTCGATGATGCACTCAGCGATCACAGCGATCGGCTTGAAGCGGCACAAGTCCGCACGCTTGAAACGCTCACGACACGCGAGCCCTATGCTCGTCTCGTTGAAGTCATCGAACTCGCGACGCTCAAGCATCGCACTGAAGACTTCACGCAAGTCGGGAGAATAGAACGAGCGATCTGACAACTGCTCGAAGATCGCATCGCACTGATCGGGCCACAAGATCGCGCCACCGATCGCCCAGCGTTCGAGAGACTCGGAGTGCGGGGGTGTGATCAGTTGCTCGTCGATCGTCAGCATCGTGCTCGCGAGATCGAACAAGTCGATCGCGTTGTCACACTCGTCGACCTTGAGATGCAGCCGACGCTTCATCGACTTCTCGTCGCTTCGCGTGCACTTGATCGCGTACGCTTTGACATAGAACTCTTCGAGCGCTTGCTGATCTTCGTACTCTGTCTGGGGCAACCATGCCATCGTGTGTCTCCGTTCAAGCCGCTGTGATTCTCTTGCGTGCTGTGTCGAAGTACGCAGAGTCCAATTCGATGCCGATGAAGTCTCTGCCGAGTTTCTTGCAAGCGACGCCCGTCGTGCCGCTGCCCATGCAGAAGTCGAGCACTGTGTCGCCTTTGTTCGTGTACGTCGCGACGAGATACCTCAAGAGTGAGACGGGCTTCTGTGTTGGGTGCATCGTAAAGTTCATCAGCTTCGCGAACCTCAGCAAGTTGACTGGGTATCGCTCGCCGCCTGATGAACTAATTATATCGGGCCGACGATCCGCGCTGCCATAGTGCGGCGTCCTCGCCTCGCTCTGGCTTACAGAGTAAGGCTTGTGACCGGTTCTCATCTTAGGATTGTACACGCACTGCTTCTGGTAGAACACGACCACGTCTTCGCAGATTCTCAGCGGCTGCTTCTTTGCGTTCATGTGCCCCGTGCCGCGTCGCTTGTCCCACACCCAGCAGTACCTGTACATCTCTGTGTTGCTCATGACGAGTGCAGATGTGAACGGTTGCGCTGCGAACAGTACGATCGCAGCAGACGGCTTCGTGACTCGCTTCAACTGCTGCCACATCTCGTCAAGCGGGATCACTGAATCCCACTTGCACGACGTCGTGCCGTACGGCGGGTCTGCGATCACTGCGTCGATCGATGCGTCTTCAATGTCGCGCATCTTCTCGATGCAGCATCCTCGCATCAGTTGCATGCTCGTCTCCGTTCAAGCTGCTTCAGTGTGTCTCGTTGTTTTCTTCGTGTCAGTCTGCAACGTCTGCGGCCCTGCTGCCCTCGCTGGATCAGCCACTGACTGCGACGGCGTCTGCGACACGGTCGACGGGTCAGGGGCGCTCGCACTGCTGACTTCAAGCTGCTCTTCGAGTTGCTCTGTTCTCTTCAGCAGTGCGTCTCTGACTCTGCGAACTTCGAGCAGCGTCGTCTGCAACGCAGTGACGTTGCTTCTTGCTTTGCTCAACTCGTGCTGCTTTGCTTTGACTCTGCCCTTCAGCAAGACGTTCAGTCGCTGTGCTTCTTTCAGTTCAGCGATCGCGTCGTCTGACGTTGCTGAGAGAAGTTCTCGCGACAAGCATCTCTGCCTGTCGTCTTGCATCGAGAGTTGATCGTGCGCAGTTCGCAGATCGTTCTTGACGACTCTCAGTTCAATGTCTTTGTCTTGCAGTCTCTTCAGCATGCTCGCAGGCAGACTGCTCTGCTCGTTCGACTGCATCGCTCTGACCATGCGACGCAGTGCATCACGTTCTTTGATCAGTGTCTGCAAGACTTCGCTGTTCAGTGTTCGCTCTTCTTCAGTCATCGCTTCTCTCGCGAAAGTGTGGACACGTCGGGGCTTGCTCGCAGGCGACTGGCAGCAACAAGCAAGACACACAAGAGACGCTTTCGTTTTGCGTTCGTGACGTCAGAGCACAGCAACCCCCCAGCGAGGGTCGCTGCAAGCTGTCTTCGTCTCGCGCACGAGAGTCGTCGCTTGCCTCTTCACTTAGTTTAACGTCGCATCAGAGTACACCCCACGACGCGCCCTCTTGCCGACAGTCGTTCGTTGCCACGCTGCTGTCAGAAACGGAAACGCTTCAGTCTCTGCGATCACTTGACGCTCGTCGCGTCACGTCGGGCTGTGTCGCTTCTTGTCACCCGTGCAAGATTCTGCTTGCGCATGAATTGTCGTCACAAAAAAAAACCACGACCCTCAGTCGTGTCAGCGGGACGCCGCACTGTCGAGGGTCGCAGAGTGTTCGAGTTGTGATCTGTTGCTTCTGCATCTGAGCAACGGTACTCGACCGATGGCGATCGTGCAAGAGCAAGTCGAAGATTCTCGCTCAACTGTTCAGCACGCACCGCTGCAACACCGAAC
>Ga0209501_10000998_pt1 | contig 32308 bp, 27 predicted proteins | sample ArcticOcean_MG_C_4_FD_187434 | JGI IMG/M metagenome (GOLD analysis project Ga0209501, IMG submission 187434) | Marine microbial communities from western Arctic Ocean - ArcticOcean_MG_CB4_134 (SPAdes) (version 2) | ecosystem: Environmental > Aquatic > Marine > Oceanic | place: Arctic Ocean...
CTCATGGTCATCGGCCCACTCATCATCGTTACGCGGTTGCCCGGCGGCTCACGGGCTGTCCCGATCTCCGCGGTGCGCCGATGACCATGAGGCCTCGGGCCAAGGCTACGTTGCCTCGCGCCCCTTTGCCATTGCTTCCAGACGCTCGACTCCCTTGAATCCGTCGGTCATGGTCCGAAGCCCGCGGCCCGGGCGAGTTCATCTTCGACGCAGGGCGCGGGGTCGAACTGAAAGGAATCAGCGGCCCGCAGCGGATGCACAACGTGCAGTGGCCTTGACGCCCAGCATAGGTTTGCATCGCTACGTGCGTGGGCGAGACACCATGCTGCATCGCGCCCTTCTAACCGAAAGCCCCGTGCCCGCGACTGCACCTTTTAGTCATCGCCGCCCGGCCACGCCATCTCAAACAGCCTGCCCGGCTACTCAAAGCGAGGCGGAGCGGGCCCGGCGGACAACCAATCACTACCTCTGCTGGTCAGGGCCATTGGTGGGGTCACGGTTTCGCAGAACCAATCTCGAGGGCAGGCCCCGCCGCTGTGGGCGTCATCGAGGATCAAGTCGGTACACGCGCGCGGCCGTGTCGTGGAACATCGCCGCCCGTTCGTCGGCCGGAAAGCCTCGCGTGAGTTTCTTGAACTGATTCCAGAGCACGGTGTAACTGCATGAGTCCTTCTCTACAGGGAAGTTGCTCTCGAACATGCAGCGCTCCGGCCCAAACTGCTCGATCAAGTGCAGGTACCAGTGGCGGTTTTCCGCCAGGAGATCGTCCGAGCTCGGGGGCTTCGGCCGCTCGTGCCAGTCGTAGCCATTGAGGCGGGCCATCTGGATGCCGCCAACCTTCGCGACCACGTTGGGGCAGGTGGCTAGCTGGACGATGTCGAGCTGCCACTGGTCAAAGATCTCGGCGCGGTGTCCGAGGTAGGGACCGATCCCAATGGGACCGCCGAGGTGATTGAGGATGATCGGGATGTCCGGGAAAGCGCGCGCGAGGTCTGTCAGCTCCGGGATCTGCGAATGGTAGAGCCAGGCGTCGAAGCTGAGACCGTAGGCGCCGAGCCGAGTGAGCCCGTCCCGAAACGCTGAATCGTCGAGCAGGTGCTGGGGTGGCTTCGTGTGTGAGTTCGCGACATCCTCGCTGGTATCCCAGCCGGCGGCGTGGCGGATGCCGCGGAATCCGTGGGGACTGGCTGCGATATGCGCTTCGAGGACCTCCGAGACCGCGTCGCCGAGACGGAGGTCAGCGTAGCTTACGATGCCGGTGCAGGCGCGGAGCTCCCCGTAGGCTCCGCTGGCGCTCTGGGCAGTAATACCCTGCACGAACTCGGTCTCGCCCACCGGGCTCAGCGGCTTCGGGCCCTCGGCCCGATACATCGACATGCACTCCACGAAGACGGTCTGGCGAACATTGTGACCAGCCAGATCGTCGACGAGCTCGTCCAGTAGGTAGCGGTGGCCGCCTCGATCCCAGAGATGGTGGTGCGGATCGATGATCGGCAACGCTGGTTCCAGGACCTCTTCTTGAGTCAGATCCAGCCAATTGGGCTGCGCGGTTGGAGTCACCATGCTGATTCTCCCGATGACCACGTAATCGACTCTGGCGTTCGCTCAATGTCAGGCCCGTTGGCGACCACTTCCGTGGTGGGCCAGTCGATGGCGACCAAGGCGGTGAACCATGTCACCGCCTCCCTTCCGTCACGCAACGCAGACTAGCGGGATGGGGTGGCCCGAGCAGCTGAGAAGCCCCGACGAGAGGAGGGTGGCGCTGCCGTCGGCCCACGATGCCCTCATCGTGCCTGCTACTTCGGGCCCGTTAGCGATGGTTTCACTTCAGAGGTGACGGCGAGTAGGCGTTTACGTGGCAGGGCCGACGGCCCCAACGAGCCTACGGTCACAGAGGTGCGTGGAGCTCATCGAAAGCGTCTGCGTCACGGATTGGAACGGCGGCAGCGGCCGCCAGATCGGATAGTAAGCGGCGCTCATCACGTCCGAAGGGCGTGACTCGGTAAATCTTGAGCAGCGCCAGAGAGCTGCCGACCGATCCCCCGCACACTGGCGCGATCACCGCGGCCTGCTCATGACACGCCCGCCACGAGGTCCTTGGCCGATCGATGCGCGCAACGCGGCCTGTGCGCGCCGCCGATTCGACCGCCCAGCGGTCTGGGGTGGGCACCAGGACTGAGACGCCATCGGCGCCGAAGAGGATCTGAAGCTGGCGCGCCAGAGCAGACGTCACCACCTCTCGCCCTCCGATCGGGAGGGCTGAAATGAGCGCGGTTGGGGTAGTCGCGGCGCACACCATTCGACCATGGTATATCGAACGGTACGCGCGAGCGTCTAGGGCATCGCGTCTTCCGCAGGCCGCTTCCCACAGAGGCGTAGCTTGCTCGGCTCCACGATCCGCTCATCGTGGTCGGGAGCTTCACCGCAGAATGCGAATCTCCTCAGTCGTCAAGGGCGTGTCTCCACCACGAGGTCGGCTTTATCGCGCCTTGTGCGAATCCCGGCCGGTCCAGATGCGTGCCAGGTGTCCGGCTGTGCCAAGCCTGTGACGCGGAACGTCGTTGTTTCGCCCATCGAGCGCTTATGTTGCGACGTGAGCACACAGTGCAGAACCCCGTCTTGCCAGCGGGCTTCGCGGTAGGCCACCGTGGGAAAGTTGAGGCCCGTGATCAGGCCCTCTCCCAGAGGAGGAGGCCAGCTTCGTCCGTCGCCGTGAGCCCAGAGATGAACAGCAGGTTCCCCTTCCGGACGGCGGGCGAGAAGGTGTAGTGCTCGTAGCGAGACCAGCCAGGATTGACAGTTTCGAGGTTGGGCATTGGTCCTCCCTGCAGAACTCGATCGGGGGGAGGATAACGGGCTCCGGTCCTGTCTACGGGCATCGCCTTGGCTCTCGAACACGGTGGCCCGATCGTCGGCTGTCAGCTCCGTGTCACCGTTGGCCGTTCTACGTGGGCGCGCCGGCAAGGGAGCGTCGTCGATGGCCACCTATGACGATTCCGCGGACCATCCGGCCCTTCACCGGCTCCGGCGTGTCTGTCTCGACCTGCCCGAAGCCCACGAGGTGATGACCTGGGGGACCCAACGTTCCGCGTGCGGAAGAAGATCTTTGCGATGCCCAAGCTCGGTGACGGCTGGATCTCTGTTTGGTGCAAAGCGGCGGAGGGTCTCTAGACCGTTCTGGTCGAGACTGACCCAAGCCGCTTTTTCGTCCCACCGTACGTCGGTCACAACGGTTGGATCGGTGTGCGCCTCGAGCCCGCAGTGGACTGGGCCGAACTCGCGGATCTCATCAACGACGCCTGCCGAATGACCGCGCCAAAGAAACTGGTGGCACAACTCGACGCTGAGTAGCGGGATGCGTCGTCTAACCCACACGATGTTGTGATCGTGCCGACGGGCGCGCTCTACAAGTCGCCCATAATTTCGCGCTTCGACGAGCATTCGACGATGCGAGTCGTCCTCCGCTGAGGCACGATTTTTCGGCACTGGCCTTCAGCTCCACTTCGGTTCGCCATCTCGGTCCGCGGGAATCCATGTACTCGGCAGTGAGGCGCACCGGTTTAAGTGGATGGATTGTCGCCGTTGGATTCTGCGCCTACCGCGCTTTTCCTCGGCGAGGTCGCGTATCGAGGGTTCTCCTGTGCGGGAAGGGGAAGGCCCATCCGCGACTGGCTCGCGGAGATCTGGTGAGGCCGGGAGCCCTATGCTGAGCCCCTCGAAGGAAGACCAGACAGGAGCACCAATCATGAGTGACGACCCCGTCAAAGACGTGAGCGACAGTGGCTGGATTGCGGACCACCGCAAGCTCTATCTCGAAGACGGTGAGGCTGGCCATCTCTGGGACTCGACCATCGGCGGTGGCCCCGGACCTCTGCCTACCCTGCTGCTGTTCACGACCGGTCGCAAGTCCGGCAAGGAGAGCATCATGCCGCTGCTCTACGGCAAGGTCGACGGTGGCTACGCGATCATCGCGTCGAAGGGCGGGAATCCGAAGCATCCAGGCTGGTATCACAACCTGAAGTCGCGGAGTGACGTGAAGGTCAAGGTCGCGAACGACGAGTTCGAAGCCACGACTCGTGAGACGAGTGGCGCAGAGCGCGCCCAGATATGGGCGCAGATGGCCGAGATGTATCCGCCCTTCAACGAATATGAGAAGGCTGCAGGTGCCCGTACGATCCCGGTCATCGTTCTCGAACCCGGACGCTGAGCGCAGGAGAGCGAAGATCGAGCTTGGGGTCGTGTACCCGCAGATCGAGCTTGGCGGCGATCCGTAGGCGGTATTCAAGATCGGACGAGCTTCCGAGGCCCTGAGCCACGACCATCTGCTCGCTTACGACATCGTGGTCGGAGCTGCCCACGACCACTGCCGCGTCCATCGATCGCATGCACCGCCGACGCACCTGGCGAAGCGTGGCAGAGGCGCACCGCGCCTTTCTTGCGTGCCTCACGATGGGGGGATCGTGGGCAACTAGCGGTGAGATTCGGCATGGCTGCCACCTGACTCAGTCTCAGCTGAATTCCCGCTGAGCCAGTGCACGGTGGAGCGCGCAGAACTCACTCCACAATGACGACCTCGTGCCCACGGATTCCGAAGTAGGGCTCCGACATGCCACGAAACCCATCATCGGTGCGGCCGGGAAGGAAGAGTTCCTCCCCCCGGGCATCCTTCCACCACAGCTCCGCGAGACCACTCCAGTTTCCTGGCTCCCCTAGATCGGCCGGTGAGACGGCGTAGCGTAGGCCGCCCGGGTTCCGCACCATGGCAGCCCGCACGTTCGGCAAGTGCTTTTCTCGCCAATGCTGGAAATAGTCGGCCTCCGTGACCTCCGGCCGCCTCCGCACGAAGAACGTCCCCTTCACCGTGTCGGGCGTAACCTTGCCATCGAGAGCGACGATCTCGCTGGTCACGAGACGGAAGGTCTCGTCTCGGGCCAAAAGATCGCCGAACCCGTCCGAGGGGAGGCCTTGAGCATGGACTTCCTGGTACTGCTCAAGCGAGTCGAACCAGGCGGAGGCCATTCCGTCATAGGGGGATGGGCCGCCATCCAGGCGCGCCTCGAAAAAGTTGAGAATGTACCGCTTCGGGTTGATGCTTGCGACGACATTGGGAGCGTGGACATCGAGCCAATGCTGGCGAAGTTCTTCTTGTCCAACCCCGTCCTTCGCGCGGACGACCACCACAAGCTTTATCACAGGGCCACCTGCCTTCCCGTGGGAGGCTACATGGGGCAAGGGGAGGCGTCGACACCTCCGTCTCCACGATTGCCTCTCACCGGAAACGAGACGAATCCGGAGCCCGCCGATCTCGTTGAACCGCAAGGGTTCGAACGTGCAGACACGATGTGTGGATCGTGGGACCTCCGGGCCCATCGGGGCCGGACTACTGATCGCTGCCGGTCTTGTCCGGCGCGGGGACCAGCCCCAGCATACGGCCGGTCCGCTCGAATTCCGCCGTGCGGATGGACGCATGCGTCGCCATCGTGGTGGCGTCGCGAAAGCAGCGTTCCAAGACCGTTCCGCTCGCCGTGGGTGTCGTGCCGCAGAGGGCGTACACGTCCCGGACGATCTGGGCCGCGGCGTGTGCTGCCGTGATTGCGCCGAGACGGGCCTGTGCTTCGTCCTCCGGACTGAGCGGGTCTGGACCGGACGCCGCCTCCCACAGCCGAGCCAAGGTGCCCTCAAACCCTAACCGCGTCAGGTCCCATAGGCCTTCGGCGCGGGTGACCTCCGAGAGGACGCGGTGGTTCTCAATCATCACCCCTTCACCCGCGAATGGCCCCTGTGGCTTGGTTCGTAACAATGCAGTTGCCTCGTCTAGTGCGCGCCGTGCGACCCCGATCAACGTCGCGGTCGCGGCCAGCCCGATGACGACGAGTCCGCCACCCAACCGCCCCAGTGGATGGTCCCGGAAGCGGCTCTCCGCCGGGTTCATGAAGTAGACGAGACGGTTCGCTGGCACGGTCCGATCGTTGACGGCGACGTGATGGCTCCCGGTGCCGCGCATGCCGACGCGATCCCAGGTCTCGTTGATCCGCACTTCATCGGCCCAGAGAAGGACGTACGGCAAGCCGGGCTTCGGCTCGAAGTCAGTGTCAACGAACGACACCAGACCGCCGATGCACGTGGCGGATTTGCAGCCTGATTGGTACTCCCAGTCGCCCGTCACCACCCAGCCCCCCGTGTCGTTAGGTCGCAACGTGACATCGCCTGTGAACGACAAGGCCGTATTAAGCCGCGGCGCCTGACAGAAAGCTCGGGCGAACTCCGGATCTGACTGGGACGCGACGAGAAGGTTCTGCACGGAACCTTGGGCCGCCACCCAGCCTGCTGAGCCGTCGGCGATCGCGATGGGGAGGCAGGCGGCGAACCAGTCGTTCAGAGTGCCATCCAGGCCGCCATACTCGGCCGGCACGAGGATGCGCATGAGATCCGACTCGACGATAGCGTCTGCCACTGCAGGGGTGAGATCGGACCGCGCATCGAATTCGCTCGCTTGAGTTCGAATGAGTTCCGTAATCTCGCTATTGGACCGTTCCGCCATCGGACTCTCCCTCAATATGCCGTGATGCGTCTGAATCAATGCCGCGCAGAGTAAGGCGGCGGTGGAAGCTCGCCAAACACCTGAGCGGAACTGGTGGCGAGTGCGACAGGCTCGGTTCGTGCGAGACGACGGCCCAGGGGGTGGTTGGCGATCTCATCGATCCGCTATCTTTCAGAACCCGGGATGCCCTCGGGCGAGGCAGAATTCTGGAGGCGCTGGCATGGCCGACCCCCAAGCGGAGATGGTGATCGGGCTCCCCGAGGGAGCGGCGTTCCCGTCCTGGGAACTCCGCGACCAGGCCGGGCAGCCGGTCGATCTGATGGCGGATCGCGCAGGCCGACGCGCGTTGGTGGTGTTCCATCGCAGCGCGGCCTGGTGACCGTTCTGTAAGACGCAGCTCGTGGAGCTGCAAAACATATCGGCGGACCTGGAGGCCCAGGGGATCGCCCTCTACGCGATCAGCTATGACCCGCCGGACGTGCTCGCGAGTTTCGCTGCGCGGCATGGGATTTCGTATCCTCTGCTCAGCGACGCGGGGAGCGAGCTGATTCGGGAACTCGGCATCCTCAACGCAGAGGCTCCGGAGAGTATCGAAGGCATCCCCCATCCGGGTGTCTTCGTGCTCGACGAGAACGGCATCGTGGCCGAGAAACACTTCTACGAGAGCTACCGGGAACGGGACACCGGCCTCGGGCTCCTCGAGCACGTCCTGGGGATCGCCGCCGCACACGACGGGCCGCAGACGCAAGCGGCGTCGGACGTGGTCCAGCTCCGGGCGGACTTCGACGCGCCCACCTACGTCTGGGGGCAGCGGCTCTGGTTGACTGTCCGCCTGACGATCGCGGATGGCTATCACATCTACGGCCGTCCGATCCCGGGGGGATACATGCCGCTGGACATCGAAATCGAACCCCTGGAGCGAGTGACGGTCGGTGCGCCGCGCTGGCCCACGCCGGAGCCCTTCCAGGTCGCGGGACTCGACGAGCACTTTCAGGTGTTCAGTGGCGAGATCGAGGTCTCCCTGCCTCTCAGCTTCATGAGCGTAGATGCTGGCGCGTTGGACGTGCGCGGCACCGTCACCTTGCAGGCGTGCACAGCCACGGAGTGCTTAGCGCCAGACTCGCTCAGTTTCGAGATGCGACTCCTAGAGGCGCCCTTAGTTGAACGCCCCCAGCCGCGCGACTAGCTGCGGGGGAGACGCAGCCGCGCCCCCCCCGATGGCGGGATCGTGCCTGCTGACTACGAGCTTGGTCGCCGAAGGACTCGGAGTTCGCAACCAAGGAACCGGTCGTGGTAGGTCGATCTCCGGCGACAAGATTCAGAGCTCGGGATCGCCGCTCGTCAGGGCGCGAGGGGCCGGCGTTCGAGTGGCGTCGGGAACCCAGGCGCGATCAAGTGCTCGTCGTCTACGACCACTTCACGGCTCGAAGGACCGAGAGTTAGTCGAGCGCGTCCGGCCAGGCATACCAGCGTTCGGGGGTCAGCGTCAGGAAGCGCTGGCTCTCATGCCCGCCTCGGGCAACGAGCTCCTCCGCAGCCTCGCGTCCCCGGTAATGCGTATGGAGTTTGAGCCGCCATTCAGGCGTCGCCGTCCCGCCGAGCTCCGCTGACCCTTCAGCCGTCACGTGTTGAACCCGCTCGCCCCGGCTGTCGACACAGATGGCAGCCCGCCCCTGGCGCTCAACGTGGCGCATCTTCGCGGAGTCCTTGCCGCCGATGATCTCGAACGCCTCGCCGGTCCACAGGTACCAAACCGGCACCGCGTGCGCGCGGCCCTTCGAATCGACCGTCGCCAGCACCGCCGTGTGCGGCTGACTCAGAAACTCGTCTCGTTCGCGTGTGTTCATTCGCGCCTCCGCCCCTCGTGAGGTCATCGTAGGGTGATCGGCCAGGGGTGAGCGGAGGTCGCGAAAAGGCTGCCGGGAACCGGGACCACCTCCGACACGATCAAGCGATCGTGTTCGTGCTTGCGGCGCTGTCTGATCAATCGGGCCGGATCCAGTCGCACAATTGCCATCATTTCGCCACCGACTGGGTGATGACAACGGCTCTCGGCACCGCGAGCGGACGTGTGGAAGGTCGCCAGCCTCGTGGCGCAGGTGGAGGGATCTCGCTAGGGTTCGACGCCAGCGGCCGGCAGGAAACATGGGTCTCAACAAACGGTCCGTTGCGAGAGCAACCCGAGAGCCAGCCGGATACGAGGCGGGAGACGCGTCCCGTATTGCGGAGCTCCCCGACGGAGATGAGATGACGACATGACCGATCTGTTCAGCATTGACGGATTTCAGACCCAAAACGGCGATGCGTTCGATGTCCGGCTCGCCTACCGAACGCTCGGGACGCTCAATGCCGGGCGCGACAATGCGATCGTGGTAGCGACTTCCTATGCCGCACAGGATGACGAGGCGGAGATCCTCGTGGGGGGCGAGTCCGGCGTGGGCCTCGACTCATACTTCGTGGTCCTCATTAACATGATGTCGAACGGGCTGTCCTCGTCACCCAGCAACGCGCCGAAACCGTTCGACGGTCCCCGCTTTCCGCACTTCACCGTTCACGACAATGTCGCGTGTCAACGCCGGCTGATCGACGATCTGGGAATCACACGCGTACGCCTCGTCGCAGGCTATTCGATGGGCGCTCTGCAGACGTTCGAGTGGGGCTGCCAACACGCGGATATCGTCGATGCGATTCTGCCCATCTGCGGCGCAGCGCGGGTCTCACCCCACAACTGGTTGTTTGTCGACGGTGCGAAAGCGGCACTCGAGCTCGATCCCGCGTTTGTGGCTGGCGAGTATGAGTCGCCTCCCGAAGCTGGCCTGCGGGCGTTTGCGCGCGTCTACGCCGGCTGGGTGTTGTCGCAGGAGTTCTATCGAGATGCACTGTACGAGGCGATGGGGATCGACAGCGTCGAGGGCATGGTTGGCTTTATATACGACTACTTTGCGCGCCGTGACGTCAACGACTTGCTGGGGATGCTCTGGACTTGGCAACACGCGGACATCAGCCGAAACGCACGATTCGATGGCGACTATGAGGCGGCTCTCGCGGGGATATCCGCGCGCTCCATCGTCATGCCGGGGTCAACAGACCTCTATTTCACGGTTGCCGATAGTGAGATCGAGGTGGCTAACATGCCCAACGCCGAGTTGCGCCCCATCGAATCGCCCTTCGGCCATTTCGCTGGCAGCGGGCAGGTACCCGAAGGGAAGTCGGCGATCGATGCAGCGATCTCGCATCTTCTCGCGCCGTAGTCGGGGATACCCAGCGCGCCAGCCGTCGCCACTTCTTCCGAAAGGCGGCTGAGGTTCGACACCGTACTACGCGAGAATTTTGCTCTCACCAAAGCACGTGGGAAATTCGGGTAGCCTCCGACCGCCCGAACGCGTGAACAGAGTCTCGCGCGGCGCGAGCCGATTCAGGCCCGGTCAGCGAGCCCGATCAAGGAGCTGCCATGACCACGACTGTGACACTCACCGGCACCGGCACTCCGATACCAAACGCACTGCGGGCCGGGGCGGGCGTGCTCGTCCAGGTCGATGGCCTGACGTTGCAGTTCGACGCCGGCCGCGCCACCTCGATGCGACTGGCCTCTCTCGGCGTAACCCCGATGATGCTGGATGGGGTGTTTCTCACGCACCATCACTCCGATCACCTACAGGGGCTCGACGACCTCGCCTTCTCTCGCTGGATCGGACTGAGCATGGACCCGGGACCGGCCACTATCGACCAGCAGCTCCCGGTGATCGGTCCTGACGGGCCGCTGCGCCCCTTTCTGGAGGAACTCCTCAAGCCTTGGAAAGACGACTTCGAGGTGCGACGGTCGCACACGGCGCGGGAGAACGTTCCCGCGTTCCAGTCCTCGTTGTTCCCGCCCACAAGGGAACCCGTCCTGGTCTGGGAACAGTCGGGAGTCCGCGTGCTCTCCGCGACGGTTCGTCACGAACCCGTGATTCCGTCCGTCGGTTTTCGAATCGAGTCGAGCGCGGGCGTCGTCGCGATCAGCGGCGACACGCGCGCCTGCTCCGAAGTGGCGGAGTTGAGCCGGGGCGCCGATGTCCTCGTCCACGAGGCAATGCTGAAAGCGGCGCTTCGGGGGACGCCGCGAGAGGCGATTATGGACTATCACGCTGACGCAGAGGACGTGGGTCGGCTGGCCCGGGATGCGGGGGTGAAGACGCTGATGCTGACGCACCTCGTCCCACCACCGGAACGACTCGATCAAGGTGAGGAGCGCTACATCGAAGCGGTGCTGCGCGGGGGCTTCGAGGGTGAGCTCATCGTCGGCAAGGATTTGGACCAAGTGAGTTTCGGCTAGGACCACAGCGAGGCGGTCTCGCGGCTCGCGAGGCGCCGTTCGCGCGTGCGCCTCAACCACGAATGGCCGCCCCAGTGGCCGTCCCGACTGGCAGGACCAGGCACGACAGGCTGGCCCAGACAACACGAACCGCCGACTCCTGTCGAACACGGCACGGTGCGACGGCCCCCATTCAGCCGCGAAGATGTGAGTCTCAAAACGGATGATCAGGCGCTGCCGGTGCCCGAAGCCCTTGCCTCCGGACTCCACGGCAAGAACCGCAACCGCGACGGCCGGTTCGATCGCGAGTGCGCCGGACAACGCTTGAATCAGTCCCCCGTACGCGTTCCAGATCTTGACGGCGGTGCGAATTCGCGGGGCGGCGCCGCGCGCCGACCGCAATCTCCTCTCAGGCTTGAGGGAGACGTCCTGCAGTGCCTCGCGTCGGATCAGCAGTGGCATCCTGCTCGCCTCCCTTCGCCATATACTCTGTATATCTCTTACCAATTAGTCTCCTCTATAGGGTCGCGGAAAGCCAGTGGCATGCGTGCCGACTTTTCAGCACAAAGCATGGTGCCCGGATTTCTCGTTTCTCGGCATGCTGCTTCCAGACGCGGCGCACGACGGCGCGGGGGGAGACGACGTCATGGCCTTCGACATCCCCGCATTCGAGATGCAGCACACGAACGGCGGGGCGTCCCGAAGGGACGGGGGCCAACTCAAGGCGTCGCGCACCGGCTCCGAAGGTCCGGTCAGAACCGTCGGCGTCCTGCGGAAAGGCCGCTGCGTGCGACATGGTCGTCTGGTTCGGATCTCACTCCGCGGCGCGGCGGGGTCCCTGGTCGATGGGGCGTAGACTCCGGAGCGGAGGAACCGCCCATGGATACCGCTGATCGACTTCAGATTCACGAGCTTCCCGGTCGCTACGGCGACGCCATCGACGATCGGGACTGGGACCGCCTCGACCTCATCTTCACCGAAGACGCCGTCTTCGACCTAACCGATCTCGGATCCAAGCGCCTCGAGGGCCTACCGGCGATCAAGCGCTACATGGATGAAGAGGCGAATCACCCGCGCACGCACATGATGACCAACATCTACGTGGATGAGACAACGGTGGGCGCCAAGCTCTACTTCCGGATCGTCGCGCTACTCCCGGAGCGACGCGTGGGCACGGCCTCCTACTACGACGACGTCGTCAAAACAGCCAACGGCTGGCGCGTCCAGAACCGCGTCCTCACCTTGCGCCGACGCTAGTTGGATGCAGCGATCTGCTCCCAATCGATCGTCCCGCAATCATGCCTGAGTGCTTCATTTCTGATTCATGTCTCCGCCTAGGTTGTGGCCGCTTCCGCAGTTGGCGCATCCTTCCGCGCGACAGTGCGGACCGCCTTATGCGTCGCCCACATCAGTGATCAAAATGAGTTGCGTATCCGTATAGATCAGTCGAAGGTGGCCCAATTCGCGGGCTGCGCCCACGGGACCATCCCGTGGCGCTATGGAAACGGGAGATCCTTGAGAAGAAATCGAGCGAGAACAATCGGAGCAATACCCACGCCTTGGGCACTCTTCGGGATACTCGCGTTAGCCCTGGTCATAGGGCTCGGCGTCAGCGTCATGCAAGACAGTCAGGTGGAAGCGATCGGCGAGCCGGTCGTGATCAGTGAGGTAACGCTCTCGGACGCCGACGACACCGGCTCTATCACCATCCAGAACAGTGGCGATATCGCCATCGACGTCAGCGGATGGTTCGTCTGCAACTTCCCGGCCTACTGGCCGATTCCGGACGGGACCAGCTTGGAGGCCGGGGCCTCGCTGCAGATTCACGCGGGCGCGGGCGAGAATGGTGCGTCGGCGATCTTCGCCGCCGGTGGGTTTGGAGCGGTGACGGGCGGAGCCGCGGGAGAGGTCGCACTCTACCGAGACAACAGCTTTGCGAGTGAAGAGTCGATCGTTGCCTACGTGGGCTGGGATGGCGGCGGGCAGCGCAAAGCCGTGGCCCAAGGCGCCGGGCTCTGGGGCGAAGACGATGTGACGACCGCCGCCGAAGACACGATCGAGTGGCTCGGCACGGGCACAGACGCCTCGGCGTACGCCATCGCGGCGCAGGGTGACCCTGAGCCCGAACCGATCTCGAGCGCGGCAACGTTCGGTGCGGCTCTCTCCGGCAGCAATCAAACGACGCCGGTCGAGACCGCGGCCGTAGGCGGCGCAACGGTGACGGTTGACGGCGAGACGGCGACCTACAACCTGGCCGTCGCGGACATCGCGTCGGTCTCCCAGGCGCACATCCACGTGGGTGCGGCGGGAGAGAACGGCGGAGTGATCGCGTTCCTTGCCCTGAATGACCCTGCGGTGAGCGGCGCCTTTAACATCCAAGGCACCATTACCGTCGACGATCTTCTGGGCGAGCTAGAAGGCGATTGGGCCGGATTCGTGGCTGGGCTGGAAGCAGGCACGCTGTACGTCAACGTCCACACCGCCGCCAACCCAGGCGGCGAGCTGCGCGGTCAACTGGAACTCGATGCCGATGGCGGCGTCTCGATCACAGTTGCCGTCGCCGCCGGATCAAGCCTGCTTGGTTGGTTCGGCGCTGACACGGATTCCACGACGGTGTTGGCCTCGCAGCCACTCCTGACGGGGATCTGGTGGCTGGGGCCGGACGGCTGGGTCCTGGACTCGCCCGCTCTTCCTGAGGCGCTCCGGCCGGTAATCGCGATTGCGCGCGGCATGGGGATTCTTCTCTTGGCCGGCGAGTCGACGAGCATCGAGGTCCCTCTGGCCCTCGGCTAACTCGCCGCTCGCCAGTTCAGGATTCGCAGAGGAATGCAGAGCGCGTGGGTGTCACGTCCCTTCAAGGGCGTGGCACCCACGGCTGAGCAAGAGTCTGCATGGATATGAGAAGAGGTCTATCCGGGCGCGATGCCATATCCTCGATGATGCCGCGGCGGGCTAGCGCTTGGGCGTTGGGAAGCCGGGCGGGAGAACGACATGGCTAAAGCGTTCGCGGGGCTTCGGGTGATCGACTTCACCCAAGTCTTCGCCGGGCCCTACGCAACCGCCCTGCTGGGTTACCTCGACGCTGAAGTGATCAAGATCGAACCGCCGATCGGCGACCAAGCGCGAGGGCTCATGGACGACGGGCCGCTTGCCGCGGACCGTATGGCGCCCGTTTTCCAAGGCATGAACGCGGGCAAACGTTCGATCGCCCTCAACCTCAAGCACCCTGATGCGGTGGACATCGCCAAGCGCTTGGTCCGGGATGCCGATGTCGTGGTCGAGAATTCGCGGCCCGGCGTCATGGCGCGTTTGGGTCTCGATTACGCGACATTGCGGGTCGATCACGAAGATCTGATCTACTGCTCAATTTCTGGCTACGGTCAGACGGGCCCCAAGAGCGAAGCGCCCGCCTATGACGGGGCCGTCCAGGCGGCCTCGGGGATGATGAGCGTCAACGGCCAACCTGACGACGTGCCGCTGCGGGTGGGCTTCGCCGTGGTCGACATGGGGACAGCGATCACGTCGAGCTTCGCGATCGCGAGCGCGTTGTTCCGGCGGGCCCAGACGGGGGAGGGGCAGTATCTGGACGTGAGCATGTTAGACACCTCGTTGTCGCTGCTAGGACCGCTGATCAGCAACTTGGTGATCGGCGGAACAGCGCCCCAACGGCTGGCCAACCAATCATTGACCAAGCAACCGACGGGGGACGTCTTCCCCACCGCGGATGGCAGCCTCCAGATCACGGCGCTGAAAGACACTCAGATCGGCGCGCTCTGCGAGACCATTGGCCAACCGGGATTGCTCAACGATCCGCGTTTCGCCACTCCTCGCGACCGCCTCACCCATCACGCGGAGATGCGCGCCCTCCTCATCAAGGGGCTGGCCAGCGCCAGTGCGAGCGAGTGGGAGACGCGCCTCTCGCAGGCGGGCGTCCCCGTTGCCAAGGTCATGACCATCCCCGAGGTGTTGGCGGATCCGCAGATCAAACACCGGACGATTCTCCAGCAAGTCCCCGCCGCCTCAGGCAGCGAGCTGGACATGCTCACCGTGATCAACGCCGGATTCACCGCATCAGTCGACGCGCCGGAAGCGCACGGCGCGCCACCCCGTCTCGGCGAACACACGGAGTCCATCCTGGACGAGCTGGGCTACGACGCCGAAGGAATCAGCGCCCTGCGCGCGGGCGGCGCAATCTAGCAGACCCGATCTGACTGGTGGTGCTAGCGCTCCGCGAATTCGGCATCGGGCCGGAGCGCCGGGTCATCGGAGCGCAGCGTCTCTTCGCCCATGTTGTCCTTCACCATCTGCTTCCACGACGGCGAGGGCGTCTTGGCCTTCACCTCGGGCACGAACTGGGAATGTTCGACGAGCTCCATCTTGTGGATGTAGCGCGGGCAGTTGGCGAAGACCTCGCGGGCCGTGACGCGGACCACAAACTCCGCCTCCGGGTATTCAGCGCAGAGCGGGTCATCGGGATCGATAGTGGCGACACCGTTGAGCCGAACGCGGGTCTGGCCGGAGAAATCGATGAAGAGCAGTCCCACTTCAGACGTTTGCATGACGTTGCCCATGGACATGTACATGCCGTTTCCGTCGTAGCTGGGAAACGCGATCGTGTGCTCGTCCACAACACGGACGAAGCCGGGAAGGCCCCCCTTATACGAGCAGGTGACGTGACCTTCAGCATCGACGCTAGACATGAAGAACATGTCTCGGTCTTCAATGAAGGCGCGGTCTTCGTCGCTGATCGTGTCCTTCACCATCTGGCCGATTCGGTCCGCGAGCCGCGCCGTGTCGAAGCGATCCTGGAAAGCGCGTTGTTCGTCGTGAAATTCGAAAGCCATATCACTCTCCGATTTCCTGCCGCGCAGAAAACGACGCGTTCGATGAGCACGGTACAGGGTCGAGGTAACTAGGGAGAGGCCCGAGGCGACGACCGCCGCGGCTAACGGTCGTCGGACGATTCGTTGCCGTTACCGCGGGGGCGGATCCCCAAGAGCTGGCGACCGCTATCCAGGGCGTGGACGGCCAGTTCGCTGACCCCGGCCAGCAGATCAGCGGCATCCCGCAGCGGTCCGAAGCGCGTTCGCCCCAGGCGCTGGAGCCGCTTCTCGCGCTGCCTTCGACGCGCGGAGCCGCGACCTCGCATGCTCTGCGCCAGGGCGCGCTTCAGCTCCTGGGCCAGCATGTTGGCGGCGGCGCGCGGTTCTGTATGCGCGCCACCCGCTGGCTCAGGGACGATCGTGTCGATCACACCCAGCCGCTTGAGGTCGGACGCGGTAATGCCGAGATGATCGGCGACCTCCGGGGCACGGTCTCGATCGCGATAGAGGATGGCCGCAGCGCCCTCCGGACTGGTCACGGCGTAAATGGCGTTCTGCTGCATAAGCAGCCTGTCGGCGACGGAGAGGGCGAGTGCGCCGCCCGAGCCGCCTTCGCCGATCACGGCGGAGACTGTGGGATTGGTGGCGGCGGCCATCGTGGCAAGGCAGTCTGAGATCGAACCCGCGAGACCGTTGATCTCGTCGGCCAGGCTGTCCGACGCGCCCGGGGTATCGACAAGCGTGACGAGGGGCAGGCCAAGGCGGTTGGCTATCTGCATCGCCCGCCGCGCCTTGCGGTAACCCGCGGGCGTGACGCGGCCATCGCCATGCTTCCGATCCTGCGCCACGCAGACGATGTTGATCTCGTCGATCCGGCCAAAGCCCGCGGTCAGTGCTGGGTCGTCCGTGCCCGCGCGGTCGCCACGGATGGGGATGAAGTCGGCGAGCATCATGACGAGGTATTGGCCAGCGCGGGGCCGTTCCGGATGGCGGGCCATCTGCACGGCATCCCAGCCAGACGAAGGCGATCCGAGCGGCACGGGCGGTGGCACCGCGTCCTTCGCCGGGGGACTGGATTTCGACATCATGCGGACGGCGCGGATCAGGAATGGGCGGATGCCCTCACTGGGGAGAACGGCATCCACCTGTCCGGCGTCGAAGAGATCCTGAGCGTGGAGGGTCTCGTCTTCGTCCTCCGTGGTACGCACAGCGCGCACGCGGCCACCGGCAAAGCCAATCACGGCGCCATCTTCCGCGACGATGAGATCGGCTTGGGTGGCGTACGAGGCGTAGACGCCTCCCGTCGTGGGGCTCGCGAGGACCGTGATCATGGGCACGCCCGCCTCATGCAGACGCTGAGCGGCGGCTGCCGTTTTGGCCATCTGGAAAAGCGCCACGACGCCTTCTTGCATCCGCGCGCCGCCGGAACAGGTCACGGCGACGAAGGGAATCTTGGCCTTGCGCGCCTGCTCCATCGCCTCCGCCACTCGTTCGCCCACGGCGAAGCCCATGGTCCCGCCGATAAAGCGGAAGTCGGAGACGGCGGCGACCACACGGAACCCGCCCAACCAAGCAACGCCGGTCCAGACCGCTTCCCGGCGGCCCGTCTTCTCGCGGGCGGCGGCGATGCGATCGCTGTAGGGGCGGGAGTCGGAGAACTTCAGGGGATCCGGGGTCCGCACGCCAGTGAACTGCTCATCGAACGAGGCCGGATCGAAGAGGATCTGGATCCACTCTTCGGCGCTGCGAGGTTCGGGTGGTGCTTGCGTCGTCGTCATATCGGTCAGCCGTCCCGACTTGGCGTCCGGTATGCCCGCGATTGCGGACGATGCCTTGTCCTCTAAGGATATACCGACGGCCCAAGCGGCGTGATGACTGAGATCGCACTTGTACTAGATCAGAGGTCCGTTGTGGCCGTCTCCCAGGTGATGAGCATGCCGGGCGCGTCGGGCCGCCAGCAGGGACGGAAGACGCCTCCATCGAGACGAAAGAGGTCATCGAACTCGGCATCGACGCGGTCGGCCGCCTCGTCGCGGTTGAGGGGGCTGACTTGATCGAGCGCGAACTGGACGGCCTCATCGCGGGTGGTGGGAAGCCGCTCCGGCCAGCTAAAGGACTCCGGCATCATCAAAATGTCCGGCAGGATGCCCATCTCCCAGAGGACCGGGAGCAGATCGGTATGGCCGGGAACGCCCACCTGCGGCTCATCGAAGACGACGCGCCAGAGCTCCGCATCCCAAGCGGGAGGGGGAAACGCCCAGATCGAGATGATGACACGACGGCGGGCCGCGGCGACCAGTCCCTCGATGAACGGCACAATATCGCGGATGAAATAGGTGACGTCTTCCGTCATCGCCAGGTCACCGACCGGTCCGATGTCACCGGGCGGCCAGCGCGAGTCCATGAGATGCACATTGTCGATGTTCGCTTCCTGGGCAAGCGACTCAAACTCGGCGCGCATCCCGGCCGAAGGTTCCACGTTGGTCACCTGGGCGCACTGCAGGGCAAGCGGAAGCGCGATCCGGCCCGCGCCGCCGCCAACCTCGATCACTTCGTCATCAGGTTCGATGTACGAAGCAAGGAGGCGCAGGTTGGTTTCCGGTTCACGATGTGGATCGAAGCGGTAGGAGGGCGCGTTCCGATCCCAGCGGGAGTCGTCGATGACCTGCCCTTGGAGGCGGGCGCGCTGCTCGGCGACGGCGTCGATTCGGGCGGCGTATGCGTACGCCGCACTGCGAGTTGGATCCGATGCCACGCGCACTTCCCTTCCCTATCCCCAACCTCGTGGTTTCCTGGGACCACGTCCGGTCTGTCCAGATCCAGACGCTTAGCCCGCGTTGTCCTTGACCGCGCCGGAGCCGGCGAGACCCGCGATCTCGTCTTCGCTGTAGCCGAGTTCGCCGAGGATGTCGTTGCTGTGCTGACCGGCGTGGGACGGCGGTCCTTGCACGACGCTCTCCGTCCGGCTGAAGCGGGGAGCCGGTCCGGGCTGCACGATGCCCGCGATCTCCACGAATGCGTTGCGGGCCTTGGCGTGGGGATGCTCCGGCGCCTCCTGTGGTTCGAGCACCGGGGCAAAGCAGACGTCGCTGCCCTCCATGATCAACTCCCACTCGTCGCGGGTCTTGGCCTTGACGATGGCCGTCACCTTCTCCTTCAGGCCCGGCCATTCGCCGCGGTCGTTCTGCGGCGGCAGGTCTTCTGTATCTAGTCCGGTCAGCCGCAGCAACTCGGAGTAGAACTGCGGCTCAATGGAACCGAAGGAGATGAAGCGGCCATCCGACGTCTCGTAGGCGTCGTAGTAGTGGGAACCGGTGTCGAGGACGTTGGAGGCATGCTCCGGGAGCCAACTGCCGTTGGCGAGGCCGGCGTGCAGCGAGGTGATCAGGGAGCTGGCGCCATCAACCATGGCCGCGTCGACGACCTGGCCCCGGCCGGACTTTTGCGCTTCGAGTAGGGCAGCGACCATGCCCAGTGCCAGATACATGCCGCCACCGCCGAAGTCACCGACCAAGTTGAGCGGCGGCACCGGCACTTGGCCCTTGCGGCGGATGGGGGCGAGCGCGCCCGCCAGGCTGATGTAGTTAATGTCGTGGCCGGCCATCTGAGCGTACGGGCCTTCCTGACCCCAGCCGGTCATGCGCCCGTAGACGAGCTTGGGATTGCGGTCTAGACAGACGTCCGGGCCGAGGCCAAGCCGCTCCATGACGCCGGGCCGGAAACCTTCGAAGGCGGCGTCGGCGCCGTCGATGAGACGAAGGGCGACTTCGACCGCGTCGGGCTGCTTGAGGTCGAGGCCGACGGAGCGGCGGCCGCGGGCGAGGAGGTCGCTGGGGGGGCTGTCCGGGTCGCCGCCGTTGACGCGGTTGGCCCGGTCGATGCGGACGACGTCGGCGCCCATGTCGGAGAGCATCATGCCGCAGAAGGGGCCGGGGCCGATGCCCGCGAATTCGATGATGCGGATGCCGTTGAGTGGTCCCATGCTCGCTCTCCTTCTGGATCGTCTACGTGCTCATAGATCGGGCGCAGGCAGGATAGGCCGCAGGCCGGGTGTCGTCTTCATCTTTGGCGTCCTAGTAGGACGCGAGCGGAGCCTAATTCGGCATCATCTTCGGGCGTCCTACTAGGACTTCATCTTCGGGCGTCCTAATAGCTTTACCTCTGGCGTCCTATTAGGACGCGGGTATCTCCGGCGTCCTATTAGGACGCGGGGGGGGCTAGTACGACTTGGGCAGGCCCAGCGCCTTTTCCGCGATGTGCGAGAGCATGAGGTGCGGGGTGACCGGCGCGATCCAATTGATCAGGACCTCGCGGAAGAGCCGCTCGACGTGGAGCTCCTTGGCGTAGCCCAGGCCGCCGTGGGTCATGATGGCGCGTTCGCAGGAACGCTTGCCCGCCTCCGCGCCCAGGTACTTGGCGGCGTTGGCTTCGGGGCCGCAGGGCTGGCCGGAGTCGAAGAGGTAGGCGGCGTGCATGGCGCTGAGCCAGGCAGCGTTGAGTTCGGCCCAGCTCTCGGCGAGGGGGTGCTGGATCGCCTGGTTCTGGCCGATCGGCCGTCCGAAGACGACGCGCTCGCGAGCGTAGTTGGCGGCGCGATCAAGGGCCTCTTGGCCAATCCCGATCGCTTCGACGGCGACGAGGATGCGCTCCGGATTGAGGCTGTGCAGCAGGTACTGGAAGCCCTTGCCCTCCTCACCGATGCGGTCGGCGGCGGAGACGCGCATGTCGTCGAAGAAGACCTCGTTGGAGTCCACGGCATGTCGACCCATCTTCTCGATCTCGTTGATCTGGACGTGGTCGCGGTCCAAGTCGGCGTAGAAGAGAGAGATGCCGTCGAAGGGGCGCTCACACTCGTCGCGGGGGGTCGTGCGAGCAAGGAGCAGGATCTTGTCGGCCTCTTGGGCGGTGCTGGTCCACATCTTCTGGCCGCTGATGATGTAGTCGTCGCCGTCGCGCGTGGCGCGGGTTTGGATGCTGGAGGTGTCGAGCCCAGCGGTGGGCTCGGTGACGCCGAAGCAGACGCGGGTCTCGCCCTTGATCAGGGGCGGCAGGAAGCGCTCGCGCTGCTCGTCGTTGCCAAAGGCGACGATGGGTTGCGGGCCAAAAATGTTGATGTGCATGGCGGAGGCGGCGCTCATGGCGCCGGGCGATTTGGCGACGGTGTGCATGAGGATGGCGGCATCGGTGACGCCCAGCCCCGCGCCGCCGTACTTCTCCGGCATGGTGATGCCCAGCCAGCCGCCGTCGGCCATGGCCTGGGTGAACTCGACGGGAAAGTCGCCGGTGCGGTCGCGGTCGAGCCAGTAGTCGTCGCCGAAGTCGGACATGATGGCGCGGACGTTGGTCCGGATCTCTTCTTGCAGGGGTGTGAGGGCGAAGTCCATGTCGAGGGGTTTCTGTTGGGGGACGGGTGTAGGGCCAGGGTCGTGCAGGGGAGGTCCGGATTCAAGCGAGTGAGATCAGAGCAATCGCGCGCGGATTCATCAGTGCACGCGCTGCATGACGACAGCGCGGCGGCAGATCCCGAAGGGCGAGCATCTGGACGTACGAAACAGCCGCGTCGAAGGCGGCCAGAACCTGAGATCGGCGCGTTCGCCCCTCTGACCGAACCGCTAAGGCGCGGGCGGTGCGCCGCCGGTGTGGGCGTAGGTCTTGTTGGTGATCTACCAGCGACCGTCGATGCGGGCGACGGAGAAGTAGTCGGTGAAGTCGCAGCCCATCCAGTCGGTCTCAACCAGGACGGCGACGCCTGCGTCGCCGGTGACGTCGATGGTGCGGATGGCGGCGGTGTAGTTGGGTCCGGCCAGGCCCGGCTGCGCCTCCACCATCTTGAAGAACTCGCCGATGGGGACGTAGGTATCCATGGCGCCGATGTGGCCCATCATGTGCGCGTCGTCGTGGAAGGCCTGATTGAGCTTGGCGACATCCCCGTCCGCGCCGTCGATGTAGAGCTGCACGAGCTCTCGGATCTCGTTGCGGTCGGCTGCCTCTGATGCCATGACACTCACCTTTCATCGGTTGCGACACTGTTCCCCGGTCCGCCCAGACTAGCTCAGCTTCGAGCCAATGGAATAGAGGGAGCCCGAGCGACGGCAGAGATGACCATCTCCTGCTAGGCGCGGTTCATAGTCTCCCCACGCGGGCTCGCAGTGCTCCGCTGGGCGCGCGGCCCCGCTACGCCCGGAACTGCGCGAAGTCTGGTTTGCGCTGCTCCATGAAGGCGTTGCGGCCTTCCATGGCTTCGGGGGTTTCGTAGTAGAGCGCGAGGGCCGCCATGCCCATGGCGCCGATGCCCTTGATGTGATCGGTGTCGGCGTTGAAGGAGGCTTTGGCGATCTTGATGGCGGTGGGGCTCATGGCGAGGATCTCGCGCGCGATGTTGCGGGCTTCCTCTTGCAGATCCTCGGCGGGGACGATCCAGTTGACGAGGCCCAGCGATTGCGCCTGCTGCGCGGTGTACTGACGACAGAGGTACCAGATCTCGCGGGCACGCTTCTCGCCGACGAGACGGGAGAGATAGGCGGTGCCGTAGCCCGGGTCGACGCTGCCAACGCGGGGACCCGCCTGACCGAAACGGGCGTTCTCAGCCGCGATGGTGAGGTCGCAGATCACGTGGAGGACGTGGCCGCCGCCGATCGCGTAGCCGTTGACGGCGGCGATGACCGGCTTGGGGATCTCACGGATCGCGCTGTGCAGATCTTCGACGTCGAGGCCGATGTCGGATCGGGTCGACGGTCCCGCATAACCATCGGAGGTGCGCTCAGATTGGTCGCCGCCACTGGAGAAGGCACGCTCGCCCGCGCCGGTGAGGATAACGGCGCCGATCGAGCGGTCGGCCCAGGCGTCGTGGAAGGCGGCGATCATCTCATCCACGGTCTGGGCGCGGAAGGCGTTGAGGACCTCGGGCCGGTTCATGGTGACGGTGGCGATGCCGTCAAGCTTGTCGTAGAGGATGTCTTGGAAGTCGTGGGAGGTCATGCGTAGCTCCTAGCGTCGAACAGATATTGCTCCAGGCACTCTTTGACGGAAGAGCGCCTACATCATGGTGAGGCCGCCGCTAACGGAGAGGGTCTGGCCGGTGATGTAGTTGGCGTCGCTGGAGGCCATAAACGCGACGGCGTTGGCGATGTCCTCCGGCTGCCCGAGGCGACGGAAGGGCACGGCCCGGGTGAAGGCTTCGCGCAGGTTGGGGCGGCCGTCGGTGACATCGTCGAGGAGTTGGGTTTCGGTGGGGCCGGGGCAGACGACGTTGATATTGATGTTGTGGCGGGCCATCTCGCGGGCAAGCGTCTTGGAGAGGCCGATGACGGCGGCCTTGGCCCCGGAGTAGACGGCTTCGCCGCTAGAACCGTTGCGTCCGGCGTCGGAGGAGACGCTGACGACGGTGCCCTGTCCGCGCTCGACCATGCCCGGCAGGACGGTCTTGAAACAGTTCAAGGGGCCGACGAAGTTGATCGCGATGATCTTGTCCCAGGTCTCCTCGGTCGTTTCGAGGAAGGGCTGGACCTTGTCCCAACCGGCGTTGTTGACGAGTACGTCGATGGGGCCGAGCGCCTCTTCGGCGGCGGCGACGCCGGCAACCACCGAGTCCTTGCTGGCGATGTCGACGGTAAGGCCGACGGCGGTGGCTCCTGCGTCGTTGATCTCTTGGGCGGTGGCGCTGGCGGTCGCGGCGTCAAGGTCGGTAACGGCGACACGAGCGCCCTCGCTCGCGAGTCGGAGGGCGATGGCCCGGCCAATGCCGCGGCCCGCTCCCGTCACGAAGATGACGCGGTCTTGCAATCGATCCATAGCGTGTTCCTCTTTCTCACTCGCCCCGCGGTCACCGTTCGCGGTGCCTTGGGTCGAGGCTCCAAGATAGCGATCTGACGGGGGCGCCGGAGGCGCCTGATCCGTCGAAGTCCGAGTCGCCGCGTAAGGGTTTTGAAAGAAGTCTTCCTTACCTTTTTCCTGGCCGCAGCAAGAAGACCGTGCAAAAGACAGGCGGCCAATAGGGAGGTTTGTTTTGAGCGCAGTAGCTTTTCCCCGGCTTGGGGTGACCAATGCCCGGGTGGTGATGTTTGGGGTCGTGGCCGCGATTCTCGCGGTCGCAGCGCTGTTCCCCGCAGTGGGACAGGCGCAGACGAACGACATTCGGTTCCGGCTGACCGTCACGAACTCCACGGATCCGGAGATGGTCGTGACGCCCGGGGCTTTGCTGGTCCATGACGACCCGGACGCGTTCTGGTCGGCAGGCACAGCGGCGCCGTTGTCGTTGGAGCGGATCGCGGAGATCGGGAACTCAGAAGAGGCGGTTGGGACGTTGGGGGCGGTAGCGATTGGCGCTGCGCCGGCCGCGGGCAATTCGGTATCGGTGGAGTTCACCGCGACCCCCGGCCAGATGTTGTCGCTCGCGCAGATGCTGGTGGCAACCAATGACGCCTTCGTGGGCGTGAACTCGTTGCCGCTGTGGGTGAACGGACAACCGACCGTGACCTCGATGAACTTGGTCGCCTGGGACGCCGGTACTGAGGACAACGAAGACCTGTTCGCCGGCTTCGATGGTGGCCAGCCAGACCCCGCGATGGGCATGGCGAACGTGGAGAACGGGACCGCGACCGTGGATGGCGTCGTTGGCCTCTCGAACCAGCTCCAAGGCGTGCAGGCGACGCTGACGGTAGTACCGATTGGCGAGACGATCTCGGTGGGCGCGGGCCTGACCCTGATCTGCTGGACGGGCGCCGCGACGACATCAGCGGACTTCCTGGCTGACAATCCGGACGTGGACCAGATCTTCGTCTGGGACGGAGACTCCTGGTTGGCCGACAGTCCGATTCTGCCGGACGCGTTGCGCACGACGATCGCTCTGAACCGCGGCGACGGATTCTTCGTTGTCACGGACGCGGCGGTGGAGGTTTTGGTCCGGCTCGGCTGAGGCTGGCGATAGTCTTACAGAGACGCGCGATAGTCTTCTAGAGAGGGACGCCTGCTCACCCAGGCGTCCCCTCCATTTGAAGGGGTTCTTCATGGCTCGGTGCTGCTGATGAGACGGTATTCCTGATGGCAGGGGGCTCCTGATGGCTCAGTCAATCCTGGTCGTGGACGATGAAGATGCGGTGCGAGACGTCGTGGGACGGTACCTGGAACGCGACGGCTACGACGTCGTGACCGCCGACAGCGGGACCGCGGCTCTGACTTCGTTCGAAGCCTCAAGGCCCGATCTGATCGTCCTGGACCTAATGCTGCCGGGCCTCTCCGGGGAAGCGGTGTGCCGCAAAGTGCGGCGCGATTCCGATGTCCCGATCATCATGCTGACGGCGCGAACATCCGAAGTGGACCGGCTGATGGGCTTGGAGTTGGGGGCCGACGACTATGTCGTGAAACCGTTCAGCCCGCGAGAACTCGTCGCGAGAATCAAGGCGGTGCTCCGCCGCACGACCGTCGCGGAGAGTGAGCCATCGCGATTGGTGATGGGCGACTTAGAGGTCGATGGGGAGCGACGCACGGTCTCTCGTGATGGAGTGCCGTTGACGTTAACCGCACGCGAGTTCGATCTGCTGTGGTTTTTGGCAAAGCACCCCGGTCACGTCTTTAGTCGAGAAGAGCTGCTGGAACATGTCTGGGGCTGGGAATTCGAAGGAGACGTGAACACCGTGACGGTCCACGTGCGGCGCCTGCGGACCAAGATTGAGGTGACGCCTAAACGGCCACGCCATCTCACGACTGTCTGGGCGGTGGGGTACCGGTTCGATGCGTAGCGCCACGACGCCGACCCTGACCCCTGCAAGACGTTGGAACGCGGTCTGGCCGCAGGCCCTCCGACTGGTGGGGTTCAGCGTGGCTGCCGCCGCCGCTGCCGTCGGTGTGACGGAGCTCGCCCTTAATCCCAGCGGCAGCGAGTTCGTTGACCTGGTCGTGCTGCTGTCGGTGTCGGCCGCGGTGTCGTTGGTGGCGTTGGTGGTGACGCATCGGTTGGTGCAAGGGCGGCCGCTCGCCGGGTTCGCGGGCCGCGTCAACATCGTGCCGTTGTTCGCCAGCGCGTTGATGCTGGCGAATGTGCTGATCACGGCGGGCTTCATGTTCCTGAGTGGGCACGATCTGGCGCTCTTAGCGGTGTTGTTGAGCTTCGCGCTGGTCATGTCGTCAGTCTTGGCAATTTCGGTGTCGCGGTCGATCACGAAGCCGATCGTGGAACTGGTCGGCGCGATGGAGGGGGTGGAAGCGTCGCCGTTACGCCGGCGCGCGGACGAGACGGGCACTGACGAGATCGGGCAACTGGGCCGGGCCTTCAACGCGATGGTGGATCGCCTCGATGAGGCTGCCAGGGAACAGGAACGGGCGGAGCACAGCCGCCAGGAACTGACCGCCGCGATCTCGCACGACTTGCGGACACCGATCGCGAGCGCCCGCCTCCGTGTGGAGGCGCTACGCGATCGAATCCTGGATGAGTCCACACAAGACCAATACCTGGCCAGCATTGAATCGGATCTGGATCGTCTCAACCGGCTGATCGAGGACCTCTTCGAGGTGGCACGGATCGAGAGCGGCGACTTAAAGCTGGAGCGGACGTTGACGAGCTTGGACGTCTCGGCAGCGGAATCGGTGGAAGGGGTGCGGGCATTGGCCGAGGAGCGCGCGGTGACGCTGACGGCGGCGGTGTCGTCAGACCTGCCGCGGATCCACGTCGATGCCTGGTGCCTGGAGCGAGCGCTCTGCAACCTGCTGGAGAACGCCGTCCGGCACTCGCCGGCGGGAGGCACGGTTGCGCTTGAGGTGACGGCAGAAGGGAACGCGATCGCCTTCGCCATCCAAGATGAGGGACCAGGTGTTCCGGCGGCGCTGGCCGATCAGATCTTTGAGCCGTTCTTCCGTGGCGATGCGGCGCGCGGGCGAGGGAGTGGCGGTGCGGGCTTGGGACTTGCCATCGCGCGGGGCTTGGTGGAGGCACATGGCGGCGCGTTGCAACTGGTCCCTCGACGGGGCGGAGCCAAGTTCCTGGTCTCGCTGCCTCGCTGAAGCCAAGTCGCCTTGAAGATTGGCGCGCTGTGCACTGGCGCAGCGGCGTTCAAGATCGTCAGCGATGACCGTGCGCTACAGCAGGGGGCTGCCGGAGTCCATCCCTAAGAGGACGCGTCCGGTGGGTTCCAGCCATTGGGGCGAAGCCATAAATTGCTGCGGCACCACATGGACATCGCGGAAGCGACGTTCGAGCGGGCTATCCATGAAGTTGGCCGTGGAGCCCGCGGCGCTGTGGACGATCTCTACGGCGCGCACGGCACTGGCCGTGGCATGGGTACAGGCCAGCTGAAGTAGAGCCCGCTGTTCCAAGGTGACCTCTCGGCTCGCGATGGTGGCGTCGTAAACGTCGCTGACCGTCTGCAGGACGAGGGCCCGACCACTGCGCAGAAGCGCTTCCGCTTCAGCAATGGCGAGTTGCGCGGCGGGCCGTTCGCGGAGCAGGCCCGATGCGGCGCGGGGGGTCTTCTCGGAGGCAAGCCGGATGAAGTGGTCGAGCGCGCCGCGGGCGATACCCGTGGCGACGGCGACCTTGTTGTAGGAGAGCCGGGTCAAGATGGGCATGCGATACAACGCCGATTCGGTACCCACGCCGTGGGCGCTGACCGCGGTCACGAAGCGATCGGGAACGAAGACATCGTCGACCGCGACATCGTGGCTGCCGGAGCCACGCAACCCCGCCACGGACCAGGTTTCGACGACGCGGAAGTCGCTGGCGGGGACCAGCACTTCACGCAACATGACGCGGCCGTCCGGCTCACGGGCGCGTTCTTCCCCGTCGTAGACAATGCACTGGCCATGGAACCATTGACTGTTCTGACAGCCACTGGCGAAGGGCCACTGGCCGCTGACGCGGTAGCCGCCCGCGACGGGGTCGGCGCGGCCTTGGGGATTGAGCGCGCCAGAGATGATGAGGCGCGGGTCGGCGAAGACCTCGGCCGCAGGCTCCGCCGCCAAGGCCGCGCCGGCGATGCCGGTTGCCTCGATACCGATCATGAGATTCCAGCCGGTGGCGCCGTCCGCCTGGGCGACAACTTCGATGGCGCCGATCGAGGTCATGGGGGAGACATCCCCGCCACCAACAGCGGCCGGGGCTTGCAACCGATAGAGGCCGGCGTCGGCCATGGCGTGGGCGACGCCATCCGTGAGCCGAAAGGCTTGCTCGGCTTCGTCGGCGCCGTCGCTGATCAACGGCATGAGCGCACGGGCGTGCTCGATCGGGCCAGGCTCCTCTTGTACTGGGCTGTTCGGGGCAGGGTGATTCGAGGAAATAGCTGTCGCCTCCGGATCTTTGGTCGCGAGTCGCCGGAGGCTAGTCCGGCTCGCCCCGGCTTTCAACGGCGGAAGGATGACGAATCCACAGCGCTTAGCGGACGCAGGCAGCGGCCAGAGTACAGAGGGCACGGGTGCGCTTGCGGATGACGTCATCCGTGGCGTAGCCATTGGTGACGAAAGCGAAGGAGATGCCCGACTCCGGGTCGCCCCAGGCGATCTGGCCGCCAGCACCGGGGTGGCCGAAGGCGCGGGCGGAGGTGCCTTCGCCGAAGCCCCGCAGCGCCGCGTTGCCGTCGTCCCCGGCAACGATGACGGTCAGGCCCCGGTTGACGGGGATATCGTTGAGGGTGTCGCGGTGACGAGCGGAATCGGTACGGACCTGCGTGGCCATCGCAATCGTCTCCGGCTTGAGGATCCGGGAGCCATCCGCCGAGGCGCCGTCGTTGACGAGCGTCTGGTAGAAAAGGGCGAGGTCGCCTGCCGTGGCGAAGGCGCCACCGCCGGGGCAGCCTGCGCGCCGCTGGGAAGGGCGGTTGAAGTGGAGGATCGTGTCGGGATTGACCTCTTGCCAGCCGCCGTCCGGCGCCTGGAGCTCCGCCAACAGCTCGACATCGGCGGCGCGAGCGTGGAGTTCATCAGGCAAGCCAACGTAGAGACGACTCAGGCCCATCGGCTCAATGATGCGGGCGCGAACGTAGTCGCGGAAGTCGAGTCCCGTGCGCTCAGTGATGATTTCGGCGAGAACCCAATGGGCGGAGGTGGCGTGGTACTCGAAGCGGGATCCCGGATCCCAGTTGAGCCGCCAACCTTGCATCCGATCGAGCCGTGCTTGTCGATCCTCCCAAAGTTTGGGATTCATCGGCGCCATGGGAAATCCACCGATATGCAGGAGGACCTGCTCGACCGTAATCTCATCTTTGTCGAGGCCAGCAAATTGGGGAACGATGCTTGCGACCCGTTCACTGAGTTCCAGCTTGCCATCTTCCAGAAGCGCCCAGACGGCGACGCCGACAATCGCCTTCGTTGACGAATAGATGCAATAGAGCGTGTCGTCCGAGACGGGTTTGCGCTCGCCCGCTTGAACCGCGGTTCCGATACTGCGCAGGCCCGCGAGCTGCCCCTGGCGGCCCAGGGCCACTTGCAGACTGGGCAGACGCCCTTCGTCGACTTCGGCTTGGGCGTAGTCGAAGAGGTCTTGCAGGCGTGCCGGATCAATGCCGACCGCTTCGGCGGATTCGGCGAGGTGATTGGAAGCCATGAAGCACCTGATTTCGTCGTCATTGCAGGAAGATCGCGCGCCCGAGGCTAGCGTGGGGCCTGTTGCCATTCAACGTGGTGGGTCTTCGCCGGATCGGCGGACTGGCGACGACATTCTGGCCATCTTCGGCGTTATGAAAATTCACGTGACTCACATCACATGACTCACATCGTGCAGCGCCCCTCGAGATGTGAATCGCTGCCTTGCGGAGGAGAACGTGATCAGATGCAGGCGTGGAATATCGATGGCATCCCATACGGCTGACAAGGGCAACACTGGATTGACCTGGCTACCCTGCTCGAGGAAGCCGGTTTCTTGACGGTTTTCGTCCCGAGAATGATTCCGCCTATTCTGCCGAGTACCGGATGATCAAGGAGAGTCTTCATGCGCCGAATCCACCCTCTCGTCCGATTGACGGCTCTGACCTTCGCCGTGATCTTCCTCTTTGGAGCTTGCGGAGGAGACGACCCTTCTCCATCCGCGACTGAGGACGGTGGCGAACAAGCGGTCGGCGAGCGCCCCGGGGCCGTCGAGGACGATGACGTTGCAGGCACCGTGACGCCTGAACAACGAGAACAGGCCGCACCCGAGGTGCAAGCGCAGACCTCGCGCCGCAACGTGGATCTTGGTGTCACCGCGCCGACCGTAGAGGGAGAGGCACAGCCTCTGGCTTCGATCGTGGAAGGCGGGGTCTTGGACGTGGAGCGGATCGCCCGCTCCGTAGTGCGCGTGGAGCCAGCCATCGTGGAGGATGGCGACTTTTCCATCGTGGCGTTCGGCACCGGATCGATCATCGATCGACGTGGGCTGATCCTGACGAACTTCCACGTGATCGATCCGGCGATCGGCCACGACGTCATCTTGATCGCGGTGACCGGGGCGCTGGACCAGTCACCGCGCGAGAAATTCATCGCCGAAGTGCAGGTGGCGGATCCGATCTTGGACCTGGCGGTGCTGCGCATCGTCAGCGACTTGAGCGGTGAGCCCGTGAAGCCATCGGCGTTGAATCTGACTGAGATTCCGCAAGGTGACTCCTCTCAAGTCCAGGTCTTGGACCAGGTGCTGGCTTTTGGCTACCCCGACATTGGCGACGAAACGCTGACCGTCACGGCGGGAACGATCAGTGGCTTTCTTTCACAGGCAGGTGTCTCAGACCGGCGGAGCTGGTTCAAGACCGATACGACGATCTCATTCGGCAACAGTGGTGGGGCGGCCGTGAACGCGGAGGGATTCCTGATTGGGATCCCGACGCAGGGAAACTTCGACGAGGGCGGTTCGATCGCGCACCTGCGGCCGCTGGCCTTGGCGCAGCCGCTGATTGAGGCGGCGCAACGCGGCGAGGTGTTCGAGGGGGCCGGGGCCCGAATCGCCGCGCCAACGCCAATCTCGGATATTTCGTTTGCGCCGGATCTGACGCGGGACGGCGAGATGCTAAGGCAGTCGGCGGAGTTCGAGGCCGACGTGGATTTGATCTTCTACAGCTACAACTTCCAGGGGCTCTCGCCGGTTACGGCCGTGAACGACATCTGGCTGCTGGATGGCGCGGTGGTGGAGTCGCTGGTCCTGCTGCGCGACGAATGGACCCGCGGAAGCGCGGGAACGTTCGTCGACGGGATCCAAGCGGCGGATGCGTTCCCGTCCGGGATTTATACGCTCGAGATTTGGGTAGATGACCTGTTGTCCGCCTCACGGTCGTTGAGCATTGGCGACGTGGACTTCTCGGACGCGGCGCTGACGAGTCTCGTGGTGGCGAACGGCGTGGATCCGCTGGGCGCACCCACGGGCACCGCCAGCGACTTCGCCCCTGGCGTCTCGACACTCTTCGCATTTTTTGAGTATGAGAACGGCGGCGGCATCCCCTTCGTCGACGATGTTTGGTACCGCGAAGGTGAGTTGATTCCGATCGCGCGCCCCGGCCCGGGTCCCTGGAACGGCGGCGATAGCGGGCAGTCGTTCGTGGCATTCACCGACACACGCGGCTTCGCGCCGGGGACGTACACCGTCGAGATCTACTTCGGCACAGATCTGGCCGGAACCGCCGACTTCACGGTGGGGGCGGGCTTGTCGCTGTCATCCGATGGGGATGATTTGGCTCTGGGCGAGCTGGCGACGGGAACGTTGCTGGCCGGCGATGTGGCGCTGTTCCGACTAACCGGGTTCGCGACGCCGCCAGGACCAGGCGAAGGGCTATTCGTGAAGCTGGATGGCGAAGGCGACGCAGACCTCTACGTGAAGCGGGGAGCGCCGCCCGAGGCGGACGAACTCAATCAAAGCTGGGACGAGCCGAGCTTCCAGGCTCCGTTCGTCGTGGGCTCGGATGAGACGGTCTTCCTGCCAGGCGCTTCGCCGGGCGAGTGGTGGATCGCTGTGGTTGGTTACGACTCCCTGAACACGTTCACGTTGCGGGCATCGATCAGCGCGGGGACGGCAGCAGGCCAGCAAGCCTTGGCGCTGGGCGAGACGGTGTCTGATGTGCTGCCGCTGGAGGGCGACTTCGACGAGTACTTGGTGAACGTGCCGGCCGGAACGGAGGCGCTCACCGTTTCGATCGTGGGCGAGGGCGACGCCGATCTGTACGTGCAGTCCGGATCGCCCGTGACACAGGACGTGCTAGATCAGGTATGGAACGGACCGGAGACCTACGCCCCGTACGTGATTGGCAGCGAGGAATTCGTCAGCATCACGAGCCCGGCGGCGGGATCGTGGTTCATCCGTGTGCAGGCCTTCGTCGGTCAGTCGAGCTACACGCTGTCAGTGGACGTGGGCACGGCCGTGGCCGTCGGTGAGTTTGGCTCGGACCCATTCCTCGATGGCCTCTACTCGGAGTGCGAGGCGGGGAGTTTCCAAGCTTGCGATGACCTGTACTTCGACGCGCCGGTGGAGTCGAGCTACGAAGTCTTTGGCGATACCTGTGGCAACCGCCAGACGATCGGCACGGGCATCCTTTGCACGGAGACATTCGGCGACGGTCCCGACATTGGGATCGACGGTGGCCTGGGCACGGACCCAGCACTGGATGCCCTGCAACTGCAGTGCGGCAACGGCGACTTCGCGGCGTGTGATGAGCTCTACTTCCAGTCGCCGATTGGCTCGGCGTACGAGGAGTTCGGCGACACCTGCGG
>Ga0209501_10001001_pt1 | contig 32264 bp, 32 predicted proteins | sample ArcticOcean_MG_C_4_FD_187434 | JGI IMG/M metagenome (GOLD analysis project Ga0209501, IMG submission 187434) | Marine microbial communities from western Arctic Ocean - ArcticOcean_MG_CB4_134 (SPAdes) (version 2) | ecosystem: Environmental > Aquatic > Marine > Oceanic | place: Arctic Ocean...
CCCGCTCCGGCTGCCAATACCCATACCCTCAAAGTACCCCACCCTGGTATGGCGCCTTGGTGGGGTGCATAGTTTTATGCTTGAAGAAAAGGGCTCAGGGAAAGTTCGTGGCCAATCCGTGGACATTGCATCAAAAATTCAGGCTTCATCCAAGCGGCCTGGGCCTATTTCGTGCCTAATGTGGCGGAGAGAGTGGGATTCGAACCCACGATCTTGTGCTTGTACCCCGTCCCCGATAGCTTTGCGATTCTGAGCGAGCCAATCCACTTACACGAGGTTTCGAAGGCGCGAGCGCAACATACGGTGAACAACCGAGAGGATAACTGTACTACTAGCAACGAATAGGGCCAACTCCCAGCTGAAACCGTGGACTACAACTCCCAAAGCTGTGCCAGCAGCAGGGGCATGTTCGGTATCAGTGGCTGCCATAATAAAGATACTGATAGCCACAGCTAGGGCCGCTTCCAAATTTATTAGCAAGGAAGACTGCCCTAAAATATCTTGCGCTACCGGAGTACCGTTAGAAACAGCAAATACACTTCCAATTAGGAGGGCAAGGAGATGCCCGCCAATTACATGTCGAGGCTTCGCCATTGAAGAGTGAGGTGTGACGAATAAGATAAACGTGGTGGCACCAATTGCTGCCGCCATCACCACCAAATGTAAGCCCAATTCCTCTACTAGCAGAACAGCTGATAAGACAAGGAATGCAAGAGAAGCCTGGAACAAGTAGGGTCGGGGATTATCCTTAACCTTCGGATCGAATATCTGAAGTAACAGTTTCATGGTCTATCAGTCAGAACCACTCAAGCTTCAAGTCGGTTCTTTTGAGATCGATTCCTGGTCACGTCGACCAGTGGCCACTCCAGAACTTCGTCATCTGAATACCGCACCGACACGGTCTCTTTCAGCCGGTGACCCACTATCACGGTTGCCAAACCATTGGGTGTGTCAACTTCTTCTCCGATACGAGGCAGCGAACGATTAATTTCCCGGTATTGCTCGTATTCGAATCGAAGGCAGCACCGCAGTCGCCCGCAAGCCCCAGCTAACCCGTCGGCGCTGATGGGCAAAGCCTGCTCCTTGGCCATGCGTATCCCTACCGAATCGAACTTGGTCATCCAAGTAGTACAGCAGAGGACTCGGCCACATCGCCCGATGCCCCCGGCCAGTTTTGCCACATCCCGGTCGCCGACTTGCTTGAGTTGCACCCGGCACCGCAAGGCTTTTCCTAGTTCCTGCAGCAAAGGTCGGAAATCGACGCGCCCTTCAGCTCCGAAAGTCACAATGATGCGGCTTTGGTCGAAGGTGTAGTGGGCTTCAACGATTTTCATGGTCAAATCGCATTCGCGGACTTTGGTTCGGGCCAGTCTGAAGGCGTCCTCCTCCATCTCCTTAATTTGTTGCCACCTTCCGAAGTCCGAGGCTGTCGCTTTTCTTAGAACGGTCAGTAAGAGTTCATCATCGGGTTGGGACATCACCAAGGCGCGAGGTTCCTTCACAACCCATCCGAACTCCTGCCCCTTTTCGGTGTCAAGAACAACGTAGCCATTGCGGTGCATCTCTAAATCACCTGCCTCAGCGTAGCTGATGGGATCCGCCGTCCGCCAACGTACACCAACCACTTGGGTCATTTCATAATCCTTTCACCAGGAAAATTTTGCTAATGCCTGTTCCGTGGTCGGAACCGATGCTACAGTAACCCAGAGGCAACGTATAGTCCCGTAATCTCGACAACCACCGTCCAAAACTCCAGACGTAGTTCGGTGTTCCCGAAGAAGAAGCCGACGGCCCATTCCAGCGGTATAGGTCTTGGCGGCCTGCGCACTCGCCCGTTGTGGGTCATCGGTTACCGCGAGTGGCATACCGACGCACACCCTCGGTGCCGACCTACCCACCGACTCCGCCGCCCGAGTTATGCGCGGGACGACGTGAGATTCGACGGTCTTCGGCCCCGCCATCCAGGTAAAAGTGCCGTCGGCCTGCTCACCTGCGACACGCAGCATCATAGGTGCCAAAGCGGCGACGACCACCGGGACGTGAAGTGCTCCTGGAACCTGGTACTGGCCTTTGACTTTGTAGAATCTGCCAGCGAAATCAACCTTACCTTCGTCCAACAACGGTCTCAGCACGCTGAGGTACTCTTCCATGTGTCGGGCCGGTTCGTCGTACGAGAGACCCATGACATCTTCAATCATTGGCCGGTGCGATAGTCCAACGCCCAAGGTCAGTCGGCCCTCTGATGCGATTTGAGCGGTAATCGCGTGCTTGGCCAGGGTAAATGGGTGAATCGGAAAGATGGGGACCACCGCAGTTCCAAACTCGATGCGGCTGGTCCTTGTGGAGGCGAGTGAGATAGGGCGGTTAGTGCATCAATAACCCGGCCCGGAGGAGACTTGCGGCAACCAGATGCTGTCGAACCCGTCTTCTTCTGCTTGAACCATCTCCTGAATCAGGGAGTGGAGTTAGACAGAGGCACCTCTGGCTCCAGTTAAGAGACCTATTCGCGTACTGTTCACCATCGATTGAGAATTCTACGACTTGGCGAAATATACTATGTAGCGACACCCCTAAGCCGTCAACCGTCTTCTGGAGCAGGTGAGTCAGGATAGTTCATGCCCGCGGGCCATAATTTGCGACGGGGCCCGCAACTGGAGCAGACTTGAGAGCCTCGCTTGTATACGTGTAGGTGGGCTCCCAACCGTCCCGATGAACCCACCATGCACTGGAGCGTTCCTAGGCGAACCGTGCTAATGGCCGATGGCGATTGGGTCTTCCCACTGATGTTTTCGTTACGGGCGTTTTCGCTTTCGCCTGGGTGCGAAAATTGATGTAACGAATAGAGGGGGTTTGGCCATGAAAAAGTTGTTGACCAAGAGCGACAACAAGAAATTGTTTGGTGTTGCCAGTGGGGTAGGGAGCTGAGGAAGGGTTGATCTAGAGGATGCGGCTCTGCTTGGGTCGGATAACCCGCTAGCCGCCGGGGTGAAGAGGATTACGCCGTAGTTTGGGTTATCTGACGCCCAACGTGGGGAGGCTACTGTCTATCGCTCTAGGAACCTCCCTGCGGCCAGGAACAGGCCCCAGGGGAACGTTAACGCGACTTTAGCGACAAAGGCCAATGTTGCAAATGGTGAGATTAGTACCGCCGGCACTGGACCCCAATTGTATTTGGCCGATGGTATCCACTCCAACGGGGATGCCAGCGAATCCAGGTATACGTCCAGTCTTCGCTCCCATTTGTTGTTTTCCATTAATCCCCCGCAATCCCCCGACAATAATCTGGACGCCTGAGACCGAGCCTGTGGCTAACTCGATTGGTTGGTGCGTCGCCGTACCGCAACATTATGGCTTACCCGGCGACTTACCCGGTGGCTGACACGATTCCAGAGCACCGTTATTCTACTCCAGTCTTGTACCTTGGACCCCGTATTGATAGCTCAGTTCCAAAACCGACTGGTTTTCGCTCCCACGACACACTAATAAGCCGTAATCCGGTTTGTCAGATTTAAGTGTCTCTCGTTATGTCACGTAGGCGTAAATGGGATTTTCCGAATTCATCCATTGCCTCTTCACAGTCATTACGTAATCTATTTAAAGTTTCTGCTAAACATGAACGAGTTTTTCCGTTAGGTGTCAAGGGTATGTGACCTATTCTTTATCCCATTATTTGACACACGACGAATACCAAATTAGACTTGCCTCAGGTGCGTCGGTACCCATTCAATTCGGTACTTAACAAAAGTTATTGACAACACAAGTTCGCGATTATTCAGCGAATTAGCAAGGGAGCGAAACTCTGATGGCAGAAAACAATCAAGAGTCCCAGGGACATGACGCTAGCACGCAGCCAGACGCGTCAGCAGATAAGCAGTCTATGCTGCTAAAGCTTGCCGAGCGGACAGTTGTCCAGGCAGAAGCTTTGGCTCAAGAGATTACCGACCATGCCAGGCAAGAGAGCGAAGCTGAGGGTGCCAAGATTATTGCCCAAGCTTCAGAGAAAGCCAAGGCAGAGGCCGAGCAAACTATAGAAAATTCCAAACGCCGCAGCGAAACCATAATCAGTGAAGCTGCCGCAGAGGCTCAAGACGAGAGCGAAAAGACCCTCAAAAACTCTCAGTCAGAAAGCGAAAAGATGTTCACCAAGGCCCAATCAGATAGTGAAAAGATGCTGAGCAACGCCCAGGCGGACAGCGAGAAGCTATTGAGCAGCGCCAAGGCCGACATTGAAGCGAACTTGGGTTCAACTCAAAATGATGTCCAAGAGATTCTGAGTAAGGCTCGGCTAGAAGCTCAGGCCATCATCAACTCCTCGCAGACCCGTGCAGAAAGCATCGAGTCCAACGCCCGCCTGCAAGCTGAGTTCCTGATTAGGCAGACCACTCAGAGCGTGGCTGACGGAATCCGTTCTTCAGTCATGGAGATTTGCAACGCCCTTCTTCCGACCGTGGAAGAGTTTGGCAAAGACTCTCAGGAAGCGCTGACCGCGCCTGAAGCGCCGGCAACTGAGGCCCAGATGCTAGAAGCCGCCGATTCTGAAGAAGAACACGCTCCGGCGACCAACGGTGTTGACGCAGAAGGATCGGACAAATCCTCAGGTCCCAAAGCAAAGGCATCCGCTAAAAAGGGCATCGCCGCAGCCTAATAAAGCGCAAAGTACCACTCACAGAGAATCAAAAGACCCCTACGACAATGTCGTAGGGGTCTTTTTTATTGTTCTGTCTTGGCAGCCCAAATAGCCCAAATTATGGAGCAACTGAGCTCTGCCCGTTCTCTGCAATCTCCCGCAGTTCTGCCACCTTGGCAAAATCTCGTTCTGAATCTTCGTAATTGCCGAGGCGGTTATAAGCCACGCCTCGGTTGTGATACGCCTCTGAGTAGTTGGGGTTTAGACGTATTGCCTCCCCGTAGTCCACAACTGACCGCTCAAACTGTGCCAGTTCATTTAGAGTATTGCCGCGGTTGATGAAGACATCGGCGTCCTTTGGGTTCAGACGAATCGCCTGGTCGTAATCCCTGAGCGCGCGTTCCGGTTGGGCCAGGTCATTATTGGCGTTCCCCCGGTTGTTGTACGCCGCGGCGTAATCCGGGTTGATGCGAACCGCCTCGTCATAGTCTTCTATGGCGCGTTCATTTTCGCCCAGGGCATGGTAGGCCGTACCACGGTTGTTATAGGCAGCGGAATTCTCCGGGTCTCGGGCGATCGCCTCATCATAGTTTGAGATGGCCCTGGTGTTCTCACCCAGTGCGCGGTAGGCGTTGCCGCGGTTGTTATACGCGGAGATATAGTCGGAATTTATTCTGATGGCCTGGTCATAATCGTTGACGGCCCGGGCTAGTTCGCCAGTGTCGTAGTTGGCAATGCCTCGGTTGTTGTAGGCGGCGGAAAACTCCGGATTTTTCTGTATCGCAAGATCGTAGTCTGCTATCGCCTCGGTATTTTTCCCCATGTCGTGGTAAACCTTGCCCCGGTTGTTGTAAGCCTCAGAGTATTCTGGATCGAGGCGAACAGCCTCGTCATATCCCTCTAAGGCGTTGTCATGTTCGCCCATAGCGGAATAAGCTATTCCCAGATTAAAGTAAAACCCGGCACGTTCGGGCGAAGACTGGTTCATCCTGTTCCTTCAGGTCTTGCAGTTGATTCCGGCGTAACTCAAATGTATTCCCGACGCGAGCCGATTATAACATTTTGAGCCCAAAGCATAGTGAAAATCGGCCTCGCTTTGTGGGTATAAAACCTGCATTACGCGGCCGGAGCTAAATCCACTGTCGGCATATTTATCGTATCGTAAAAGTACACTAAATGACTTGAAGCCTGAGCAGCAAGCCTGGCCAAAAGCCTAGGCTGAAGCTTCAGGGTTGATAATTCGGAACACTGCGCGCCGTCAAATTAGGCGGTTTAGGATAATTGGATATGTCACGACTACTGACGCTGCCGTTACTGGCAGTATTAATCGCTCTGGTCGCGTGCGGGACCTCCGCAACAGAGGCTCCACAAACCAGCGCAACTGCTGCAGCAGATATAACTCCATCTGGCGCTGTTTCAACTGAAACCACGAGTGAAGTTGTTCCGGTCTCAAGTTTGTTTGAGACCGGCACCGACGTTGGCAAGAAGATACCCGACTTTGAATTCACGCTATTCGACGGCAGCGTCCAGTCAACCGCCCAGCTATCCAGCCAAGGGCAGCCGGTGTTCCTCCTCTTCTTTACAACTTGGTGACCCGTCTGCCGCTCCGAGTTACGGAGCATGAAGGATCTCTGGCCGGAGTATGCCGACAGGGTAGATTTCTACGCCATTGGCCAAAGCCCGTTTGAGAGCCTGGAAAGACTGGAGTCCTACGCCCAAAAAGAAGGCTATCCGTGGCCTGTGGCTGAGATTGATCCTAAAATCCTTAAGGACCTAAAGGTGTTGCAGCAGTCCACCAAGATTGCTCTGGACCACCAAGGGGTGATTACCTACCGGGATGGCTACGCCGACGGCGGCGTGGACAAATGGCGGCAGGTCTTCGAGGAGCTGATAGAGCGCACCGGTAGTTAGGAGACTCTAGAGTCCGAATTCCGCCATAAACCCAGTGATTGCGTCATTGAATTCCAAGTGACGCTCAATGATTCCCAAGTGTTTGGCCCCCTGGATGATCTCCACGCTGGCGTTAGGCATCGCCTGGGCCATCTCGGTCGCCATCCTGGGTGTTGAACCGGAGTCGCTGTCTCCGGTGATGACCAGAGTTGGCACCGGCAGAGATGCGTAGTCCAGATAATGGTCCTCAGCATTGGACAGCAGTTGGTAGCTCTCCAGGAACCGCGCAGGGTCATTATTCCGCAGTCGCGCAGATATCTCCTGCTCCACCGCCGGATTTGCCGATAAAAACTCCGGATTGAACCATCTATGCAGCGCCGCCGTCTCCAACCCCCGCTGATCACCGGAGATGGCCTGTCCTACACGGTGTGACATGGCCTCGCGCTCCTTGGGCGTGCGCTGATAGGTGGTGCTGATTAGAACCAACCCACGCACTACATCAGAGTGGGCAGCCGTAAAGTGTTTGGCCACCTGCCCTCCCAGAGAAAACCCCGCCAGGACGACTTCAGATATCTGAAGCTCTTCTAGCAGCATGTGGAGTTGGTCTACAAAAGGGTGGAAACTCTGCTCGCCAAGGGCTTTTTCAGTCTCTCCATGCCCCAGAAGGTCATAGGTCAGCGTTGACCGGGCGCTGAAATCTCCCAGCATTGCCCGCCAGATGTTCTGATCTAGGCCCACTCCATGGACCAAGACAATGGGCGTTGTGCCCTGCACTTCCATATACTCCAAACAGGTTCCATGGCGGTCTTTCGTCATTACCTAACAGTCCTTGGTAGTCTTCTATCCCGGTTTACTCGAGGATTGGTAAATTGACACCCTTCGGCGGTGGTGCTAGCGTCTAATCCGATGCGAGCATTACTCTGATAACCCTTTCAGCTATTTTCCTAGGAGACACTAAAACACAATGAAGTTTAGCAACTTCCTGTTCCCTGAAAGTAAAACCCCCGAAGGCGATTACGATGTTATTGAGGAATCGCTACGGGAGGCAGAATTATCCGAACAACTGGGCTACGACGTTGTATGGCTGGCCGAGCATCACTTTGACGGCGGCTGCGCCTACGTTGATCCCACTACCTTTGCCGCGGCCATCGCTGCACGGACAACAAAGATAAAGATTGGCTTTGCCGTAGCTCAGATGGCTCTGCACCACCCGATCAGGTTCGCGGAGCAGATTGCGCTGGTGGACAACATCAGCAAGGGCCGAATGATCGTGGGAGTGGGCCGAGGCACTGCCTACAACTTCTACGAGTTTAGGGGCTTTGGCATCAACCCGGACGAAGCCCATGACATGCTCTTGGAAGTGGAAGATATCCTGGTCAAATCTTGGACCACCGAAAACTTCAAACACGAGGGTAAATTTTGGCAGATAGAATTGCCCATATTACGCCCTCAGGTTTACCAGAAGCCTCATCCGCCCATGATTCGCGCCTGCTCTGGTCTAGAATCGACTCTGGAGATGGCCCGAGAGGGGCGTCCGTTCATGATGAACGTGCAGAGTGATGAAGTAACCAAAGACCGGATGAACCAATACCGCGAGACCATGTCTGCGTCCGGGCACTCCGACGAGACAGTGGCCAAAAACGTGGAAGACTCATGGGTCTGGCGCAACATATTCGTGGCAGAGACTGATGCGGAAGCTGAGAAGCTTGGCGTGCCTTACTTCCAAGAGATGCGGGCCTACCTGCAGACCAACCGTGACCGCATGAACACCACTGAGGAGTTGAGTGCCCAGGCCTCTGGGGTAGTCGGCTCAGCCCGAAACTCTCTGGAACACGGAGTAATCTTCGGTTCTCCGGACACCGTCTCGGAGAGAATCCAGAAAGCTTACGAAACCGGAGTTGGCGGCGTCATCATTCACTTCCGCCTGGGTTCCATGCCGTACGAAGTCTCCGCCAACAGCCTGAAGCTGTTCGCGGAGAAAGTCGCACCTAATTTCAGAGACTAGACTTTAGTCTGTCTTGTTGAGTTGACTACTGGAGCTGACTTTTTTGGTTAAAGTTTGGGTTATGGCCCGTTTAGTTGGCCGACTACTTTTGGTCTAGGAACTCAACTTCAAACTTGAGGGTGGCGTTCGGGGGAATCACTCCGCCAGCGCCACCGGCACCATAGGCCAAATCTGGGGGGATGATCAGCTCCACCTTGCCGCCAATGTTCATGGTTGCGACGCCTTCGTCCCAGCCCTTGATGACCCGGCCCCCTCCCAGGGGAAACTCAAAGGGTGTGCCCCGGTCGACTGAGCTATCAAACTTGGTGCCGTCCAGCAGCCAGCCCGTGTAATGGACCACTGCCGTCTTACCCACTTCAGCCTTGTCGCCCGTGCCAACGACCAGCGTCTTAATCTGTAACCCGGAAGCCGTTGTGACTGTCTCTTCTGCCATGTTTACCTCTGTATCAGTATCAGAATTGGTACTTAAGTCGGAATCGGAGGAAGACCCGCACGCTACTCCAAGAGTCGCCAAGAACACCAATATCAAAAGCCAGCGCATGAATCTTTGCCTCCGTGTTATGTAATTCGCGGTCAAACGCGCCCAGAAATGGTAGCACAACGTCTAACCCCATGAAGCAACATCAAAACCTGATGCGGGCGTATCTAGTGCCGGCGTATCAGACGATGGCAGATTATATTATGATAGCCACCTATATAGAATTAGGAGGAAACATCAATGACCGATGACTTTAGACAGCGAGTAGAAGCTGCCAAGGGCAAGACAACGGCCGTAAGCGCCGTGGATAGCAAAAAACAGATTGACGACAAGCCTGAGGTATTACTGATTGAAACTCGACTCAAGGAAAATGTTCCTCTGAGTGAGCAAGTAGACAGCACAATCTTTATCTCTGTTGAAGAACTGGACGCTGCCGCAGAGGACCGCTCCAAGCTGGATCCCCGCCTGGCAGACCCAAACGTTCAGATTATCACAACTTGAAGACTTGGTAATAGGGCAGCCGTTGGCGCCCAAATACTTCAAGAAATGGGATTCAGCAACGTAACCTACATGGCAGACGGAATGGAAGGCTGGAAAGAAGCCGGCTTCCCAACCAAAGAATAGGTTTAAACCAAACTAATGTCCGGCCCCACCATGGGGCCGGCGAACTTAGGTGGTGATTTATGGCTGAGCGAGTCTGGGACAAGTTTCTTACGGACCAGGATAGGGCCCATGTAGCAATGGGAGGCCATACGCAGGTTGGGTTTGGCGAAAAACCGGCCCTACTGTTGATTGACCTCTACCGCTGGGTGTTTGGTGACAAACCTCAGCCAATCATGGAAGCAACCAAAGAATGGCCTTCCAGTTGCGGCCTGGCAGCCTGGGACGCAATACCCGCGCTCCAAACATTACTGACAGCGGCAAGGAACGCCGGAATTCCGGTGGTTCACGCTACTGGTCGGGAAGATGACGGCCTGGCCGGCTGGAGCGTGGGACGCGAGATTTACGGCAACTCCGATCGAAGTTCGGAAGCCGTCGAACGCCGCAATCGCCGCTTTGACATAATTGACGAGGTAGCGCCGATCGACGGCGAGCCTGTTATTCGCAAAAGTTCCCCTAGCGCGTTTTGGGGCACCCCCCTCATGGGACACCTAAACGCCCTTGGTGTGGACACAATCATCGCCGTGGGTGAATCAACCAGTGGTTGCGTCCGAGCCAGTGTCTTGGACGGCTGCACCAGCCGATTCCGCATGGTTGTGGTCGAAGAAGGTGTGTTTGACCGGCATGAAGCCACCCACGCCATCAACCTCTTTGACATTAACCAGAAGTACGCAGACGTCTTACCTTTGGCAGATGTTCTGGAATATTTAGGTGAAGTGGGAGCAAAACGGGGCAACTAAACCTGGGGCCACGCCTACGGCCCTCACAGGCAGGTTGATTGGAAATTGTGCCTGTGTTAAATTAGCTGTAATAGTTTGTCCGGCATTTATTGGAGATTCGCATGGCTTATGTCACACCTCGCGACGGCGAGAACCCGGAGAGCCTGGTAAACCGATTCCGAGCTTCGGTACAGCATTCGGGAATATTGCGCGAACTTAAGGACCGCCGCTTCTTCCGCTCCAAGGCTCAAAAAGAGCGTTTGGCTGCGCAGCGGGCCGCGCGACGTCGTCGTCGCCAAAACCGACGTTAAGACAAGTTCATCAGTCCACATCCAGGCGTGTTTCATGCCTGAGTATGTACCGTTGGACACTGTCACAATCAGATGTCTTTACCAGGCGACCCTTTTAGCCGCCTGTTTTCCTGAAGGCCGCAGTACGGCCTTTTTTCATTGGTGGCCAATCAAGCCTCAACGAACCTTCCCGCACCTTTAAATACCTTTTTGGGTGAGGACTTATTTAGGCGCGTTGACAGCTATATGTGCCGCTGTTAAATTGGATTAGTTGCCCTTAGCACTTGCCCATTGGAACTGCCAAGGGTAGTCACATTCAGGAGTGTACCCGTGCCTCGATACGATTACCGCTGCGAAAGCTGCAAAGAAGAATTTGAATTGCGGCAGACCTTCGCTGAAGCTGGCAAAGGTACCTGTCCCCTATGCTCAGGCAAAGGCCAACGGGTATACCACGCAGTGCCGGTCATCTACAAAGGCAGCGGATTCTACACCACCGACTACGGACGACCCAAACCCCCGGTAGAGAGCAAGAGCGAGAGCTCTTCTTCCGACTCCAAGTCTTCCACAGACTCCAAGTCATCTACTGATTCAAAGTCAGACTCGGCATCCAACTCTAGCTCCAGCAGTGATAGCTCGGCCAAGCCATCTTCTGACTCCAGCAGCAGTAGCACTTCCTCCACTCCAGCCAGTTCCAGCTAGGCCAATTTTCTAGCCCAACTGCCCGAGGAGTTGTCCCGCGAGATGTTTCTGCGGCCTTTTCTTTATTGTCCCCACGTGCAGATAGTATCTCCATGGGATTTTTGCGCACAAAATTAAACCGGAAACGCCGGTGGACCGATAGCTAATGAGAGCGTTGATACAGAGGGTCACTGAGGCGTCGGTTACCGTCGACGATGAGACCACCCGGGCAATCGGTCCGGGCCTGGTGATTTTGCTGGGTGTTTCCAAAGAAGACGACGAAGCTGATGCCAAATACATAGTAGAGAAGATATCCAACCTGAGAATCTTCGCCGACGACGACAACCGATTCAATCTCTCGGCCTTGGACATCGACGCCGGGTTATTGGTTGTGAGCCAGTTCACCCTCTACGCTGACACCCGCAAGGGACGCCGGCCAGACTTCAACCAAGCAGCAAGCGCCGACGATGCCAAGCGTCTATATGAGCACACCGTGCAGTTGTTCCAGGAAACCGGACTGACCGTGGCCACAGGTAGGTTTCAGGAGCACATGCTGGTCTCGCTGCAAAATGACGGCCCGGTAACGTTGATGCTCGACAGTGCCGACCGGCAGAAACCTAGGCGCGGTTAATCTTCACGCATGCGTTTGTCCTGAGCCAATCCACGGATCACTTGGTTAATCAATTCTCTCCGCATCCGCTCATTCAGAGCCTGTTGAAGGATTGCTTAGGTGAGGCATGGCTCCCCGTTTCCGTTCGTCCTGAGCCTGTCGAAGGGTTGCTTAGGTGAGGCATGCCTGAAGCGCAGCGGTGGTTCGACTGGTCCGATATATCGAGACTCTCGACCTCAGTCGGAGATCACCATGAGCGGAGAACTGGTGTTGGTTTACCGGAACCAGCCCATGCCGCGGAAGAAGCCGCGCAGGTAGGCTATCTGGCCGCCGTGGGCCACTGTGTCCCAAACCATCTGACCCATACACACCGAAATGGTTCGGGGCTCAGGTACGTTGCCCAGAACGATCTTCCGTTCCAGTTCTTCGGGCGTTATATTGGCCAAGAAATCTCTGGTGTGGTTTTTTACCGACTCATAGTAGGCCAGTTGCGCCGATCTTGTAGGCGGGTTCCACTGGGCCACCTTGGCTGCGCTCCAGCCAACACCACGGTCGTCTTCGTCGGCAGCCATATCAAACTGCTTGTGCCATTCTTCGGAGATCCAAATCTGAGGCGCATCGCGAAATCGCGTCTGGATGAACATGTCAGTCACGCGAGTCAGATGCCACAGGATCCAGGCCACCGAGTTGCACTGATCCGTGGGCTGGCGACTCATCGCAGCGTCGTCCAAATCCCTCAGGGCTTCGTCGATCATCTCCCAATTACGTTCCATCGCCAATGACACCGGATCAACTGGGCTGGCCATGTGCTCCTCCATTTTTCGAACAGTTATAGAAAGACTAATAACACGCCTAGACTAGTCGAATTCCAAGTCAAGGCTAATATCTAAAGCGTTCACAGAGTGGGTCAGACCGCCGATAGAAATCAGGTCCACTCCAGTCTCTGCCACCGCCCGGACGGTGTCATAGGTGATGCCTCCGGAGGCTTCAACGATGGCTTGGTTGCCAATCACTTGCATCGCGGCCGCCATCTCAGGCACGGTCATGTTGTCCAACATAATGATGTTGGCACCGGCCTCCAAAGCTTCTTTAACCTGGTCCATGCTCTCTACCTCCACCTCAACCTTGATGGTGTGGGAGGCGCGGGCCAAGGCCAATTGGATCACTTCTTTCAGGCCCATTTCACGAAAACTGTTGGCCTGGATGTGATTGTCTTTGATCAGGATGCCGTCGGCCAGGTTCATGCGGTGGTTGAATCCGCCGCCCATCCTGACTGAATACTTGTCCAGATATCGGTGGCCGGGTACAGTCTTGCGAGTGTCTACTATCCTAGCTTTGAGTCCTTGGATCTCCTGCACGTAGCGGTTGGTGTCACTGGCAATTCCGCTCATGCGCTGCATGAAGTTCAGGGCGATGCGCTCTGCCCGCAGTATGCCGGCGGCTGAGCCACGGACCTCGGCGATATCATCGCCCGGCGTCAGTGGAGCACCGTCTTGCAGGATCGCTTTTACTTCCAGAGTGGGGTCAACACGCTTAAAAACCGCGATGGCCACATCTACTCCGGCCAAAACGCCGATGGCCTTGGCTCGCAGCATGCCGGTGCCCTGTATCTCAGGCGGTACTACTGCTTGGGTAGTGGGGTCGTTAAACGTCTGGTCTTCTGCAACTGCAGCATCAATCAAAGAATGAACGTCAGGGGGGAACTCGGTCATGTTAAGTCTTCCTAGGTATTTCTATCATAGCCGGGTAAAACCCGGAGTCGCGCAGAGCCGGGTAAAAATCCGGAGTCGCGCAGAGCCGGGTAAAAATCCGGGGTCGGGCATAGCCGGGTAAAAATCCGGAGTCGGGAGAATCCCAACCCTTCAGGCGGCACAATTGTACCGCAACTGCCATGACTGGGCCAGATGGAAAAAGGCACAGGAAATACAAGCAGGAAATTTATGCATAAGGAACAGTGGAAAACCGAGCGGGACTAGATACGCCGGTTATCGGAGGGACAACATCCGTTCCAGTGCGATTTTGGAGTCCCGTTGGATATCTTCCGGCACGGTAATCTCGTTGTTGACCTTGCCTTCCAGCAATCCTTCCAACATCCACAGCACATAGGCTGGGTGGACGCGGTACATGGTGGAGCAGGGGCAGGTCACCGGGTCCAGGCAGAACACAGTCTTGTCTGGGTTGTTGATGGCCAGGCGGTTGACCAGGCTCACTTCAGTGCCGATACCCCACTTGCTACCGGGAGCGCCTGAATTGACCTTTTCACGGATGAACTCAGTGGAACCAACCATGTCAGCGGCTTGTACAGTCTCCATGGGGCATTCCGGGTGAACAATAATGTTGATATCTGGGTGAAGGGCCCGAGCCGCATTAATCTGGCTCACGGTGAAACGGGTGTGCACCGAGCAATGTCCCTGCCACAAAACCATTTTGGCATTGCGGAGCTGCTCAGGTGTGTTGCCACCCATCTGGCGGAATGGGTTCCAGACCACCATCTCGTCCAAAGGGATGCCCAGTTCCAGCGCAGTATTGCGGCCCAGATGCTGGTCAGGCAGGAATAGCACTCGCTCGCCCTGTTCAAAGGCCCACTCAAGGACTTTCTTAGCGTTGGACGATGTGCAGACAGCGCCGCCATTGCGACCACAGAGGGCCTTAATGCCGGCAATCGAGTTCATATACGTGACGGGAATGATCCCGCCGGAACCTAGGGCATCTTCCAAATCGGCCCAGGCATCATCAACGTCTTCCATTGGTGCCATATCGGCCATGGAACAACCAGCGGTGATATTAGGCAGAATTACTTTCTGGTGGGGTGCGGCCAATATGCAAGCGGTCTCAGCCATGAAGTGTACGCCGCAGAAAATTATGTAGTCAGCTTCAGGACGGGAGGCAGCTTCGACGGAGAGAAGGAATGAGTCGCCTTGGAAGTCAGCATACTTAATGACTTCTTCGCGCTGATAATGATGACCCAAGATGGTCACCGTTTTACCCAGCTTGGCGCGGGCGTCTCCAATCCGTCGGTCCAATTCATCGGCGGTGTAATGCAGATAGTCGTTGGGAATCTGCTGCCACCGCACATTGACGGCCATTTCTTCAGCCAGCGGCTTGGATGGGAGCTTGTCTTCTGTCTTACAGAACGCTGAGTGTTCAATCTCGGTGATTGGCACCGTAGAGCGTCGGCTTTTTACAGCCATTAATCTTCGCCTCGATTAGTCCCCGGTGATACCGGGTTCAGCAATTTCGCTTCAACAGCCAGGGTTCCTTGCAATGACCATGGGCTGGAGCGCTCAATCTTCACTTGGACCAGATTTCCTAGATGATACGCCTCATCTTCAAAGAAAACTAGTTTGTGGGAGCGCGTCCGACCTTGCCATTTGCCTTTCCGTCGGCCTTCCACCAGCACCTCTACGTAGGTACCCATCAATTTGGCGTTTATCTCAGTTTGAATTTTTTCTTGTTGCTGATCTATCCGCTGGCGGCGGGTGGTCTTTTCTTCCTCTGGCACCGCATCTTCCATGGTGCGCGAGGCAATTGTTCCCGGCCGGGTTGAATAGGCGGCGCAGTGGACCTTGTCCAAGCGTAATTCAGCCAACAAGTCCATTGTCCGTTGAAATTGTTCTTCAGTCTCGCCGGGGAATCCCACAATAATGTCCGTGTTCAGGGCCACATCAGGCATGGTCTCGCGAATGCGACCCACCAGGCTAATGTAGTCGGCCCGGCTGTATTGACGCCGCATCTCGTCCAAGATACCGTCATCGCCGGCCTGCACGGGCAGGTTGATATGCTCACAGACCTTTGGCACGTCAGCAACGGCCTGAATGATATTTTGAGTCATAAACTTGGGGTGAGAGGTCAAGAAACGGATGCGCTCGATGCCGCCTATCTGGTCTAGCCGGGTGAAAAGGTCAGCCAAGTTGGGCTGGTCCGGCAAATCGTAACCGTAGGCGTCGACCGTCTGGCCAAGTAGGGTTACTTCTTTCACGCCTCTGGCTGCCAGGATTTCCACTTCCAGGGCCACCTCTTCCACAGGGCGGCTCACCTGTCGGCCACGGCGGTAGGGGATGATACAGAATGTGCACATCAGATCGCAGCCGTGGATGATGGGCACATGGCAGCTGATATCAGGCCTATTTGGTGCCAGCGGGCCGATACAGCCTTCCCAGTCGACTCCCAAGCGTTCGCCCACCATTTCCAGTAGCGGTTCAAATTGCTGGGGACGCATGAACACGTCAACGTAGGGGAAACGATTGGCTAATTCATCAGACGTTGGCCCAACCATGCAGCCCATCAGGGCAATGATGCGTTCTGGTTGTTCCTTCTTTAGGGGGGCCATCCAAGCAAGGTTGCTCACAACCTTGTCTTCAGCGCCTTGCCGAACAACGCAAGAATTCAGCACGATGACATCAGCGTCGGCGGCCTTTTCTACTTGTTGCACGCCCAACTGTTCCAACGCGGCTCCGAGCCGGTCGGAGTCTGCGGTGTTCATCTGGCAGCCAATTGTCCAGAGGTAATAACTATTCATGAAAAGCGACTAAGGGGCTATTTGAAGGGCTGGGGTGTCTTAGCTATTAGAATTACGATACGTAAATCGTAAGATAAGTTGCTTAAATGTCGTGAATATCTGTATAAATAGTGGCGGAAAGAGAGGGATTCGAACCCTCGGAACCTTTGCAGGCTCACGCGATTAGCAGTCGCGCACATTCGTCCACTCTGTCATCTTTCCCCATGCAAGGTAAATGTTACCAAATGGGCCTATAGCCTTCAATACCCAAGCCAAAACCCAGTGCCAATTGAATCAGCTATAAATGAATGAACGAGCAGGCGTGAGGGCTTTATTGTTGGTTTGTTTATATGCTTTATTGCGCACAATCTTTCAAACAGTAATCGAGTTTCGATTACTTGCATCAATACGTGATAAGATTTCGGTGTCGATACTCAATTAGACCAACCATATGATTGGCCGGATAATTATTGGTAAGGCAAAACGAAACGAGCCGGATTGACTGAGTCTTCGGGCCAACAGCAACTCGCTCAACCGGGTTAACTGTCCCTCTAACAACGGAGAAATACACCCATGGATGAACTGGATCGTAAAATAATCGCGCTACTGCAACTAGATGGTAGGGCCTCCAATGCAAAAATCGCACGTGAGGTTGGTGTCAGTGAAGGCACAGTACGCCGTCGCTTGCGCCGTCTAGTCACCGACGACGTGGTCAAAATCATCGCCGTGCCCAACCTGGAAAAACTGGGCTACGCCACCACCGCTCTGATCGGCCTGCAGACAGGACCCGGAAAGTCTGACTCGGTGGCAGAGGCGATTGCCACTCTGAGTGAAGCCCATTATGTGGCCATCACCACCGGTGCCTATGACGTATTCATCTGGGCCGGACTGGAATCTGCCGAGGGTTTGGGTACATTTTTGCGAACCAAGGTCGGCGTTATTGACGGCGTCCAGCGGACTGAGACATTCGTCAACCTTTCTATTAAAAAGCGGACCTACGGCCTGGTTCTCTAGACACTGAGGTCTCCCACCAACGCCGGTATTCAACCGGTTCTCAAAACGTAGGCAATTCTGAAGCTAAAACCACTGTCTAACCGGCAGTGGTTTTTTACTGCCGTTGCCTTGCAAAGACGCGGAGCTATGCTATAATTCCGTTGCGTTTTTCGCTGGCCGCAAGCAGGCACACATTGCCGATGCGTGCTGTTATCAATATTGAATCGGAAGGAGCCCTTCACTATGACTTACATCATCGTCGAACCTTGCGTTGGACTAAAAGATTCGGCTTGTGTCGATGTTTGCCCGGTCGACTGTATCTACACCCGTGACCAGGACGACATGTATTACATCAGCCCGGACGAGTGCATCGACTGCGCCGCCTGTGAGCCGGTCTGCCCCGTAACGGCCATTTTTGCTGAGGACGCAGTTCCCGCCCAGTGGGCCGAGTACATCGAGAAGAACTACGAGTACTTCAAGAACGTTGACCCCTCTGAACTAAAGCGCAAGTAAACAACTCCAGGTCGCGTTTTCGTGCTCCATCACGCGTCTTCTGAGACTGGTTGGTGTGGTATCTCAGTTTGGTCATGATAAAACCTTTAAAGGGATACCCTTTAAAGGTTTTATATCGTCAACCGGAAACCGTTAATCCCAGCGTAATCTGTGGTTGATGGGTCTGTTTGCCGGTGGCGTATTATGCGAACTGACTGAGGTTATCGGGAAAATCCTGAGAGTAAATCCAATCCGGCCAAACTTAAGTCCGAGGCCCCAAAGCCCCGTTTTGCCAAGACGGCCCCGGCTGATAGAAATAGGAGCCCCCACATGAACGTAGACTCAACTCCCCAGTTCGTAGAAGAAGCCTACAAGAAAATGGAGCGCAACCTTGAGGTTGTGCGGGCCAGATTCAACCGACCGCTAACCCTGGCTGAAAAACTGCTCTTGGGCCACTTGGATGATGCCACGGGCGCAGAACTAGACCCCGGCGAAAGCTACATCATGCTCAACCCGGACCGGGTCGCCCACCAGGATGTGACTGGTCAGATGGCCATTCTGCAGTTCATGCAGTCGGGCCGCACTGAAGTCGCCGTGCCAACCACCGTACACTGTGATCACTTGGTCCAGGCTCGGGTTGGCGCATCGTCAGACCTTCAAGACGCTCTCAATGAAAGTAGCGAGGTTTACCAATTTCTGGAGTCTTCCTGCCGCAAGTACGGCATGGGCTTCTGGAAACCTGGTTCAGGAATCATTCACCAGGTTAATCTAGAGAACTATGCCTTCCCGGGATGTTTGGTCATTGGCACCGACTCCCACACTCCAAACGCTGGCGGACTTGGTTGTTTGGCCATTGGTGTGGGTGGAGCCGACGCAGCCGACGTAATGGCCGGCCTGCCTTGGGAAGTTAAATACCCAACCCTAATCGGTGTAAAACTTACCGGTGAACTCAGCGGTTGGACCGCCCCCAAAGATGTAATCATCCACCTGGCTGGTGTCCTGACCGTTGCCGGCGGCACCAACGCCATCATCGAGTACTTCGGCCCCGGTGTTAACTCCATCAGCTGCACCGGCAAGGCCACCATCACCAACATGGGTGCTGAACTTGGCGCCACTGGCGATGTGTTCCCCTTCGACGAGCGGATGGCCACCTACCTGAAGTCCACTCGCCGCCCGGAACTGGCTGAACTAGCCGAGAAGTACAAGCACCTGCTCACCGCCGACCCTGAAGTTGAAGCAGACCCAAGCCAGTATTACGACCGCATCGTGGAGATTGATCTCTCCACGCTGGAGCCGCAGATCACCGGGCCCCACTCCCCCGACCGTGCACGCCCCATCTCTGCCATGGCCAAAGAGGTCATTGAAGAGGGATTCCCGGACAAGGTTTCCGCTGCATTGGTCGGTAGTTGCACCAACTCGTCCTATGAAGACATGAGCCGCTGCGCAGACATTGCCGACCAAGCAAAGGCGCACGGTCTCAATTCACTTTCCAACTTCCTGATTACACCTGGCTCAGAGCAAGTCCGTGCGACCATCTCCCGTGACGGCCAGCAGGCCGCCCTAGAAGGCATCGGCGGCACAGTCTTGGCCAACGCTTGCGGACCTTGCATCGGCCAGTGGCGACGCGACGAGATGCCTGAAGGCGAGCCCAACTCCATCGTCACGTCTTACAACCGTAACTTCCCGAAGCGCAACGACGCCAACTCGGGCACCATGAACTTCATCTCCAGCCCTGAGATGGCGGTGGCCATGAGCCTGGGCGGCAGTCTAAGCTTCAACCCAATGATCGACACATTAACTGGTGCGGACGGCGTAGAATTCATGCTTGAGGCGCCCAAACCGGCACCTGAAGTTCCGCCAAACGGCTTCGACCCCGGTGTTGATAGTTACATCGCTCCGCCTGAAGACGGCAGTGGCATTAATGTGAACGTTGACTCAGGCAGCGCACGCCTCCAGATTCTAGAGCCGTGGCCTGCTTGGGACGGCAATGATTTCGTGGACATGCCTGTGCTGGTCAAGGCTGCCGGTAAGTGCACCACCGACCACATTTCCCCCGCTGGAGCGTGGCTGCGGTTCCGAGGACATCTGGATAACTTGAGCGACAATATGTTCCTAGGTGCGGTCAACTCGTTCACCGACGAGCCCGGCACCGGGAAGAATCAACTCTCCGGTGAGCAGATTCAGCCCATCCCTGAGATTGCCCGCGAGTACAAGGCCCAGGGAATGCAGTGGATTGCCATTGGCGACAACAACTACGGAGAGGGCAGCAGCCGTGAGCACGCCGCCATGTCTCCCAGAATGTTGGGCGCAGCGGCTGTAATCACCCGCAGCTTTGCCAGGATCCACGAGGCCAACCTCAAAAAGCAGGGCGTATTGCCTCTGACCTTTGAAGACCCAGGCGACTACGAACGCATACGTGCCGACGACCGGTTGAGCATAGTTGGCTTGACCAGTTTGGCTCCGGGACTGCCGTTGGTCTGCGTGGTCACTCACGAGGACGGCGAAGTGGAGCGTATCAATCTGCGCCACACCATGAACTTAGGTCAGATTGACTGGTTCAAAGCCGGTTCTGCCATGAATCACATGAAGAACCAGGCCGGTTAATCAGCCAAAACCCACACTAGTAGCAAATAAAAAAGGGCGTCCCGGTAAATCGGGACGCCCTTTTTTGTTGCCTAGTTACTTATCTGGTTACCTGGCTGTTATTTATCCTAGATCGTCCAAGCAGGCCTCAATGGGCTTGCTGAGACAAGAGAATATGGGCGTATCGATCAGGGTGTAAGGACGGGCCTTCGACTCCCTAAGATCCATCACCAAGTCCAGGAAATGAGATGGGTCGTCGGTCTCAAATCCAAGCACAAACTCATGGTCGTCCACGCCGAACGAATAAGCAGTGCTGATTTTCACGTCCGGATACTTGTGTCCAATGACGAAGTGCTCGTTCATCAAAGCCTGCCGTTCTTCCTTGGGCAATTGGTACCATTCATGAGTCTTCACGAACGGGTATATGAAGAGATACTTGCGGCCAATGATCCGCATCGTCGCGGCACCGGTCCCCTCTTGGCCCTCGTGAACATGGTCGTCGATGTACGGTGATCGGCGGGTCATCGCCAAGTATGAATGGGGCATGGTTAAGTACGGGGCCAAATCGGTGTGATTCACCCGTGCCATCAGTTCGTTGATTGCCTCAACCTCTTCGCTCACCTTCCAGAGCATGAAATCAACGTCGCCGCGGGTGCCCACAAGACTGTAGCTAGACATGGACACTCGGTCTGAAAACTCGTTCAGAACCTCGGCAAACTGGGCCTTGCTATCCTGCCGTTCCTTCACTGGAAGGCGGCGCCATGCGGGGTCTACTTTAAAAAATGAGTACTTTACGAAATCTCGCCTGACTTGTTCTGTCATCTAACCCTACTTCGCGGTTTGTTCCAAAACCCGCTTGGAGTTTTGGCCTGTGGTTCCCGCAGACTGATATTAGTGCGGGGGTATCAAAATCAATAATAGCAACGGCCAATAGGTTGTGGCAATGTGAAGTTCCCAAAACTCTATTATCTTGTTTGCCATTTTTTATTTGGTTGATATTTTTAGATTATAGGTTTAAGTATTAGTATCTCCGATTCCTCTTTATTTAACACTCGACGCCGGCTAAAACACCGTTGATTTCCATCCGGGCAGTGCTACAATCTCCGAGTGCCCCATCAGGGGCCGTAATAAACAGTCAAACGGCAAGATTGAGGTTGTAACAATGGTAGTTTTAGGCTCGGGTTCCTACAGTTATGAAGTAGAAGAAGGTTGGGGTCAGCTCCCCGACGGCTATGCGTTCAAAGAGTGCGCCTCTGTCGGCGTGGACGGCCAAGACAACGTTTACGTTTTCAACCGTGGCGAGCACCCAGTAATTGTCTTCGACAAGGATGGGAAATTCCTCCGTTCCTGGGGCGAGGGCGTCTATCCCAGGGCCCACGGCATCACTATGGGGCCAGATGACAGCATCTATCTGACCGATGACGGCGACCACACCGTTCGCAAGTGCAACATGGACGGCAGCGTTATCTTCACCTTGGGCATACCCGGAAAACCGTCAATTTTCATGGGCGGAGACCCCTTTAATCGCTGCACCCACGTGGCCCTAGACCCTGAGACTGCCGAGTTTTACGTGTCTGACGGCTACGGCAATGCCCGAGTCCACAAGTATTCGCCAGACGGCAAATTGCTCTTCTCCTGGGGCGAGTCAGGCACCGGCGAGGGCCAGTTCAACATTGCCCACAACGTCTGCACCGACAAGGACGGCTGGGTTTATGTGGCTGACCGTGAGAACCAGCGCATCCAGGTCTTTGACAAGAATGGAAAATTTGAAACCCAGTGGAAGGACATGGCCCGCCCCTGCGGTCTGTTCATCGACACCAGTGGCGACCAGAAGGTCTACGTTGGCGAACTTGGCGTAGCCATTGGCCCCAACGACCAAGCCTCTGGCCTCGGCCCCCGAATAGGCATCATGGACACCAAAGGCAATTACCTGGCCAAGCTGGGCGACGTTCCTGAGAGCGAGAAACCCGGCAGCTTCATCGCCCCCCACGGCGTCTGCATCAACTCCAAGGGTGACATTTTTGTTGGTGAGGTTTCATGGACCCACACCGGCAGCAGGCTAAGCCCACCCCGTGAGGTCCGCTCCCTCCAGAAGCTGACCAAGAAGTAAGGCTCTACGGGAGTTCCGGCTCACCACGACTAGAAAGCGCAATATACCCTCCCCCTCGTAAGGGGGAGGGTTAGGTCCGACAAAGTCGGAGATGGGGTCGCCGGTTCTCAGCCAGGCTCAGTCCTGCCCTAATTCAACCAACACCAACTCGGAGCAGACAACCAGATGGAAATAAAACTCGGCAGCCTGAAAAGAGGTGCCGAAGAGGCCCAGGGAACGGCGATAATCATTGACGTGTTCCGAGCCTTCACCACAGCGGCTATCGCCTTTGACCACGGCGCAAAAGAGATTGTCTTATTTGCCGAGCCTGAAGACGCCTTGGCCCTGCACAAAAAGGGTGTTGGCGATTACCTGATGGGCGAGGTATCCGGAAAAAAGCCAGACAGCTTTGACTTTGGTAATTCGCCCTACGAGATTTCCCAGGTGGATTTGACTGGCAAAACGTTGATTCAGTCCACGAGGGCCGGCACAGTGGGTGTGGAAGCCGCAACCAGCGCCGCAGAGATCTTTCTAGGGTCGTTCGTGGTCGCCCAAGCGACTGTGAACGCCATCAAAGCCACCAATCCTGGATTGGTCTCGATCATTGCCATGGGCGATCAGGGTGTTAACCGCGCGGACGAAGACGAGCAATGCGGTATCTACCTGAGAAACATCATGGAAGACCGGAAGCCAGACTTTGATGCCGTAAAGAGTCTGATTCTGACCGGTGGCGCAACTCAGAAGTTCTTTGACCCGGAACAACCCCAATATCATCCAGAAGATGTGGCCCTGGCTCTACTAGCAGACACGTATTCATTCGCCATGAAAATAAGTCGCGAAGATGGCCTGTTGGTGGCCCGAAAATGCGCCGGATAGCGTCTAGGTACTAAACCGGCCCAATGTCAGATGCTCGGAGCCGTCCACCTCGGCCTTGCCGGTGTCGATCAGTTCAAACATGGCCTGGGCCATGCCGGTGCTCCAGAGAATTCCCTTCCGGCCTGCTCCGGTGGCGACAAATAGGTTGTCCCAGCCGGTGACTCTGTCGACGATTGGCATCCCATCCGCAGATAGAGGCCGCAGGCAAGCTGTCTGCTGTACCAACTCAGCGTCGTCCATGCCCGGAATCATCTTCATGAAATCGGCCATGATACTGTCTCTGGCTTCTGAGGTAGTGCTCTCTTCGAATCCAGCTTCTTCCTCGGTGGTGCCTGCCCAGATTAGACCGTCCGTCTTGGTTGCCACGTAGCTGTGTGAGTAGTTGATCGCCATTTTGAGGGATTTGTTTTCCGAACGCAGGCGTAAAATTTGGCCTCGAAGCGGTGTCACGGGTATGTTCACGCCGCACCATTCAGACGCCAGTCCAGTCCATGGCCCCATGGCTAGCACCACGATCCCGGCATTGATGGTCTCGTTCTCCAGTTGCACGCCGGTGCATTTATCGCCATCAGTAATCAGGCCAACGGCCCGACGCTGCACCATCTCCACACCGTGATGCTCAGCCGCACGCATGGCGGCCAGAATGAAACGATACGGCTCCAATGCCCCGGGACTCTGCTCAAACAAGGCTCCGATACACTCTGGGCTAACCTGAGGCTCCAGTTCCAACGCTCGGGCGGTGTCTACCCACTCAACGTTGAACCCGCCTACGTCTTTCATCCATTCGATGTTCTTCTTGGACTCTGCTGCCTCTTCTTCGGTGAAAGCCAGGTGTAGCCGGTCACGCAGTTCAAAGCCCACGTCGATGCCGGTGGCCTCATGTAGTTCTCTGGCCAGGCCACGGTGTCGGCCGTAGCACCACAGGCTGAACTCCAAGAGCGGATAGGGAAGTCCAATGCCAGTCAACGGGTCCAACCCGCCAAAGGCGAAACCGGAGGCATGACTGCCCAGGGAATCTGCCTCTAATATCGTTACTTTATAGCCCTGTCGGCCGAGCAGATACCCAGTGAGGCAGGCAACAATCCCGCCGCCAACTATTACCACGTCTTTTGCACCAGTGGTCAATTTATTTCTCTCTTTATTCGCCGAATAACCAGTCAAATTACGGTCAGCTATTCAGTCAGGTTTTTATGTCTGGTACGAGCTTACCACAGGCGCGGAAAGAGATTTACATCCGGGCATAAACCCACTCTAATAAGCCCGTAGCCAGCCTGGTTTAAAGTCCTTTGAACCAGACTTCAAACTGGTCCAGATGGGACATCTCCCCGGTAACCGCCAACCGACCCAGATGCATGCCATCTGAAGCGGTCAAACGTCCATAAGTGAACAGAAGAAATTGCTCCCCAGTGGCTGAAAGTGAAAGGTCAGCCTTCGGCGCAGCTACTGAATCCATTTGGAACTCGTCACCAGACACGGTTAGCCAGTAATTCTGGGATTCCACGTTGAAGTTGTAGACCAACGGCTCGGACAGCCTGTCCAAGGGACGAAAGCACATACCCAGCCACCTGGGTGTCATATCCAAAAGCACTGGGACACAGTCTGGGTCCAGACCGGCGTTTGGTTGGAATGCCGAGCGTATATCAAAGTCATGAATCGCCAATTCTTGTATGCGTAGCTCCACGTATGCCGCCGCGGTCATCGCACCCCGGCGAACATGCCAACACAGCGTGTCCCAAGAAGTCTTAGCAAACTCGTCAAACTGCAAGTGGAGTTTCTCGTAACTGTCGTCGAACGACTCCAGGAAATGACCAGACAACTGGTTGCGGCGGTCAATGTCGCGCTGGGCGTTGGTGGCAGAAAGCTCTGCCGGTTGGGGCGGCACAAAACCGGCTGGTGGGTTGGAATCGCCGCCAAGTCCCCGATCCATGCTCTCTGCCTGTCGTTCCGCGCCGCCGATAAGATGGCTCACTACGTCTTGGACCTGCCACTCGGAGCAGGCGCTGGGCGATTCCCACTGCTCCGGGGTTAGTTCTCCCAGGTACTGCCGTATATTGGCGGCCAACCGCTTCGCCACGGCCACGCGGTGTTCAATCTCGGTCATTCTCAGCGCTCCAGTGTTCCTGTTTCTATTCGTTTTGCTATTCTTTCTCCGGGGCCGGTGGCATCGGCTTCGGCGTTCTTGTACAATTCCAGGCAACTGCGGCAGGGGGCGTAAAACCCCGCGTTAACCACGCTCTAACGAGGAAATTCAGCCATGAAATTATGCTTCTTTCACCTGATGCCCTATCAGGACCTGCCCGATAGCTTCGAGAAAGATTATCACAGCGTGTGGGTGGACGCACCCAACTCCCTTTTTGACCCTAAAAAAGCCCATCACATGTACAACGATTTTCTCGACGAACTGGAATACGCCGAGAAGATGGGCTTTGACGCCATCTGCGTGAATGAGCACCACAACAACGCGTACGGCATGATGCCCTCGCCCAATTTGATGGCCTCAGCCATGATCAGGGCCACTTCTAAAGCAGCGGTGGTTGTGCTCGGAAACAGCCTGGCCCTCTACAACCCGCCCATCCGTGTGGCCGAGGAAATGGCCATGATGGACGTGATGAGCGGAGGCAGGCTGATTGCAGGCTTCCCGCTGGGCACGGCCATGGACACCATCTTTGGTTACGGCCAAATACCGGTCACCCTGCGAGAGAAATACACCGAGGCGCATGATCTGGTCATAAAGGCCTGGAAGGAACGGGAGCCGTTTTCCTTCAATGGCAAGTACACCCAACTCCGCTACGTGAACATCTGGCCCAGGCCCTACCAGCAGCCTCATCCGCCCATCTGGGTGCCTGGCAGCGGCAGCCTCGAGACGTGGGACTGGACCATCGACAACGACTACGTCTATTGCTACCTGAGTTATTCCGGCTACAAGGTGGGCAAAACCATCATGGACGGGTTCTGGGACGAGATGGAACGCAAGGGCAAAGAATTTAATCCTTACCACGCCGGGTTCCTGCAGATTGTTGCGGTTTCCGAGACCGACGAGCAAGCCAAGGAATACAAGGATGCCATCGAGTATTTCTTCAAGAAGAGCCTGCATATCCCCGCTGGGTTCGGCAACCCGCCCGGCTACCGATCGGTGAAGACCAACTCATCCCTGGCAGGCTCATCAACGATGGACTCCCGCACTAAGCAGCTCAAAGACTTCACCTGGGAAGACTATCTGGAGGCCGGCAACGTTATTGTGGGCAGCCCGGAGACCGTCCGGCAGGAATTGACCCACGCCGTAAAGGAACTACGCGTGGGCAACCTAATGCTATTGCTTCAGTTTGGCGACATGCCCAAGGAACTGGCCCTGAAGAATACGACCCTCTTCGCCAATGAGGTTATGCCTTACATGAAGGATATCTGGTCTGAGTACGACACTCGTTGGTGGCCGGAAGGCGTAGATAACTCAGTTCCGACCGTCAGTCAGTAAGAGGCTCAAACCGCTTTGACACAAGAAGCTATTTCGGCCCAAGACCCACATCCGCGACGCCGGATTACCACCGGAGGCATCGACATGTCCTATATGGACACCGGTGAGGGCAACCCCATCGTATTTTTGCACGGTAATCCGACCTCGTCCTACCTGTGGCGTAACATCATTCCCCAGGTGAGTGGCCTTGGCCGGTGCCTGGCACCCGACCTGATGGGCATGGGAAAGTCTACCGGTTCACCAACCGGCTCTTATCGCTTTGCCGACCACAGCGCCGTCTTGGACCAGTGGTTCGATAATTTGGGCCTGACCAGTGACGTTACTTTGGTGGTGCACGACTGGGGTTCGGCCCTGGGCTTCCATTGGGCCAAGCGTCACCCAGAGCGCGTTAATGGCATTGTCTACATGGAGGCCATTGTTCGACCCGTCACCTGGGAAGAGTGGCCGGATGCGGCCCGTCAGGTTTTCCAAGGCTTCCGCTCTCCTGCCGGCGAGGACATGGTGCTGGAAAAGAATGTTTTCGTAGAACGAGTCCTCCCTGGTAGTGTGCTAAGAGGCCTTACAGAATCAGAGATGGAAGTCTACCGCCGTCCTTATTTGGCGCCTGGAGAATCCCGGCGGCCGACATTGACTTGGCCCAGAGAGATTCCCATTGACGGCGAACCGGCAGACATGGTGCAGCTAGTGGCTAAATACGCCGAGTGGCTAGCCAGCAGCCAGGTGCCAAAACTGTTCATCAACGCCGAACCTGGAGCAATACTAACCGGGCCACAGCGGGAGTTCTGCCGCACCTGGCCCAACCAAACAGAAGTGACCGTCAAAGGCGTTCATTTCATCCAAGAAGACTCGCCAACCGAGATTGGCCAGGCGATTGCCGACTGGTACGTCGGGATTTAAGGTCCTGATCGACAAGAAAAGGCACTAATGGGTTTTCCATCAGTTCGTGGTGAGCCTGTCGAACCATCCTGCCTGCGCAAAGGCCCTTCGACAAGCTCAGGACGAACGGCGGGGTATGAAACTGGACACAAGATACAAAGTCGGATAACGGAGTAAACATGCCGGACACCATAGAACTATCCCTGCGGGGTGGAGATTTTGAAGCCACGGTGCTTAAAGACGGCAGCGGCCCACCATTGCTCTACCTACACGGCGCTGTGGGGCAAAAGGGTTGGGCGCCTTTTTTAACGGCCCTCGCCCAGCAGTTCACGGTCTACGCACCCTTTCTGCCCGGCTATGCCAAATCCACTGGTCTGGAGCATCTAGACGACGTTCAAGACCTGACCCTGTACCAGTTTGAACTGCTCGACGCGTTGGGCGTGGCCAAAACCCACGTGGTCGGCCATTTCCTGGGCGGAATGATTGCCGCTGAGATGGCGGCGCTATCCCCCAGTTATGTTGACCGGCTAGTCTTGGCGGCACCGGCGGGAACATGGCGAGACGAAGCGCCGGTGGCCGACCTATTGGCCTTGACTGCCTCCGATCTGCAGACCCAACTCTGGTCTTCGGCGTCCAGCTCCATGAGCCTATCCACGGCCGACTTTGAAGCCAACGCACGTCTAAAAGCGGAGCTCGCCGCCGATCGGATGGTAGATCTGACTGCCGCCGGGAAATTCCTCTGGCCCATCCCCGACCGAGGACTGAAACGGCGCGCCTACCGGATTAAAGCGCCAACTTTGGTGCTGTGGGGCGAGAACGACCGCATTATTCCCCCAGTCTATGCCGAAGATTTCACTAGACTGATTCCCCAAGCAGAGGTTTCAATCATTCCCAACGCCGGGCATCTGCTCATGATTGAACGGTCTGAGGTCTTTTCTGCTGCTGTCGCCGAATTTCTGAGTTAACGTCTGTCAAATACGAGTTTGGTGGACGCGTTGGGCCGGACACCTATATCATCCTTAGACTGGATACATGTATTTGACGTGCGGCGTCCACTGATCACAACCATCAACACGCACGAACTAGGACACTTACCAGAGGAAGAGATGGCGTCATTAACCAATCCGAAATGGCCGGATTTGGAAAAGATATTCTCCGGGATGGACTCGGTAATCGTTGCGTTCTCAGGTGGCGTCGATAGCGCCCTAGTCGCAGTTGCCGCCCACAAGGTTCTTGGATCCAAGGCCTTGGCCGTGACTGCAGTCTCGCCGGCCTTGGCCAAACGGGAGCTTGAAGAGACTGTCCGCCTGGCAGAAAACTTCGGGTTCGCCCACCGTGTGATTCACACCAACGAGATGGCCCAGGAAGGCTACGTGGCCAATTCTCCGCAGCGTTGTTACTTCTGCAAGACTGAGCTTTACTCTCAACTCACGGACCTAGCCGACAAAGATGCCTATCAGTGGGTGGCCAACGGCGCCAACACCGACGACCTTGGCGACTACCGCCCCGGCCTGCAGGCAGCGTCTGAACATAAGGTTCGCAGCCCTTTGGTTGAAGCTGGGCTCGCCAAAGCCGACGTGCGTGAAATTGCCAAGTCGTTGGACATTCCCATTTGGGACAAACCGGCCCAACCCTGTCTGTCGTCCAGGATCCCCTACGGCACGCCCGTGACCATTGAGAACCTCTCAAAGATCGAACAGTCAGAGGATTATTTGCGCGGTTTGGGCCTGAAAGAAGTCAGGGCGAGGCACCACGACGGCCTGTGCCGGATTGAAGTTGGCGAAGACGAGATGGAGTTCGCCTTTGGACACCGCCAGGAGATAGTCTCCGCCATCAAGAAAATCGGTTATCTGTGGGTGTCTTTGGATATGTCAGGACTTCGCTCTGGGAGCCTGAACGATCAGCTCAAACTGACCGAGACTCCCTTCAAGAAGATCGACGTTGTGCTGAAGAGTTGATGCCCAACGAAAAAATTGCCTATATCCAGCCCATTGGTGGTGCCAGCGGCGACATGATGCTGGGCGCGCTCACCGACTTAGGCCTACCCGTTGATTTCCTGGAAGCAGAGCTAGCCAAGCTAAACCTGGACGGCTACCAACTTGAGGCCCGCCAAGAAACCCGCTGCGAGATGCGTGGCACCTATTTGAACGTGGAATTGCTCAACAAGGCCAAGTACTCTCCCAAACAATTTCTGAGATCGGTCGATTACAGTGACCTGTCTGATTCCGTGAAAGACCAGTCTGGCCAAATTCTGAAGGCGTTGTGGGCGGCCGAGTGCCGGGTCCACGGCGAAACCGAAGATTTCCTGGAGTTGGAAGAACTGGGCAGCGTGGACACCATTGTGGACGTGGTTGGTTCGTGCATCGGGTTTGAATATCTGGGAGTCACCGGTATCCACGCCGGACCGCTGGTGATTGGCAACGCCATGCCGCCACGTTGGGCTGGCGGCTACTCCAACCCGGCTCCGGCCACCCTGGAGTTGATCTCGGCTGCTGGTGCGCCGGTGGTGGGTGACAAACCGATGTACGAAGAAGCGGGTGAACTCACCACGCCGACTGGAGCTGCTCTGATCACCACATTGGCCGCCTTTGGCCGCCCCGCCTTCAGCGTCGACCGTGTTGGGCTGGGACTGGGCACAAAAGACCCCGTCGGGTTCCCCAACGCCCTGCGTATCTGGCTGGGCGATATGGAGCAGGCAGATGGCATTTCAACCACGCCCCAAGACCAAGTGGTGCTCTTGGAGACCAACCTGGACGATGTCTCCGGCCTGGTCTTGGGTTATACCCAAGAAAGACTATTTGCCGTGGGCGCTTTGGACGTTTGGAACACGCCCATCCAAATGAAAAAGAACCGCCCCGGCACGCTGCTCTCGATTCTAGTACCTAAGAACAAGGAACGCGAGGCCACACAAGTTATATTGCGCGAGACAACAACGCTGGGGATTCGCACTCGCCTGGTGGACCGGCACGTTGCCGACCGACAAATGGTCACCATTGAAACCGATCTTGGCACCGTGGCCGTAAAGCTAAAGTTACTGGAAGGCCAAGCCGTCAGCGCGGCACCGGAGCCGGATGACGTGCGCCGCATAGCAATTGAGACGGGAGCGCCCTTCCAAGAGGTCTATCAAAAAGTCTCGGACGAGGCGCGGCGACAATTACTCAAGTAGCCGTTATATCGAACCAAGATTAAGTACGTTTAGGGGAGCAAAACCATCGAAGAGAGTCGCCTCAGGAAACTTCTGCTCACGTTCCAAGAAAACGGCATGACTGTGGATACAGCCGTGGAGCAGTTACGCGACCTGCCGTACCAGGACTTGGGCTTTGCCAAGCTGGATCACCATCGTGCTCTGCGCACCGGTTGGCCCGAGGTTGTCTTTGGCAAGGGTAAGACGCCGGAACAGGTCGCCGAGATCGTAAAAGGGTTCAAAGGTCGTGGACACCCGGTATTGGTCACTAAAACCGACCAGGAAGCCTTCCAAGCGGTATTGCAAGAGACTCCGGAGGCCGAATTCCACAAACTGCCTCAGGCTATCGTCGTGCCGACACCTCAACCCAAGCCGCTACAGACTGGCATCACCGTCGTCACTGCCGGTACCGCTGACCTACCAGTGGCCGAAGAGGCAGTGCTAACAGCGTCTCTAATGGGCAACGATGTCACGCTGGTTAGTGACGTGGGCGTAGCTGGTCTGCACCGGCTGCTGGACCAGATGCCCTTATTGAAGAAAGCCCGCGTGCTTATAGTTGTGGCTGGCATGGACGCTGCATTGGTCGGCGTGGTCGCGGGAATGGTCTCGGTCCCGGTCATCGCAGTGCCCACCAGCACCGGTTACGGCGCAAGCTTTGACGGTCTGGCCCCACTGCTCAGCATGTTAAATAGCTGCGCCCCCGGCGTATCAGTCGTCAATATCGACAATGGCTTCGGTGCTGGCCATCTAGCCGCCCTCACCAACGGCGTTGGGGCAAATACCTCCGGCGGGCACGAGGAGTCTGCGCTTTGATCCAACTGCGTTGGGGCGAATACCTTCGGCGGGCACAGGGAGTCTGTGCTTTGAACCAACTGTGTTCGAGGAAATACCTTTGGCGGGAGAGTGGGTCAGGTCTATGAACCAACGTTGGGGTTGCATGATAGCCGGGTTTTTCTTTTCTGCTTTGTTGCTGATAGGGATGGTTGCGATTCGTATTGGCGGGGTGCCATTTTAGGCCGCTAACGCTTCTGGCACGCCTGAGGCTACTCCTACTCCCCCACTGCGCTCTGGATGAGGTTCACGTCCAACAGCTTTCCCGAACTGTCGAGATGAATACCCACTACGTCGATTCGCCACGGCGCTTGCTCCAGGTCATTTTTCTGCAGGTAATCTTGCGCGGTTGCGATTAATCGCTTGGCCTTGGTCGCTGTTACTGATTCCTCCGGAGTGCCCAACGCTGTACC
>Ga0209501_10001007_pt1 | contig 32225 bp, 31 predicted proteins | sample ArcticOcean_MG_C_4_FD_187434 | JGI IMG/M metagenome (GOLD analysis project Ga0209501, IMG submission 187434) | Marine microbial communities from western Arctic Ocean - ArcticOcean_MG_CB4_134 (SPAdes) (version 2) | ecosystem: Environmental > Aquatic > Marine > Oceanic | place: Arctic Ocean...
CACAATTACTTCGTGAGCGGCGATATCTGCTTCGGTAAGTGGTGAGTCGTCATCTTTCTTCGTGACTTTCACTGGTGAGGATTTATTGTAGACTTCCATTATCACCTCGCCTGCTCGCAGTGCGATGGTGACTACTGCCTCGTGGTCGATCATACGAACACCGGGTTCAGTAATCCTGCAATTCGTCCGCATCGGACTCTAATCTGCTTCGGGACTCCTCATCGAGATAGAACAAAAATGGGTCCTCATCACCGACGATGTTTTTCCAAGAAGACATTGTACGAGCCCATATCTCTTCTCTGGAATTCCATTCCAACCAGCGATCCACAAAGTCGCAATGCCTCTGTATCTTCTCATCTTCTGGTTCCATGCGACGGAGTATAGCATTCGTCTGAGCGAGAAGGATTCCGAAGGGGGGATTCAATTTGTAGGTAGTGAAGGGATTGCGTTCCTGAACCACAGTGAGGTGTTCTCGCCAGAGGCCTAACGTGGCATCATAGAAGCGACCGATTAGGAGAACAGTGAGAAGAACCGATGCGCCAATGGCGAAAAGACCCCAATATGTAGTGGGTATGCCTAGGAAAGTGCCAGAGAAGAACGGGCGCCAACGCACATAGGGCCAAATCAACAGTGTCAGAGTGGTAGTCCAGAATCCCATTGAGATGAGTGTCTGGCTCTGTTGGATTCGCCAGTACTGGCGCATGAACCACTTCTTCATCGCACCTTCCCTCCTATGGCTCTCCTTTCACCGTTGCGCGTCTGGGTCTGATTGGATGGGGTTCTACCCTTGTCCCACAATCAGGGATGGGTCGATGTACGAAGCGAGGTTGTCTTGGAACTCAATCTCCTCTGCGAACGCTCTCTCGAGTTCGTGACTGGTTTTGTCGTCCAAAACAGACGAATCCACAGAGACTGGTTTGAATCCGGGTGAGCGAATAGGGTCAAGCACAGCTCGGCGTAACCTTTTGGTTGGAAGAAGAATTTTGGCCATACCTGAGAGGAATGTAGGAGGGGTACGAAGCATCTTTGCCCAACCTGCTGGGTTCATCTGACCTCTCTCATTGTAACGAGGAAGTTTGGTGCCTGGTGGCATCTCATTGGCACCCAACCATGAGAGGATTGTGTTAGTGGTAGCCAGTGGGTCAGTGGCAATCGAAGATAGTGGGACCACCCTAACTCGCTCACCCAACTCTTCAATCCAACGCAGAGTAGGTGCTTTCAGGCGTGGGAATTGTAGGAAACTGTAGGTCTCAGGTATATCCTCATCAGGAAGGAATGATTGATTTCGGGATAACTCGATCATGGTGGCCTGGTCGGTGTCATACTCAATCAACCTCTTGCGATGTTCTTGATGCATACTAAGCATCAAGTCCACTGGATGACGTAGGGTGATAATGACCCGAGCGTCTGGTAAATGCTCGGAAACCGCCTCGAGTGCGCGTGGGGAATAGAGGTGGAAAGTGGATTTATCCATTACCCATTGATGTTCCTCGGCTCCATCGAGATCAGCCCTAGGAGCTAGGATGGCTGTCCCCTTGGGATGAATAGGTGATGTGGGGAACTCTGCCGGGCCGGCCATCAGAAAGTGGCTTTCATTCTTCCAGGGATGGTGGATTTCCTCATGTGAGGCCAACCAGTGCATCAATGAAGTGGTGCCAGTTTTCGGGCCGCCAATCAACAGTAGGTTTGGAGAAGGGTGGAACCTGTGCACTCTCCGACCTCCATAGGGACGATGTCGAGGGTGGCTTTGAACGCCGCGCTTGGGATGGGGTTTCATTCCTCTTCGGAAATGGTGGTGTCACGAAAGTGGGCAACCACGACTGGAGCGATAGAATCGGATGGGGGTATCTCTTCGAGGCTGTCTATCAAAACGAAGCGTCGGGGCACACCATGGCGACTACCGAAATTGGAGTATATACGGTGTCTAGCATCATCCTCATCGAGGGCGACTAGATCATGACTGAAGCCTTGCTGGCTCTTGCGGGCTCGAAAACTGCCTATTGCCCGATACGCCTTCATCGCGCTGGCCACCTGAGGTCGTGATATAAACGCCACGAGACCGGTGAGTTGCACAACGCGGCGATACTGGTGTTGATTACCCCCCAGCCCCTCAAGGTTCAATAGCAGGTCTGCGAGATTAGTTGTCGAGTGAAATGAGTGATGGGAACCCACCACAGGGACTCGGGGAAGAGGAGGGACCGGATTTAGCCGCACGCCTCTCGGATATGTCACCCCGGCGTCTTGCCGAAGAGGTGATTTCAGTATGGGAGGAAGTGCTCAGAGTTGAAGGAGAGTTGGCCACTGCACGACAACGTGGTCGCGCTATGGAGATGGAGTTGGATGCACGAGATAGTGGGAGCTCTAACAGGGCTAAGGTGGCTGAATTGGAAGAGGCTTTGCGAGTAGCGGATTCAAGAATTGCTCAGATGGAGACGTTGCTAGAGAATGAGCGGGTCCGCCGGACTGATATCGAAGAAGGGGGTGAGCAGGGTCGCTTCGTGGAACTGCAGGATGAAAATGCCCGCCTACTGCACTCAGAGGAGGAACATGTGATGTTGATACTCGATATGGAGGCGCAGCTCGAGCGTTTGGTTAGTGAAGTGGAAGATCTCAGGCGCCGTTCATCTCTGTGATAAATAAGGACAATACTCGTTGGAGTTCGTCGGCATCGTCGAACTCCTCGGCGAGATTTCCTGTGATAATCCAGTCAGCACCAGCGTCCGCTGCTTTCCGGGCAGCAACTCCGTCACGGATACCGCCACCAACCACAAGAGTGAGTTTGCACGCCTCCCTAGCACTTCGAATCAGATTCTGACCAACAGGAGAATCGGCCCCACTCCCTGCCTCAAGGTAGAACATACTGAAACCATATGATTCGGCTGCCATCGCATAGGATTTAACGCGATCTTCGTCATCAGGCTGAATGAGGTCAGCTTGACCCACCTGACCTGCCTTCCCTCCTGGCGCACAGATTAGATATCCCATTGGCAAAGGGGTCACACCCGCCTCACGGATGAAGGGGGCTCCGGCGACCTGTTCCTCAATTAGGAATCGGGGTGAGGTGCTATTCATGAGCATCATGAATGTGATTCCATCGGCGGCGGGAGAGAGAGCCGCAGCACCTTGTGGAAAGAGTATGATTGGTACTGTCCACTCCGCTTCCTCAGAGGCTGAATCCTGACTGGAGGCCCAAGTGACTAGTTCCAGGGCTTCGCGTATAGCGATGATTGTATTATGCACATTATCCATATCTGTGTCGGAAGAGCCTCCCACCAATACCATCCGACTACCAGCTGCTACAGCGGCAACACATCTCTTTGCAGCGACTTCTGAACTCTGATCTGCAGGGTCAATGAGGATGGCGTGGCGGGTCCCTGTTCCAGGCCGGCAGACATACTCTAGGAGCCAATCAGGCTTATCGCTCACAAAGCCCCGTCTGGAATTTCACATCTAAGGCTTTCACACCTTTTTTCAGACCGGTGTGCACAAACTCCGAGTTCTGGGGCCTATCATCACGATGTTGAGTAAAAATCATTCATTTCATCAGGGCGTTGTAGAGAAATGGCAGTGAGTGGTCCATACGATAGTCAATACTGGAATGTGTGTCGTCAAACTCTTCGTGCACGTGTTTGATGCCCAACTCAGTCAACCGATCAGCCATCTGCCTAGTCCCAAAATGGATATTGTACTGGTCTTTGCTTCCACAGTCTAGGTAGATGCCTTTCAGAGATTGTAGATTCTCCTGTACATCTCTACGCTCTACCATGACGACGGGGTCATGAGAAAGCCATCTTTGCCATGCCGCTTCATCGAGGATACAGGTGCGCATGTCCACAGGAAGTGATACTCCCTTCACGGCACTGGGATTTGGATCATATGAAGCGCCCATAGCGAGTATCATCAGTGTATGGAAATCTTCACCCTTGACCTTCAATCCACTATCAATGTGTTCGAGGAATCCAGCAAACCCTCCTCTCTTTTCCACAGCGGTCACCGCCTTAGGAAAATCTCCGGCGAAAAGACGATCCCATCCCATATCTCCAGAATGGCAAGCGAACGCTCCCCAGGTCTCGGGGAAGAGCATTCCATGGACGATTGCACCGTAGCCACCCGAAGACTTACCGAAACAACCCCTTCTAGCCGGTGAGCCGCCTACGGGATATGCTCCCTCTATTGTGGTAATCATTTCCTTTATGAGGAAGGTTGCCCAGTTTCCGGTGGCAATGGAATCGATATATTGGTTGCCGCCGAGACTGGTGAAGCAATCAGGGAATGCAATGGCGCAACACCCCATTTCCCCCTCTCTGACAAGGCGCTCGTGGCGTTGTGGAACACTCTCTTGAAACGGTTTCCAATTAGTATGCGCCTTGCCGCTTCCTGTGAATCCGACTAGGTCTACTAAGAGAGGGAGATCGGACATATCCTGCCAGCCCTTCGGTAGGTAAAGCTGCACCACCCTAGTCGAGGGGTCCCCGCACAAATTTCCCTCTAGAGCTGCCGACTCGATGGTGAGGTTGTGAATTTCTCCTTCAACCTCTTGAAATGGGTGATTTGGCATGACTCCTCACTTTGACCGAAAATCAGACAATATATCATAACTACTTACACCAGAACTCACCAATCCCCCGCCTCGGAATGAGATTTCTTGGCGCTTCTCATCGATCTCTAGAATGGTGGTACGTAGAAGGAATTGGGCGCCCCTAGAAGCCAGTCGAATCGCAAGTGCTTTTGTCAACCATGAGTGGGCGATTTTGGAAGGGATGTCCTGATCAATCCCATTTGGAATTGTACTATACCAGTTTTCAGGAATAGTTGCTAATTCCTCGCTCAATATTATTTCCTCTGAGAATGGCATCTCTGGAAATCCTATCTCGGCTTCTTCAGTATAGATGATCACTTGAGCAGAGGGGGTTTTATCAAAAATAGAATGAGCATATTCTAAGGCCGTTTTAGGTGATCCGAGAATTGCTACATCCACTATCTAATCACCCCAATAGAATTTCTAACAATATCCAATGCAAAGACAGGGCATGCGGGAATACAGAGTTTACAATGAGTGCAAACCGGTTCGTCCACATACACCATCACTCCTTCAAGACGAAGCGCATCAACAGGACACAGGGCTATACAAGCTGCGCAACCAAAGCACCGATCCTCATCAACTTCGAAGATGGCGCCATCTAATCGGGACACACTATGTCGAGGTGAAACCAGTTCCTAAGAGTGCCCCCACCCCTTCATTTCTATTGAAACACATATTTTGGAAGATGATTCGATTCGAATATAAAAACTCTAATCATATTTCGATAGCCAATCGTAGCACGTAGCAGGAGTGAATTAAGCATTCTTAGAGATCTTACGACTAGATAACAAAGCCAATACCTTTCGACAGGAAATGAGAGGGATGGAGGGGTTGCCTGATGAAAGATGAGCGACACGGCCCCCTATGGTTCTCTATACCCCTGGGCATACCAGCACCTATCCTGATGAACCAGTTAAGCATGGATTGAGAGCTTTCTTTCTTGGAGGAGGAGATGAAGTTGGGAATGTTGGTTGTATCTTAGAAGACTCTACTGGGACGCGACTTCTGATTGATTATGGATTAGCCCCAACACGTCCTCCAAAATATCCTGCAGAGTGTCCTAGTGTGGATCATGCAATTATTACTCATAGTCACATCGATCATATTGGAATGGCACCTTGGTTAGTAGGACATCTTGGTACTAAATTACATGCAAGTCCTCTTACTGCATCCCTCTCAGAAGTTATGTGGAGAGATACATACAAAGTTTCGAAGATTGAAGGATATCCTTTAGCATGGGATAGACGAGATTTAGAGGAAGCACTGCAGGCTTGGACAACACATCAGATAGGTGATTGGTTCGAGATTGGAGCATGGAAATGTAGATTTCATCGGGCTGGGCATATCCCTGGTGCTGTGATGATTGAAATTGAGACGCCAGAGTTACGTGTGCTTTGGTCAGGAGATATGGATACCAGAGCTAGTCCGAACACCCTGGGGGCTTTACCGGTTGAGTGCGATGTACTGTTTCTTGAGGGGACTTATGGGGATCGTATTCATCCTCCCCGAATAGAGGAGGAAGAGCGCTTCGTCAGAAAGGTGCTTGAGGTGGTGGATCGAGGAGGTACCGCTCTGATCCCTGCGTTTGCGTCAGGCCGAGGGCAGGATATCCTCCGGATTCTCCGAAGAGAAGCTCCTAGTTTGAATGTCCATTATCATGGAATGGGAACTAGAGTAACACAACTCTGGATGGAACATCCTGAATCGATACGCGAGCCGAAACAACTTGCAAAAACCTGGCGTTGGTGTCGACGAGTCTCAGGAAAATCAGATCGGCGTAAGGCCCTAGACGCTAATGTCATCGTGAGCACCAGTGGAATGCTCGATGGCGGCCCCTCGATTTGGTATGCTAACAGACTCCGACATCAGAGAGCCAACGCAATTCTCCTGACGGGGTATCAAGCCGAAGGGTCTGGTGGGCGATTACTCTTGGATGAAGGGAAGCTGCGGATATTCGGCAACATCACCCCTATCGATCTCGAGGTCGAGCAATTCTCCCTTTCGAACCATGCTGGACAGGCCGAACTCGTCACCTTCGCGCGTGCGTGCGCACCGCGCCATGTTGTTATTTTTCACGCAGATCAGGACGGCAGAGAAGCCCTTTCCTCCCAATTTACAGGGGAAATGAAGGTCCATCTTCCTAGTAATAGAGTCGAGATACTCCTAGAATAAACTCCCCTGCCCTACGAATTATTGATAGGCCGTGGTTATCATGGTGCAGACTACCTAGGCGAGAGCGTGGGTACAAAAGAAATAAAGGTGAAAAAATGGAAGTATTAGACAAACAATTTGGAGTGACTGATGCAGGAAGCACGGTAGAGACAGAGATACGCGCAGGAATAACAACATTCCTGACTATGGCATACATATTGATGGTGAATCCATCAATGCTTCAAAACTCAGGTATTGGTTTTGAAGAGGCCCTGTTCGCAACCGCGATTGCTGCTTTTATTGGATGCACAGTGATGGGACTGTGGGCCAACCTACCCTTCGCGTTGGCGCCGGGTATGGGATTGAACGCCTACTTCACGTTCGCAGTTGTGGGCGCGATGGGCATTGCCTGGGAGGTCGCTCTTGCAGCGGTCTTGGTTGAGGGTATTATCTTCATGATAATCTCTCTACCACAAGTGGGCTGGAGAACAGAAATGATCAACTCGATACCTACTGATCTGAAGATTGCCACAGGCGCAGGAATTGGTATGTTCCTCGCCATGATAGGGCTTGAAGAAACCGGCATGGTGGTCAACAACGGCGTTACACTAGTCGACCTAGGCGCACACGCAAGCTGGACTTACCAATCTGGTGAACTGATCGCAATTGTAGGATTAATCGCCATTACAGGTATGATGGCTCGAGGAATGAAGGGCGCAATCATCTATGGTATCATAGGGATGGCGATTTATGGATGGGCTGTTGGCGCAACCGATCCATACAACATGCTTGGTAACGCGGACCCAACTTATGATTTCTACAACAACCCCGAGGTAACATCAACTATAGGATTCGCAGCCTATGAAGGAGTAGACTTTACTATATTCCACGCTCCTTCTGGATGGGGTGCTGCAACCGCAACAGCCCCTGCTCTCGGGGACATCATCTCTACAGACGCTCTGACTGCTACCGGCGCCGTGGGCGCTGCTCTAAGCGCTCTCGGAGATGTAGGCGGTGAGAACGTACCAGTGGGAGAATTCCTTCTAGTGATGATCACCTTCCTCTTCGTCGATATCTTTGACACTGCTGGCACACTCTACTCTGTCGGCCGTGCTGCAGGATATGTTGACGAGAACGACGAGCTAAAGAACTCGGACGAGGCATTCATGTCAGACGCAGCAGCAACCATCGTCGGCGCAATGTGCGGTACAAGCACCACCACCACCTACATCGAATCCGCAGCCGGAGTCGAAGAGGGTGGAAAGACCGGCCTTACCGCAGTCACTGTTGGTGTTCTGATGCTATCTGGCCTGTTCCTATCTGGCCTGTTTCAGGCCATCCCACAGTTCGCGATGGCAACAGCCCTGATTGTGGTTGGTGCCTTGATGATGAGGCAAGTCGCAGACATAAACTGGAACGATTTAGAGATCGCTGTACCAGCATTCCTGACGATGATCCTGATGCCATTCACTTTCTCGATTGCTGATGGTATCGCATGGGGCGTTATCTCATACGTCGCAATTCAGATAATCGTTGGAAAGGGCGCGCAAGTCAACAAGGTCATGTGGGCGATATTCGCACTCATGTCGATGTTCTATCTTGGCCCAGGAGAGGATACCACCTTTGAGTTCCTCATTGGCGGACTTTGAATAGGAATTACGTAACGGGAAACCCGGGCCTCACAGCATAGCCTGAAGGCCCGGGCCCCCCCCTCAACGAAGCGGGTAGCATGTCTGACGAGTTACTCCAAAACCTGAGAGGCGCCATTCGCACGGTGCCGGACTTCCCTCAAGAGGGAATTATGTTCCGGGACATCACCCCCGTGCTAGGCGACCCAGGCCTCATGTCGGGCATTATAGATCAGTTCGTTCATGATATGGAAGATCTGGGTTGGCGGCCAGAAGCAATCATCGGTCCAGAGGCTCGCGGTTTCATATTCGGCCCCCTTTTGGCTAATCGCCTAGGAATCGCATTCATCCCAGTTCGCAAGCCAGGAAAGTTACCAGCTGATACAATTCATGCGGAGTACAGTCTTGAGTACGGGTCCAATAGACTCGAGATGCATACTGACGCACTACGCCCTGGTCAGAAAGTTGTGATAGTAGACGATCTCTTGGCCACCGGTGGGACCGTGGGTGCCTGCATCGAATTATGCACTACCCAGGGTGCTGAAGTGCTAGGCTCATTGTTCGTAATCGAACTCTCCGGTCTCGGCGCTAGGAAAGCTCTCTCACCCATCCCTATTCACGCTTTGATTGAGTTCCCGGCGTGATTATCCCAGCATCCCCCCGATTTCTTCAAAGGGACTCTGTGTTTGCATGAGGCGTTAGCCATGGCGAAGACCCCACCACCTCCACCACCTCCACCACCACCGAAGGCCAAGAAAGCACCTCCACCTCCACCTCCACCACCACCGAAGGCCAAGAAAGCACCTCCACCACCCAAGCCAAAAGAGGCAGGCCAACCTCCACCTCCACCACCACCGAAGGCCAAGAAAGCACCACCTCCAGTAAAGAAGCGCACACCACCTTCCAAACCCCCCAAAAGACGCCGAAAACGCTCCAAGAAGGGGGCGCCCCTAGGTCGTGGGAAGAAACCCGGTTCCGCCCCGAAGAAGAAAGGTCGCAGAATTAAAATCAAACTCGGTCTCAGGCAAAATCGACTAACAGAGGAAGAGGACACCTATCACGACCAAGTTGGGTGGACAGTTTCTCAAGAGGTCTTGGAGCCATTAGATGCTGTCGAGGAGAAACACAAGCCAGAAGTAGTCAATCACCAGTGTTCTATGTGCGGTTCCATCATGCAGATTCCACAACCCAAGCGCGAGCGCTACAAGGTCATATGCGCCTACTCTGAGTGCGGCCACGAAGACATGATCGGAATTTGATCGCACCTAGATTCCCATCACACCGAGCAATCTACGTGCTGCAGCGGCACATAGCACTAGGACGAGCAAGCCCCGAATACCATCCTGTGAGGAAATCTTCGAACCATATCTCGAACCAAGCACCCCTCCCAGCATGACAACAACTCCGAATGACCCAAGTAAATCAAGGTCGAGACCGACCCGACCTGATAGACCAACACCAATCAATCCAGCTAGGGAATTCAACCAGATGAAAAGCGCCGCAGTTGCGGCAGTTTGTTTGGCTGTGGCCCAGTTGTTCAACATCATCACTGGCGAGAGAAAAATACCACCTCCGATACCCACCACTCCACTAGCAAGGCCAATACTCCCCCCAACAGTGACAGCCTTGGTCCGCTCGGGCAATTCTACCTGCTCGGCTTCCCATTTTCCAACAAACAACCTCCATGCTGCTACCACTAAAACTACTGAGAGTAGAAGGTCGTAGACATTCCCTCCCACACTCATATATCCTCCCAAAGCAGCTAGAGGAACACTTGCCACTATGAATGGCAAAGATCGACCCCAATCATGGTGCCCCGCTTTGTAATAATGCCAGAAGGCCAACCCGGCCACAATCAGATTCAACGACCACGCATATTGCTTCAACCAAACAGCCTCAGCAGAACCGTAACTGGTGAGTGAGAGGATTGCAAGGTATCCCGAACCTCCTCCATGGCCGACCGAGGAGTACAACGCTGCCACGAAGAAGAGGCCGGCCAGAATTAGCCACATCTCACCTGAAAACACAGACCAGCGACATAGGAAGAACACTTCAACTCAACCGCCACTCAACCGCCATGGAGACCAGCGTCACCCTGCAGCGGGCCATCGAGCTCGCATGCCTCGAGACCATAGGCAGGAAAACCGAGACGGTGCAGTTGGATGACGCCGCCGGACGCGTCCTGGCTACGAACCTCGCATCGAAGGTGGACGACCCAAGATTCGACAACTCTGCCATGGATGGGTGGGCCGTACGGGTCGCCGACTGCAAGGCCGAAGGCACAACACTTTCCATCGTTGGAACCAGCAAGGCCGGGGGTGAGGCACCTCCTGAGGTCGGCTCCGGCGAGGCTTGCCGAATCATGACAGGAGCACCAGTCCCAGAGGGTGCTGACGCCATTGTGATGGTCGAGGATTCGGAGGAGGTCGGCAACACAGTCCGAATCCTCGGACCCGCCCGACCCGGATACATACGAAAGAGAGCTGAGAATCTAAGAGTCGGACAGGAAGCTTTGGAGAAGGGCACCCACCTAGGTCCAGCGGAAATATCCCTAGCTGCGACCATGGGTCATGGTGAGATTGAAGTCGTAGTTCGACCCAAACTGGCCATCATCAGCACTGGAGATGAACTCATGCCCCCAGGTATCGAACTCGCTGCTGGGCAGATATACGAATCCAACTCCTACGGCATTGCCGTGTTGATTGAGAAGATGGGCGGCCAAGCGATTCGCTACGATGTCGTTCACGATACTATCGACGGACTGCGCGAAACTCTCGACAGCGCCGCCCACGAATGCGATGCGATCCTCACCAGTGGGGGAGTCAGTATGGGGAAGTGGGACCTTGTCCGCCGCTTGATGGAAGAAGAGGGAGATCTTTCGTTCTGGAGAGTGAAAATCAGACCCGGTGGCCCCCCTCTCTTTGGGACCTGGAAAGGAACACCCCTCTTCGGCCTACCAGGAAATCCAGTCAGCAGTCACGTGGTGTTCATCTCCCTCGTCGCCCCTTGGCTCTCTCATTGTATGGAGGCACACCCAGAGAACGGCCCCACCATCGGTGACAGGGTCAAAGTCAAGCTTACTGAGGGAGTCAAAGGCGCGCCCGGAAAACTCTGCATGAGGAGAATCAGGATAGAGGCCAGCGAGGATGGTTTGATCGCCACTGTTCACACCCATCAGGGCAGTGGCAACATCCACAGTATGGTTGCCCACAACGGCCTGACATTACTCCCACCTAACACCGACGCGGAGGCTGGCGACATTATCGACGCGCTCTGGTGCCGGTAGAAACCTTGGAGAGACCAGTTCAAAACCTCGTCGATGCAAGCATTTTTTCAAAGAAGGGGAAAAGGTGCGATGTTCCAATCTCCATCTAAACGAAAGGTATTGTGATGAGCACGGAGGGTGACAAAGTCACTTTCCAATACATGAATTCAAGGACGTCCTCTCGCACGCATGCTTCCACAAGGAAGTTGAGATATGGCTAAGCGATTGAAGAACGGCGCAGCCAAGGATGGGTGGATAGAGGTTCGAGGAGCCCGTACCCACAATCTTCAGAACATCGACGTCAAGATTCCACGAGGGCAGTTCGTCGTCCTGTCAGGGGTTTCCGGCTCGGGCAAGTCAAGCCTAGCCTTCGACACACTCTATGCCGAGGGGCAACGCCGTTACATCGAGAGCCTAAGTTCCTACGCGAGACAATTCCTCGGCCAGATGAAAAAGCCTGATTGCGACAGTATTGAAGGCCTGTCTCCCGCCATAAGCATCGACCAGAAACAAGGTAGCCACAACCCCCGATCAACCGTGGCTACGGTGACTGAGATCATGGATTACATGCGCCTTCTTTGGGCCAGAGTCGGACTCCCTCATTGCCCTGATTGTGGTAAGGAGGTTGCAAGACGGACTGTACAGGAGATAGTCGACGATGTGCTATGGCGATTCGAGGGCCATGCAGTGGCCGTCTGGAGCCCAGCGGTGCGCGACCGCAAGGGGACTCACGCCGACCTATTCCGAGCGCTTGTCGAGCAGGGGTACCTTGGGGGTAAGGTGAACGGGCGCGATGCCGATTTCGAGAACCCCCCAGAGCTTGAGAAGAACCTCCGTCACGACATAGATGTCAGAATCGATCGAATCCGACTCGAGAGGGTGACCCGACAGCGACTCACTGAAGCGGTGGAAGCCGGACTCAGACTAGGCGCTGGTGCTGTGGCGATCGAGAGCCTCAAGGCACCCAAACTGAGGAAGTCCGACGATCCAGACGAGCAGAGATTCCAGACAGGACAGGGAGAGTCAATAGCGTACTCTGAGGAGTTCGCCTGCCCAGAGCACGGCGCATTCCTACCTGAGATGAGTCCACGAGTCTTCTCATTCAACAATCCCCTAGGCGCGTGCCCATCATGCCAGGGTCTCGGTGTTCAGAGAAACTTCTCCTCTGATCTCGTTATAGATCGACTCGCTACGGTCGGAGAAGGTTGCATCACACCGTTTCGCCGCTCAATGATGTCTGGGTGGTACAGGACACAGATGACGCAGACTTGTGAGCACTATGGGATCCCACACGATGTCCCGTTCGGTCAGTTGGACGATGAGGCCCAGGATATCATGCTGAACGGCTCGGGTGACACGATTATCACCTTCAATTTCGTATCAAAAAAAGGCTCCTCGTACCAGATGGTCCGTCCTTGGGAAGGTGTCTTTGCGCGCCTTCGGAGGACTTACACGGACACCAGTTCGAATCGGACTAGGTCACGACTCACGTCGTATATGACCGACGAGCCGTGCCCTGACTGCCAGGGCAAGAAGCTGAACAACGCGGTGAGCATGGTCACGGTGGGTGGTGTCTCCCTGCCCGAGATATCGTTCTGCAGCGTTCTAGAAGCCCTCGCAGTTGTACAGAACTGGCGCATCGGAGGCTTGGACGATACCTGGTCGAGACTCGACAGAGAGGAACCTCATACCCCCACGGTCTCGAAGACCGAGCACCTCGATGAGAGATCACTGTTCATCGCTCACGATATCATCAAGGAGATTGAATCCCGGCTCCGTTTTCTTGCTCTTGTAGGACTCGACTACCTCACTCTCGATCGCCGCGCCAATACCCTCTCGGGCGGCGAGTCTCAAAGAATCCGTCTGGCTACTCAGATAGGGACACGCCTGACAGGTGTGATGTACGTCCTTGACGAACCCAGCATAGGCCTTCATCCGAGGGACAACGGCAGATTGTTGGAGACCCTCAGAGAGTTGACCTCTCTCGGCAACACCCTACTTGTGGTAGAGCACGATGAGGCGACTCTACGACAGGCCGACTGGCTCGTAGATCTTGGTCCAGGTGCGGGCAAGGAGGGCGGCAGAGTGGTGTCCAATGGCAGTCTTGAACAACTCCTCAACACCAAAGAAAGTGTGACCGGAGCTTATCTCTCAGGCAGGAAGAGCATACCCCTCCCTGAAGACCGAGTCACACCGGATGATGATCGATGGCTCGTAGTGACCGGAGCCCGTCAGAATAACCTACAGGACATAGACGTTAGAATCCCCCTTGGGTGCATTGTTGCTGTGTCTGGTGTTTCGGGCTCAGGAAAATCTTCTCTCGTAACTTCCACCATAGCCCCCGCTCTCCAACGAAAACTCCACGGGGCCGACACCACTCCCGGTAGTCACGACAAAATCGAGGGCTTCGAACTCATTGACAAGACCATCGTCATCGACCAATCTCCAATTGGACGTACCCCTCGTTCCAATCCGGCCACATACACCGGAGCATTCTCTCCGATACGCGATTTGTTCACCCAGACCAACCTCGCCAAGGAGCGTGGCTACCAACCCGGCCAATTCTCTTTCAACGTGCGAGGCGGCAGGTGTGAGGCCTGCAAAGGCGCTGGTTCGAGCAAACTTGAGATGAACTTCCTGCCCGATGTCTGGGTGGTCTGCGACATCTGCAAGGGCAAGCGCTACGCCCGCGAAACCCTAGAGGTCAAGTGGCGCGGTAAGAACATCCATGATGTCCTCGAGATGAATGTCACCGAGGCCTGCGAATTCTTCGCCAACCAGCGTTCGATTTACCGCATTCTGTCAACAATCCGGGATGTCGGTCTGGGCTACATTCGTCTGGGCCAGCCCGCTACAACTCTCTCTGGAGGCGAGGCCCAGAGGGTCAAACTTGCCACCCAGTTACACCGCCCGGCTACCAAGCACACCGTGTACATCCTCGACGAACCGACCACGGGCCTCGCCTTAGCTGACGTCCACCAACTCATCGAAGTACTCCTTCGTCTACGCCGTAACGGCCACACAGTCATCATCATCGAGCATCATCTCGATGTAATCAAATGCGCTGATTGGGTCATAGATCTCGGGCCTGAGGGCGGTGAGCGGGGCGGTTTGGTGGTTGCCGAGGGAACTCCCGAAGAAATTACCGAGAACCCTGACAGCTACACCGGGAAGCACCTGTTAGGCTTCGTATGAGCATGCGGCGGGCTAAGCCTTGAGAAGGGGCACCACATCAGTTCCTCTGATGTACCGCTCAGGGAACCCTGCGCTTTCCGATGCTACGTTCGATAAGAGCTCCTATGAGGAGGCTAACTGGTGGGACGAGGAATCCAACCTGATGTCTATCGAAGGAGTCGCCGAGAAGACAGGTTTCCTCCTCTTGATTACAGCGGCCACCGCCATAATGACGGCCTTTTCTATGCCAGAGGCATGGCCTCTGATTTTAATTGGAGCAGTGGGGGGGCTTGTCGTTGCTTTGATGGTGATTTTTTCCGGATCAATGAATCCTGTGTTGATTTGCTTTTACGCAGCTTTGGAGGGACTGGTTCTCGGAGGAATAACTTGGGTTTTCGAGGTTGGTTTAGATATGCCAGGTATTGGTATTCTCGCAGCCCTTCTCACCTTCCTCATCCTTGGGGGTATGATAGCCATCTACAGAGCCGGGCTAATCGCATGGGACCGTAACACACAGATTGCGGTTTCATCAGCACTAGTTGCAATTGTTCTCATCTACATAATTTCAATCATAGGATCAATCTCTGGATGGTACGCAATTCCATATATTCACGGCGCTGGTCCAATCGGCATCCTGTTTTCCCTCTTCGTTGTAGGAATAGCAGCCCTCTGTTTGGTTGCGGACTTTGACTTCATCGAGAAGGGAGTGGAGAGAGGTGCTCCCAAGCAATTGGAGTGGAGAGCGGCCTTCGGTTTGATGGTCACATTGATTTGGCTCTATCTTGAGATACTCAAACTCCTAGCTAAGTTAGCCGCTTCGAGGTAGTGTATGGAAACAGACCTTATCGCCAGCCTAGCGGCGGCAGGAATAGCCCTCGGGATCATCGAAGGTATCAAGCCAGGCCCACTTCTGACTATGGTAATCAGAGAATCCCTTTCCAAGGGTCTGAAAGCCGGTATGTGGACTGCTGCGGCCCCTATCTTCACCGATGGCCCACTGATAATCGTTAGTCTGTTCCTAGCTGGTTGGATGGCCACACAGCCCTCCGTCTTGTTCTCAATCTCCCTTCTTGGGGCGTTATTTCTGACTAAGATGGGTTTGGAATGCTTCACTCTAGAAGCCCCTGATCCTGATAATACAGATACCGACGCCTCCGGGTCTTTCAAACGCGGCGTGGTGACCAATCTTCTGAATCCTAATGTGTACATGTTCTGGTTCCTCATTGGTGGCCCTCTAATGGCTTCAGCAGCAGAGCAGGAACCTTTGGCTCCAATCCTCTATGCTATCTGCTTCCTAATCACAATCATCCTCGTGAAGGCCTCCATCGCGTGGCTTTTCGTCGGCGGCGGAACCTGGCTATCTCCTCGCAAATATCGCATCGCAATGGTCATCTGTGGGTTAGCAATGCTTGGCTTCGCGGTAAGCTTCGTTTACCAAGCCTATGGCATGTATCCAGAAGTATTCTAGAGGGTACTAGGTCCACCATGCGGTAATTCTTCGAGGGTTCCATTACCTCTCAGAGATGGTCCAAGTATCATGGTGCCGAAGATACCTATCTCTCCCCCGACGTTGTGCGCCAGTCCAAACCAAGGTCTACCGTACTGGTCAATGATGATGTCATTGAAGTCCCCGAATCCTCCGCATCGGTTGAAACCACAGTCAGCTGTGGTATCTAACGGGTCACCCCACCCGTTGACCTGCACAGTTGTCATCAGTGGCATCGGGCTGAATGCGTCGGTGATGACGGTGAGGTATCCATTCCACGTGTCTCCCCCTGAGTCTCCTAGATATCCCATAGCAACCTGACCCGGGCCTCCCGCAGTCAACACAGGGAACCCAGTGCCGTTGAGTCCGATTGGCGGCGCTATCATCAACGGCTCGCTCCATGTCTCTGCCTCATCTGTCGAGAAGGAATAGTACGGCATGTTGTCGGAACCCATCCACATCGCATGGACGTTATTTTCAGAGTCAGGATAGACCTGCGCCTCTTCGAAGTTCCAAGTCTCAGCCGTCCCTGTATTCTCTGTGGGCAGTGGGTGTTCAGTCCAAGTGATTCCGCCATTTGTGCTGCGGTAGATGGAGTAACCCTCGCCCCCATTGCATCCCCTGTTGCCCCGGTAGAAGTTACCATTCTCCGAACCCATCATGTGGCCGGTCAACCCACCACTATCACAACCGTTTGGCGCACCTGGAAGTTCAGGCCCCCATGTCAACCCCCCATCGTTACTGGCTGAGCAGACTGGATATGGGTAGTTGCCGTTGACGCAGAACACCCATGTGGTGGGATGAAGGAGTGCTGAGTAAGGAGAGGAGGCTATGGTCTGATGATCCTGTACTGACCAACCAGTTGCGACCGACGGCCCTGTCCAACTCCCCCCTTCGTTGTCAGACCACTCAACAGTCATCCCAAGCAGGGCATGCATGTCGAACTTCATCACACGGTCAGTCCAGGGGTCAACGTAGAGATACGGATCGTTGCTGTTAGCCACGGGCAGAAACGCGCTGTAGACATCCTCGCAGACGTAGTCACTTACATTGGTCATTCCAATCAGTCCCGAGCAGCGTACGATGGCAGTCGAGCCGGCGGCTCCATTACCCCAACTTGTCATGTACAGGTTATCTGCTGAGGTTACTCCAATGGTAGGCTCGAAAGTCGTCATCCCGATGCCGTAGTAGCTGCCCATAGCGCAGGACGGGGCGTTGTTGCCTACGAGCACTGAGGTGCCGTTGAATACATCAGAGACAGTAGTTGCATCTGTGGCGTTGGAATAGTGGTACCAGGTGCTGTTGGAGATGCCATCAGGGCAAAGCCCACCGAACATGCTCTTCTCCTCAACCACGACCTCCTTCTCGCCAAAGCAGCCCCCAAGGGGGGCTGATATCATCAGCATCACCAGCATCATCGCTGTCGCTCGCACGATTCGCGGTCACGACTCGTATACATCAGATGAACGGCGGCATGTTACCCCATCATCAGGGTTGTATTGCCACCAGCCGGAAGCACCGGGAGGTACGCTAGGTCACCAAATAGAGCAGGACCTTCAGTCAACGTCCCAATAATTGCCTCATCGAACCCACCTGCGTTATGCGCAAGCGCAATCCAAGGACGACCCTCATCATCAATCTCGACATCGATGAAGTCCCCAAACCCACCACATCGTACATTGCCACAATCAGAAGTGACATCCAATGGGTCATTTGGCTGGTTAACAGCCACAGTAGTGATGAGCGGATTCTCGACAAAAGCATCTGTCATGATGGCCATGTAACCGTTCCAACCAACTCCTCCAGACGTCGTGTTGTTCGCACTCACATCATTCACCTCTCCAATATAGCCTACCACCACACGCCCCTCTGCACCTGCGAAGATTGTTGGAAATCCAGTCTCTTTGACACCCGGGGCTGCAACCATCATCGGCTCACTCCAGGTGTTGCCTTGGTCCCGTGAGTATGCGTACCACGGCAGCTGGTCGTTACTAATCCAAGTAGCGTGGACATTACCCCCATCATCCACAGCTGTTGCAACCTCATGCGAGTGCCACCCTTGCTGCATCCCGACCTCTGTTGTTATGGTGTGTTCCGTCCAAGTGTAGCCTCCATCTAGAGAACGGTAGACAGCCGGTCCCTCGCAAGATGGATTTCCTCTGTATACTGCCCCATCTATACTCCCGGCTACATGTCCGTGAAGCCCCGAGCATTGAGGGAAACTGCTGCTAGGAAAACCAATTCTCTGTACATCCCACGACATGCCTCCATTTAGTGAGCGGGAGCACTGTGCTCCAGCTGCCGGGGAGCCTGTGTTGATACAATAGACGTAGATTACCTCATGGAATGCTGTTACACCAGGCGGAGGAGGCATCGAGGCTATACTCTGGTGATCCTGAGTCACATAGTAACCCTCTACGGGAAAAGGAGCGCTCCACGAGTCACCGTCATTGTCTGAATATTCAACGAACATTGCAGCAAGGGCGTGCATGTCGAACTTAACCAGCCTGTCAGTGAATTTGTCGACGTAGATGTAAGGGTCGTTGGAGTTGGGAGTCTGCCCAGAGTCCTCATCCACAGTCCCGAACGGCCCTACATCCTCCCATGTCTGTCCCTGGTCCTGAGAGCGGATGATGTGTGTACCATCACCGAGTCCGTTGTAGTTGGTGAAAAAGATGGCCCCCGAGGCGGTGATTCCAAGCGTCGGCTCGAAGGTGTCGAAACCAGTTCCATAGTAGGTGGCGTTGGTGAAGTACGGGGTGCTGTTCCCACTCAGGTTTGCGGTGATGTTCGCCGCAGACAAAGCAGCCGCATCGGTGGCATCCACGGCCCACGGGGCCGATACCGTTCCCGGATAGTGGTACCAAGTCGTGGTTGGAACAGCCTGTTCGAAGACGAACGGCCCATCCTCACCGACCACTTTTTCTTCTTCCTTCCACCAAAGACAACCACCTATGGTGGAACTCAGCATCAGCAGCACGAGCAGATGAGCCACTCTGGACACAGGCTGCGGTTGGTGGCCCCGTTGAAAACCAATCCCATATTTATTCAGAGATGATTAGGAGTTTTTCCGCTAAAATCTTCGTTCGAAGTCAGATTCTATGTACTTGACATCCTCTCCTTCTCAAGCAGGCCCGGCACCGACTCGAGCACCGACTCTCTGGCCGGCTTCCACGACATGCCCAACTCCCGCTCTGCCGGCGTTGCATCCCAGTAGAGCTTCCTCCTCAGATGCTGTCTTGCCCAAGACAGCGTAATCCGCTTGTCCATGAGCGGCCCGAAGACCAACGCAATCAGGTAGGGAACGGTGAATCTCGGGGTCTTGAGCTCGGGGTATTCATCCCTCAGCATCCTCGAGATTTCGGAGAACTGCATGTCCCCGCTCACCGTAAGGTACCTTCCGGCGTTCTGACCCATGGTCAGGGCCCTGACATGTGCCTCGGCGACATCTCGCACATCGACGATGTTGATCTGGATGGGAATAAGGACGGGCACCTTCCTCTGGACCAAGGCGTTCAGGAAAGACAGGGAGCCGCGCAGGTGAATTTTGCTCAGTGGAGGACCGAAGACGACACTCGGGTGAATCGTGACCATCCGGGGCTTCCCCTCACCACCATCCGAATGCCATTCCCTCACGACCCTCTCTGCCATTACCTTGGCCAGCCCGTACGGGTTGCCTTCTAGTGTGGCGTCATCAGCCCAGGTTTCGGTGGTCAACGTCTCCCCGTCCTTCCAAGTCATCGGCCTTATCGCCGCGGTCGAGGAGGTGTGGACGAACCTCTCGACTGTGCCCGCACCATCAATTGCCGAGACCACATTTTGGGTTCCTATCACACTCGGGTCAACGATTTGCCTTTGAGGATCCTTGGCACTAATCCTTACCGCGGCTGCGGTGTGTATCAGATCGGTGCACCCGGCAATCGCGGCATTCACTGAAGATACATCGAACAGGTCCATCTCTACTATCTCAAGGGACCCCCCCTCGGCTACTGGAAGCGCGTGAAGATGATCAACTCTGATGGGGTCCGATGAGTCTCGTACAGTCGCTCTTACATCTCTTCCCCGAGCGAGCAGGTTGGCGACGACATGGCTCCCGATGAAACCACTAGCACCAGTAACTGTAACCAATCCCTCGCTCACAATCTCGGCAGGGGCTGCCGTGGTTGAGGGTTTCTCCCCTAATGAGACAACTCGTCGACGGAGCCGACCACTAACGAAGGATTCTGTGGTGCACTTTCTAGGTCCTCCATTGTGGCCTCCCCACTGAGAACCAATATACCGTGGACTCCAGCTTTTTCTGCCATTTCCATATCGGTGTAGAGCCGGTCTCCAATCATGGCGCACTGCTCAGGGCGTAGGCCTAACGCCTCGACTTTGTGCAGTATCATCCCCGGATTTGGTTTACCACAAACGTGCTTTGGTCGCACACCCGTGGTCGCTTCGAACAGCTCCATGTAGGCCCCGGTGTCAGGAAGGCCGCCATCCGGCGAGGGGCAGACCGTGTCCGGGTGGCTAGCGACCATTGGAACTCCCCTGTGGAGATGCACCGAGGCTGTGCTAAGCTTTTCGTAAGTTATCTCGGTATCATATCCTAAAACAACATACTGAGGATTTTCAGAATTAGTAGATACACCCGCATCTTCGAGCATTTGCCGCATCCCCGAAGTACCGACGAGGTAAGTTTCTGAGACCTCATTAACACTCAGCCATGCGAGCAGATCATGAGTCGATAGTAGAATGTCTTCCGAGGCAGCGGGAACTCCCATACTCTGCAGCTTCTCGACGTACTGAGTGACAGACTTGCTTGAGTTGTTAGAGAGGAAGAACCTCTGAATCCCCCTCTCTTTCAATCTTAAGAGGAAGTCCAACGCCCCTTCTATCACATCGTCACCTAGGTACAGTGTCCCGTCAAGGTCGAGGAACACTGCCTCGATTCCCTCGAGAGTGCGTGGGATTTCCGTCATTACCTCACCTCATGGAAGTATTAGTGTCTTGAACATGAACCAGGGGCTCCAAAGTGCCTCCTGTGACTCCTTGCTGGCGATCATCTCAGACATCATCTTCCCAATCTCTTTCTTCTTTGACGCTTTCTTGATGAAGAAGTTGGTGAGCCGCTTCCACCTCATCAACTTCTGTAGTTTTGTGGAATTTGTCAACTCCTTCCCCAACTCACCCCACATGTCCTCCATGTACGCCACCGCTGCATCTTCGGGAAAACCGTCCGAGTGCTCCTCTTTGTCGAAGTGCCTACTCGTCATCTTGGCAGTCAACAAAGCGTTACCGATACCTTCTCCACTGAATGGATCAACCAGACTGGCCGCGTCTCCCACAGCCATAGCTCCGGCCATCGCCGCGCGCCTTGGTTGGAAGGAAGGCGCCTTCTTCCTCGGCGAGCCGAATGGGAGTTGCCACCCCTTCTGTGATTTAGGCACGAGAGTGGCGTTGGCAAATCGTTGTTTGAATCGAGGATGCTCTTCAATGACCCACTTCTGTATCTGCTTGAGGGATTTTTTCTTTCCCTTCTGCTTCCTTTGTTCTGAGATTAGCATGCCGATTCCGACATTTACTACTCCCTTCCGAACTGGGAACAGCCAGAAGTATCCGGGTAGAACCTCATCGATGAAGTGAATTTCGATTGGCCCCTCTGAATCTCCGAGGCCACCAACATCCTCCCAGTACTCGCGGTAGCCTCCGCAGAAGTGCTCATCATCCCGAAATGGTTCTTCGTGGACCTCGGCGATAGTGCGTGATACCGGGCAGTTGTAGCCGCCTGCTCCTATCGTCAAGGGAGCACTGAAGGCAAGCTCAGGATCCTCGGAGCGAACGCCTCCTGTCTTCCCTTTTACTCCTAATATCCTCGCTCCTTCACTCGCTCCATCAACAGTTACATCGTTGACAGAGAAGCCTTGTATCACCGAACCACCTGCTTCGAGTACTATTTCGGTAGCACGCTTGAACAGCATGTAGTCGAATTGAATTCTGGGTAGGGCATAGCCCGACAGCAACCCCTTTGCCTCATAGGTTTCCTTGGGCAACATCACCTTGACCGCTGAACCGTTGGTGCTACCGAAGAGAATGGAATCGACAACGTAGTGAGGAGTGGCTTCGATCATAGGGAGAACGCCGAGCTCCTCGACATGAGACAGTGATTTGCCCCCAACGGCGTCTCCGCACACTTTGTCCCGAGGCCAGACTCCTTTCTCGAGCATTAACACCCGGCAGCCGTTCATAGCATGGTAGGAGGCCGCTGCTGCGCCCCCAGGCCCTCCCCCTACTACAATTACATCAAACTTGGAACCGTCGTCTGGAGCTTTCCCTGTGTCGATAGGCTGTTCCCACTGTTCCACAGGCTCACCGTATCCGGGCTAAGGGACATCTTGCATTCAAACTATGCATCGGGTTGATTCGCAATCACCTCTTCGATGTGCTGTGAGCCATAATGAGCAGATCACTCCCCGGGGAAATGGATAGATGAGAAACACAGTCCTAACCGTCATATCAATTCTCATTCTCGCGATTTTTTCGGGCTGCCTCGGCGCCGATGATGCAGATTCTGACGGTATCGCCGATGCCGACGATAATTGCCTCAACACCCCCAACTCAGACCAGAGCGACCTCGATTCCGACGGTGCTGGCGATGCTTGCGATGAAGATGCTGACGGCGATGGCGTGAGCGGTTCCGACGATGCGTTCCCACTCGATTCCAGCGAGATCAGCGATGGAGATGGAGATGGAATCGGAGACATTACCGACACCGACCGAGATGGTGATGGCGTCGTCAACAACGAGGATGCATTCCCCGATGACTCAACCGAAACCACGGACACCGACGGCGACAGAGTAGGCAACAATGCTGACACCGATGATGATGGCGACGGAATCATCGACACAAACGATCCATTCCCATTGACGATTGCAACTTCACTATTCGAGTCCGGACCATATTCAGTTGGTACAAATGACTACAAATTCACTGGCTCGACCGGTCTAGAACTCACCGTTCAAGTTTGGTATCCGACATCTGACGAGTCTGACGAGGTGGTTATTTACGACTCTCTTTATCAGGGTGAATCGATGGACTCCGCTTCGATCGACTGCTCTGAAACCCACCCCGTTTTGATGTTCTCACACGGCAATGGGGCGTTTCGCTGGAACACCGAATTCCTCATGCATCGGCTCGTCTCTCATGGCTTCATAGTCGCTGCGCCCGATCACAAGTTCAACACATTATTTGACAACAACGAGGAAAAATACCCTGAATTGATTTTGCGAAGACCCATCGATATAATGGATGCGTTCGACTGGCTGGTTGACGAATCTGCAGCGGATGGGTTCTTCGAGAATTGTTTGGATGCTGATGCAGGATATGCAGTGGCCGGTCATTCGTTCGGAGGCTATACGACATTTGTTCTGGCCGGTGCGACGATTGACACAGACGACCTAACCGAGGCATGCGATCGAGGAATCGAAGAGGGCTGCGTAATCCGCGATGCTTGGTTGGACGAACACCCGAACGAGAAAATGGTCACGCTTCGGGATGACAGAATCTGGGCTGCAATCACCCTGGCTCCTTGGAATGGAGGAGTGCTAAAAGCTGGTCTTTCCGACATTGCCATCCCAACTCTTATTCTCACAGGAGATTCCGATGAAACGACAGATCTAGAACACGTTTCACAAATCGTCGAGGACATTGGCGAAATTGTCGATTTGGCTTTTGGAGTCCTCAACAATACCGGTCATTACCAATTCTCTCCGATAGGTTGTGACGCTTACCCCGAATATTGCGACGGCCAATTGGACAACCAGCAGGTCGCGAATATCACCAATCGTGCGGCGCTGGTTTTCCTCTCGCGACTGCTTGGCTGGCCCGACGCCGTTTTGCTGGAAATATCTGATTCAGAATTCATCGAATGGCAATGAATAGAGTCGAAAAAGTGCTGTCACCAAGAACCAACTCATTGAGGCAACAATCTCCATTCACTCGTATGGGATTACGCAGATAGTGGTAGGGGAGGCATCCAGCATACCCGGATTCTCCGATTGGGTTCAAGACTGAAAGCCCATCGTGGCCTATGGGCGTGCTTTCATTGCTGCATCCTGCCAAAGAGGTCCCTACTACATGGTGGAGCGCGACCGACCCCATGACCACCAGGCCAACCGCCAGGACCCTGTTGATTCTGATAGCCGGACTCTGGATATTCGGCACAGGCGACGCCATACTGATTGCTGCGGGAATTGGTAACACGCCCTGGACTGTACTGGCCGAGGGAATAGCACTAAACATCGATTGGTCAGTAGGTCAAGCCACTTTCCTTGTCAGCATCCTCGTACTACTCCTCTGGATCCCCTTGAAGGAGAAGCCCGGTATCGGTACAATCCTCAATGCAGTCATCATCTCTCTGGCGATTGAGGTGATGGTACCACTTCTTCCAGTCCCTGATTCACAGGTATTGGCTGTAGCACAGGTCCTTGTTGGCGTACTCCTGATTGGAATCGGCAGCGGCATCTATCTCACAGCCAATCTGGGACCGGGTCCGCGGGACGGATGGATGACCGGGTTGCAGAAGGCCTCCGGAATTCCCCTAGCAAGGGTCCGGGGCGGCATCGAAGTTTCTGTTCTAGTATTCGGGGTATTGCTAGGGGGGACGTTTAGGGAGGGCACTATCCTTTTCGCTATACTGATAGGACCTGTTGTTGCTATTTGCCTCAACCTAGCAGGGCGCTTCGGTAGTACGGGTGAGGTTCATGGCTGAAACCCATCTGGTCTGACCATGACGGGCCACGGCGTGATTCGACGCTATCGCGAGTTCCTACCGGTGTCTGAGGGAACCCACGCAGTCACGTTGAACGAAGGTGGCACCCCTCTCATCGAGACCTCAGGCATCGTCAGTGATATCGGAGGAGACTTCCGTCTCTTTGTCAAGAATGAAGGCCTCAACCCAACGGCTTCGTTCAAGGATCGGGGAATGACACTGGCCGTTACCAAGGCCGCAGAGCGTGGGGCCAGCATCGTGGTGTGTGCCAGCACTGGCAACACCAGTGCATCCGCTGCGGCCTATGCAGCTGCTGCTGGAATGACCTGTTTGGTCCTGATACCAGAAGGCAAAATCGCCTATGGAAAGATGGCCCAGGCGCTAATTCATGGAGCCCAGACCATTGAGGTTAGGGGGAACTTCGACGATGCCCTCGAAATCGTTAGGAGGCTAGGCGAGAGGGATGAGATTGAGGTGGTGAACAGCATCAACCCATTCCGCATACAGGGGCAGAAGACGGCGGCGTTTGAGGTCTGCGACACTCTTGGAGATGCCCCTGATATGCACTTCCTACCAGTGGGCAATGCCGGCAACATCACCGCCTATTGGTTAGGCTACAATGAGTATCTCGAAGCCGGGAGAAGCAGAGGGTTGCCTCGAATGATGGGATGGCAGGCAGAGGGCGCCGCTCCGATTGTACGCGGCGCCCCTGTAGAGAACCCTGAGACCATCGCCACCGCGATACGCATCGGCAATCCAGTAAGTTGGGAACACGCGGTCAAGGCAGCCACGGAGTCATCGGGAGCAATTGACATGGTGAGTGACGATGAGATACTGGATGCTCAAAGGCTTCTGGCTCGCTCCGCCGGGATATTTGTGGAGCCTGCTTCCGCTGCCGGCTTCGCCGGCCTTCTGAAGTGCCATACTGCTGGTAACATCCCTAAAGGGAGCACAGTAGTTGTCACCGTGACCGGTCACGGCTTGAAAGACCCTAGAGTAGCGGTTGAGAACTCTCTCGCTGAATCGACCGTGGTTGACGCCGATTTGGATTCGGTGCTAGCAGCTATCGGGCTGGATTAGCTAAGGGCCCTTGCCTCTCCATCAAAGTTGTAGAACGAGACCAGAGTCTGAGTGTGCCCCACTCCCTGTACTGCTGAGAGACCGTCGAGAATTGAGTCACCAAGGTCCTCCATGTTCTTCGCTAGGACCTCGATGATGAAATCCCACTGCCCGGTGACTATGTGGCATCCGACGACGAATGGCATGCTACAGATCTCCTGAGCCACATCCCGCCTGTCGGTCTCCCCCCTCTCCCCAGCCCAGTTGGCGAGGATGAAGGCATGCAGACTCCACCCAAGCTCCTCCTTTCCAAGTTCCACCGTGAAGCGCCGCACGACCCCCCTCTCTTGCAGCCTCCTTATTCTATCGTGTACAGTAACCCTAGGCATTCCTAAAGTGTCGGCTATAGCCTGTGTACTGGCTCGCGAATCTTCCTTCAACATACCAACTATGCTTGCATCCTTGGCGTCCAATTCTGAGGTAGGCATGAGTTTGGGAAGTGACGGTGAGAAATAAATTATTCCGACATTTAGTCGGATTATCTATGTATTTATGATTATTATTCGACATTTTATGAATTTTACCGGCATATAGTTGATGACACTATCGCTGCTCGGAGTTCCATGAGCGACAAGTATTCCGACAGAAGATTCGCAACGCGGGCGATATGGTCAGGCACCCAGAATATCGAGGGAGCCGCCTCCTCTCCTATCTTCCTGACCTCGACCTACCGCCTGACCGATGAGCGCTATCAGGGTTGGGCCAATGGGGCCCAACACACAGCACTGTATAGCCGCCTCTCAAGCATCAATTCCGAGGGGGTGGCACAGAAGGTCGCCGCTCTTGAGGGCGCTGAGGATGGGGAAACATTCGCGAGTGGGATGTCAGCAGTCACAACGACACTACTCGCTCTTCTTTCTAAGGGCGACCACATAGTGGCGAGCCCTGATTGCTATGGCGGGACATACGGATTCATGGTCGATGATCTACCGAGATTCGGGATCGAGGTATCAATGGCTGATATCAGGGACCCTTCATCCTATGAGGCGGCTATCCAAGAGAACACTAAGATCCTGTATGTAGAGACTCTGACCAACCCCGTTCTCAAGGTGTGCGACCTAGAGGCAATGGCTGCGGTTGCCAAGAAACACGACCTCATCGCCATCGTTGACAACACATTCGCAACCCCTTGGGCATGCAATCCCATATCAATGGGCTTCGATCTAGTCATTCACTCAGGGACCAAGTACCTCGGAGGTCACTCGGACTTGATAGCCGGAATCGTAGTCGGAAGCAAGGACCTAGTAGCAGAGATATTTCCCAAGAAGGTGCATCTAGGAGGTGCCGCCGATCCACATATGTGTTACCTGCTTGAGAGGGGGATGAGTACACTCCACGCTAGGATGCCCATTCACTCAGCCAATTCCGCCGAGCTCGCGAGGAGACTGGAGGCGCATCCTATGATCGAGAGCGTCAACCACACTTCTCTTCCCAGTTACGTCGACTACGAGGTGGCACAGAGGATTATGCCTAGAGGAAGCGGCATGCTGTCTTACGTCATCAAGGGAGGCGACGATGCCGCCCTGCGTTTCATGAGGGCGCTCGAACTCGTATTCGAGGCCACCAGCCTTGGTGGGACCCAGAGCCTCGTCGAGTGCCCGTTCAACTCCAGCCACATGTTCGTGCCCGAAGAGGTGCGCAGGGAGGCAGGAGTAGTCCCGGGGTTTGTTAGGATGAGCGTCGGGATAGAGGATGTCGAGGACCTGTGGGACGATATACAGCAAGCCCTAGAAACCATCGATTGAGGCGTCCTCATGGACATTGATTTACTGATTGCCACACTTGTTTTCATCATCCCGATGTGTTTTTCTCCGGGCCCGAATAATGTATTATGCGCTGCTCATGGATCCCAACATGGTCTACGGGCAACACTCCCTCTGATTGCTGGTATGGCAATCGGCTGGTCGACACTTGGTTTGTTCGTCGGTGGTGCTACAGTGTTTATCGAAGAGAACAAGTCATACTTCAACTTCCTAACATATCTTGGCGCGGCCTACATTGCCTATCTCGCATTCCAGGTGGCTACGGCTTCCCCGATATCGGAAGAAGTTCAGGAGAGCGAACGTCTTGGTACCATTACAGGTATTGTACTACAAGTTGTTAATGGGAAGGCTTGGATTCACTTCCTAGTTCTAATGACAGCCTTCGGCTCTCTCTTTGGAACTGGTTTTGAGGCCAAGGCCTTACTTGTTTTACTGAATCTTCTCTGCGGCTTGCCCGCAGTAGTGTCCTGGGCCGCCTTCGGCACTCTACTGAAGAGGACCTTCAGTAGTCCCGAATCTGCGAAAAATCTCAATCGCTTGATGGGGGCATCGCTGTTCGCTGTTGCAATTTGGATAACTCTCTCGCACTGATTAGGGCAGATCGCCCGAACCGCTAGCCTCTGAAAGCCACTTCATCGCCGCTTCGTAGTCTTGTACCGCATCCTTGTTGTCGTTGAGTAACAGGTCCTCAGCGGCATCCCACAATGACCGTAGAGCCGGGACCCAATCACCCCCTTTGTCTCGGCTGGCTTCGTCGAAGCGCCAGGCATCTGATTCGGTTCTATCGTGTACATTGAGCCAAGCCCAACCCATCGCCATCTCCAATCCTTTCCCTTTCCGTGCCTTGGAGACGGTGGAAGCAACCCCGCTGTCGACGGCCTGCCTAATCAGGTTGTCAACGAAGTTCAGTGGGCTAGGTAGAGAGTCGGCTTCCCACGGCAGTCTCTCCAGTCGCATGGCCGTGGACCTGCTGTCACCGAGTTCGCGGAGGAATGCCCCAAAGCCCTGCTTACGCTTCTCTTGCTTGCTTAGAACTGCCTCAGCATCTTCTCCCGTCATCCCATAGATTCCCTCGAGTATGGTGAGACCGTGCTCTGGCCAGAGTGCGACAAGATTGGGGTGGCAGGCGTAGTCCTCGAAGCGGACCACATCATCCTCGATTTCAAGGACCAATCCATCGGTCCTGACGTGAATTCCCGTTTCCAGTGAGTCTAGGATGCAGGCCAACGCAGCTCTTTCCTCTGCGGCTCCCGACATGTGCTCTAGAAAATCCCCCCGTGCTTCCTCTGAAAACCAGTGGGTTCCGACCACAAAACCGTCGTTGATGGAGTTCAGTATACTAGTTCTGCAGGATCTCGCAAGAAGGGAATCATCGAGTGCCAGCCCAAGCCAAGCCTCGAGAACCTCCTCAAGCCGCTCGACCCCCTCTGCGGGCAAATCTCTGTCTTCCGGCCATCCCTCCGGCCTCCACATCCACTCGACGTTGGATACGTCCCTAAGGCGGGGCGGCATCATCCCCATCGCCACGCTTTGGGCGAACTGCACCTCGGACTTTGCTAGAGCAGCCTGAGAAAGGCCTACTACAGCCCCTCCGCTGAACTCCATACGCAGCCAACCGGCCTCGGTCAATTCGCCATCCGCGACTGTGTGCTCATCAAGGCCCCTGCTCCATTTGACCTGGTCACCACTCAACTCGATTGAAGCGTTATCAAGGCTCCAATCCACCCATTCAGCTGGAGGAGAGGGGGTATTCCCAGTGAATACGAAACCACCGTCCCATGAGAAGAACCATTGTCCTGACTTGGCGTGTTCGTCCCAGACTAGCAGACGTAACTTTGGATGAGTGTGATTCTGAATTCCTGCGAGATGGCTTTGTTTGCCACTGCCTCTGCGGATGTAACTGGCGACCCCGAACAGGGGATTCTTGAATACCGCGACGGTGGACCGATCTTCCTCCGTTGCGGCAAGCAGACTACCAGCCAACGCACAGCACACGGAGTCACCCCCTTTCTTCGTCATCCTCTTGCGCAGCCATCTGGGGTCGTTACGTTTCGAGGCTACTTGGGAGAGTTCTTTGAGCGTCTTCGCCATCTTGTCCTTCGAGAAAAACGACCCGTCCAGTTCCCCCCTTATTTCCGGCACGAAGATCTCAGGGTCGTCCATGAGTTCCTCGAGGTTCCTGTCGAGTCGGTGCTGAATCTCCTTCGAGGCTTGTTTTATCCCTCGCACACGAATCTTCTTGCGACGATTCTTGTCGCCAGGGAAGCTGACTTCTGCAGGGGGTTTCGCCATCTCTCTCGCCCCCTCCAAGTAAAGCTCCTGTTTGAGTCCGTCGTCTAATTGGGGAGCCTGCGGCGCTCGAAGGCAGATTCCTCCATGCCGTTGAACCCGGCTGGGAGTATGAACGCGTGCACATATCCCATGCCAATTTTCGAAAGTTCCCCAAGAGTGCCCGAGACAACCTGTTCTTTCTCGGTGCCAAGGTCGCTCAGCAACATCCCAATCCAATTTCTGATGGGTTGGTCGAGCGACGACGAGACACTCTCGGTTCGCTCACCCATTCTCTCGAGTAAGGATACGGCCTCGCTGGGCACCATCGGCCGCGGTGTTTCCAAACCCATTCCTGTTGGATCGAGGTCGAGCAACACCAGAGTATGAAGCCCATATTCCTTGTTTTTGCATATCATTTCCAGCGGGGATGTCGGCAGGTAGTCCCCGGCCGAGAATGGGATGGTGACCTGCCGTCCGAATCGGTATGACTGCAATCCAGAAAGCGAGACTGCAAGGGCAGTGGCAGTTAGGCCGGGTATCACATGGAAATCAATCCCTTCCTCAGCGCATCGCTCCTCCAGATCTATGTGTGTGGTCGCCTGCATGGGGTCGCCGACAATCAGAAGGGCCACTGGCTGCTTGCTAGCTAACTCGAGCAGTTTATCGGGCTTCTCTACCCCATTTCGCATCAGTCTCTCCCAACTACCTACGACCGATTCCAAACGCTCCTCTTCGCTAGGTGGTAGCACCGCAGTGTAACCCTCTAGGAATCTCTTGGAGCACTCTCTAGCAACACTCCTAGCCCGCTCGGTCATGTGGTCGAGGTCCCCCGGTCCGATGCCAATCAGCCAAAGTCCGGGCCCTCCCCCTCTATCCGTCATGGTGAAGCGGGCTGCCCCGCTGCCCATCATGAACGTGATGCGCCATATCTCAGTGCCCAATCGCCAGGTAGAGCAGGCCTTAGGCCTGATTCGCGAGCACGACCTGCTCGCTCCCGCCATGCATGTGTTCCCGACGGAGGATGGCGATTCTAGGCTCATCCCTCTGGACCTCGGTGCTTCTCCGTCTCTCCCCGAGGGCCTAGCGAAATTCGAAGTCGTGGAGCACGAGGGCAAACCTGATGAGAGGACCGACAGTGATTGGTGGGGGTATCTGAGAGCGTTAATTGGTGAAGATACGGTTGACCAACACGGCGAGGCCTGGCCGTCCTCGCACGAGTTCTTCGGTGACATGATGATTGTGAGGCTGGATGATGAGGTTGCCCACTACTCACAACAGATTGCCTCTGCCAAGCTCCAATCACACCCTCACATCAGGCTGGTGCTGTCTGACCGAGGGGTACTGGGTGAACTCAGAATCCGGGATCTGACTCCCATCGGCGCGAGACGCGGCGACGAGATAATCTTGGAGAACATCCCTGATGACCTTACAATCACCAGAGTAATGATCAGGGAATCTGGAAGAAGCATTCTATGCGACCCCACTCGGGCGTACTTCTCTACCAAGCTGCAGACGGAAAGACTCGAGACATTGGCCCTCGCCAAGGAGTTGCGCTCCTTGCTCGGTCGCCCTCTGCGGGTATGCGACCCGTTCTGCGGCGTCGGTCCGGCCCTCGCCACACTTCTCGGCGAACCTGATCTAGTGGGCGAAGCACTTGCATCAGACCTCAATCCTGATGCCGTCGAGATGTTGTTCGACAACCTGCGTCGATGGGACAACAGGGACTATCCAAGTGATTCTATCCCCCTCTCTCAGATTCACCCCGACAGACTCGTTGGGGTGGCTGACGCCACTTCCTTGCCCTCAAATCCAAAGTTCTCTGGAAGCTGGGACTTACTACTGGTCAACTTACCACACCGAACCATCGAACTCCTCCCCTCCCTTGTCCCGCTGTTGGACACTCGATCCCCGAGCTTAATCAGAGGCAGGGTGATAGTAGCAGAATCAGAAATTGCCGCCGCTAACGCCGCTATCCGCTCCGCCCTCCCAAATCGTCTAGAGGGCGCGCCTGAGCCCGTGTTGAGAATCAAGCG
>Ga0209501_10001011_pt1 | contig 32199 bp, 46 predicted proteins | sample ArcticOcean_MG_C_4_FD_187434 | JGI IMG/M metagenome (GOLD analysis project Ga0209501, IMG submission 187434) | Marine microbial communities from western Arctic Ocean - ArcticOcean_MG_CB4_134 (SPAdes) (version 2) | ecosystem: Environmental > Aquatic > Marine > Oceanic | place: Arctic Ocean...
CTTCGTTCCCCGCCCCGATTCCGAAAATCGCCCTCGTCCTCGTACACTTCGCCGTCGATCCGCAGGCGGCAGTCCCGGCGGTCGTCCGGATCGTCGAGGTCGTTGTGAAAGTCCTGCCTGTGAACGGTGTCGTTGATCCAGAGCTGGCAGTATGGGCAGAAGAAATCGGCCTCCGCCAGCTTGCGGTTGTCGTAGTCCTCCTTCGCCATGCCGCCGAGGGCGTTGATGCCACCGAGGAAGTCCTGGAGGTTGTCGTCGCCGGCCTTGGAGCCAGTGAAGTATGCAGGTCCTCCGATGCGGACGGCCTTGGCCCCACCCTTGAAGCGACCCGTCCTCATGGACTCCATGATCTCCTTGTCCGTAGCACCCTCGTAGGGCGAGCTCCCGTCGGGGAAGCGTCCGTCTGGTCCCAGTATCATTGTGTCTCCTCCACTCGTTCGATGTAGTCCATGAGCTCGGCGGCTTCCTCCACGGTGTCTGCCTGCACGGGCATCCCCTTCGAGCGCAGGGTGTCTGCGTACTCCCGAAGATCCTTGGCCTCGGCCTGGTGGTAGTCAGGTCGCTTCTTCTCTGCGTCCTTGCACGGGAAGCAGATGAGGTCGAGGTTGTACATCGACATGATGTGGCCCGCTGCGGGAGATCCGCAGCGGTGACATTTTCCATTCCATTCGCTCATCAGTCCCTCTGCTCCCTCTGCTCGTACCAGTAGTCGGCGTACATCTTTGTCGGTATCCCAGGCCCCTCGGGGTCGTCCTCATCAAACTCGAGTTTCCACCCGTGCTTCTCAAGGTGCTCGATCCAGTTGTCGTCGGCCTGATAGAACCCTACCCGGAGGCCGAGCCGGAACCCGACCCACAGAGCTGCGATGATTGCAATCCAGATCATGCTGCCTTCCTCCCCTTGCGGACCATCAGGTCGTTCAACTTCTTGACCAGAAGCCTCGGGAGTTCAGTGACCCGAGGGGCCCACACATGGTCGGGGAACAGGTTCTTGACGTAGCTTGCGCCGGAACCGATGCCGATGCCGACGACGTGGATTCCGTTCTCCTGTGCGATGCGGATCTGGCGTCGGATGACTGGCTCGTTGCCCCAGTCAGGGCAACCATCGGTGATGACGAAGACAATCCTGTTGTCCTCGTCTCGGTCGAGGATGCCTCGGAGGGCGAACTCGATCCCATCAGCGAGGGGGGTTCCACCCGTTGCCCGCAGCAGCGAGAATCGGGGCTCCGCCTGACGGTAGGGCTCATCGTATCCCTTGATGACATCGTAGTTCACGCTGTAGTCCCGGTGTGCGCCTTCGACGCCTCCGTTTCCAGTACCCCACGAACCAGAGCGGATGCCCGATACCTGCACGGCACATCCGAGAGAGTCGAGGGGCATGGCGAGGGCTGCTGCCACCTGGCCGGCTTCGGCGAGGATGCCGCACATCGAACCGGACTCGTCCACCACTACGGCGGCGGCGGTCGAGGGGACCTCCTGCTCCTCGGTGGAGCGGAAGGCGCGCCTCGGGGTCTTGCCCGCTGCGAGGGTGCTGAAGGTGTCCGTGAGGTAGCGGGAGGACAGGGCCTTGCCCCGGCGGGTCCCATCATCGACCTCAAGGTCAGCGGCACCCATCACGATCTGGCGAAGCCTTGCGATCATGTAGGCACATTCCCGACGGACGGACTTCGTGATCTGCTTTCCAGCAGTCCGTGCTCCGTCATTGACGCGGGGGACGACCACCTTGTCGCCGCTGGTGTCTGCGGGTCGCCACAGGGCCTCGTCCTTGCGGACCGTGTTCTCTTCCTTCTTACGGTCGTCCTCGGCCTTGTCGCCCAGGGCCGATGCGTAGTCGAGGAGGCCATGGTCGGTTCCGTTCTCCACAGCGTCCTTGATCAGTTCGGCCACAGTCTGGAAGTCGCCATTGTCGGTGTCGGCTGCGCCACCACCCACGGGGCTGCTGCCGCCTTCAGGTCCCGCCTCGGAGGACTCGTCCTCGGAGGAATCATCGTCCTCGGAGGACTCGTCCTCGTCGGAGTCGCTGGATGCGCTGGATGCGCCGTCGGAATCATCGTCGTCGGAATCGTCGCCGTCCTCGTCACCCTTGCCGTCGCTGGATGAATCGTCGGAATCGTCGCCGTCCTCGTCGCCGTCCTCGTCGTCGCCCTTGCCTTCACCGTCCTCGTCGGATGCCTCCTGCTCGATCTCTTCATCGCCGTCCCACCGGATTGTGTCCGTAGGGTCGGAGGGTGCGCCCGATCCGCCCGATCCGCCTTCTGCGCCGGGGAACTCGACGCTGGTGCCACCGCCCTGACCACCACCATCCTGACCCGCCTCTGGCTTGTCAATGACCTCCTGCCACCCGCAGAGGGTGCAAGTGATTGCGATCTTGTCAGGCTTTGCCGCTACAGGACGCGCTCGGAGAGCCCGTGCGGGTGCGGAGCACTTGGGGCAGCACGCTCGTCCGCCGGGGCCTTTGCCTTCGCCCTCACCTTCGCCGTCGTCCTCGTCGGGTCCATGTCCTTCCTCGAAAATGGCGACTACGAGGTCGAGAGCCGTGCGTACGGAGGACATCACATCGGCGGCCTCCCGCTTCACATCGTCCTTGGTAGCAACACAGGGGATGCAGTCCTTGAGGATCTGTGTGACGGGTCCGTCAACGACCATGCGGTAGGCGTCGTCGCTTCGGGTCTTGTAGACCTCAAGGGCATCCCTCTGGAGCTGAGTGCGGTATCCGAGTCCGATGTCCCGGAAGGCTCCGAGGACGACCCACAGTTCGCCTCCGTCATGTCCCGTCTCGCGACCCTTGGCCTCCATGGACAGGATGAAGTCCTGAAGGTCGGCCATTTTGTTGCGGATACCGGGGAGGGTGGCGCATCCCATCCGTTCGATGCGGATGTCTTCTGCGATGTTGGCAGCATCAAGAAGGAGTTTCTTCCACTTGGCGACATCCTCAATCTTCGCCCAGCGGGGGACGACCGTATCGAAGACCTCGTCCACCGACAGTGTGCGCTGACAGGTGTACATTTTGTGGAGGGACTCGTGGCAGGCACCGCCCACGACCGCTTGGATGGTGCGGCGGGAAGCCTCCTGTCCGAGGACGGCCACGTTGAGTCGCTCTTGATGCTCCTCTTCGTTCCAGTCCTTGAAGTTGGCGGTGTTGACCCACAGTTCGACATCGTCCCGAGTGGGGACGCAGCCGGGGTTGCGGAGGGCCCAATCGCACATGTTGGAGATCAGCTTTCGAGTGGGCCACCATGCGGCATAGTAGAACCCCGTCCCACTCACCGTAACGGCGGGGACGCGCTTGTCAGCGGGCAGAAGGATGCCGTTGACGGTAGCCTTGTGGGTGGACTCCCATGCGCCGGTGGGTGCAAGGGATGAAGTGTCGCCCTTCATGCGGGCGTCTGCTTTGTTTCCTGTGAAGCTCATGTTGACGCTCTCCTTAGATGGCGTTCCTTGTTCACATTATGTACGGATGAGATCCCCCAATGGACCCCCCCTGCAGGTTTCCACAGGATCTATATCGGGATCCCCCTGGTGAGAGCTACCTCGCGGGCAGCTCGCACGAAATCCCACGGCTCGAGGTTCCTTCCGTGGGCGAGCTCCTTGGCGATGTTCAGCACCTCGTCGTCAAAGCCCCCCAGGTTGCCACAGGAGGCCGCCTTGCGCCTTATGGAGTGTAGAGCTGGCCTGGCCTCGTCAAAGCCCTTCCAGGTTGCCGTGGTGAGCGTGTGGAGGGCCAGCGCCGCCAGGTGCTTGCACGCGCCCGACCTATAAGAGGAGTCTGGGCAGTCACACCCCCACCCGTACTGGTCGAGCCACGGACTCCAGGTCGGGGGGTCGCCGTCCTTCGGGGCTGTCCCGATGGCTTCGGCCTCGATCCTTCCCTCCACAGAGTCAAACTCCACCCTCCCGAGCATGACAGAGCTTGCTCGTTTCGTTCTCCCCCTGGAGAGGGAGAGTACGGATCTGGCGACCCTCGAGAGGTCGTCCCGCGTGTACTTCGGTGCCTTATCCATAGCGTCCTCCTATTGTTCAGAGTACGGCGTGCGACTGTAGGGGGACCCCCCCGAGATGGGGGTCCATTGGTCGATCTCGTCCGTACATGGTGTGAACAAGGGAGGATGACATGGCGAAGACAGCCCGCAAGAACCGCAAGCGCAACGCCCGCCGTCGCAACCGCGAGCTCAAGGCATCCATGCGCGGCGACGGCCCTCCCATGAAGATCCGCAACCAGATCGTCCTCCACATGATCGAAGCCTGCAAAGGCGGGCTCATGAAGGATCGCAAGAAGGAGGCCGACCGTAAGGTCTGCCGGACAAAGGTTTTAGACAATGGAGAGTAGGGGGGGTCCATTGGACAATCCCATCCGTACATAGTGTGAAGAACGAACCACGCACCAGCCGCCCTCCGGCGGTGAGAGCCAAGGAGAGTCAAGATGACGACCGCATATACACAAGAGCAGATTGAGGAAGCCAAGGTCGAGTGCCGCATTTGCGGACACGAGGACCTGTTCCTCGCCGACCACCTCGCAGAGGGACACTCGACGACCATCGAGGATTACCTGCGGGAGTACCCCGGCTCGGACACCGTTTCCGATCTTGTTCTGGAGGCCGAGGAGTCCGCACGACCCAAGGTCACCCGCAAGGCGGCCACCGATGCTGACACGCTGACCGTGCCCCTCGCAGGACTCGACATTCCCGTGTGGAGCGCAGTCGATGCTGATGCCTGCCTCCCCCTCCCCGAAAACTATCGCTTCCCCCGCTATGGAAAGCTCGGCAAGAAGGTCCTTCTTGCCACCGAGTACCTCGCCGTGGGGCGGCACTCTTGGATCTCCGGTGCCCCCGGAACGGGCAAGGATGCCAGCGTCCACGCCTTCTCCGCTCTCTGCCGCCGTCCCGCCCTCATGCTGACCATCGACCCGAACCTCGACCTTGAGGCGTGGTTGTACACCCGCTCCTTCGGTCCCGACGGCAACGGTGGGACGCAGACCTTTTGGGAGTTTGGTTCCCTGTGGAAGGCCCTCACGGAGGGATACACCGCCTCCGACGGCAAGGTGTACCCCTACATCGTCCTCCTGTCCGACTTCGACCGAGCTACCAAGGCTCAGGTCGAGAAGCTGCGCCTCATTTGCGACAGCATCGGTGGGCGGGTCATGGGTCCCGACGGCGTGGCCATCCCCGTGATTCCTGGCACGACCATCGTGGCGACCGCCAACTCGCAAGGTGGCGGTGACACCACTGGACGCTGCATCAGCAGCCGCCCCGTGGACTCGTCCATCATGGACCGCTTCAAGAGGAAGGTCATCTTCACGGCGATGTCGTGGAAGGACGAGGGGCCCATCCTACAGTCCAAGTTCCCCGTCCTGTTCGACCGCATCCCCGAGGCATACGACATCCTCGGAAACTGCACGAAGGCCCTCCGAAAGGCTGTCGAGGGCGGCGACCTCTACTGTGAGTTCTCGCACCGAACCCTCTCGGACTGGTGTGAGGCCGTCGAGGACCGCATGGCCCTCCGACCGAAGGCCAACCGCAGCGGTCTTCTCGCTGACTGCTCCGAGGTCTGGATCGACGGACTCCCCGACGAGGAAACCCGCATGGAGGCCCGACGCATCATCGACACCCACCTCAAGGGCGGCGTGTTCGAGGGCGGAAGCGCCGAGGACGACGACCAACTCGTGGAGGGATTCTAAACCCTTCGAGGGGGTCCATTGGGGGCCTCCCATCCGTACATTGTATGAACACATCCAGAGAACCACCCGCCCCAGGGCGGCAAGATCCAAGGAGATCAACATGACGACCGCATCCAAGACCAACACGAAGCCAGCTCTACTCAAGGCCCTCGCCGATGTGGCAGGCGCACCGAGTTTCAACGTCCCCCGTGACGAGGTCCTTCCACAGGTCTTCGCTATCCTCGGCATCGACCCCGCCGACCTCGGGACGGACGCTCGGGGACGGTCGAAGGCTGGACGCCTCCTGAACGCCTGCTTCTCGGAGCTGAAGAAGGAAGGCCTCGTGGCCTCCCCGCTCCGCAACCAGTACGCCCTCACCGATTCGGGATGGGCGCAGGCCACTGGCAACCCTGTCGTTGAGCTGAGCAACCCCGTCGTGTCCGAAGCGGCACCAACCCCTTCGGCACCCGCCCCTGTGAGGGTCGCTACGAAGGCTCCCGTGAGTGGATCGTCCGTGGCCTTCCGACAGGGCGCAACCCATTCTGACCCCTACATCCTGTCCCTGCAGATCGCCAAGTCCCCGTGCTTCGGGGTGGCCTACAGCAGTAGGGCCAAGACCTGTGCAGGTTGCCCTGTGGCAGCTCTCTGCCAATCCGCACGGACGGCGAGACTGTCTGACCTGGCGGCGCAGCTTCAGCGCATGGCCGCCTCGACGGGTTCCGTGGAGGTCGCACCCTCGACACCCGAGGCCGTCCTCGAGGCACTCGACAACGCAATCCTCGTCCCCATCGACCACGAGATTGATTGCGACCACTGCAGCACGACAATCAAGGTCGGGTCGGAGGGCATCCTCGTCCCTGACGCCGGCATGTTCCACCAAGAATGCGCGGCAACCGCGCTAGCGGCGTAAGCCGCAAGGAGAAAGACCATGATCAAGACAGCAGACCAGATGTCCTCCTCGTACAGGACGCTCAACGCAGTCGTCGACGAACTGAAGGAAGCCACGAAGTCGGGGGACACCCCGCACCGGGTGGAGGCCGGCTCGGTTCTCTGGGCCATCGCCGAGGATCTCAAGAAGTCCCTCGATGATCTCAAGAAGCACCTGCGGGAGGAGGCCCTCCAGGTCGTCCCTACAGGAGAGTCAGGCACCGAGAAGTTCAACGGCCTCCAGTCGGGGTCGGCGAAGGTCGTCGTGCCGAGTGAGTCCGTGAAGCCTCGCAAGGGTGCCGACATCGGTGGCCTCAAGATGCACCCCTCCTTCACCGATGTGTTCGAGGAGGTCACGACCTTCAAGGCCCGCCGCAACGCCGCCGAAGTGGTAGCTGGACTTCCCCACGGGGATGAGCGGACTGCCATGCTCGAGTCCCTCGACATCGTCAACGGGACACCAAGGGTGTCCTTCATGCGAACAGGAGGATGATATGGACCAGCAAACCGATCCTATGAGCAACGGACCTCCTACCCATCAGTGGGTGGATGTCTACATCAAGAACGGGTCCTCGTGGGTGTTCCGCCGTAGGGTGGGATCCCCGGAGGACGGCGACCTCAATGCCCTCCGAAACCGGATGTGCAGAGAGCTCGCACCATCGCCCGCCGTCCCTCTTGGGATCGGTGAGGTCAAACTGGAGACGATGCCCTGACCGGGTATCGTCCCCCATATACCGGAGGACATCGTGAGACGACGGATTGCAAAGAAGGTGGTTGCGCGACACATGGGCGCCCAGGAGTGGACTGGACGTTGGGACTTGGTGTCCCGGGCGTACCGCAAGCTCGGACTTGAGGTCCCGACGAGGCCTCCTCCCCCGATGAAACCGAAGGTAGTGAAGCGGGACCCCAAACCGGTGCAGCCCGTGGAACTCGGCGCCGAAGCCAGCGCCAACAAATCGACACCTACCGCCGACATCTCGACGATGGGGGTGGCCGAGCTCAAGGCCGAGGCAAAGGCTCGGGGCCTCTCCGGTTATTCCAAACTGAAGAAGGCCGAGCTGGTCGATCTTCTCGGGGGGTGAACCGCATGGAGGCATCCGACCTCAAGGCCATAACCGTCGCAAGGAAGCCCCTCATAGGGACCGTCGCCTCAAACACCCTCAAGCACGGCTGCGGTGGGATCAACATCGACGCATCTCGTATCACGACCGAGGACAACCTCAACGGGGGAGCCTACGCCGAGTCAGGGGAAAGGACCGACCTTCCGGGGGCACGGCGTTCACAAGCTGCGGCGGGGATGATGGCGGCGGGCAAGACAGTCGGCAAGCCTTACAGTCAGTCCAGTGGACGGTGGCCCGCCAACCTGATCCTCTCCCACCTCGAGGGATGCCGGTGTGATGGGGTCAAGACTGTTTCTGTTTCTGGGAGCGGAAACGTCCCGAATAAGTCGTTGAGTACGCCGGGACTGAATACTTATGGGGATTGGAAACGAACTTCTTTCGCCTCGCATAAAAACAAGGACGGCAAAGAAACCGTAGCCAACTGGATCTGTGTTGAGGGGTGTCCCGTAAAAGCCTTGGACGAACAGAGTGGCAGCTCTACCTCGGCGGGCGGGCGGATCGCCAACATCTCTAAGACATCCACCATCTACGGAGGGGGCAAGGGACTGGGTCAGGCACTCTCTTTTGAGGAGGTGCGGGGGGACCCCGGCTTTGGTGACACTGGCGGTGCCTCGAGGTACTTCAAGAACCTCGGTGTGGGCGAGAAACTCACCGACTACCTGCGCCAGCTCATCACGCCCCCCGACGGGGATGTCCGCATCGTCCCGCTCGAGTGGGGGTTGCCAGAATCCATCAGTGAAGGGTGTACAAAGGTCGAGCTCGTCGGCCTCCAAATCCATGGGATCATCGCACTCGGAACACCCACGCCCGACCAGGCGCAGCGTCTCTATGATGCCCTCCTCCCCGGAGGATACCTCCTGCTGATTGCACCGGAGGACGAGCCCACGGGACACACTGGCACCTGCCGCATCGAGGACGCGGGGTTCGAGATCCGCGACTCCATCCTCCTGGTCCTCGGGGCCGGGGGATTCTGGTATGTCCCGAAGCCTTCAAGGGCCGAGAGGGACGCAGGATGTGGGCACCTCTCCAAGACGGGGGCCGAGGCCGTCGGCAGGGTCGAGGGCTCAGCTGGCACGAAGTCTCCTTCTGCGGGGGCCGGGAGGACGACCTCGACCGTGGGGAACCACCACCCGACCGTGAAGCCCGCCGCACTCATGGCGAAACTCATCAAGGGCTCCGGCCAACCCGTCCTCGACCCGTTCATGGGGTCGGGATCGACGGGCATCGGGGCCGTCCTCACAGGGCACGACTTCATCGGCATCGAGAGGGAGGCCGAGTACATGGAGGTCGCTGACGCACGCATCCGACATTGGGCCGACTCTGAATGGAGGGGCCGCATCGTCGAGGTGTCCTCAGACCACGAGGCCGGGGGCGGGGAGGCACCCGAGCTCGACATGGCCGACCTGTTCGGGTTCGGGGGTGCGGAGTGACGCAGGAGATCAGACTTGAGATTGGCGACTGCGTCGAAAGGATGCGAGACCTCCTCGCCGGAAGTATTGGAAGCATCATCTGCGACCCCCCATACGGAATCGAGTTCATGGGGAAGGACTTCGACAAGCTCGGCGACGGGGAGGCACAGCAGCTCTGGCACTTGGAGTGGCTCAAGGAGGCGTACCGTGTCCTCGCCCCCGGCGGAACCATCAAGGCGTTCTCCGGCACTCGGACCTTCCACCGCCTGGCCACAGCCATGGAGCTGGCGGGGTTCACCGGGATCCGCCTTGAAGCATGGGTCTACGGATCCGGCTTCCCGAAGTCTCTCGATGTGTCCAAGGCCATCGACAAGGCCGCTGGAGCGGAGAGGGAGGTGGTCGGCACAAAGAGTGTATCCCGCCTTCTTCCGAACGATGTCCCGTTCGGGCAAGGACTCATATCGAAGGGACCTGTCGTAGCGGGAACCGTAGAGGTCACCGCCCCCACCACATCTGACGCCAAGAAGTGGGCAGGTTGGGGGACAGCTCTCAAACCGGCCTGGGAACCCTTTGTAGTCGCAGAGAAGGCCGAGCCTCGGTAGATATGCTATCCACGACCCCTTCATGTGACTGGGGGGATCGCTGGAGTGATCCCCTGCAAGGGAGAGCTATGAAGGTATTCTGGCTGGTGAGGAAGGAAGACGAATCAGGCATCAGCGGCACAGGCCGCGTTGCTCAGGGGTTCGTCTTCGACAACGGGCGTGTCGCTCTGACCTGGTTGTCTGACCACCCGTCGGTCACCGTCTATGACAACCTCGGCGAGGTCCGGGCCATCCACGGCCACGAGGGCAAGACCGAGGTGGAGATGGAACCCGACTGGAAGCGGTCCTTCAACGAGCTCAAGGCTGCCCTCGTGGATTTCGACCTCGTCACGACCATCCGCGATGCGCTCCCCGGAACGGGCGATGCACGCACCCAGCTCCCCGAATCGAACCCTCCCGAGGACAAGAAGAAATAGCAGGGGGGTCCTCACTCCTCACTCCCGCCGTAGAGTATGGCAACAAGGAGTGACCTATGAAATCACATACAGGGGGCGGCGCATGAGCAGACGTCCCGAAGAAAAGACATCAGCAAGAGACCACGCCCCAGAGCTCGGTGCCGAGCTCGGTTCCGTGGCCGTGTTCTTCGACCACGAAAACATCGCCCACGGTATCAAGCGGGGCCAGGCCAAGTTCGACCCCGGCCTGATTATCAAGAACCTGTCCGAGCGGGGGGACGTCGTCGTCCGGCGGGCATACGCCGATTGGAGTCGGTTCAAGGACGATGTGTCGCCCTATCTCGAGGAGGGTGTCGAGCACGTCTACATGCCCGCCTACGGGGTCTCCGACAAGAACAGGACCGACACGGCCATCTGCGTCGACGCCATGGACATCCTACGCCTACAACTGCAGGTCGACACGTTCTGTATCGTATCGGGTGACTCCGATTTCGGAGTCCTCGCCCGACGGCTGCGTTCAAACGGCAAGAGGGTACTGGGGGTGTCCCTACGGGATTCCGCCAGTAAGATCCTCATGTCCGTCTGCCACGAGTTCATGTTCTACGAGTCGCTGACTGGTAAGAAACTGTCAGGGTGTGACCTCACGGAGGCCGAGGCGGCCATCCGAACCATCCTGCCCCAGCTCGTCGACGAGTTTGGAGAGAGCTTCCAGCCTTCGGTCCTCAAGGATCGCCTGCGCCGGAAGGATTCATCCTTCAGCGAGCGGAACTATGGCTTTCAGAGCTGGACGTCTCTGCTCGAGGAGTTCCCGAAGCTGCTCAAGGTCGAGCGGCGGAGCGGCGGATACAACCAAGTCACCGTGTTGAACGGCGACAGCAAACCAACCAGAAGAGGGAGGAAGTGACATGCCGAATGTAGATGACATCATGGCGTGGGAGGACGGGAATCTTGATGCCAAGGGCGAAGCTCGGTTCTTCCAGGAGCTTGTTGACACAGGCGCCGCATGGGAGTTGCAGGGGATGTACGGGCGCAGGGCACTTGAGCTCGTCGCCGCAGGATCCGTGGAAGTCGATGAGAAGACGATCCCCCCGAGGGCGCAGGACACTCTCCAGGCACTTCGGTCGACACGATGAATCCCAAAGACATCCTCTGGAACGCTGGGTTCAAGGAACAGACATGGACGGACTCCGACACCTCGCCCGCTAACCTCGGGCGAGGTGTGTTCTTCCATGCACAGACCCCAGCGCGTCGTGAGAATGCCGAGAAGATTCTGCGTGGTGCCGGCCTCGCTGTGGATTCGTCCTACTGGCCGGGATCTGGGACAACTCGGATTTTTGATAAGGGACATTGACGGGCGGAAGGTCGCCACGGCAGCGTCCTCAAGGACGGTGAAAAAAGTGATCCCGTCCGACGGACGGTAGTGTGGATAGCCCACGGCAGTCCCCCTATAGGCCGCCCTTATAGATAGGGAGACAACCCCTGCCCCGATATGGAGGTCAATATGATGAAGCCAGACGTATGGCTGGCCTTCCTCCGGGATCAAGAGGTTCTGGAAGAGGGTACACGGCCGCAGCTAGAGATTCCCCTCCCTCCCCCTGAGAGGCCGGAGGCCGACCCAAGGGTCGACCCGTCCAAGCCGAAAAGGGGAGTGGTAGTCATCGGAGACGATGACGACATTGACCACGGCATGATCATCATCGACATCTAAAGGGCCGGGGCCCCCTTGCAAAGGGAGCCTATGAGCCAGATCCGCATACACGTTGGACAAGAACTGTTCGACTTCTTCCTCGAAAGGGTAGGAGGCACCGCCGCCCGTAAGGGCATCACACAGGGTGGGGTTGTCTACTTGGCAGGTGTACTCACCCAGAGGGCGCGGCACACAATACACGACCTTCCGGACACGTTGGCGGAACTCCACTTTGAGGCCGTCCAGTCCGGAGGTCACCGCGCCACCCGCTGCTATCGGGAGCTCGGAGACCGGGCCCTGTGGGTCACAGGCGTGTTCCCCGACAGTCTACGCCGCGGAGCTGTAGGTGCGGGTTACTACCGGGCCATGGGGGCAGCCGCCTACTCTGCCCTCTCCGACAGATCCCCCGCCGCAGTATCCGAGTTGTTCAGGGAGCTTGCCGACAGGTTCACCTTGGCGAGTGCATCCATCCAAGAGGCACTTGAGGGCGCCCGACTCGAGGGCGCAGATCCCGTGGCCTTGTACCGGGACTGGGCAAGGACTGGATCGGCTTCAGCCCTCAGGCGACTCCAGCGCATCGGCCTGAATCCCATCAAGGGTTCCGCATGATGCCCAACCACAAGCGCGCCATCCAGCTCTATCAGGAAACACAGCGACTCTCGCTACCGGGGTCGTTGACCCGCACCCCACACGACTATGCATACGAGGTAGTCGAAGCGGCATCCCTCCGCCGGAGGGATGCCGAGATCCATGTGTCCCCGCAGGTCATCTTCATCAGAGAACCCCATCGGCCCGAGATGGCCCTCAGGAAAGAGGTAGGGGGGGCGTCCGACTTCATGACCCAGGTGTTTTGTGCCGCCTTCCTGGGGAGTGCCGCCTTCTTCGTCCTGTATGCCCTCATCACGCTGATGGCGGGGGTCCGGCCATGACCCGCGGGCGGTTCCACACCAATATGGGGTATGCCTGGAAGCTCGGGGTGTCCGCAGCCGCCTTCTTCCTCCACGCCTTTGTGCCAGCCTGGAGGATTCCCGACAGATGCAACCTCATCCAGACGGGGATCTGGGTCCACATCGAAGTCATGCAGCAGGACATCTTCAGAGACGAGGAGTCCGTGGCCGAGGCCAAGAAATCCCCTGTCTACTACATAGACGCAGAGGGGTACGGGAACGTATCCCCGCGTAGGAAGGTGCTCCCATGGAAGTGATTCCACTATTCATACTGCTCTCAACACTTCTCCTATCTGGAGGGGTGTGGCGGTGGCTGGCCACCGGAGGCCGGGACATCCTCACCGCCTGGATCCGGGAGAAGCTGGTGTACGAGCCAGACTTTGACCCCGACGAAGTCGGAGTTCCGAGTGCCGAAGATTCCGATTCGGATCCCGTCATTATCGGTGAGGTCATTTACCATGACCCCCCCAGACACCATCACGCTCTACTTCATTGTCCCGCAACGACGAAGTCGGGAACCCAGTGCAAGCGTATGGGCCTCCCGTCGTGGGGTGGTTGCTGCCTCCAGCACGCCCGGATGCAACTCAAATCCTATCTGGAAGATCCGAGGGGGCCCCGCAACGAGGCCCTCGAACGACTTCGAGAGTACCTTGACAACGATTAGCGAGGCGGACCCGATGCCCTACATATATGTTCTTGATACGAGTATCCTGATACATGATCCCGACTGCCTTAGCGGCTTTCACAACACAAATGTCGCCATCCCAATCTTCTGCATCATGGAGTTGGACGACCTCAAGGATGGCAAGCGGTATGAAGTGGCCTCATCCGCAAGGGCGGCTTCCCGGCGCATCTCAGCCCTCCGCGAGCTCGGCTCTCTGAACGACCCCCGTGGAGTCTTTGACCCGGCCACAGGGACGACCTACCACGTGGCATCCTCACAGAAGGGGTCTGGCATCGAAGCTCTCAAGGCCACGGGATCGACCAGGCACATGGATCTACTCATCCTCGAGACAGCTCTGGAAGTGCAAGCGCAGCACCCAGACAAACATACCGTCCTCATCACGAAGGACATCAACCTCCGAATCCTCGCTGACGCCGAAGGACTGGTGGCGGAGGACTATGAGCGCGACAAGGTTCACATCTCCGACTTGTACCGGGGGTCCCGCTTGGTCGGCGACTTCAACCCGGATGAGGTTGCTGGTGCCTACTACCCCAACGCAGAGGCCCTCATCCCCGAGGACATGGGCCTGGGGGATCTCAACCCCAACGAGTTCGTGGTCTTCGACAACGGTAGTGTTCGACACCTGTTCAGGAATGTCAGCGGAGTCCTCAAAGTCGTCCCCAAGGATTTTCACGGGGTCGGCATCTCCCCCCGAAACCTCGAGCAAAGGGCCGCCCTCGACCTTCTGATGGATCCAGAGATTCAACTGGTCACCCTACTCGGCAAGGCGGGTACGGGTAAGACCTTCCTGGCGTTGGCAGCTGCACTTGCTCAAATGGACACGGGAGGCCCTTTCAAGACTCTTCTCTTGAGCAAGCCGACGCTTGCCATGGGCCATAGTGAGATTGGTTTCCTTCCCGGCACGTTGGAGGAGAAGATGGAGCCCTGGATGCAGAGCTTTTTCGACAACTTCGACCAACTCATCTCAACGCCCAACAGTCAGGGGCGCAACGGCCAGAAAAACTGGGACTACCTTGTCCAAACGGGCGCCGTGAAGCTCCAGACCATCCACACGATCCGGGGTCGTTCGATCCCCAACGCCATAATGTTCATTGATGAAGCACAGAACCTAACACCCCATGAGGTCAAGACGATCATCACGAGAGCTGCCATAGGTACGAAGGTGGTCCTCTCGGGGGATCCCTACCAATGCGACTCTCGGTTCCTGGATCAGCACAGTAACGGACTGACCTATGTGACCGAACGCATGAAGAAACAGCACCGGTTCGGCACGGTGTTCATTCAGTCTGGTGTGCGCTCTGAGCTGTCAGACCTGGCAGCTACCCTACTCTAACACCCGTCGTCGGGTCCGACTCTTCCTGGTCAGGCAGAGGACGCAATAACTGTAGACCCCAGCCGTCACGATGCGCTCCGCCAGAATCTCGACCTTCGCCCCCACCTCGGCGGCCAGGCGGTCGACGGCTTCCATGTGCCCGAGATCCCGCGACCACCCGAGGATCATTCGACCACCAGCGGCGACCCTTGGGGAGGTCCCCCCGAACCCCTCCCTGATGAACCGGGTCAACCCCTCATAGTGAGGGTCATACAGCATCCTCTCCACGACATCCTTGACGGGGCGCCTCATGAGTACATAGGGGGCGTGCCAGAACACGATGTCAAAACGCTCCCCAGCAGGGAGGGGGTCATAGACATCCCCCTCGTAGACCCTCATAGGTACGTTGTGCGTCCAGGCGTTCATTCTGGTGTTCTGGACGGCGTCCGGGCTTATGTCCACCGCCGTGACCGTGCTCCCCGAGAGGGCGGCGCAGACGGCGAAGACCCCACATCCTGAACCCACCTCGAGGACGCATTCCTCGGGTTCCATCAGGATGTTCTCCAGGCAGAAGAGGCTGGCGTCAAAGAAGCTGGGGTCATACACCCGGGGGAGGATGGCGAAGGTCCGCTCGCCCACACGGAAGTCGATGACCTCCCTCCCGGGATCCCGAGTCATCTCCAAGAACATCAGGGGGGAGGGGTTCTCGATGACCCCTTCCTTCTCTTCAAGGTCATCTAGCATCCGTCGTCGGGTCCGACTTCCCACTTTCGGCAGGGGTCTTCGACGCTGGTGCACCAGGTCGATGTCGGGATGACCTCGTTGGCCCACATCCGTAGGGCGTCGGGCCCGTCGTCGGTGGCTTGGCCCTCCTCGACCTCCCAGGTGCAGCATCGGAGGACCTCCTCTGATTCATCGGCCTTCCAGCACTCGGCGGGGTCGTGCTTGAAAGGGGCGTAGTACTCCGACAGAAGCACACACGCCTTCGATGACATCCGGTTCGAGCACCAGTCGTCGGGACGGAGCGGGGACAGGACGCCCTCTGCATCCGAGCTCGTCCGCACAACAAGTACGGCGGGGCGGATCTCCGGGGCAGATACCACCGACTCCGCTGTAGTCCGGACCCCCGTCGTCGGGGCGCAGCTAACGACCAGAGTGGCCACCAACATCACCGTTCGGGTCCTCGTTTTCTTCAACTTCAACTTCCTTCCTCCTGAACGGCCCCGAGACCCAACACCATGCCGACTGGAACAGATTCCCGTACCAGCGGATGACGTCGGCGAGCTCCCGGGCGCTCTGCTTGTCATGGATTAGAGGCATCTGGCGCCTCCATGTGCTTGTCACCGAGCTTGCTGTCGACGTGGCCCCCGACATCGTTGAATATCTTCCAGGCGTGGCCACTCGCCGCCGCCCTCGGGTCCTCGTTGTGGAGTTTGGCCTCCTTCAGGATCTTCTGAACGATTCCGTACACGCCCTCGGGACCCATAAAGAACCAACCGAACAGAGCTCGTCCCTTCTTGGTCCGAAACGTGTTCGATGCCTCGTTCCAATGGGTCCTGTGCAGCCACTCGAGCATCGCTTCCGCGCTCGGGGGGTCATTCGCATGGACACCTGGGAAGGGTGGATCCCACACCCCCTCGTCGTAGTCGGACGAGAGGAAGTTCATCCCAGCGGCCAGCCACCAAACGTATCCGTCCGGATTGCGGTGGAAGGCAGCGACCACGGCAGATGTCCGTGAGGGTTTGGTGGCTGCAGCCACCTTCCGAGCTTCCTTCTGTTTCACCTTGCGTTTCATGCCCTTTGCTCTCCGCCGGGCTTCTGCCGCCTTGTTGTTCTTTTTCTTAGCCACATCGCACCTCCCATCCGAATGATACCCCCGGGTATCTTATGGGCGGGAGGATGCCGCATGGATGTAGAAGATGAAGGAACTGTAGTGTGCTTTTCGGGAGGGATTGATTCCACCGTCGTATTGCTCGACATGTTCCAAGCACACGGCCCCGAAAAGGTGGTGGCCATGGGCGCCAACTATGGCCAACCCCATAAACATGAGCTCGCAGTGGGTGCCGCGTTCTGCAAGTCGCGGGGCATCCCGTATGAGGAAGTCCCCATCTCCTTCAGCCTCTCGGGATGCGCTGGAAGAAGAGAGGCTCTTTCTCCAGGGGAGGCGGAGGTCTTCTACGATGCCCAGAGAAGAGAGGGGAAGGTGCATAGAGACCATAGAGACATCGTCGGGAGGAATCTACACATTGTTGCTGCGGCTTCCGTCGTTGCCCATCACCACGGCTTCGGAAAAATCGCCATGGGGTGCAATCTGGAAGACGGGCAGGGGGAAGATAGTCATGACAAGGACTCAGTCCGGGGGGGGTTCCAGGACTGCACCGAAAGCTACTTCAAGGCATTGTCCATCGCCCTGCAGTACGGGGGTGGTCCGAGGATCATTACCCCTCTGATCAACATGACGAAGAAGGAGGTCGTCCAGCGCGCTGTAATGCTCGGCATCGACCTCAATAAAACCTGGAGCTGCTTCTTCCCCCAGTGGATCATGGGGGGCCCTCCCGAGGTGTGTGGGGTGTGCGGGGCGTGCATAAGCACGCAAGAAGCGACTGAGGGGGTCCAACACCAGAGAGAGTCCGTAGAAGGGGTGGGGGACAAGGCATGACCATCAACTGCACACGTAGATTTGAGTTCGATGCCGGACACCGGGTCACACAGCATGAGAGCAAGTGCAGGCACGTCCACGGCCACAGGTACACCGCCGAGATCACCATCGAATCCATCGAGGGCCTTGATGGCGTCGGCCGGGTCATCGACTTCGGGAGGTTGAAGGAGGTGGTGGGCAGGTGGATCGACGACAAGTGGGATCACGCATACATCGCCCATCCCGAGGACTGGGTGCCAGCAGCTCTCCTCGAGAAGGAATCCGCTGCAAGGGTGTACATCATGCCAAAGGGCATGGAGCCCACAGCGGAGAACCTGGCGACCCACTTGGCGTACCGCGCGCAGAACCTACTCGTCGATGACCACCTGCGGGTAGTGCGGGTAGTGCTGTGGGAAACCCCCAACTGCAAAGCGGAGTGGAAGATATGAAAGGTCAGAACCCGAGAAGGCCACCCGAGAAGGGTGACGGTACAGAGCTGTGGGTCCAGGAGGTGTTCCTCTCCATTCAGGGCGAGGGACCCTATGCCGGCGAACGTGCCGTGTTCGTGAGGCTCGCTGGATGCAACCTTGCCTGCACATGGTGTGACACCGAGTTCGAGAGTTCCGATTGGCGACCCTCCGTCGAGGATCTGCTGGACGAAGTCGTGAGGCAGGCCAACGGTGCCTGTGATCTCGTCGTGATCACAGGCGGGGAACCCCTACGGCAGGAGGTCAGTTTCCTGATCCAGGGGTTGCACACCAGAAAGTTCAGGGTTCAGGTCGAGACCTCCGGGTCCGTGTGGCCCCGTTGCGGTGTCCCTGAAGGTGCTCTCCTTGTGGTTAGCCCGAAGACTCCGAAGGTCCACCCCGAGATCCGTAAGAGGGACGGTGCCGTATGGAAGTACGTGGTGGAGCTCGGACGCGTCGGTGAGGACGGCCTTCCAGACTACAGCCCGCAGAAGGGACTCCGCAAGGATCTACCTGTGGCCCGTCCTCCGAAGGGGGCCCGCATATTCGTCCAGCCCTGTGATATGGAGGACGGCAAATCGCTGGCGGTGCCCTACGGCATCGGCGAGGTCTCCACCAAGACGAGGGGCAACCTCCATCAGGCGGTCGAATCCGTCATGAACCACGGGTACATTCTGTCCGTGCAGTTACACAAGTTGGCGGGTCTGCGATGAGAGAAACTCCTGAACTCAACAGAGGATCTGCGGGACCCACCCTCTACATGGCGGGGGCCGACGGCCTATCAAACCTGGAGTGGACCACAGGCCGCAGCGTTCTTGAATCCTTCGCCTATGTCGATAGGCACCTCTCGGATTCATACGAGGCATTCCGCGGGACATGGTCGGGGGCCATGCTGGACTCGGGTGCTTTCTCCGTTCAGATGGCTGGACGACCCGTGGACATGGGGGCTTACAGGGCCTTCATCGAGGAGAAGGGGTCTTTCTATGACTCCGTTGCGGCCCTCGATGTGATCTCTGACTGGCGGAAGTCGGTGGAGAACTGGCGGTCCATGGAGGATCTCGGAGCGTTCCCCACCTTCCACGAGGGGGAGCCATTTGAGCTCCTTCTGGAGTATGCACAGGCACAGGCAACTCGGGGTGGGTGGGTCGGCCTCGGGGCGCAGCGGCCCATCGTTCCAGAGAGACTCGCCACATGGCTCATGGCGTGCAAGGACGTTCTTGGGGATCTGGCATCCACCGTCCACTTCCACGGTTTCGCCATGACGATGTACTCGACGGTGTTTCCGTTCTCGAGTACGGATTCGTGCGCCTGGCTCCTTCAACTGAAGAAGCTCCAGACGGTCACGGAGCTCAACCACCTGACCCGGTCGGAGATGGTATCTGTCGCACTGTCGAGGCTGGAGAGGGCCCACATGAGGATGGCATGGGATCCGAACTGGTCATCGGTATTGTCCAAGGCGGAGGCAAGGAGGTCGGGCGTACTGGATCTCGGGGCTTCGACATTGGACATATTCACAACACAAGAAGAGGTAGAGAGATGAGTGAGGGAACCGTCGTGTGCTTCTCGGGTGGGATCGACTCCGCCGTAGTGCTGGCCCAGGCGGTCGAGGCGGGGAGGACCCTCGCCGTGCTGTTCGACTACGGACAGCCCCACAAGTTCGAGCTGACCAAGGCGGTGGCCTTCTGCAACCGGAGGCGCATCCCTTTCAAGGAGGTCAAACTCGACCTCCCGTCCTCCGGCCTTCTGGACGGACCCAACAGCGGGACGCCCGTGGTGGCGGGACGCAACGCCGTGATGATCTCTGCGGCCGCTGCCATAGCCGCTGCCGGCGGGTATGCCAAGGTCGCCATCGGGCCGACCGTTGAGGACTTCGAGGTGTTCCCCGACTGCCGTAGGGAGTTCGTGGAAGCCATGTCCGAAGCTATCCAACTCGGAGGCGGCCCCGCAGTTGTCGCCCCGCTCATCGACAAACTCAAGCCCGAGATCATCGGGATGGCCCACGAATATGGCATCGACCTCGGGGACACTTGGAGTTGCTACTTCCCAGAGGAGCTCCCCCTCGCACCAGGCGTTGCCTCCTGTGGTGAGTGCCCCGCCTGCGTGGTCAGGAACCGGGGCATCGCTGAATGGAGGGATAATGGTGGATAGTCTGATGACCAAGGCACTTTCAGTACCCGATGTCCCAACCCGGGACAAGTCGGCGGTGGCGAAGGCACAAGAAGCCGTGCGGACCCTTCTGAAGTTCATCGGGGAGGATCCCTCGAGGGACGGCCTCCGGGACACGCCGAGGCGCGTGGTGGAGTCCCTTGTTGAGATGACGACCGGCTACGGGGAGGACGCGGCCTCCATCCTCGGGACCTCGTTCCGGGTGACACACGACGAGATCATCCTCCTCTCTGGAATCCGCTTCAGCTCGCTCTGCGAACACCACATGCTTCCATTCCAGGGGGAGGCCCATGTCGCCTACATCCCGAACCCGCGCTCCGAGAGGGGCATCATCGGCATCAGCAAGCTCGCCCGCGTCGTAGAGATGTATGCCCGGCGCCTCCAGGTTCAGGAGAGGATGACCGACCAGGTGGCGGACGCGATCCTCGAAGCCTTGGCCCCCAAGGGCGTGGCCGTGATCGTGAAGGCCCACCATGAGTGCATGGGTTGTAGGGGCGTCCTCCAGCCCTCCGCCCTGATGACGACCTCTGCCATGCGGGGGGTGTTCAGGGACGACCCCGCCGCAAGGGCCGAACTTATGTCCCTGATTCGGGAGGCCAGATGAACAAGCGAAAGAAGCCAATCAGAGTCAAATACGGACAGGATGCCCGCATGGAGATCGCAAGGGGTGTGGACATCGCCGCCCGTGCGGTGGGCGTGACCTTTGGGCCCATGGGCGGGACCGTTATCATGGAGAAGGCCGGCGGGAGCATCGTGGCCACCTCCGACGGAGTGTCCGTCGCCAGGGAAGCCCTTCCTGGCTACGGGCTCCAGAAGATGGGGGCCCAGATACTCAGGGACGCTTGCGCCAAGGTCGAGGAGGAGGCGGGGGACGGGACCACCACCACGGCCATCGTCGTCCGTGATGCCCTGCTACGGGCCAACAAGCTCGTGACTGCAGGGTTCGACCCCATGCAGATAGCGAACGAACTCCGGGAGGCCGCGGACACAGCCGTCGGTCTTGTGGCAGCTCTCGCCAGGCCCGTGGCGACAAAGGATGTGCTCCTCCGCGTGGCATCCCTCGCCTGCAACGGGGACATGGATGTGGCTGAGGCCCTCGCCGACGCGTGCATGATCGCAGGGTCGGACGGGACGGTGTCTGTGGAGGACGGGGTGTCCACAAGGATCGAGATGGAAGTGAAGGAGGGCCTCGAGGTCGCCTCCGGTATGGCGAGCTCGCATTTCTCGAGTGGGGTCGAAAGAATCATGGACGCGCCCCTTATAGCTGTGATCGATGCTGGCCTGGAGAGGGTGGGGGACATCCAGGATCTCTTGGAGGTGGCGAGTCAGTGGCCGGGAAACCCCCTACTCCTGTTCGCCCACTACATCGAGGGGGAGGCCCTGTCGACCATGGTGATGAACGACCAGAAGGGCGTCGTGCGGAGCTGCGCCGTCAAAGTCCCCGGCGTCCACACGTGGCGCCGTGAGACGTTGAAGGATGTAGCCGCCGTAACCGGGGCGACCCTGGTAGATCCCGCCTCTGGGATGTCCTTCAAGGACTTCGATCCAGAGTGGTTCGGATCCGCAAGGCGCGCGACCGTGGGGACCTCCAAGACAGTGGTCGAGGCATATGATGAGGCATCGGAACAACTCGAGTCCCGCATCTCTGAGCTGATGGCCTGCGCCTCTTCCAGCTCATCCGACTATGACAGGGACAGATATGCTGAGAGAGCTGCCGAAATCGGAGGCGGGCTCGTCGTCCTCCGGGTGGGTGACGTGACCGAGGCCGCAGCCAAGGAGCGCAGAGGTCGCATCGAGGATGCCCTCGGAGCGGTTCGGGGGGCTCTGGAGGCTGGGGTCGTCCCCGGAGCTTGCAACGGACTCCATCTGGTGGGGGACATCCTCGAGGAGGAGGCCGAGGGACGGCATGGGTGGAAGATCCTTGCGGAGTCCCTAAGGGCACCTCTCAAGGTTCTTGCACATTCAGGAGGGACGGCGGGGGCAGTGGCCTCAAGCCAAGTGAAGGACGCTGAGGGTTGGGATTTTGAGGGTTGGGATCCAGTACAGAACCGCATACGAAGTCTTCTGGAGGATCCCGTCCTGGTTGATTCAGCCCGGTCAGCGGAAGCCGTGATCCGGGCGGCGGCCTCCAGTGCGGCCATGCTGGTCACTTGTGAGGCGGCCATAGAGGGGGTCCGTTGAGGGTTTCCGTCCGTACATATAGTGAGGGGGCATCATGGAAATACCAATCATACAGGCCATAGGAGTCATAGTCGTAGTCGGAGGTGCCCTTCTGGGGTTCCTCTGGTTCATGACGAAGCTCTGGTTTGTCCTGATGGGTGCACGCGCACTCGTGAAATACGTGGAGGGCGATGCCGAGATGCCCAGACAACGCTATGGGACTCCTGTGTCGGAATGGAGGGGCACCACTTCACGCCCCCGCCAGTACGGAAAATCCCTTCGTCTGATCAAGGGGGGTCGCGATGAAGTTTAGTGCGGGTGATGAAGCCCGACAGGCTGTGGCCCTGATCCAAGATGCACTGGAGGATCTCGATGCGGCCCTTGCAGACACCAAATCCCCTGAAGAGGCATCCGTGGTCAGAACCTACTGCGCTGCAGCCGTCCGCTCCGCCCTTCTCGTCCTCGACATGGCTCTCACGGAGGCCGTAGCGGCCAGAAAGATTGGGGACGACATAAACAAGGTCGCCCGCCTTGTGTCGGGTTCCTCGGGGTGGGAGGTATTCCCCCTCTCCGACAGTGTGTCGAGCATTTCATTGAACAGGGCTGGGAGAATCAGGGCCATGACCGGGTCGGAAGTCTCCATAAAGACCGCCATCAAGCGGATGACCAAAGACGTCTACATGGATTGAAAAGTGCCCCCGTCTCCGAGGGCACCGTATATCTATCCTGGCTGAAGCCGGAGGACCATGTGGTTCCTCGGGGGTTGTCTCATACAGTCCTTTATTTTTCAAGGCGACCTCCGTTTTCATTCCTCTGCCTATTGGACGTCTGGGGTATGACCACCAGGCACTTGTCCGCCGAAGGAGGGCCTATGAAACCTACATGTCCTAAATGTAAATCGTCTTTATGGTTCGAGTCCGTTCGGTCCGGGGACGATTGCCGGGCCGGGTGCCGGTGCGGGTACAGAATATACGGGCGCGTACGGGTGATGTCTCTATTGGCCGCCCAAGGGGTGCCGCTAGAGGCAGAACCAGAGAGGGTAGGGGATTTCCGATGAAAGGCGATAATAAGACTGGGGACATTCCCGACAGACTGCCCGTGCTTGCTATACGCAACACGGTCCTTTTTCCAGTTCTGACTGTTCCATTGAACGTGGGCAGGGATCGATCCCTCGCAGCCCTTCAAGCGGCCGAAGATAATGGGGGATACATCGCGGTGTTCGCCCAAGTGGAGTCCGGAACCGAGGATCCCGGAGAAGCCGATCTCCACCAGGTGGGGACGGTGTGCAAGATCCTCCGGACCATGAAAGTCGGAGGGGGCAAGTTTAGTGTGGTCGTGCAGGGAGTTTTTCGGTCAAGGGCTGCCGAGTGGCTCGATATAGGAGGGTTCCTGACCGTGCGCCCCGATTTGATTCAGGAAATCGAAGCCTCGGATCCCGAATCCCTCGAGAAGGGGGCAGAGCTCCGAGGTCTCGTCAAGAGATACCTCGACATGTCCCTGATCACATCTCCCGCTTCCGTAGTCGTGGCACAGCTCGAGGATCCAGCCCTCCTGGCAGATCTGGTGGCCGCCAACATCGGGAACTCCGTGAGTGACAAACAGAGTGTACTCGCCGGTGTCACCGCCATCGACAGGATCAGCAGAGCCATCGACATCATTCACAAGGCCATCCTCACCAACGAGATCACCTCGAAGATCGAGGGGGACGCGAAAGGTGAGATCGACAAGGCGCAGAAGGACTACATCCTCCGCGAGCAGTTGAGGGCCATTCAGAAGGAGCTCGGGGAGAGTGACGAGGGGGACGACCACGATGACCTCCTGGGCAAGGTGGCCGTGCTGGACATGCCGCCCCATGCCAAGAAGGCAGCCCTCAAGGAGATCAAGAAGCTCAAGCGCATGAACCCAGCATCATCGGAATACTCGGTCGGTCGCACATACGTCGAGTGGCTCATTGAGTTGCCTTGGTCGTCGATGTCGAAGGATCACATCGACGTTGATGGTGCCCAGGCCATCCTTGATGAGGATCACCACGGGCTGGACAAGGTGAAGGACCGCATCACTGAACACCTCGCCGTACGCAAACTCAAGGCCGACATGAAGGGCCCCATCCTGTGTCTGGTCGGACCCCCCGGAGTCGGCAAGACGTCACTGGCTAAATCCATCGCCAGGGCAACTGGGCGGGAATACTGCCGCATCAGCCTCGGGGGCGTACGGGACGAGGCCGAGATCCGAGGCCACCGGAGGACGTACATTGGATCGCTCCCAGGCCAGATCATCAAAGGCCTGAAGAAGGCGGGTACGAACAACCCCGTCTTCGTGTTCGATGAGGTGGACAAACTCGGCAAGGACTGGCGAGGCGACCCCGCTTCAGCTCTGCTCGAGGTGCTTGATCCAGAGCAGAATGACTCCTTCACAGACCACTACATCGACCTACCGTTCGATCTGTCGAACGTGCTGTTCCTGTGTACGGCCAACCTTGCTGGTCCGATTCCAGGGCCGCTCCGGGATCGTATGGAGATCATCGAGTTGTCCGGATACACGATGGACGAGAAGATCCAGATCGCCAAGAAGCACATCATCCCTGAACAGCTCACCGAACATGGGGTGACAGTCGAACATGTGGACTTCACCGACGAGGGTATCTCCACACTGATCGAGTCCTACACAAGGGAGGCCGGCGTACGAGGTCTGAAGAGAGAAGTCGCCGCCGTCTGCCGCCGTGTCGCCAAGGGTGTGGCCCGGGGATCCAGTGAGATGACCGTCGTGGACTCCGCCTGTGTGGAGGAGATCAGGGGACCTATCAAGTATTTCAACGAAGTGGCCGGACGCACAAGCGTTCCCGGCGTCGCCACGGGCCTTGCCTGGACGGCAGCTGGCGGCGACATCCTGTTCATCGAGGCGACCTCAATGGAGGGCGACGGCAAGATGAAACTCTCCGGATCGCTCGGGGATGTGATGAAGGAGTCTATCAGTGTCGCCTCGAGCTACATTCGTTCAGCAGCGAAAGACCTCGGCATCGACCCCGGTGTGTTCAAGACAAAGGACATTCACATCCACGTCCCCTCTGGGGGCACCCCGAAGGATGGCCCCTCTGCAGGTGTCACTATGCTCACAGCCATCGTGTCCTTACTCACGGGCAGGTGCATTGACCATGAGCTCGCCATGACGGGCGAGGCGACCCTGCGAGGCGCCGTACTCCCCGTTGGGGGCATCAAAGAGAAGGTCTTGGCGGCCCACCGGGCTGGCATCCGTCGGCTGATCCTCCCAGAGAAGAACCGAAAGGACCTTCCAGAGATCCCCGCAGAGGTTCTCGAGGATCTGGAGGTTTCGTTCTGCTCCAGGATGGAGGAAGTCCTCAAGATCGCCCTTGATGATGATGAGTGATCCGATGTGGTGGGTCTACGTCATCCAAAGTCTCGAGTGCAGAGTAGGTAAAAGGGGGAACCCGTTAGCGGGATTCCACTATGTGGGCTGCACTACTGACCCCGCCAGACGCATACGCCAGCACAACGGAGAGATCCGGGGCGGCGGAAAGTACACTTCAGGTCATCGCCCCTGGGAGGCGCGCGCCCTCTACGGACCCTACGCTGATAGGTCCGAGGCGATGAAGGCCGAACGATCTCTGAAGAAGGGCAAGCGCGGAACAGCTCGAACCAGGTGGGCGATTTCCGATTCCAAGTGGTGCCGAGGCCCGGGACCCCTCCACCCGTGGGTGTCTGATCCGAGCCTGGATGTAGGGAGCTCGAGGGCCCGGAGCTAAAAACCTCAACGATTTCAATACCTTATACCGGAGGAGTGATATGTCTTCTTGAAGGTAAGAAATCTTACCTTCCCAGATGTGTCGGGACCCCTGTTACACCACCGCCCCAAAAACCGCCTCCCCAATAAATACGCCGGGTGGTGTAACGGCATCCTCCGCGCTGGAGCTGCCTGGGTAATGTGGACCGAACCCATGGAGATATACATGCACAGAGGTAGACTTGAAGTCATCATCGGCGGGATGTTTTCCGGGAAGTCCGAGGAGCTCATACGGCGTCTACGCAGAGCCCGCATAGCTGGCCTCGGGGTGCGCCTCTTCAAGCCTGCGGTGGACACCAGGTCCGAGGGGGTGTCAACGCACGCAGGATCCGAGGAAAGTGCCACCCCCATCAAGTCTGCTGAAGACCTCCTTGACCCTTCGGTTCTACCTCCAGGGGTGCGGGTTATCGGTGTGGACGAGGTTCAGTTCCTTGAGGGGGATGTGACGGGGGTTCTGAACGGCCTGGCCTCACAGGGGGTGCGGGTCATAGCCGCCGGTCTGGATCTCGACTACCGAGGGGACCCCTTTGGAAGTATGCCCGAGCTGGCGTGCCTGGCCGAGGAGCTCCAGAAGCTCCGTGCCGTCTGCGTGGTGTGCGGAGCTGATGCCTGCCGCACCTTCCGCACCTTGAACTCCGAAGCACTGGTGGAGATAGGGGCATCGGAATCCTATGAGGCCCGGTGCCGGACGCACTTCGACGAGGGGATCAGGTCTTCACTGACCAGTAGACAACCGCCGGAGGCAGATTCGCCCACACCACTCGCGTGACCTGGACGTTCCCGAAACGTTCCTCGAGCTTCTGCCGGAACGCTGCAGCCTTCGGCATGAGGGCGCCCGGGAGGAGGGCGAGGGTGGCGAAACGACCCGAGGGTGTGAGGGTGGCATAGACCTGGTCGAGGATTTCATCCTGGACATCCCCATCAACGGTGACCCAGGGAAGGCATGACACTACGGCGTCGCAGGATTCCCTCTGCCGGAGACTCAGGATGGCCTTCATTCTGGCTGCGGACCCCCAGACGATGTCAGCTCCGGGAAGACGACTCTGTGCGGATCCCGCGAGGGCCTCGTTGATCTCGATGCCCATGTAGCCCGCCCTTGGACTCTTCATGTCCAGGATCACCTCAGAGATGTTCCCCGGCCCTGTGCCGAGCTCCACGATGAAGTCCGCATCCGGGACCCCTGCGGCCTCGGCCAGCTCGAGGCCGAGCTGCTTGGAACTCGGCACCAAGGAGGCCACAAGCCGGGGGTGTGACAAGAACTGCCGCACGAACTCGATACGATCCCACAGCGTCATGGTCTGGCTTTGAGTTCAGCGAGCTCTCTGGCTCTGTCCTCGGCATACTTTCGGCGCATGGTCTCAAGGCCCTCGTCGATTTTGTCGAGGGCGGTGTCGAGCTTGTGCTCGATCTCCTGGACTTCGACCCGGATGGCGTCGAGATGCTTCTCTCGTATTTCGGTCATCTCGGTCCGCTCCGCAGCATGTCTATTGAGTTGCCCCTGTTCGCGGGCCTCATGTTTCTTGTCTGTTCTCTGTTGTTGCCAGAGGAGGCTGATCGTCCATAATCCGAGGATGCCGGCCTCCACGAGCGGGGCGATGATGCTCTCATCCATGACGGCCTCCGGGTAAGTGGGTCTCCTACTACATAGGGGGCTGTCATAGGGGGGTCAGCGAGGCAGTTCGGACGAGTCCCCGTCCACCGGGGGGATGATGCCGGCGTCCTTCGGATCCTTCGGATGCAAGGTGGCCACAGGTAGGATTTTCGGCTCCCGCCTAATCCACCACGGAAGAGATTTGACGGCGCGCTGCCCATCCCGAAGTCCTTCCTCATACATCACCATGCCTTCGTCTTCATTCAGGTCAAACCGCACGGCGAAGCTGTTCACCTTCGCCGATGGGTAGGCATTCACGACGTGTACGGGTTGACTCCTGGCCGCCCTCTCGATTCCGTACAGAGTCTTGGACTCCCCCGCCATCAGAGCCAGCCGGGTGAAGGGGTTGGCTGCCTTCGGAGGTTGCCCCTCCACGGAGATGACCAGTATGGCCGGTCTACTGATTGAGGTTTCTCCGACGGGCAGAGGGGCGAGATCGGTGGCGAAATCTGGGCATAGACCCCCGTCCTTGAAGGTGGAGGTTCCGTATGCGGGGACACCGAGTCGCTGGCGGACATCGGGGTGGAGGTCGGAGTTCTTCATCTCCACAGGGGCGAAGGCGAAGGGCAAAGCGCATGAGGCGAGCATCCCGAGGCCTGTGTCGATTTCCTTTCCGAGCTCGAAGGCCACGCTGGCCTCAGAGCTCGAGCACCAGGACACTGCCCAGCAGGGGGCATCAAGGGTCCTGGGGGCCACTCGCCTGAAGATCCCGTCCAGGACATCCTCCGTCCTGAAGAACCCCCGGTACCTGGCAAGGTTCCACAGGGTGCCGAATACCCCCTTTGATTTCAGGGATACGATCTCCCTGTACTGTGAGGCTTCGGCCATCCAACTCTGGAAGGGCCTCCCACTCGAGCGGATGGTGGCGGTGATGATTCCACCGGAAACTCCGATGCGGTCGATGATTCGGACTCCCCGCCTCGCGAGTTCCCCCTCGATGGCATCGGCCAGGCCGCTCATATATGGAAAGCGGCCGCCAGTTGGTCCGTAGATGATTCTTACCGCATCCTCCATGCTTCCTTCCCGTGATGATCTACATACAGCGGTTCATAGGGGGGCTATTCGGGGACGGTCGGTTGATCCGGGTATGGTTTAGACGGTGGAAGCAGGATCCCCTGTGGACGCCATACACACACGGCCTCTGGGCCATACACACAGGAGGAAGCCATGGCTTCTCAAACCCCCGATGGCGGCAACGCCGTCAACATTACCGCCGACAGCGGACGCAACCCCTACGAGCTCCGGTTCGACCTTCTCCACCTGGCGAAGGACATCCTTGAACAGAACGCGCACATGGCGCGTGAGGACAAGGCGAAGGATCGTAAGTCCTTTTTCACCACCGATGAAGTGATCGAAACGGCCGCGAAGCTCAATGCTTTCGTGTCGAATCGGTAGGTAATGTCCCGACTCTTCCAGAACTGGGCCTTCCACAATCTCGTTGCCCATCCGGTCAGCGAGATTGTGTATTGGCTGGTGCGCCCGTTCGGGCGGTACAGGGCAGAAGTCGTGAGTGGATGGATCCACGACTCGACCGTTCCGCCACATCTGGAAGGCGAGGGACGAGGATGAGGCGTTGTTGGGGTGTGGGGTCAATGGCAACCTGCCCGGTTGTTACCCGGGAGATGGTGGTTCGAGTCCACCCGCCCCAGCTCCGCCGTTTCCTATGGTTGTGGTGTCTGGGGTTGGCCGCCTGTACCCCGAAGCTCCACAACCCGACAGCGGCCACCGCCATCGAACCCTGCTCCGCCTACATACCGTGGGAGGAGGCGCCGGGGTTCCCCATGTCGTCCGTGGACAGGGTGGAGGGCGGCATCGCCTTCATCATCGTCCCGAACCCACGCTCTGCGGAGGGCGAGGACGACGTGGAGATCCCGTGCAGGGATAACCCCTAAACGACAAGACCCGCCCAAGCCGGAGCCTGGACGGGTCTCTGATCGTCGCGACCTGGGTCAGGTCAGTCGGCGGCGATCTGTGTGTCGTACACGAACTTGGTCAGCGTGGTCGCCGTCTCGATGACGGTGCTGACGTTGTACATGTTGTACTCACCCTTCTGAGCGTTGAGCATCGTGTTGTTGTACACAATGTTGTGAGCCAGAGTGAGCATGTTGAAGCGCAGCGCATACTCGTTGGTGATGGGTGTGAAGACGTCACTGACTCCGTAGCCGGTGATGCCAAAGGTGTTGCCATTGGTGGCATTCGTTTCCATTTTCTCTCCTCGCATTGTGGGCCCCATGCCCGCGATGCCGGGACAATACCCGTCCTGGGACCCCTGAAAGTTTATGTTCAATGTATGAAAGTTTTTATTCAGAGCTCGTCCGATTTCGGGTGTCACTCATCAAGGACATCTCTATTCGGTGCGGTGCGGCGGGTGCCATCTACGAAGGGCATCTTTGCGCTCCCTCTTCTTGATCCTGTCCAGGAAGGTCTTGCCCTCGAGGTGGTCGAGCTCGTGCTGCACACACACCCCAGGGAGTCCGTTGACCCGTTCCTCCCGCTGGTTTCCATCCCCGTCGACCCACGCCACATCCACCCATTCGTGCCGCCACACCCGGAGATGGAGCCCGGGGAACGAGAGGCACCCCTCGTCTCCGAGGGTCATCCGCTTCGACCGCCCTGTGATCTCCGGGTTGATCAGGAGTTCCGCAGGGTGGTTGAGATTCAGTTTTACCAGGCAGACCCGCAGCTCGGACCCCACCTGCGGGGCTGCAATACCAATCCCGTACTCCTCCTCCATGACCCGGCGCAGGACCCCCTCGAGTTCGGTCAACTCCTTCGAGTCCGTGAGCTTCACGGCCCGGGTTCGACGGAGTAGGCGCTCATCTGGCCAGTAGACGATCTGCATGGGGTCAGCCTACAAGCGTGTCGAGGTGCTCGAGAAGGGTCAGGGATCCGTTGGCTCCCCATCCAATCGAGCAGAGATCCTGGGCGCAGTCGAATCCGTACTGCCACATGGTAGCGGCCTCCTCGACGGTCACATCGAACTTGGCGGCGTACTCAGAGAAGGGCCCCGTGGACACATTGAGCATGGCGCACGTCCCCACATCCATGGCGTCCTCCATATCCTCGACTGTGGCGGATTTCAGGGCGGCGAAGCAGCCGCTGAGGATCTTCTTGTAGAAGACACCCCCCGACAGGGCCGACCCCACCAGGCCATCTGGCCGGTAGCGGACCTCCGCAGGATCGAGGCTGATGCCGAGTACGGCCACCTGTCGACCCTGGTCGATCAGGTCCTTGACCTCGGGAAGGTCGAAGGCGGTGTCAATGGGGACAGGCGTGGAAACAGCTCCGTCCACGAACGCAGAGAACTCCTCAGGGTGATCCTCCACACGCAGTTTCCGCTGGATCTCCGGAGAGAGGTCGCCGTTGCGGATCTCCGTCGGGGAGATCACCCCTGGAATGGACGAGCTTGCCACCACCACCTCAGCTACGTTCCCCAGATCCACCGGGAACACGACCTCGGTGTTGCTGGTGATGCTCCATGCAACCGTGTAGCACGGAGTTCCGGCTGGCTGGCCCTCCTCTGTCCAACCACCACCCTGGACGAACAGGCCGTCGCGAGAGTTCGAGATGAGGGAGCTGGATCGGAGAACCCCGCCGTACATCAACATGTTCCAGGCGTGCCTCCATTTCTTCGAGGGCCCTATGTGGGCGTGGTGGCCGACGGGGACAGCTATCTCAAACCATTCACGGGATCCGATCCCCCGGGACCTGGTGACGGCGGCAAAGGCACCGCCTGAGGTCCCGATTCTGGCTGCTATGACCCAGCCATCTGCTACGAGTTCAGACTCGATCCAGTCAGCGATGCCGAGGTGTATGGGGAACCGTCCTCCAGAGGAGGAGAAAGCCAAGACTATGTTCTTGTCGGGGTGCGGGCCGGCGGGGTGCATGGGATCACTTCTTGGTCCGTTTGAGGGCTTGGCCGGGGCGCAGCCTCACGACCACCTCCTCTTTGCGGAGGACCGTCCGGCCGTCTGGGAGCTTGATTGCCTTTTCCTTCTTCGGCCAGGCGGCAAAGGTCCCGAGGGGGGTTCGCACCTGCTCGTTCTCATCCAGCTCGCCCAACACCTTCGGGAGAGAAGACAGCACGGAGCGCACTTGCTCCTCATTCATGCCCGTCTGCTTCTGCAGTGCCTCTATGAGTTCCGAGTATTTCATCTTGGGTTCGCCTCCGGCTTGTATCGCCCTCTTACCTTCTACACGGTATCGGTTCGATACCGAGGTACTTGAAGGAGCTCCCACGGTTGAAGGGTAAAGGGTCATTATGTCAAAAAGAATAAAATCCATCTCTAAGACTGCTAAGGCACAGGTTGAACCCGTTCGACAGCGTACGCAGTTTACCTGCATGGCGACCTCGCTCGCCATGTGCCTAAAGGCCTTGGGGCACGATGTCGATGAGGACGAGGTGAACCAGGTCATGGGTGCCAGGCCCATGAAGGGAGCTCGCTGGGAAGAAGCCGTGGCTACTGCACAGCACTATGGCTGCCGAGCCACACTGGTCAGCCCTTGTACGATCCCGCAGCTCAAGGAGTGGACCGACGCCGGCATCCCCGTGATGATCTCCTGGAACCCTGAGGGGCGCGAC
>Ga0209501_10001015_pt1 | contig 32153 bp, 35 predicted proteins | sample ArcticOcean_MG_C_4_FD_187434 | JGI IMG/M metagenome (GOLD analysis project Ga0209501, IMG submission 187434) | Marine microbial communities from western Arctic Ocean - ArcticOcean_MG_CB4_134 (SPAdes) (version 2) | ecosystem: Environmental > Aquatic > Marine > Oceanic | place: Arctic Ocean...
AAACTGGTATATTGGTGGAACCAGAAAATTCTGCCCAATTAGCGGAGGCAATAATTAAATTATTGAATGACACAGATTTAAGAAATAAACTAGGTTTAGAAGGATATAATTTTGTTCAAAATGAATGTAATTGTGTTTCTATGGCAAAAAATGTATTAGATACATATGAAGAAATTTTAGACAATAATTCAAATAAATACTAGGTATCAAGTGTGAAATAATGAAAAAAGATTTTTTTAAAGATGCAAAAATTAAATTTCCAGCTTATGAACCATGGATTTCAAATGAAGATAAAAAAATTATTAATAAAACTCTAAATCAAAGTATGTTAACACTTGGACCTCAATTAGAAAAATTTGAAAGTGATTTTGGTAAATATACTAATGCAAAATATGCAATTGCAGTATCTAATTGTACTGCTGCTTTACATTTATCATTAATGGCATTAGGAATCAAAAATGATGATGAAGTAATAATACCTGATTTAACATTTGTTGCAGATGCTAATGCAATTTTAGCATGTAATGCTAAACCAATAATTACAGATATTAATAAAGAAAATTTCTTTTTATCCATTTCAAATCTTAAAAAAAATATTACCAAAAAAACTAAAGCAATTATTCCAGTTCATATCTATGGTCAAGTTTGCAATATTGAAGAAATCATGGACGTTGCAAAAGATAATAATCTAAAGGTTATAGAAGATTGTGCTCATGCAGTTGGAACTTTTCATAAATTAAAACATGTTGGAAATTTAGGAAATACTGGTTGTTTTTCATTTTATCCTACCAAAAATATTACAACTGCCGAAGGTGGTATGGTTATAACTAATTCAGAAAAAATTGCAAAAAAAGTACGACAATTGAGGAGTCATGGTATGACAAAATCATTGAAAAATAGATATTCAAGTGAATATCCTTGGGTTTTTGACATTTTAGAACCTGGATATAACTATAGATTAGATGAAATTCGTGCTGCTCTTGGAATAACACAATTAAAAAGAATTAAGAAAATTAATGAACTTCGTAAAAATGCTTCATTATATTATTTTAAAAATTTACAAAATATTCCTGGAATTATTTTACCAGATATGGTAAATGATAAAACTCACTCATATCATTTATACACAATTCGGGTAACTAAACCATACAAATTATCAAGAAATCAATTATTCAAAAAATTAAAAGATAATGGTATAAGAACTACTGTATATTGGATGCCTATCCATAAATATACTGCATATCAAAAATTTGCTAAAAAATCAAATGTTGTTAATACCACAAAAATTTATGATGAAATTTTGGCATTACCATTGTTTCCAAATATTTCAAAAACTCATCAAGATAATGTAATTAAGGTTATCAAGTTATCTTAAATGATTTTAAATTATTTCTGAAAGCCACACTTCTTTATGAGTAGAATTAGAAAGTCTATGTGCTGCCATTACTTTTGCTTGATTCAATAATTCTTCTTCAAAGTTAAAAGGGGATTTTTTCTTACCTGTAATCTCCATACAAAAAGTATCAATCATTTTAAGAAAGTGATCTGTAGGCGGAATTTCAATAATTTCATTTTTTCTACCTTGCCAATTATTTTCTATATTGTATTGTAAATTTATTTTTGTTATAAAATCAGATGGAACAGAATAAGCCCTATCTAATGATATTACTCCATCTGATCCCCATACTTCATATTTTGCTTGATAATAATTTCCATTTGCATAAGTTACACTTGCAGTTTTATTATTTTTGTATGTTAGAATGGATGTACCTTTTACATCAACACCGCTTTTTGGATCATTATAACTTTGATAAAATATAGAAACAGGCTCTTCATCAAAAATCATTCTACTTGCACATATTGGATAACATCCAGAATCATTCAAAAATCCACCTCCTAATTCTTTGTTGTATCTGATATCACCTTCTGGAAAAGATGGAAATCCAAAACTACCGTTAAATGAATCAATATTGCCAATTTTTCTACCATTTATCAATTCTTTGACTTTTTGGTGCTGAGGATGAAATCTAAACATGAAACCTTCCATTACTCTAACATTATTGTTTTTTGAACATTCAACAATTTTTTTTGCTGAATTAAAAGAATCTGTAGATGATTTTTCACAATAGACATGTTTTCCTGCTGATGCTGCTTTTATGGCTAATTCTGCATGGGTACCAATTGGAGTAGAAATGTAAACTGCATCAATTGAATCATCAAATATTACATCATCATAAGTGCCATTTTTTTCACAATTAAACTCCTTAGCATATTCTTTAGATTTTTCAATACTTCTACTTCCAATTATTCCAAGTTCAGCAAATTCTGACTTTAATATTGCAGGAATTACTGATTTTTTAGCAATTCTTGAACAACCAATAATACCAAATTTTAGATGATTCAATTTATTCACAAATATGAAATAATTCCTCTTACATGTGGTCCAACAAAATTTTCAATTTTTAGTAATTGTTTAATTTGATATAATGTAATCCAAATAAAATAATCTGGAATATCTAATTCTTTGTTTTCTTCAATTTCAACAATCATATTATAATTTGATTTTAAATGAAATCTTCCACCATCTTCAGATTGCCATTTTGCATAAATAATTTTTGGATTATTTGATTCATTAAAATATTCAGCAAATAAAGGTCGTTTTCCACCATGAGCTTTTAGTAGATTACTTGTTGTTGCTTGTAATGTTGGAGATAGTTGTAATTTTCCAATATTTCCTGGTTCTGCTTTTGCTTGAAGTAAATAATGTGGAACCCCATTAATTTTTTTCATTAATATCCCTAATATGCCTCCTGGATTTTTTGCAATCATTGGTTGAGTCCAACCTTCTTTTCCTACTTCTCGGTCAAATGTATTTGAAACTTTAACTCCAATTATTTCAAAAAATCCTTTTGACTCATGAGAAATATTTCCAGATTTTGTTTCAATATACCATTTTTCTAAATCTTTAACCCCAATTTCTTCAACAATCATATCTGATTCTTCTCTTTTTTTATTAAACCACTCAATAATGTAATCAAGTTTGTTTATTTGATTATCATCTTGAATTGATTCTAGCATAGTTTTAATTCTTATTCTAGAATCTTCATTTATGGTATACTTATTATTTTTCAAGCAATTTATTATTTCATCAATTATCAATACATTCAATCCATATTTGATCAAATTATAAATTTTTAAGATTATTTAATATAGTATATAACTTGATTACCCTATTATACGATAATGTATTACTTAATAATTTTATTATTTTTTATTCCATTGAGTGCATTTGCTGATACATCAGAAAATTGTTTATTACTTACTGATGTTGATAATGATAAAAAATTAGATGAAATACAATACCATTTATTAGATTTTTCAAATTGTGACTTAATTGGAATAAATCTTAATAATTTAGATTTGAAAAATATCAAATTTAGTGGTTCAAATTTGTCTGGAAGTTATTTTTATGGAAGTAATTTAGAGAATGCAGATTTTACAAATGCAATATTATATGGAACAAATCTTGAAGCAACTAATTTAGAGAATGCAAATTTCACAAATTCAACATTAGATGGTTCAACATTTAGAGATTCTAATTTAGAGAATGCAGATTTCACAAACGCAAAATTAAAAAATGTAAATTTATATAAATCAAATTTAATTAATGTTGATTTTACTAATGCAGATGCAACAAATGCAAATTTTTGTGGTGCTTATTTAGCTTATATGAAATTTGATAATACTATTTTTAGAAATACAGATTTACATAATGCAAAATTAATGTTTAGTGATCTTAGTACTTCAGTATTTGAAAATACAAATTTTGTGGGAGCTGATTTATCTAATTCTAATTTAAAAAATCAAAATTTACAAAATTCAAATTTATATGATGTAAATTTGTATGGAGCAAATTTTGAGGGTGTAAATTTAAAAAATTCTAATCTAAGATTTGCTAATTTAATTAATACTAATTTAATGAATGCAAATTTAATTGATACCGATTTTTATAATGCAACTATAAAAAATACTGAGTTTAATGGAACTCTTTTTCATAATACTAATTTTTTTGGTACTAGTATATTAGATGATTATAAACCACTGAATGAATCTGAAATAATTTTTGATCCTAAAGGAAATTCTGTCACCTACTCTCATTATGGGTTTTCTGTTAATTCAGATGATATGTCTGATATTTTCTCTCAAGATAATTTGACTGGATTAACTCTTTATCAAAAAACCTTTGAAAATTCTTTTATACGTGAAAAAAATTTATCTGGTTCATTACTTCAAAATATTTTATTTGAAAATATGACTATTAAAAATACTCAATTTATTGGAGCATTATTTCAAAATGTAACTTTTAAAAATTCAGATTTAACTAACGTTGATTTTTCTGGATCTACAATGGAAAAAATTAATTTTATTCATACTACTTTGAATAATTCCTCATTAAATCACATAAGTGGTGCATTAGTTTTTAAAAATTCAGATTTAACTAACATTGATTTATCTTATTCAGACATTAATGGTAGTATTTTTGATAGTATTGATTTAACAACTTCTAATTTTGTAAATACAAATCTAAATGATAGTAAATATATTAATTCTAATTTAAGTGGATTAACAATTTCTAATATTGAATTAAAACATGCTTCCTTTAAAAATTCTAATGTTGAAAATTTAAAAATTAATAATGGTAAATTAGCAAATATTGAATTTGATCAAAATACTATTTTTTCTTCTGATATAACTAATGAAATTTTTATTAGTACTTCACTTGAACCTGCAGAGGATTTTTTAGATTATTTAAATCGTGTAATTAAAAATCAATTGATAAAACGGTTCGGATTTGAAAATGATAATCCTTATTCTAATTTTTATTAATCTATTCTAATTAAATATTATTCTAAGTCAAATTTACTGTCTGAAATTGTTCTATGTTTAAAATGCTCTTTGATTTTATTCTGAAGTTCTGTAAATTTTTTTATTTCTTCATCTGTAAGCTTTTCATTTTTTAACATTTTCATCATTAAATCATTAGAAAATAGATATGCTGCAATTATTGCTTCTGTATTTAATAAATTTCGTCTAGCATGTGGATTACTTTCAATTGCAATATCTGCTTCTGATTTAAATCCTGGACTTCTTTTAAAATGAATATATCCTGCCCCAATTAAGACTGGAATTCCAATTAAAATTACTGAAATTACATAATGTCCAAATGTTGGAAAGATTTGTTGAAGAAATGAAATATTATCAATTGCTAGATAGTATGTAACAACTAATGTATTTACTGCTGCAAAAATAAATGCAAAGTAAACTGCCCAACCCGTTCTAAAATAGAACCATGCTCTAAAACCTGTTGATTTCTTTCTTGGATCACTCATAATCTCATTCCTTTATGATATTATCCATATCTGTTAATACTATATTTGAAATAGTTCTAGAATTATTTTGTTCTTGAATTTTTTGTTTTAAATTAATCATCTCTTGAAATTCTTTTCCTGTAAATTTATTTTTATTTACTTTTTTTATTAATAATTCATTTATTTTGTAAATGACAAGTAACATTAACTCCTTATTTTCTAGATTTCTAACGGCATGAGGACTTGATTCATATTGTATTTTAACTTCTTCTCTATATGCAGATGTTCGTTTTGTATGAATATATCCTACTCCAATTAAGGCTGGAATTCCAATTAAAATTATTGAAATTATATAATGTCCAAATGTTGGAAAGATTTGTTGAAGAAATGAAATATTATCAATTGCTAGATAGTATGTTGTGATTATTGTATTTACTGCTGCAAAAATAAATCCAAAATATGTTGCCCAACCAACTCTAAAATATTGCCATAAACGAAATATATGACTAACATTATGAGCATGCAATGTATCTTGTTTTCGCACAACCTCAGTAAATTTATCAACTATATCAATTAGACTACTAAAATAAATGTTAATTATTTTAATTTACACTTCTATATTATTTCATTTCAAGATTAGTGCTAACTTTTTTTTCTTGAATTAACCATTTTAGATATTTTAAACGATAAATTTTTTATCTAAGAATTCTTTTTCATTAATAGAAATATCTAATTTTTTTTTTATACATTTCTTCTACTCCTTCTGATAATTTTCTTTTAGGTTTAAAATTTAATTCCTCAGTTATTTTATCAAAATTAACCTTATATGATCTAGAATCTTTTCCTACATTATCACCAAATGATATTTTTGAATTTGGAACTATTGATTCAACTATTTCAGCTATTTCTTTTACTATGAATTTCATATTTTGATTACTCCCATAAGTCCAGATGGGGAATTTGTTAAATTCCTTCCTTCCAATATTAAAGAAAATTATCTAAAAATAATTAGAAAAATTTGCCAAATAATTGGAAAATACAACAAAAAAATAATTATTAAACTTCATCATGATCAATATTGTTTTGAGGATCTTGCAATTCATGATTTAGGAATTGATGTATATATAGTACAAACTGGTGAATTAAAACCAATGCTGGAAAACTGTGAACTTCTAATTACTGTTGGATTAACTTCTGCTACTTTGGAAGCGTCAATTTTAGATAAACCTTCAATTTTTATTCCAAGATCTGATGTTATCAAAGAAGAAAGTATTTTTGATGAATTTAAAGAACTTGTTGTACTTCCTGAACAATTAGATGATTTCTTATATTGATTTTATCATGAGTATGAATTTAAAAAAATGATATTAAAGTCAGGTAAGTCATTCTTAAACAAAAATATTTCTAATCTTGGAAATTCATCTAAAACTTTTAGTCAATTTATGAATTCTTTAAATTAATATTTGAAAAATAGTTTGTAAAAATTATCAATCATCTTTTACTGTGCATTTTTGTTTATATGTTATAATTCAAAAGTTCAATATTTGATGAAAATACTTTTTTTGATATTCGATTCATCTTTATAATTAGATTATTTTAAAAATATTGTTTAAATTTTGAAAAATAAATTATTAATAATTGGTGGCAGTGGATTTGTTGGTAACACTCTAACAAATTATGCTAAAGACAATTATGACGTTATCCTTACATACAATAAAAATAAACCTGAAAATTCAAACCTTCAATCATTTCAGATAGACTTGTTAAAAAATAAAGATAAAATTATAGATCTGATTCAAAAATTAAAACCAAATTTTATAGTTCATACTGTAGCTCATCCAAGTGTAGATTTATGTGAAACAAATCATGACTTAGCAAATGAATTACATGTTGATGTTACAAAAGACATATCTAATATTTGTAAAAAAATTAATGCAAAATTAATTTATATTTCGACAGATGCAGTTTTTGATGGAGAATCATCAAATAATTATTTTGAATTTGATGATACTAACCCTGTGAATCATTATGGAGTTACAAAACTTAGTGCAGAAAAAATAATTCTAAATTCTTCAAATCAGAATGTAATACTTAGAACTGCTGTAATTTATGGATGGGATAAAAAATCAAGATTTAGTAATTGGATTATAGATTCATTAAAAGAAAAAAAAAGAGTAGACCCTCATATTGATCAATTTAATACCCCTACATTAGTAGACGATTTGGCAAAATCTATTCTAAAAATTATTTCTATGAATATCTCTGGGCTTTATCATGCAACTGGAAGAACATGTGTTAATAGATTTGAGTTTGCAACTATGATCGCAGATGTATTTAATTTTGACAAAAGTCTGATTTCTCCTGTAACTTCAAATCAAAAAAAACAACTTGCACCACGCCCAAAACAAACTTGTCTAGATTCAAGTCTTTTAGAAAAAACAATTGATTTTAGATTTTGTAATCTTTTATCAGGAATTAAATTTCTCTTAGCAAAATCACAAAATACTTAAGAAATTCATTTTCTGAAACTAATTATGATAATAGGTATCTGTCCAACTAGGATAAGTTTTGCAGGAGGAGGAACAGATATGCCTGAATATTTTGAGAAATTTGGGGGAAATGTAATTTCATCAACAATTAATCAATTTACCTACTGTGTTGTTCAAACTAGGCATGATAATTCCTTTCAATCTTTTTCACCCGATTTCCAAAAACATTACAAACCAACTGTTTTTAATAAAATAGCAATTGAAGATGGAACTGAAATTTCTTCATCAGTAATCAAATATCTAAAATACAAAAAAGGATTAAATGTAATTCTTTTTAGTGATGTAGCTGCAGGTTCTGGATTGGGAGGTTCTAGTTCTTTAGCTGTAAATCTTGTTAATGTAATAAATCATCTTAAAAAAGAAGAATGGAATAAACAAAAAACTGCTGAAACAGCATTTCATATAGGAAGAAAAATCCTTCATTGGCCAATTGGGAAACAAGATGAATACAGTGCTTCTTATGGCGGATTAAATTTTATCCAATTTAAAAAAAATAAGGTTTCAGTTAAACCAATAAAACTTTTAAAATCATCTAAAAACGAATTGGAAAAAAACTTACTTTTGTTCTTTTTGGGTAACACAAGAAATAGTTCAATAATTCTAACAGAACAAATAAAAAAATTAAAAAATAAAAATCCTGAAACCATTAATTCACTTTTATCTGTAAAAAATATTGCATTAGAAATGTATGAATCCTTAAAAAAATCTGATTTAACTAATTTTGGGAATCTTCTCCATAAAGGGTGGATTGCTAAAAAGCAATTTTCTTCAGGAATTACTAATGAAAAAATAGATAAAATTTACAAAAAGGCTCTTCAGGTAGGTGCTCTGGGGGGAAAGCTTACTGGTGCAGGTGGTGGAGGGCATATTTTATTTTATTGTGAATCAAATAAACAAAAATCTTTAATTAAAAAAATGAATGAATTAGGATTACGCCAAATAAATTTTAATTTATATGAACAAGGTCCAAAAATTGTAAACCCTATAGATTGTTTGGAAACATACAAAAAACCATGATACTAAATTGTCCCATTTGTAAGTGTGAAAACTTACTAAAACTTCTATCTAGAGAAAATGTACCTGTTCATGAAAATTTGATTTTTGATACATCTGATGAAGCAAAAAAAATACAAAGAGGTAATCTGTCCTTAGTAATCTGCACTAAATGTGAATTTGTGTTCAATCAAAGTTTTGATATTAAGTTAATGGATTATGGAAATTCTTATGAAAATGCACAAAATTCTTCATCATTTTTTAACAAACATGTTTCTAATTTAATAGATAAATTAATCAACAAATATCAAATTCAAAATTCAAAAATCTTAGAAATTGGTTGTGGTGATGGGTACTTTCTTAAAAAATTGACAAGTAATGATTCTTGGAATAATTTTGGCATTGGATATGATCCTAGCTTTAAAAACCCTGAAACAAATCTAAAGAATATTAGAATTGAAAAAAAATTTTTTGATGAAACATGCAATGAACAAATTGATGTAATTATTTCTAGACACACTATAGAACATATCCCTCAACCTATTGAATTTCTGAAAAATATACGCAAAATTTCAAAACCTAATACGCGGATTTTCCTTGAAACTCCTACAGTTGAATGGATTATCAAAAATCAAATTTTCTGGGATTTTACTTATGAACATTGTTCATTTTTTTCAAAAAATTCTTTAACTACTGCACTTCAAATTGCAGGTTTTAAAGTGATTTCAATCGACAATATTTTTAAAGATCAATATCTTTGGATAGAGGCAATTCCATCTGATTCTGAAATTGTAACTTATAATCCAAGTTTAATAAAGTTCTCAAAAAATTTCCAATATTTGATAAAAAAGAGAGAAGAAGAATTCAACTTAAAAATTAAAAAATATCTAAAAAATGGTAAAGTGGGTATTTGGGGCGCTGCTGGAAAAGGAGTATGTTTAACAAATATACTTGCTCCTGAAATTATTGAATGCCTTATAGATCTAAATCCCAAGAAATGGGGAAAATTTATTTCTGGAACTGGACATGAAATAATTAATTATCCTAAACTGAAAAAAAGGAGACTAAATACTGTAATTGTAATGAATCCAAATTATTACAACGAAATAGCTGAATTAGTAAAAAATGAAAATCTAGAAATTACTTTAATCAAGTCTGATGATCTTTTTTAAACTTAATATGAGTTATCTTTTTTTAAAAATCAATGGAATTTAGCGATTCAATTAAATTTTTCCTTGATGAACAAAATTCATCTATAGATTTCTTCAAAAATAATTTGCATGAAATTAATGAAATATGCCAAAAATTAATTTTGGGTAGGGATGAAGGCAAAAAAATTTTTGCTATGGGAAATGGGGGTTCTGGATCTACTGCCTCACATTTTATTTCTGATTTATTAAAAACAGCAATATTAAAAAATAAAAAACGATTTAATGCGATTTCATTAACTGATAACATTCCTGTAATTCTAGCTTGGTCAAATGATGTTTCTTATGAAGATATATTTGTAGAACAATTAAAAAATCATTTTTCAAAAGGTGATATTATAATTGCATTTAGTGGAAGTGGAAATTCAAAAAACGTCATTAAAGCCTTACAGTATGGAAAAGAAAATGGTGGAAATTGTATAAGTTTTACTGGCAAGTCTGGTGGAGAAATGAAAAATTTATCTAATATTTGCTTAAAAGTTCCTAATCAAAACATGTTATCTATTGAAGTACAACATGTTTTGTTATGTCACTGTATAATTTCATGTATAAGAAATTCCGGTGAACCAGAATTCAAATATGATTAAAAAAAGAAAAGCGATTTTTCTTGATCGAGATGGTGTATTAAATAAAAGAAAAAGTGATTACGTAAAATCAATTGATGAATTAATGATCTTTCCAAATATTGGAAAATCTATAAAAAAATTTAATGACAATAACTTCTTAGTAGTTGTTATAACAAATCAATCCGCAATTAACAGAGGATTAGCTACTTTTCAAAATATACATAAAATTCATCATAAAATTGAAGATGAAATTTTCAAGAGTGGAGCTGTTATAGACAAATTCTATATTTGCCCTCACAGACCAAATGAATTTTGTGAGTGCAGGAAACCAAAATCTGGAATGTTATTAAAAGCAATTAGTGAACTAAAAATTGATCCAAAATCTAGTTGGATGATAGGTGATAGTGATACTGACATTATTGCAGGAAAACATGTTGGTTGTAATACAATTAAAATTGAGAACTATGTTAATTTGGAAATAGCAACAAAAATGATTTTTAAGACTTAGTACTAAAATAAATATATCTACCTCAAAAAAATAATGAAATTGAATATTTTTGTTACTGGAGGTGCAGGATATGTTGGTTCTGTTTTAATCCCTGAATTAATTGAAAATGGATATAATGTAAAATGCCTTGATCGATTTTTTTTTGGCAAGGAATTTCTTAAATCAGAAAAATTTGTCAACAAATTAGAATTAATTCAAGATGATATTCGTTGGTTTAATTCTAGTATTTTGAAAAATGTTGATGTTGTTTTAGATCTTGCAGCGTTATCAAATGATCCAGTTGGAGAATTGAATCCTGAAAAAACCTTTGAAATAAATCATTTGGGAAGAAGTAGGGTTGCACAATTGTGCAAAGAAAATGGAGTAAAAAAATATGTTTTAGCTTCTAGTGCTAGTATTTATGGCCAACAAAATGATGTTGCAGATGAAAATTCAAATGTTAATCCGTTAACTGCATATTCTAAAGCAAACCGAAAAGCTGAAGAAGATATTCTAAAATTAAATGATGATGGTTTTACTTCTTGTGCATTAAGATTTTCTAGCATTTATGGGATTTCGCCAAGAATGAGATTTGATCTTGCTGTAAACAGTATGGTACTTGATCTATTTCAAAATGGTAAAATTACAATATATGGTAAAAGTAACAAACGTCCATTTGTACACATTAAAGATGCAATTCAAGCCTATTTGAAAATTATTTTAGCTCCTAAAGAAAAAATTGGAGGTGAAATTTTTAATGTTGGATCAAATAAACAAAACTTTACAATTTATGATCTTGCAAATAAAGTAAAGAATTCTATCAATCAAGACAGTGAACTAATTACTCAAGACACTCCAGACAATCGCTCTTATTTTGCATCTTTCGAAAAAATACAAAAAACTTTAGGTTTCAAAACAAATTATACTGTAGAACAAGCATCTTTGGAAATTTTTAATGCTTTGAAAAATGGAACTTTAAATCATGATTTAAAAACAATTACTGTAAAATGGTATAACCACATTCTTGAAAATGATGAACTAAATAACTCTCTAAAAATTAATGGAAAACTGTTATAGGTATTTTTTTACTCTGATTTATTTTCAGTTAGATTGAATTTTTTGGAATCAAATGTTTTCCACATTTTATCTTTTTTAGAAATCTCTGAAATATCTAAAGGCCATTTAATATTGAAAAATGGATCATTCCAAAGTATCCCTGAACCAAATTTTGGTGCATAAATTTGAGTCATTTGATAAAATAATTCGGAATCATCTTCTAAAGTTTGAATCCCGAGTCCCATTCCTTCTGGAACATACAATAAATTATACATAGATGAACTTAATTCTAAATTAATTTTTTCTAGAAATGTTTTAGATTCTTTTCTAAGATCTATAATGATTACAAATATACTCCCTTTTATACATCTCACAAATTTTGCTTCTTGATATGGTTTTTTTTGAAAATGAATTCCACGTATGGTTCCCTTTGTTTTGTTAAATGAAATATTACATTGCTTAATTTTACAATTTAGACCTTTTTCTTCAAAAATTTTTTCGTCAAAAACTCGTGCAAAAAATCCACGTTCATCATTTTTTCTTTCAGGTATTATTACAAATACTCCTTCTAATTTTGTCTCCTCAAAAATCATGAAATTATCTCCAATTCTGGAATAAATACTAAAAACTTACCTCCCCAATCCTTGATCTTTTTCATATGTTCTACTATCTCATCTTTTAAATTCCATGCCAAAATGAGAACATAATCTGGTTTTTCTTCAAAAATTTTTTCAGGATTAAAAATTGGTATATGTGTTGATGGAAGATATAATCCCTGTTTGTATGTGCTTTTATCTACAGTAAACGAAAGAATATCCCTGTCAATTTCACAATAATTTAGAAAAGTACATGCTTTAGCAGGTGCACCATATCCTACAACTGTTTTATTTTTTAATTTCAAATCTTCTAGGAATTTTATTACTTCTTTCTTTTTTTCTTCTACTCTAGATTGAAATTTTTCATATGTTAAAATATTGTCCAAACCTATTTTTTTTTCATATTCAATTTTTTTTAAAACTGAATTTTTGATTTTAAAATAAGAGTTTTTTGAGTGTTTGATGTATAATCTTAAAGAACCACCATGAATGTTTAATTCTTCAACATCAAATATTTCTAAATCTAATTCTAAAAAAATCTTTTTGAGTGTAAATAATGAAAAATATGAAAAATGCTCATGATAAACTGTATCAAATTCCATGTTTGAAATTAATGTCGGTAAATATGCAGAGAATTGCAAAATAATTAGTCCGTCATTTTTTGTAATCTTTTTTAGACCTAAAATAAAATCTTTAGGATTTGGTGTATGTGGCAGCACATTAAATGCAATAACAACATCTTGCTTTTCTTTTTCTAGTACAATTTTTTTTGCCGTATCACTACCAAAAAATTCTGTAATTGTTGGAATTCCTCTCTCATTTGCAATTTTTGCTATGTTGGCAGCAGGCTCTATGCCCAAAACTGGAATTCCTCTCTCTTTAAAAAATTGTAACATATATCCATCATTACTGGCAATTTCAAGAATCTTTGATTGACTATCTAGATTAAATCTGTCTGTGATATTTTCAACAAACTTCTGAACATGTTTTAACCATTCTTCAGAAAATGAGGAAAAGTATGCATATTCTGAAAAAATTTCTTTTGGACTCTGGAATTCCTCTAATTGTACAAGAAAACATTTGGAGCAAACAAATACTCGTAAAGGATAATAATTTTCTTTCTTTTCAAACTCTTCTTTTTTTAAATATGAATTTGCTAATGGTGTTTCTCCTAAATCTACAAAAATATTTTTTAATTCATAATTACAAAATCTACAATTCATTTTATACTTTCCATGGTGCTTTTTTTTCATTCCAAAGTTTTTCTAAATAATTTTTTTCATTTATTGTATCCATCGGTTGATAAAATCCAGTATGTCTATATGCTGAAAGTTCTTTCTTTTTAACTAATTTTTTCATTGGTTCATGTTCCCACACGGTTGAATCATTTTTAATATAATCTAAAACTTCTGGTTCTAAAACAAAATACCCTCCATTGACCCAGTGTATACTTTTTGGTTTTTCTTGAAATTTAATAACTTTAGAATTATTTAAATCCATAATACCAAATTTTTCATTTGGTTTACATACTGTTACAGTTGCAATTGTTTTTTGTCTTTTATGAAATTTAACAATTTTTTCTATATTAAGATTATTTAATGTGTCTCCATAGGTAAAACAAAATGTTTCATTGTCTAAATATTTTTCAATTCTCTTTAGTCTTCCTCCTGTCATAGTCTCCTCTCCTGTATTTATTACTCTGACATTAAATGATTCATGGATTTTTTTTCCTATAGTTCTAGATTGAGATATTTCCTTAAAGAATTTTTTAATGACCGAAAATTTATGTCCCCCACAAATAATGAAATCATTAATTCCAAATAATGAGTATCTGTTCATTATGTGACATATGATTGGAATCCCTCCTATCTTTATCATTGGTTTAGGCATTTTTTTGGATTCTATACCCATTCTTGTACCATATCCTCCTGCTAAAATTACTAATTTCATATAATATATTATTAGAATATGGCCATATCTAAATATATTACTTGTTTATCTTTTATGTTGTAACTTTTTTCATTTGCTTCTTTTAGAACATTCAAAATTTCATTTCCATTGCCTAAAACCCTGTAATTATTATTAGATGATCTATATTATTTGTTTTAGGCATGGTTCCTTTTCATTAAATGAGTATTCATTTGTGAAAAAATTGTATCAAAAATATATTATATAATTCCATAACCTGTCTTGTGATTTTATGTTCATAATTCATGGATTATAAAAAATTAAAATTGCTTGAGGATACACTTCAGTATCTAGGATTAAACAAATTATAATTTTATGTCTTAATTTATAGAACAGTTTAATGGATGATCGTTTTCAAATAAATCAGTATTAACTGTATTTGCATTTAATTCTAATTGCTCTAAATTTTTACAACCAGGAATAACACATGAAATTGCACTATGTTTCAAGCACCATGAAAGAGCCCATTGTGACATATTAACTCCAACTGGAACTTCTTTCTCTCTAATTTTTTTGACTTTTTCTAATTGAATTTCAGATTGTTTTTTATCATGTAGAGAACGTATATCATTATCTGGAAATTGAAAATTAGGTAAATATTTTCCACTTAAATGACCTTTTGCAAGAGGTACACGCGCAATTACTCCAATATGATTATTAATACAATATGGTAGAACTGTTTGTTCTACTTTTTTGTTTAATCTATTATACACAACTTGAATTATTTTACAATTATATTCTTTAGATTTTTTTAATTGTAAATGATCATTTGATAGAATAGAAGAATTCACTATGGATAATCCTAACTGTTTAATTCTTCCACTCTTTACTTGATCATTTAAAACATCCCATAACTCACTTTGGAAAAATTCATCATTTGTTCCAGAATGAAATTGATAAATATCTATATAATCAGTTTTAAGCGCCTTTAATGATTCCTCCAATTGAGATAAGACTGATTTTGGATTAAAATCATTAATTAATTTATTTTTGTCAATAAAATTATGTCCAAATTTTGTAGCAATAACCCAATGTTCTCTTGAATTTAAAATAGATTCCCCAATTAATGATTCAGAAGTATGATTTCCATAACATTCTGCAGTATCAATGAAATTAACACCTAATTTCTTTCCATGATTTAGAATTTTTTTTACTTCTGAATTGGAAAAATGTTTATTCCAACCTCCAGAGAATTGATTTGCTCCAATACCTATTACAGATACTTTGAGATTCGTGTCACCTAATTTTCTATATTTCATTTTTATATCTATTATTTTTATAAATCATATATTTACAGTCCAACGTAAATTTTCAGAAATTTTTTGGAGATTATAAAGGTGCTCTATTTGTTTTAGTCGGTAAAAATTAATATTATTAAATTGTAATGAAGAAAATTCAATATCATCAAATTTTTGTATCATTTTTTCTACTCCTTTAGGTATATTCCAATCACAACTAAAATTTGGAAAAGTTTGTTTTATTTTTTCAAAAGAAATTTTATATGTTCTTACATCAACACCGTCCTGAATATTTTGATCTTTAATTAATTGCATTTTATCTAAATCTAAACTTTCTTGTAAAAATTGAATTTGACAATTTTCAACTGAATTTGATATTATTTTTGCAAGATCGATAATTCTATGATTGTTTTGAGCATCACCAACATTTAGAATTAGAGGTTGGCTTTCATTATAATCAAAATTGATTGCAGATAAAATGGCATTACAAACATCCAAAATATGAACAAATGGTCTCCAAGTTGTACCATCTGAATTTAAAATAATCTTTTTTGTTGTTAAAGCCATTCCTAAAAACATGTTTATCACTAAATCAAAGCGCATCCTTGGCGACATACCAAACAAAGTAGCTAATCGAAGTATTATCGGACTAAAATCTTTATCAGCTAAATTTCTCAAATCTTCTTCTATTTGGAGTTTATTAAGAGAATACGGAGTTTGAGGATTTGTAGAAGATTCCTCTGTTAAAAATTCATTTTTTCCTATACCGTATACTGAACAACTTGATGCAAAAATGAATTTTATATTTTTTTCCTTACAAAGTTTTGCTATTTTATAACTATATTTTCTAACAGGATCATAAATTTTAGAATGTTCTAAGTTACCAAATGGATCATTTGCAATAGCTGCTAAATGAACAACCACATCAATCCCATCTAAATCATTTTCATTTATATCTCTAGCATCTTTTAAGATTGTTTTTGAATCATCTGTTTTATATAATTTACAATTTTGAAAAAGACCCAAATCCATTCCTACACATTCAAAGTTTTTTTTAATTAATTGCTGTATTAACATACTTCCAATATACCCTAACGAACCAGTAACCATTATGGTTTTCATTTCACTGACAATGATAATTTAGTATATATTATATTTCCTTGAATATATTAAAAAAAAATTTAGTTTTTTTATATACTATTACAAATTCTAAAAATAATTAAATAAAATCCCTCACTTTTTTATTATATTTTTAAAGGTATTTTCAACTTCGTCATCTAAATTTATCCTGATTAAGGAAGGTTCTCTTATTAATAAATTAATTATATCATCAAGTAAAATTGGTCTAGAATAAATTTTTGTAACAAAGATTTGTACTAACTTTAGATCATTCATTTTATCTATAGTCCATCTTAAAAATGATAAATTTTTTTTATTTTGAAAATTAAATATTTTAAATTTATCTTGATGATTGTAAAAATATGGTGTTACATGTTCTTTTTCATACGAACTTGTTGATTCTTTCCAATTTTTTTGTAATGCTTTAAATGAAAAAATTTCAACCTCTGTTCCATAAGGAAATGTTCTAGAAATAGTATTTGATGGAACAAAAGATGAATATTTTGAAAATGATGTACCAAATCCCACAGGTGTTTATGGTATGAGTAAACTACAAGGTGAATTAATAATTAAAAATTCAAATTTACCTTTTTTAATATTAAGGACAGATCAACCATACTCCTAGAATGAAAAATGGCATCATACTAATTCTGTTATTAGAGTTATAGAAAATCTTAAAAAAAATGAAACATTTAATGAAATAACTGATTGGTATAACACACCTACGTATGTACCAGATTTTGTTACTGCTACCATAAAACTAATAGAAAATAACCATCATGGAATTTTTCATCTAGTTGGAAGTGATTTCATTAACCGATTTAGTTGGGCAAAAAAAACAGCAAAATTTTTTAATTTAAAAAATGAATTAATCATTCCAATACATTCATCAGAATTGAAATTATCCGTTGAAAGAAAGAATATTCATCTTAATAATGATAAATTATTTAAAAAAACTAAACATAAAATGATTGGTATTGATGATGGATTAGAATCCATGGTAAATGCATACAATGATAATTATTCATGAAAACAATCTAAATACATAAAATATCTGATACTTAACACATAATCAAATGAGTGAGACAATAGAGCCAAAAATAGTTATAGGAATGCCAGTTTATAATGCATCCAAATTTATTCACAATGCAATTACTTCTTTATTAAATCAATCTTACAAAAATTTTATTTTAATTATATCTGATAATTGCTCAACAGACAATACAAAATCAATTTGTGAAAATTTTCTAGAAAAAGATAAAAGAATTAGATATATTCGTCATGATAAAAATCGTGGATATGCTTGGAATTTTAATTTTGTTTTAAATCAAACAAATAGTGAGTATTTCATGTGGGCCGGTGCAGATGATATTTGGCATCCTCATTTCATTAGAAAAAATCTTAATTTTCTTGAAAAAAATAAAACTTTTGTTGGAAGCACAAGTGAAGTAAAACTTTTTTATAAAATTTGGGAAGAAAATGATTTTCAAAAATTTGATAAAATTAATAGCGATAAAAAATATGAATGGGTTCATCCATTAATTGGAACTTATGAAGAAAAAGTAAAATTTTTATTTAATTTTTGTAGATTTGAATATACATATTCAATTTATAGACATGATATACTCAAAAAATGTATAATCAAACAAAAATTCCTTAGTTGGGAAATACCTATAATTCTTAAATTATTAAAATTTGGTAATCTAAATGTTGAAGATGGTATAATGGCATACAAGTACATGGGTCTAAAAAAAGACCCAAATTATCACAAAAAATTATTTCATACTAACAAAGAGTATTATGGAACACTTTTGTCTCTTTTTCCTTTTTTTTTATTAACTATTCATGTTTTTAAAATTGTAGGACCTAAAATTTATTTCAAATATTTATTTCGACGTTTTTTAAAGGATAATTATCGTGCACAAAGACTTGTATTTCTTGATATATTTTCACGTAAATAATTTTCAATTAATATTTTTTAACTACCAAATTTTTCTCCATAATACACAAATAGTCATTATGAAAAAAATTTAATTATAATGAAAGCAATAATTTTGGCAGGTGGATTAGGAACTAGAATTTCTGAAGAATCACAATATAGGCCAAAACCTCTTATCGAAATTGGGGGTATGCCAATTTTATGGCATATTATGAAAACATATTCTTCATATGGAATTAATGATTTTGTAATTTGTTGTGGATATAAGGGATATATGATCAAAGAATATTTTGCAAATTATTTTTTACATATGTCTGATGTAACATTTGATATGAAAATAATGAAATGAATGTTCATAGAAAATCAGCAGAATCATGGAATGTTACATTAGTTGATACTGGAATTAATACAATGACTGGGGGAAGACTTAAAAAAATATAACAATATGTAGATAATGAAACATTTTGTTTCACTTATGGTGATGGACTTGCTAATATTCCTATTAAAGAATTAATTACATTTCATAAGAAAAATAATACTCTTGCAACAGTTACTGCAGTACAACCCCCTGCAAGGTTTGGAGCATTAGAATTAAGTGAAAACAAAGTTGTATCATTTAAAGAAAAACCACCTGGAGATGGAAATTGGATAAATGGTGGATATTTTGTTCTAGAACCTGGTATTTTTAATTATTTAGAAAATGATTCTACTGTTTGGGAAAACGAACCTGTAGAAAATTTATCACAAAAAAACCAATTATCTGCATATAGGCATTCTGGATTTTGACAACCCTTGGATACATTACGAGATAAAAATAAATTAGAAGATCTTTGGTTAACTGGAAATGCCCCATGGAAAACTTGGTAATTATTTAGATGATTTCATATTTTGAAAATAATTTTTAATAATTATTAACCTGTATAATTTTAACAATTTTTTGATATACGTATTAAAGCTAAATATCATTTATATCAACTAATGTAGGGTATAATATTATGTCATATTTTGAGTCATTATTTTCATTAAATGATAAAATTTCTATAGTTACTGGTGCATCTCGAGGAAATGGAAAATCAATTGCAGAAGCATTATTACGTTCTGGTTCAACTGTAATTTTAATTGATATTTTAAAAAAAGAATTATCTAAAACTGTTGAAGAATTTCAAAATGAAAATTTAAAAGTATTTGAATATTTTTGTGACATTACTAAAAAGAAAGAAAGAATCCAACTATTAAAATACATCAAAAAAAATTTTGGGAGATTAGATATTTTAATAAATAATGCGGGAATTTCATTACCTGAATCATCGTTAGATTATTCTGAATTATCATGGGAAAAAACATATAATGTCAATTTGAAGGCACCATTTTTTCTTTCACAAGAATGTGTAAAAATTATGAAAATAAATAATTCAGGAGTGATAATAAATATTACAAGTATTAATGCTGAACTTGCATTTCCAAATAATCCTTCATATCAAGCATGTAAGGCAGGATTAAAACAACTTACAAAATCATTGGCATTAGATTTTGGCAAATATGGTATTAGAGTTAACAGTATAGGTCCTGGTTATTTTAAAACATCAATGACAAATAAAAGTTGGAAAAATCTAAAAAGGAGAAATATAATTTCTGATAATACCATTTTGAAGAGATGGGGACTTCCAAAAGATTTAGAGGGAACAATTATTTTTTTATCATCTAATGCATCATCATACATTACAGGTCAGGACATTTACGTTGATGGTGGCTGGACTATCAAAGGAATTAAATAAAAATAATTTTTCAGGTTAAAGGAATGAAATCAAAATTATTACTATGGATTGATGGCCCACTTTATTTTTCTATAGCATACAATCTTCAAAAAATGTATGATTGTGATATTTATGCTATAATCGATGTTACAAATGAACCAAAAAATTTCTACATTGATCAAAAAATTGTGAAATTTAAGAAAATTTGGTTTTTTCATGATAATATTAGTAAATTTCACACACCAAATCTTGAATATTTATCCACATTTGAAAAAAAATATGATATTAATATTTGGAAAATTGCTATTAATGAAAGATTATTTTATAATTTTTATAATTTTCATAAATTCTCTTCAGAAGAAATATTGTCTATTGAAGAAGATTCGTGTAAATTATTTGAAAATATTCTTGATGAAATACAACCTGATAATATTTTAACATATACTCCTAATTTTCATCATTCAGAATTATTTTATCAATTAGTAAAAGCAAAAGATTTACCAATTTTAATTTTAAGTAATCCTATGATAGGTTACAAGAGTAGAATTTCAAAAAATCGTGAAATTTTAGATTCATATGAAAATTTTAATATGATAAATGATTCAAAAAGAGATTTTAATGAAATGAGAGAATATAGAAATAAACATGATGTTGCAAAACAAATTAAAATTTCACTGGAACATGAAGGTTCTTCAAAATATAATTTTATAAAATCTTTTTTTAAATTTATTTTTTCAGATAATAGTCATATTAAAACACATTATACTTATTTTGGTAGAACAAAAGTTGCAGTAATAAAATATTCAATTATGAACATCATTAAAATTAAATTAAGAGAAAAATTTATGCAAAAAAATCTACTTCATAATGTAGATTTGAAAAAACCATTTGTTTATTTTCCTTTAGGTGCAGAACCTGAATCAAATATTCTTTTAGGAGCACCATTTTTTACTAATCAAATAGAAATGATTAGAACTATTGTGAAATCACTTCCAATAGGTTACCAACTATATGTAAAAGAAAATCCTGGTCAAGTAGATCGTGAATGGAGATCTATTTCAGTATATAAAGAAATTCAAAGTATCCCAAATGTAAAATTAATTAATTCATCTTTTTCAAATGAAAAATTATTAAAAAATTCTTCAGTAGTTATAACATTAGCTGGTTCATCTGGATTTGAGGCTACATGTTATGAAAAACCTTCTATAGTTTTTTCTGATGTATTATACACTTTACTTCCTTCCGTTCATAGAATTACAGAAATAGAAGCACTACCTGAATTAATTAAACAATGTTTGGAAGAAAAAGTGCATCCTATAGATTTAGATAAATTTTTACTTCTTTTAGAAAAAAACACATTTGATTTTGATTTACGTGGATTTAATACTAAAATTAAAGATCATTTTTTTTATAGTGGATTTTTAGTTAATACCCCGATCACTGAATCCCAAATGAATTCTTTTTTACAAAATAATGATGAACTTTTAAAAAAATTAACTACAGAATATATTAAAAAAATGAATCATGGAAGTGAATAACTAAATGGAATCTAAAAATTTAAAAATTATTGCAATTATTCCTGCAAGAGGTGGTTCAAAAGGAATTCCATTAAAAAATATTAAAAAATTAGGTAAATTACCATTAGTGGCACATTCTATTCAAGCTGCAAAAAATTCTAAACAAATTAACAGAATAATTGTAAGTACTGATAATAAAAAAATTGCAGAAATTTCTAAGAAATATGGAGCAGAAATACCATTCTTACGTCCAAAATCTTTTTCTAAAGATAATTCATCAACATTAGATGTTGTTCAACACACTATTCAATTTTTAAAGGAAGTAGAAAATTATACTCCTGATATTGTCACAATTCTACTACCAACTTCTCCATTTAGGTCTTTAAATTTAATTGATGATTCAATTAAATTGTTAAGAAAATCAAATGCAACATCTATTGTGAATGTTGCTAAAAATAAAGATCATGCATTTAAAGCATTTTTGCTAAAAAATGATTTTTTAAAACCATTTAAAACAAATCATAAAAAATATTATCAACGACAATTACTTCCAGATTTTTTCCATACAACTGGTTCAGTATACACTTTTTGGTTAAGTACTTTGAAAAAATATGGTCATTACTATGGACCTCGAATGAAACCAATAATTACTACTGATGATAAAATGAATATAGATATTGATAGTGCATTTGATTTTTTTATTGCTGAAATGACTCAAAAATATTGGAAATCTTATTTAAAAAAAAATCAAAATAATTAATTTTACACTAAAAACATTTACTAATATAGATTAAAAAATAATCTATTTTTATGAATAAAAATATTCAAAATACTAAAAAATGTAAAAAAATAAAATTAGTATTAACAGATGTAGATGGTGTTTTAACTGATGGTGGACGTTATTATTCTAAAGATGGTGAAATTTTAAAAAAATTTCATGTTAGAGATGGAATGGGAATTAATATTTTATTAAGAAATAATATTAAAACAATTATTCTTACAAAAGAAAAATCTATGATTACAAAAAAATGGGCTAAAGATATGAATGTCTTTGAAGTTTATTCTGGATTAATAAAAAAAGAGCAAGTATTAACAAAAATTTGTAAAAAGTACAAAATTAATTTAAATGAAATAGCATTCATTGGAGATGATGTAAATGATGTTGAAGTTTTAAAAAAAGTTGGTTTTGCAGCAGTACCAAATGATTCTATATTTCAAGTAAAAAAAATAGCAGATTTTGTATGTAAATCTTCAGGCGGTAAAGGCTGTTTTAGAGAAATATCTGATTTAATTTTATTGTCTAAATTTTCTACTAAAACTAAGTGGTATTAGATCTAAAATAATAAAAAGAGGTAAAATATTTTCATTACATTGACATTCATTGTTGCTGAAATTGGAATAAATCATAATGGCGATACAAAAATTGCAAAAAAACTTATCGATATGGCTGTTGAGGCAAATTGTGATGCAGTTAAATTCCAAAAAAGGAGTATAGATAAAGTTTATTCAAAAGAAGTTTTAGATGCTCCAAGAGATAGTCCTTGGGGAACAACTCAAAGACAACAAAAAGAAGGATTAGAATTATCTGAAAAAGAATATAAAATAATTAATGCCTATTGTAAGAAAAAAAAAATTGAATGGTTTGTATCATGTTGGGATACTAAAAGTCAAATTCAAATGAGAAAATTCAATACTAAATTTAATAAAGTTGCATCTGCAATGTTAGTTCATACAGAACTTTTAAAATTAATTGCTGAAGAAAAAAAACATACTTTCATTTCTACTGGAATGAGTACTATGAATGATATTAAAAAAGCAATTTCTATTTTTAAAAAATTTAAATGTCCGTTTGAATTAATGCATTCTCATAGTACATATCCAATGCCAATTGAAGAAGCTAATCTAACGGTCATTCAAACACTCCAAAAAAAATTCAAATGTAATGTAGGTTATAGTGGTCATGAAATTAGTTCATACCAATTACCTATGATTGCAGTTTCTTTAGGTGCCACATCTATCGAACGTCATATCACTTTGAATAGAGCAATGTATGGTTCAGATCAAGCAGCTTCTTTAGAAAAAGCTGGTTTAGTTAGAATGGTTAGAGATATTCGAGTAATTGATAAAATAATGGGTGATGGTAAAAAACGAATTTGGGATTCAGAATTACCAGTTCAGAAAAAATTGAGAGAAAGATTAGTTTAATTATGAATGATATTATTAAAGAAAAAATTTTAGAAAGTGCTGAAATTATTAAGGAATCTGTTCAACTATCTAACAAAATTGAAGATGCTGTAGTGGAAATTTATAATTCTCTTATACATGGAAAAAAAATTTATCTTTTTGGAAACGGAGGTAGTGCTGCAGATGCACAACATATTGCTGCAGAATTAATTGGTAGATATAAAATTGAAAGAAAAAGTATTCCAGCTGTTTCATTAACTACTGATACATCAATTTTATCATCTTTATCTAATGATTATTCGTTTGAAACTATTTTCAGCCGTCAATGTGAAAGTTTAGTGGATAAAAATGATATTGTAATAGCTATTTCAACAAGCGGAAATTCAAAAAATGTGATAAATGGAATAAATGCTGCAAAAAAGAAAGGTGCTAAAATTATTGGTTTACTTGGAAATAATGGTGGAGAAATTAAAAATTTAATTGATATCCCAATAATTGTAAATTCATCCTCTACAGATAAAATTCAAGAAGTACATAGAGTAATTTATCATATAATTTGTGAATTAATTGAACAAAAAATATCATCAAATTAAAAAGGAGTTAATTGAATGAATTATGTTTTTTAATGGTTTAGTTCAGTCTCCACAACCAAACATTCCATTTAATAAAAAATGTTTAATGTTAATTGATTTGATCCAACAACGTTCAGTAAAATCTTGTTTTTTATCTCCTAAAATACTATTAACAGAAAATAGAAAAGATATAGAATATAGAATTAAATTTTTAAAAGATATTTTACAAAATAATATTCCTTTACAAAATACATTGTACTATCAATTCATAGGGGATCATGATAAAGGAATTATTGAAGATGTAGAAACTGTTTCAAAAAAATTTATTAAATTACATGATGATATTAAGAAAAATGGCATACTTGAACCCATAATTCTTGGATCATATTCTAAAAAAAAAATTAAAACAAGATATGTTTTTCATAATAAAAAAACATGGATAAATATTGATAATGAGAATAAATTACAAATAATTAATGGTGCACATAGATTATCCGTTGCATTGTTCTTAGGATTAGATAAAGTTCCAGTAAAAATATACACATCTTTATCATTTGAAATTCCAAATTATACTGAATATATTAAAATCAAAGAACCTGAATATTTAAAAAATCTTGCAAATAATGAATAATTATCTGTTAATTTAGGCATAATTAATCATACATACTGTTGAAAAATTTATTTAAAAAAACTAAACCCTGTAAATTATCTTTTTTAAAGCTAAGTATTTTATATTGATTTTTAAAATTAAATATATGGAAATTATCCAAATAGATAAATTAGAAAAACAAAATATTAAACCAAAAACATCAAATATTAATTTTAATTTACTCCATGACAATCATCCACTAATTTGGTTAATGGATGCAACATATACTAAACCACAAATTTCATCTGAAACAATGCCATCAGCTATTGGAGGCATTGCAACTTTTACTGAAAAAAACCTTCATCTGAATAAACCAATTAAATTATTTAAATATCCTGAAAGATTTGCTGAAGAATTAGAAAAAATCATACCCGATATAATCGGTTTTAGTAATTACATGTGGAATTCAGAACTATCTTTTTCGTTAGCTAGAAGAATGAAAAAAATTAAACCTAAAATTATTATAATTATGGGTGGTCCAAACTACCCTGTTAATCCAAATGAACAAGAAACTTTTTTGAGAACTCACCCTGAAATTGATTTTTATGTTACTGGGGAAGGTGAAGTGGCTTTTGCAAATTTAATTGCAAATTTAATTAACGTAAATTTAAAAAAAGAATCTTTGCAGGGCGAATTACCATCAGTTCATTTTATGATGGGAGATAATCAACCACATCTTTCAACATCTATCGAACGTATTCGTGATTTATCTGAAATTCCATCACCATACTTAGAAGGTAAAATGGATGAATTTTTTGATGGTAAATTACAACCTACTATTCAAACAACACGTGGTTGTCCTTTTTCATGTACTTTTTGTGTTGAAGGTTTATCATATTATTCTAAAGTTTATAGAAATAGTTTTGAAAAAACTAGTCTAGAATTGGATTTCATATCTAAAAAAATGAATGTTGTACGAGAAAAAGGTGGAAGAAATGATCTATGGCTAGTGGATTCTAATTTTGGAATGTACAGTCAAGATATTGATACATGTAAGGTTATTGCAAAATGTCAGGAACAATACAATTGGCCTGATTATGTTCATTGTGATACGGGGAAAAATAACAAAGAACGTGTTTTAGATGCAGCAAAATTAGTTAAAGGTGCAATTAGATTATCGGGTTCAGTTCAATCACTTAATCCAGATGTTTTAAAAAATGTAAAACGAGCAAATATCTCTTCTGATGATCTATTACAATTAGCTAAAGATGCTGCAGAAGTTCAGGCTTATTCTAGAAGTGAAATTATTTTAGGAATGCCTGGTGAAACATTAGAATCTCATTTTGATACAAATGAAACAATTGTAAATGCGGGGTTTGATAAAATTGATAATTACCAATTAATGATGATACCCGGTACTGAAGTAACCACACCTGAAAATATTAAACAATTTGGAATGCAAACACGTTATAGAATACTCCCACGTTGTTCAGGTCATTATAAAATTTTAGGTGAAACAATTTGTGCTGCAGAAATTGACAAAATTTGTACATCCACAAATAGTCTATCCTTTGTTGACTATCTAGAATGTAGAAAATTACATTTAATTATTGAAATTTTTTATAATGTAGGATTTTTTTCAACATTATTGAAATTTATTAAATCAATGAATCTATCTGTTTTTGATTGGTTAGAATTTATTTTTAAAAATGAACTTTCTGGAAATATAAAAGAATTATTTAATTCTTTTGAGAGTGAAACAAAAAATGAATTATATGATGATCGTGATGAATTATACCAAGAAACACAAAAACAAGAAGTAATTGAATCATATATCAAAGGTGAACTTGGATATAATTTGCTATTTGTTCATAAAGCTGTTGCATTATCCAATTATATTGATGATTTAATGAATTTAGCAAAAGAATGTACACTAAAATTTTTAGAGAAAAATAATCAATGTACGGTTGAAAATAAATTATTTGTTGATGATGCATTAAATTATGATAGATGTGCTAGTTCCAATATATTTACAAACCAAAATAATATTCCAACACTTAGTGTATCCTTTGATTTAAAACAATTTAATATTGATAAAACAATTAAATCACTTGATAATTATAAATTTGAAAATAAAAAGAATGTAGAATTTATTTTAGATGAAGAACAAAAAAATATACTCAGTCGTTATGTTAAGCTTTATGGAACTACTAGTTTAGGAATTGCAAGAATTTTGACCAAAGTATTTGTTAAAAGATTATTAAGACATCCATCATATGTAGAAAAAATAATAACAACTGACTAAAATTATATTTTTTGATGTATTATTTTAAAATAAAATATTTAAAAATTATAATGTTCAAATATTAAATCTCTCTTAATTCTCTTACAATTGGATCACAACTCCAACCTGTTTCAGCAGACCATCCCTCAAGATATATTTGAATTGCATGTCTCTCCACTCCTTCTTTTAGTGGTCTAACTCCGTGACCTGAATGTGGTCCATCTTGGAAAACTACTGCAGTATTGTCAAGGTTATCTGCTTCAAATATTATTTTAGATTCATCTTCTTCTGGTGTAACATAAGTTCCACCAGGATCCCCCTTCTTCCAATTTTTTGTGAAATAAATCATAAATATCAACGTACTAGGCCCAACATTGTGAATATGAGGAGATTGATAATCCCCTTTTCTTGAAATCTTCATTGAAAAATGTTTTAGACGTCCAACAGGAATATTTGAAAATTTTTGTATATTTTGGATAAACTCATCCGAAAATAAATAATGATGAAATTCATTCCATGATTCACTAAAATTAGGATCAACAATATCTGATGGATCACTTCCATCTGTATCGTCACTCCATAATTTTCTAAGTGAATTTTTATCCCATGTTGAAATAAGTTCCCAAGTATCATCATCTTTTGGAAATGTTTCATATAATTTTTCATAAAATTCTTTATCAAAAAATTCTTCTATAAATTGCCATTTACAAGGAGAATTATTTTTAAAACTATCTGAATAGGAAAAAACTTTTTCCCAGTTAATTATTTTATTTTTAGTATCATTCATAGTGATTCCACTCTATTGGTTATTTTAAAAATTAATGCTGTTAAGTATTTTTGGTAAAATTTTTTTATAAATGGTTTTAGAAATATTGCTTTTAAAGAAAGTTTTAGATCAACAGTAACTGTAATTTCTGAACCCGATGATGTATCCACACAAAACATCCTTACAATAGTTCCTTTAGCTGCTCCTTCAATTATTTCAGTAATTAATTCATTATTAGAAATTTTTTTATGTAATGATTTTTGTTCAATTACATTTTTCACTAATGTACGAAAAATAATTTTTTCTTCAGTAATAATTTCTTTATCCTCTTTTTTTATAATATTCACTTCCTTGATTTGGTATGGGAAATAATTTGAATAATATTCAAAATCCATTATATGTTCAAGTAGTATATTCGACTTTAAACTAGATGTAGTATTAAATTCAAGTTTTGACAATTATATTAAACCCTCTTTAATTGATTCTGCTATCACTGATATTCCGTCCAACAATGCATCATCTGCAATAGTTAGAGGTGGACCTATTTTTATTGTTCCAGTACCTGTTCTAATTAGTAGTAATCCCTTTTGCATACACTTTTCAATAATTCTATCTACTAATTCTGCATCTAATGCATCTGTAGAAGGCTTTTTGATATGAACTGCAAAAATTAATCCTTTTCCAGATATTTCAATTCTTTTTGGATAATTATCTTTAATTAGTAATAATTCTTTTTCTAATATTTCTCCTTTTCTGGCAGATTCATTTACTAAATTTTCATCTTCTAATACTTCAAGACTAGCTAAAGTTGCAGCACAGCATACTGGATTACCTCCATGTGTACTGTTTAATGAAGGATCAACATCAATCAATTCTTTTCTTCCAACTACTGCAGATAGAGGCAATCCTGATGAAATTCCTTTTCCACAACAAACAATATCTGCTTCAACTTCATAATGTTCATAAGCAAAAAGTTTCCCTGTTCTACCAAATCCTGACTGAATTTCATCAAAGATTACAATTACATTGTGTTCAGTAGCCCATTTCCTTAGTGCTTTTATGTAATTTTTAGGATAGAAAAGTGCACCCCATCCTTGATACGATTCTACCATGAATGCTGTAATGGTGGAAAGATCAACACCTGTTTGTTCTAATTTTTTAATACTTTCTTTAAAAAATTCTTCACCTGAATCCTTACTTGGAAATTGTAAATGATACATATCAGGATCAAGGTTACCTATCCAATGTTTTTCTTTAGTTTTACCACCTACCATTAAAGCACCTAAAGTTTTTCCATGCATTGCCCCTAAAAATGAAATAATACCTATCTTTTTTGGATTTGTTTTTTTACCATGTATACGAGCTAATTTAATTGAACATTCAGTAGCTTCTGCTCCAGTTGTTAAAAGAAACACTTTGTTCAAATTTTCAGGAATCATCTCATATAATTTTTTAACTAATTTTGCACGAATTTCAGAAGGAAAATAATAATTATGAAGAAAATTATTATCTACCGTTTCAGAAATTGCTTTACAAATTTTTGGATGTCTGTGACCAACATTTACAACAAATGTACCTGAAGAAAAATCAATCCAACAATTACCATTTTTATCAAAAACTTGAAAATTTTCTGCTCTATCCCATACTACTGGTAATTCTAGACTCATTGATTCGGGTTCATATTTTCGCAGATCATTTAAAATTGGAATTGAATTTTCTGGTGGAATTGACGTAACAATTTTACGATATTTTGTATTAATTTTTGGTACTTCTTTTGGAGTTAAATTGAATTTATATGAATCATTTCTACCTGTAGATGTATCATTTAGAGTCATTTTCGTACCCAAATAATATTAAATTAATCATGTAATATTGGTTACGAAGTATAGAATAGTTATTAAATGATTGAAAAGAGATTAATTTACAGAATTATTGATGAAAAAATGAAAAAATTTTGGAATTTATTTAACATTAAAACCACGACGGTTAAAGATTTAGGATTTCTTGGATTTACTAAGATTATTGGTACTGGTATTTCTGCATTTTTTTGGTTGTATCTTGCAAATCTATTGGGAGCTAAAGCTTATGGAGAAATTCAATTTTATATTGCAATTGCAGGGATGGCATACATATTAGCTTCATTAGGTACAGCAAATACAATTACTGTTTATGCCGCAAAGAATATAAAAATCCATTCAACATTATTTTTAATTTCAATTATTGGTGGTTTGATTGCACTTTTAGTATTATTTGCAATTTTTGGTAGATTGGATATAGGACTAATTATTTTATCTTTTATCATTTATGATTTAGCTATTAATTTTTTACTTGGAAAAAAAGAATATTCAAAATATTCTATAAATTTTTTAATCCAAAAAATATTGATGGTTGGTTTAGGAATTGGATTTTATTATATTTTTGGAATAGAAGGAATAATTTTTGGTATAGCTTTATCTTATATCCATTTTACTTTTATTGCATTTAAAATATCTAGAGATTCAAAAATAGATTTTTCATTAATAAAATCTAAACGTAGTTTTATAACAAATAATTATTTGGAAAGTGCCATAGGTGGAGTTAGAGGACAGATTGATTTGATCATGATTGTTCCACTATTAGGATTTACTATTTTGGGAAATTATGCATTAGCAATGCAATTTTATGGTATCATGATGGTAATTTCTATGATAGTTTTCAAATATTTATTACCACAAGATGCAAGTGGAGTACCAAATCTAGGTTTAAAGATAATTACAGTTTTAATTTCAGTTTTAATTTCAGTTTTAAGTATATTTTTGACTCCAATAATTATTCCTCATTTTTTCCCACAATATACCGATTCTGTAATTGCAATTCAAATATTGAGTTTATCTGTTTCACCTGCAACTATGGGTTATCTCTATATATCAAAATTTTTAGGTTCTGAAAAAGGTAAATTTGTATTAATTGGAAGAATAATTTCATTATCAAGTTTAGTGTTAGGTATGTTAATTTTACCTGGATATTTTGGAATTATTGGAGCTGCTTCAGCTTTTGTAATTTCAACAGTATGTCAAACAACATTTTTGGCAATTTCAAAAATAAAATATCTAGACAAGTAGTAGAATTGTACATGATTCTAAAAAATAAATATTTTTTAATTATCTATTTATCTTAACTTTAAAACAAATTGAATTTTTAATTTAATTGCATATAGTAAATGTCTAATTCCATGTTTCTTAAATATAAAAATAGATGTTTTGAATAATCGTGATGTTTCATTATGTTTAATTTTATATGTAAAAGTATCTGCTCGTTTATATGATGATTTTTTCATATATTTTATAATAATTTCTTTTACTAAATTTTTATCATTTAATGTATTTTCCGTTATTTGATTTAATTTTAGTTGTTTAGATA
>Ga0209501_10001016_pt1 | contig 32152 bp, 31 predicted proteins | sample ArcticOcean_MG_C_4_FD_187434 | JGI IMG/M metagenome (GOLD analysis project Ga0209501, IMG submission 187434) | Marine microbial communities from western Arctic Ocean - ArcticOcean_MG_CB4_134 (SPAdes) (version 2) | ecosystem: Environmental > Aquatic > Marine > Oceanic | place: Arctic Ocean...
TTTTTTTCTCATGTTATTCATTTAGTTTCTAAAGTTACAGGAATGAAAAAAACTGAAACACCTACTTTTCAATTAGTTGCAGATACTTTCCCAGCAGGAACTTTGAGTGGAGCCCCTAAACATAAAGCTCTAGAATTAATTGAAAAATATGAAAAAGAAAATAGAAGTTTTTATGGCGGAGCTATAGGTTTTATGGATTTTAAAGGAAATTTTAATCATGCTATAATAATTAGATCCTTTTTAAGTAAAAATCATAATCTATTTTATCAAGCAGGAGCTGGAATAGTTGCTGCTTCAAATGAAGAAAATGAATTACAAGAGGTTTATAATAAATTAGGCGCTTTAGATAGGGCTCTAGAAATTGCTGAAAACATATAGCTTATGAATAAGGTGTTTGTAATAGATAATTATGATTCATTTACCTATAATCTAGTTCACTACTTAAAAGAATTTAAGATTGAGGTTAAGGTTTGTAGAAATGATAAATTTGAAATGAATGATATTTCAAACTATGATAAAATATTGTTATCTCCTGGTCCAGGCATTCCAGATGAAGCTGGCAATCTCAAAGAAGTTATAAAAAAATATGCTAAATCAAAGCCGATATTAGGAGTGTGTTTAGGTCATCAAGCCATCGGTGAAGTTTTTGGGGCAAACTTAAAAAACCTATCTAATGTTTATCATGGAGTGTCATCAACTATAAGTATAGTTGAAAATGATTCTCTTTTTAATAATCTCCCTTCTAAAATTGAAGTTGGTAGATATCATTCTTGGGTTATTGATAATCCTTTACCTGATAATCTTTTAGCTACCGCATTTGATTCTAATAATCAAATCATGGCTATTAAACACAAAAAATATGACATTAAAGGTGTTCAATTTCACCCTGAATCTATTCTAACACCCCATGGAAAACAAATTATAAATAATTGGTTAATATTTTAATTAGATTAAAAATGAAGAACATCCTAAACCGTTTAATTCAACATGAAATTCTTAATGAAAAGGAATCGAAAGAGGTTTTATATAACATCGCTGATGGAAAATACAATACTAGTCAAATCTCAGCATTTCTTACTGTATATATGATGCGAAGTATCTCTATTAAAGAGTTAGAAGGATTTCGTGATGCATTGTTAGATTTATGTGTTCGTATAAACCTTGAGGAATTTGATCCTATTGACCTTTGTGGAACAGGAGGGGACAACAAAGATACATTTAATATATCCACCTTGGCTTCATTTGTTACAGCTGGAGCAGGAATACCTGTAGCAAAGCATGGTAATTATGGAGTTTCTTCAACCTGTGGATCAAGTAATGTTATGGAGTATTTAGGGATTAAATTTTCTAATGATGAAGATTTTTTAAAAAAATGTATTGACAAGGCTGGTATATGTATTCTGCATGCTCCCCTATTTCACCCTGCAATGAAAAATGTAGCACCAATTAGAAAAGAATTAGCTGTAAAAACATTTTTTAATATGCTAGGGCCTATGGTGAATCCCTCATTTCCAAAAAATCAAATTATAGGTGTTTTTAGTTTAGAACTAGCAAGGATATACGGTTATTTATATCAAAACTCAAATAAGAATTTTAATATAATTCATTCATTAGATGGTTATGATGAAATATCATTAACTGGTTCTACTAAAATAATTTCAAACATAAAAGAAGAGCTTATTGAACCGAAAGATTTTGGCTTATCAATTTTAAATAAAAAAGAAATAAAAGGAGGTAATTCAATAGAATCAGCTGCAAAAATATTTCTATCTGTTCTTTCTGGTACAGGAACTGAAGCCCAAAATCAAGTTGTTTGTGCTAATTCAGGAATTGCAATAGCTACAAAGATGAACATGTCACCTAAAGAAGGCTATGAAAAAGCTAAGGAATCCCTTATCTCTGGAAAAGCTATACAAGCACTAACTACTCTTCAAAAATTAAGTTTGCAATGACTATTTTAGATAAAATCATAGCAGATAAAAAAATTGAAGTAGCATTACGAAAGAAATTGTTTCCTATTTCTTATTTGGAAGCTTCTCCTCTCTTTAGTCTAACAACTATTTCTTTAGCTCAATGTTTAAGAAAAAGTAATACGGGGATTATAGCAGAACACAAACGCCGTTCTCCTTCAAAACAAAACATTAATAATTCTTTATCTGTTATTGATGTTGCAAAAGGTTATGAAGCTGCAGGAGCTTGTGGAATGTCGATTCTTACTGATGGAAAATATTTTGGAGGATCCATTGAAGATTTGAATTTAGCAAGGGCTGCTACCGAATTCCCATTGTTAAGAAAAGAATTTATCGTTGATGAATATCAACTTGTGGAAGCCAAGGCTCATGGAGCTGACGTTATTCTTCTAATCGCAACAGTTTTAAGTCAAAAGGAGATTAAGCAACTTTCAACCTTTGCGAAAAGTTTAGGCTTAGAGGTTTTGCTAGAAGTGCATGATTTAGAAGAAATAGAAAGAGCAATTATGCCGTCTCTGGACTTGTTTGGAATAAACAATCGTAATCTTAAAACTTTTGAAGTAAATCTAGATACGAGCAGAAGATTAGCGGAAAAAATACCTGTCGAATTTGTTAAAGTTTCAGAAAGTGGAATCAGTGGAACTAATTCAATAATAGACTTGAAGACCTTTGGCTATGAGGGCTTTTTGATTGGTGAAAACTTTATGAAAACTAACAACCCAGGACAAAGCGCCTCTGAATTTATAAAAAATATTGAAAATGAAATTTAAAATTTGCGGAATGCGTGATTCTAAAAACATTAAATCTATATCCATTTTGACTCCAGATTATATGGGCTTTATTTTCTGGGAAGTTTCTTCTAGATATGTTGATAATGACACTCCGAGATTACCCAAACATATTAAAAAAACAGGAGTTTTTGTAGATGCTTCTATAGATTATATTGAGAATATTATCAAAGAACATCAACTCCAAGCGGTGCAGCTTCATGGAAACGAAACACCTGAATATTGCAGTCTAATAAACAGATTTGGAGTTGAGATAATCAAAGCCTTTAGTGTTCAAGACAATTTTAATTTTTCAAAATTAAAATTCTATGAAAACTATTGTGATTTTTATCTATTTGACACCAAAGGTGAGCTTCCTGGCGGAAATGGATATAGTTTTGATTGGACAATTTTAAAAAACTATCAATCTCATAAACCTTTCTTTTTAAGTGGAGGTATAGGGCTAGAAAATATTAAAGAAATTCACAACTTACTAAAGACCAATTTACCTATTTATGCTATTGATGTAAATAGTAAATTTGAAAGCGAACCTGGATTAAAAAAAATAGACGTATTAACACAATTTAAAAAAGAATTGTATGAGTTATAATGTAAATGAAAAAGGATATTATGGTGATTTTGGAGGAGCATTTATACCTGAAATGTTATATCCTAATGTAGCTGAGTTAAGAGAAAATTATCTAAAAATAATTGATGATTCAGAATTTAAAAAAGAATTTGATAACTTATTAAAATCATACGTCGGAAGACCAACCCCTTTGTATTTTGCAAAGCGCTTATCTGAAAAATATAACACTAAAATCTATCTGAAACGAGAAGACTTGTGTCACACTGGAGCTCATAAAGTAAATAATACCATCGGTCAAATTATTTTAGCTCAACGTTTAGGTAAAAACCGAATAATTGCTGAAACTGGAGCTGGACAGCACGGTGTAGCAACAGCGACTGTTTGTGCTCTAATGGGTATTGAATGTATTGTTTATATGGGGGAATTAGATATTAAACGTCAAGCTCCCAACGTAGCCAGAATGAAAATGCTTGGAGCAGAGGTTCGTCCAGCAGTTTCTGGAAGTAAAACTCTCAAAGATGCTACAAATGAAGCCATCAGAGATTGGATCAATAATCCTGTAGACACACATTATATCATTGGATCTGTAGTTGGGCCTCATCCATACCCAGATATGGTAGCACGTTTTCAGTCGGTTATTAGTGAAGAAGTTAAAAGTCAATTACAAGAACTCGAAGGGAGAAACTATCCTGATCATTTAATCGCTTGTGTAGGTGGCGGAAGTAATGCGGCTGGACTATACTATCACTATTTAAATGATGACCGAGTAAACATGATTGCTGTGGAAGCTGCTGGAAAAGGAATTGACTCAGGGAAAAGCGCCGCTACATCTGCTCTAGGAAAGGAAGGTGTTATCCATGGTAGCAAAACTTTATTAATGCAAACACCTGACGGACAAATCACAGAGCCTTATTCAATTTCGGCTGGTCTAGACTACCCAGGTGTAGGACCCATGCATGCCCACTTATTTCGAACCAAACGTGCGGAGTTTATTTCTATTCCTGATCAGGAAGCAATGAATTGGGGATTAACCTTATCTCAAATGGAAGGAATAATTCCTGCAATTGAAACTGCTCATGCCTTTGCTGTTCTGGATATAAAAAAATTTAAGCCTGATGAAATTATTGTTTTCAATTGTTCAGGAAGAGGGGATAAAGATTTAGAAACATTTATAGATTATTTTCAATTATGAAAAATAGAATTGATGAAGTATTCAAAAATGAAAAAAAATTATTGTCAATTTATTTTTCTGCTGGTCATCCAAATCTTGATGACACATTAAGTATTTTAAAGAATCTTCAAGATTCTGGGGTTGATATGATAGAAATAGGGCTACCATTCTCTGACCCATTAGCGGATGGGCCAACTATTCAAGAAAGTTCTTCTAAAGCATTAAAAAATGGAATGACAACCGAAAAACTTTTTAAGCAACTGGAGGGAATCAGAAAAGAGATTGATATTCCATTAATAATAATGGGATATTTTAATCCGATGATGCAATATGGAATTGAGAATTTTTGCAAACGATGTAAATTAATTGGAATTGATGGTTTAATTATTCCTGATCTTCCAGTAGATGTTTATCATGAAGATTATATGACTTTATTTGATAAATATGGATTATATAATATGTTTTTAATAACTCCACAGACTTCAGTTGAAAGAATAAGATATATAGATAAAGTTTCAAATGGATTTATATACATGGTTAGTAGCACAAGTATCACGGGTATGAAAAACACTTTTAATGAAACTCAAACAAAATATTTTAAACGAATAAAATCTATGAATTTAAATACTCCTACTATTGTTGGTTTTGGTATAAGTAATACAGAGACCTATAAGTCAGCAGTAAAGTATTCCAATGGAGCAATTATAGGATCTGAATTTATTAAGTTTTTAGATAAAAAAGGTGTTAAAAAAATAAATGAGTTTGTAAAAAGTATTAGATGATGATTATTTTTTCCAGCCTGAAGAATAAATTGCCTCTAACCCATTTTCAGTAGATACAATCCAAAGTGCTTCTAGTTCAGAGTCATTTTCAATCATTTTTCTTCCTTCATTAAGTGATAAAACCATTAAACTGGTTGACCATGCATCAGCTGTCATACAGTCTATAGCTGTTACAGATGTACTTATAATTTCTGATTGAATTGGATTGCCCGTTCTTGGATCTATTGTGTGAACATACTTCTTACCGGACTTTTTATCGATTCTAAAATGTCGATAATTTCCTGAAGTAGCTATAGCTCTATTGCTAAGAAAATAAGTTGTAAAAATATTTCTTTTAGATGATTTTGATTCAGGATAATCAATCCCTATTTCCCATGGTTTATTACTCCTTGGACTTAATCCTTTTGCTAAAATTTCTCCACCTATTTCTACTAAATAGTTTTTAGATCCAATTGACTCTAAGTATTTTGAAATCATATCTACTGTATATCCTTTAGCTAAGGCATTAAAATCAAGAGTTATGTTTTTATTAGACTTAGATAAAATTCCTTCATCATTCAAGTATATTTTATTCCAGCCAGTAATATTCAACAAACTATCTGATTGAATATCTGTTAATTCATAAATAAATTTTTGATCCGGTCCAAAGCCATAAGCATTTACCCATGCTCCAACCGTCGGATCGAAAGCACCGTTTGTTGATTTCCATACTTCAGAGGCCTTTAAATACACTTCTTGAAAAAAAGAATCTACTTGAACTTCTTGTCCAGAATTTATTTTAGAAATATCTGAATCTGAATGGTATGTGGACATTGATTTGTTTATTTTTTTTAATATACTATCAATACCCATTTTTATAGTATCATTATCTAATCTAGCATCATGTTTTATATTGAATGGAGTTCCAAGGGCAATACCCCTTAGGGAGTTTGATTTAGAACTAGGTTCACATGAATGAAAAAGAAATGAAAAAAATAGAAATAATAAAAACCGCATTGTTTTTGAACTTTTATGACGTTATAAAATTAATCAATGTGAATCCATCCATCAAAATTAATAAGATATGATTTGTCTTTTTGAATAAAATCTTCATGATTTGTTGAATTAGAAAAACCTACTCCAGCAAAATAAGTTTCAATATCAAAATTTTGTACCTGTTTTTTTAATTTGTTTGCTAAAATAATATCATAAGACTTTGGATTATCAGGGTATGTAGAAGCTCTTACGAGAAAAAAATGAAATTTCTTATCTTTTAAATATAAAAATTGAGGGTCATTTTTAAGCTTGGAGTTGATAGATGAGAATTCAAATCCATTCCCTTTCAATAATTCTCCAACTATTTTCATAGCCAAATTATTTAAGTTTTGATCTGATAACATTAAAAATATCTTAAGTAATAGTTATCCTCCAAAATCATCAAAACGAACATTCTCTGGAGGAACTCCAAAATCATTAGCCATTCTCTCAATGGCTTGATTCATTAGGGGTGGTCCACAGAAGTACACCTCAATATCTTCAGGTGATTCATGGTTAGACAAATAATTATCTATAACTACTTGGTGAACAAAACCAGTGAATCCATCTCCTTCTCCATCTAGGCCTTTTTTTTCTTTCCAATTATCTTCTGGAAGAGGTTCTGATAGAGCTATATAAAATTTAAAATTAGGAAAGTCTTTTTCCAAAGCTCTAAAATGATCCATATAAAACAACTCTCTTTTAGAACGTCCACCGTACCAAAAAGTAACAGTTCTACCTGTTTTTAGTGTTCTAAAAAGTTGATATAAATGAGAACGCATAGGAGCCATTCCGGCACCACCTCCTACATAAAGCATTTCTGCTTCTGATTCATTTATAAAAAACTCGCCATATGGTCCTGAAATAGTTACTTTATCACCAGCTTTTTTAGAAAAAATATAAGATGAAGCAACTCCAGGATTTACATCTGCCCAACCATTTTTAACACGATCCCAGGGTGGTGTTGCTATTCGAACATTAAGCATTACTTCTTTACCTTCATCTGGATATGAAGCCATAGAGTAAGCTCTTTCAATAGTTTCCGGATTTTTCATAACTAGTGGCCATAAATTGAACTTATCCCATTCCATTTTAAATTTTTCAACCTCGTCTGGATGTTCTTCTGGGTGTGCTGAAATATCAACTTCATCATACTTAACTTCACATTTTGGAATTTCAATTTGAATATATCCACCTGCTTTATAATTCATTTCCTTAGGTAATTTCACTACAAATTCTTTAATAAATGAAGCAACGTTCCAATTCCTAACAACAGTAGCTTCCCATTTTTTTATACCAAACACTTCCTCTGAAACTTCTATAACCATATTTTGCTTCACCTTAACTTGGCATCCTAAGCGCCATCCTTCATCTATTTCTTTCCTAGTGAAGTGAGGTTTTTCAGTTGGGAGTATATCACCTCCTCCTTCTAAAATTTGACATTTACACTGAATACAAGTTCCTCCACCGCCGCATGCAGAGGGTAAAAATATTTTATTGTTTCCTAAAGTTGATAAAAGAGTTCCTCCAGAAGAAACTTCTATATCATTTTCTCCATTAATCTGAAGATTAACCAGTCCAGAAGGCAATAACTTTGCCTTAGCAACCAATAAAACTCCTACTAACATAAAAGTAAGAGTTAAAAAAACAACAATACTCACTATAATTACTGTATAATCCATCAACTATATTTTAATTCCCATAAAACTCATAAAGCCCAAAGCCATTAATCCTGTAATGATAAATGTTATTCCTAAGCCTCGAAGAGGAACGGGTACATTTGAATACGCTATTTTTTCTCTTATTGCAGCAATGGCTACAATCGCTAACAACCATCCAATTCCTGATCCTAAACCATAAACAACTGACTCAGATATACTAGAAAAATTTTTTTGTTGCATAAATAAAGATCCTCCTAAAATGGCACAATTAACTGCTATTAAGGGCAAGAAAATACCTAATGCACCGTAAAGTTCAGGAGAAAACCTTTCTACTATCATTTCTACCAACTGGACCATAGAAGCAATAACAGCAATAAACATTATAAAACTAAGAAAGCTTAAATTAACAGCTTCGTATTCAGGCCCAATCCACTTTAAAGCACCAGGTCTAAGTATATAATTATCTATTAAAAAATTAATTGGAACAGTTATTGCTAAAACAAAAATTACTGCAAATCCAAGTCCAAGAGCTGTTTTAACTGTTTTTGAAACAGCTAAATAAGAACACATCCCTAAAAAATAGGCAAAAATCATATTTTCAATGAAAATACTTTTTACAAATAAATTTAAATAAGCTTCCATTAGTTACTAGTTTTTTTCAATTAAACTCCTATTTCTTGACCTTTGAACCCAAATATATAATCCTACCGTTATTAATGCCATTGGTGATAACAACATTAGGCCGTTGTTGACATACCCCATTTCGTATACAAAGTCAGGAATAACCTGATAACCTAAAAGCTTTCCTGACCCTAATAACTCTCTAAAAAATGCAACAACTATAAGAATAAACCCATATCCAGCTGCATTTCCAATACCATCTAAAAATGATTTCCATACACCATTACCAAGAGCAAATGCTTCTAGCCTTCCCATTACAATACAATTTGTGATAATTAAACCTATGAATATCGATAATTCTTTACTTACATCATAAGCATATGCTCTTAAAACTTGATCAACTAAAGCTACCAGAAAAGCTACTACAACTAATTGAACTATAATTCTGATTCGATTAGGGATAAGATCTCTCAATAATGAAATTATAACATTACTTGCAGCCATAACTGCTATTACTGAGAGGCTCATTACTATAGCTGGTTTTAATTGAACTGTAATGGCTAGAGCTGAACAGATTCCAAGCACCTGAACTGTAATTGGATTATTATCATCCATTGGGTCTGTTAATAACGCTCTATTTTTTTTTGAAAACAATGGCTCTTTTTCTTCATTAACGAATAAAATCATTGGTTTTGTTTCAGGCTTATTATTTTGCTTAGACATTTATTTAGTTTTGAAAAACTATTGTTTCATTTTTATTATTAAAATATGATAAATAATTTTGTAAACGTTCTTTAATCATCTCTGTTACTCCATCTCCAGTAATAGTTGCTCCCGAAATTGCATCAACCTCGTTATCATCTTTGTCCATTCCATTAGGATCATTATTTGTTTTAGAAACATTTATTCCAACTAACTCACCATTATCATTAAAAACCTTTTCTCCTGTAAACCTATCTTGGAACCATTTTTGAGTTATCTCCGCTCCCAAACCAGCAGTTTCTGTCTTATGATCAAAAACAGCTCCCTTTATAGTGTTTTTATCACCTTCAAGTGCAATATACCCCCATATTGCATCCCATAAACCTGATCCTCTGAGAGGAACAATATAATATTTTAAGGAATCAACTTGAGCCAAATAAAGTGGGAATCTTTGTTCTTTAATTGGTTTTTTAATTTCAAGATTTAATTTCAATTTAAATGCGTCAATATCTTTATCAATGGAACCGTCAGAAACTAGTGCTAACTCTTCAACAATATAATTATTATAAATATCTGGGGCTTTTTCTCTTTCAACTACTATCCCAATAGTTGCCAAAATATTCTGCATTTTTTCTTTACGAACATTTTCATCCTGAATCTCTTCAAGAGAGGTAGCTGTAGCTGCAAGAGTTGCAGCTACAATTATAACCATTATTGCTGAAAATAAAAATGTATAAATATTACTATCTCTATCCATAATGTTTAAGCTGTTTTAATTTGAGCTGATTCCCAGCGTTTTTTTCGTTTAATTACGTTTGAATTATATACATAATGATCTATAGTAGGTGCAAATACATTCATTAATAGAATAGCCAACATTACTCCCTCGGGATATGCAGGATTGAAAACCCTAATCATTATACAGAATACTCCTACTAATATACCATATATCCATTTTCCTTTTTGAGTCTGGGCGGCAGAAACAGGATCAGTTGCCATAAAAACAATACCAAAAGCAAAACCGCCAACTATTAAATGATTTATCCAACTAAAACTCATAAGAGGATTAGCTCCCCACAAATTAAATAAAAGTCCCATAAGTGATGCGCCTAATATACCCCCAGTCATTATCCTCCAGCTACCAACTCCAGTAACTATTAAAATAAAGGCTCCAACTAAAATCCACAAAGTTGATGTCTCAGCAATGGAACCTGGTATAGATCCAGAAAACATATCTAACATTGAATAACTAACTTTTTGACTAGCAGCTAAACTACCTAAAATAGTCTCTCCGGAAATTCCATCAATCACACTTGCTTCAGAGACCCAAATTTTATCTCCAGACATGTATGTCGGGTAAGCAAAAAAAGCAAAAGCACGAGCAGTTAAAGCAGGATTTAAGATATTCATGCCAGTTCCTCCAAATGCTTCTTTTGCTATCACAACCGCAAAAGAAACTGAAACAGCAACCATCCATAATGGAATATCGACTGGCATTATCATAGGGACAAGCATTCCTGTTACTAAATAGCCTTCATTCACTTCATGTCCCCGATAAATAGCAAAAGCAAATTCAATTGATAATCCAACAACATATGATACAATAATCATTGGTACAATTTTTAAAGACCCATGCATAAATGCATCTATAAAAGTAAAATCAATACCGGTCTGACTGTAGTATTGAAATCCAGTATTATAAATCCCATAAAATAGAGCAGGCAATAATGCAATAATTACGGTAACCATTGTTCTTTTTAAATCAACCGCATCTCGGATATGTGACCCTTTTTGAGTAGTATGATTAGGAACAAATAAAAAAGTATCAAAAGCATTTATAGCTGGAGCAAATTTTTCCCATTTCTCACCCTTTGTAAATGGTTTCTTTATTTCATCAAGTTTTTTTCTTAAAAAATTCATTTTATCAATTCTTAACCTGCTTCTTTAATCATTAGTTCAATAGCATCAGAAATTATTTCTTGAGCTTCAATTTTAGAAGTATTTACATAGTCAATTAATGCAAAATCCTCCGGAATAACTTCATAAATTCCAAAAGCTTCCATTTTTTCAATATCACCAGTCATACAAACTTTTAGAAGTTGCATTGGATAAATATCCATAGGAAATACTTTTTCCATTTCCCCTGTAACAACTATAGCTCTCTCTTCTCCATTAAGATTTGTGTCAATATCATATCCTTTTTTTGAAAATAACCAAGAAAGACTTGTTCGTGAAAGGCTAGGAATTGAATTATCTACAAAAGGCAGCCATCCAAACATTCTATATTTATTTCCTTCAGGTATTACAGATATTAAATTATTATAAAACCCGATGTATCCGTCCTTTGTTGTAATTGAACCAGACAATACATCCCCATTAATACATCTGACTTGAGCCTTAGATCTAAGCCCAGCTATTTTTATCATTGGTTCAATGTTAGCACCAATTTTAGTTTTAAAATACTGAGGAAATTTTAGAGAACTGCCAGCTATAGCTAAAGTTCTTTGTGCTTGGTAAACTCCTGTTTTAAAAAACAAACCTATATTAACTACATCTTCAGGTCTAATAACCCAAACTTTTTCTCCCATATTTATTGGAGAAATTTTTTGAATTTGAACACTAGGATTAGCAGATGGATGAGGTCCGCTTACCTGAACAACATCAACATTTTTAATATTTTTAAAAAAACTATCAGAACAGGAATCAACAGTTAATGTGACTTGAGTATCAATTAACTTATCTAAAATATTAATCCCTGACTGAAAATCATCTTCATTGTTTTTTAAAATAAAATCAAAATCAACATCTAAAGGAGCTGATGTAAAACAAGAAATTAAAATAAATTTTGGGATATCTTTTGGATCAGCAATAATATTATATGGTCTTTGTCTAATAAAAGGCCAACATCCACTTACAGTTAGTGATTCAATTATATTATCTCTATTTAAATTTTCTGGCACATTGTGACTCAGCTCTCGATCTCCATCATTTTCAATTATAATTAACTCAATTTTTCTCTTGGCACCTCTAATAATTTTACTTACAATTCCTGAAACTGGTGAAACAAAATTAATTGAAGGGTTTTTCTTGTCATAAAAAATTGGGGATCCTTTAGAAACTTCTTCTCCTTCTCGAACAATTAATTTTGGAAACAATGAAAAAAAGTCATCAGGTTGAATCGCAAATGAATTCGATTTTAAATTTTCGTTTATTTTTTTCTCAGCCTTTCCATTAAGGTTGAGGTCTGCGCCTCTTATTAAGCGTATGTCTTTGGACATATTTATGAATTTTTTACTCTAAAATCATGCAAATTTAATCTTTAAACATAGATTGAAAAAGCGAATGAAAGAGGAAGTTTTTTATTTATAAAGATTCTAAATAATTAAATCATCTATAAAGCTTTAAAAATTATTATTTGTAATTTTGAAATAATGAAGTTTATTACACTAAAATTAATATTTACAGCAATTATAATTAATGTTTTCAATAATAAAATTGAATATGTTTGGACCTCTCAACCTCCAAACCTAAAAACTATAATTTTTAAAAGCGCAAACAACTCCAGTCAATTTCCAATTCTAGAAGATGGAAGTTTTATGCAATTATCATTTGATGACTTAAACGCTACTGAGGATGATTATTACTACAAAATATCTTATCACAATTTTGACTGGTCAGATTCTGTTTTATTCCAAAATGAATTTCTTGAAGGATTAGATGATATTAGGATTTCGGATTATAAAAATTCTTTTAATACACTTCAAAGATACACTCACTATAGACTAACATTACCTAACTCCTCTACTAAATTTAAATTATCTGGAAATTACATGATTCATGTTTATAATCGAAATGATGAATTACAATTTTCAAGAAGATTTGTTTACTTAAAATCTAAAGTCATTGTTTCAGCTGATGTGTTTAGAACTAGAGATTTAAATTATTTTCAAACTCATCAAAACATCAAATTTAACCTAACGCAAAACAATCTTGGATCAATACAAAATTTTAAAGATAATTTAAACGTAGTATTGATTCAAAATGATCAGTGGTCTAATAGTATCTCAGGAATACAACCGCAATTCAAGAATAATAAAATTTTGAAATATCGATATGACATAGAGACAAGCTTTGAAGGAGGAAATGAGTATCTTTTTTTTGACACTAAAGATTTAAGAATCACTGGTCCAAATGTTAGTTTCATAAATATAGGTGATTTATATGAGTCATATTTATATACGGATATACCAAGAAAAAATAGTCCGTATTCCTTTGGTCAAGATATAAATGGAGATTTTCAAACAAGAACAGTTATAGGAGGACAAGATCCTGAAATTGAATCAGATTATAGCTGGATTTACTTTACACTTGCCGCAAGTATTGAACTACCTGAAACAGACATATTTATATTGAGTAATTTTAATAATTACGAGCCTAGTGAAGAGAATATAATGTTTTACAACAAAGCTCTTGAAGCTTATGAGGCTAAAATTCTTATTAAGCAGGGTTTTTATAATTACAAGTATTATGCAAATACTAGCTCAGGATGGAAATCCAACCTAATTTCGGGTAGTTTTTTTCAAACTGAGAACAGTTATAAAATTTTAGTATACTACAGAGCGCCAGGTGAAATATTTGATGAACTTATTGGAATAGGCAAGACAGATTCAAAACAAATTTTGAATTAATAATCTTCTAAATAAATTAAATTAAATTAAAAAAGTTCTAATAGGTTTTTTAAAAAAATCATTCACTATTGTTTACATTTGAAAAAAATAATTCTTCTAATGAATAATAGTAATATTAACATTCCATATCCTGTTAATGAGCCAATTTTGGACTATGCTCCGGGAAGTGACGAAAGAAAATATGTTCTCAAAACTTACGATGATTTGTACAAAAATAAATCAACGGTTTATCTTAAAATTAATGGCAAGGAAGTTAAAGGAGATACTACAAAAACTATGAGCCCTCCTCATGATCACAAACATATATTAGGCGAATATCATACGGCTAATAAAGATCAAGTGAATCAAGCTATAAACAGTGCTTTAAAAGCAAGAAAAAAATGGGGTCAAATGCATTGGACAAGAAGAGCGTCTGTTTTTCTTAAGGCCGCGGATTTAATAGCTGGCCCTTATAGAAGTAAAATAAATGCTGCTACAATGATAGCTCAATCTAAAACAGTACATCAGGCTGAGATTGATGCTGCATGCGAATACATCGATTTTTTAAGATTCAATGCTTTTTATATGCAAGAAATCTACCAGAATCAGCCTGAAAGTAGTCCAGGAATGTGGAATCAATTGCACTATCGTCCTTTGGAGGGGTTTATTTATTCAGTCTCACCCTTTAATTTTACAGCAATCTCAGGAAACTTATCTGCTAGTGCAGCATTAATGGGTAATGTAGTGGTTTGGAAACCTAGTGACTATCAAATTTTTTCAGCTCAAGTTGTAATGGAAATTTTTGAAGAAGCTGGATTACCGAAAGGAGTTATTAATATGGTTATGGGAGATCCAGAAATGATAACCAACACTGTTTTAGCCTCAAAATATTTTGCAGGAATTCATTACACTGGATCAACCTTTGTTTTTCAAAATATTTGGAAAAAAATCGGAGAAAATATTTCAAATTATAAAACATATCCAAAAATTGTTGGAGAAACTGGGGGTAAGGATTTCATAATTGCACATCCAAGTGCAAAAGTAAATGAAGTAGCAACTGCAATTGTTAGAGGAGCATTTGAATATCAAGGACAGAAATGTTCAGCAGCATCCAGAGTGTATTTGCCAAAATCAATAAGTAAGGATATTCTTTCTGAAGTGAAAAAACAACTAGAGACTATTAAAATAGGGCCTCCTAATGATTTAAAAAATTATTTGACTGCAGTAATTCATGAAGAAGCTTTTAATAGAATTGTGCAATCAATTGAAAAAGTGAAATCTGATGATGATGCTGAAATTTATTATGGAGGAACATACGATAAAAGTGTAGGGTATTTTATATCTCCTACTGTAGTCACTACATCTAATCCTTATTACTTTTCAATGGAACAGGAGCTATTCGGACCTTTAGTTACTGTCTATACGTATTCTGATGAAAAATGGGAAGAGACCCTTAATTTAGTTGACAGCACATCAATTTATGCACTTACCGGTGCAGTCTTTTCAGAAGATCGTTATGCAATTGATGAAGCTATAATAGCTCTTGAAGATTGTGCTGGAAATTTTTATTTAAACGACAAGCCTACAGGAGCAGTAGTTGGACAGCAACCCTTTGGGGGGGCAAGAGCTTCTGGAACAAATGATAAAGCAGGTTCAATGTTTAATCTTTTACGTTGGGTGTCTCCTAGAATGATCAAAGAAAATTTTGTGCCTGTAACAGATTATCGTTATCCTTTTTTAGGGTAAATTTCATCTTTAGAGAGGTAAACTATTTTTTTTGTTTCAAAAAATTCAGAATCAAAGTAATTTGATAATAATATTTGTTTTGCTTTAGGAAATAGAGATAGTTCCTTATCTAATTCACCCCCTTTAAGACATAAAATACCATTCTTTATCTGATTAATTCCTTTAGATCTTATGTTTTTATATACAAGCGGAACAAAATCATTCATTTTTGTAACCGCTCTACTTAAGACAAAATCAACTTTGATTTTAAAATCTTGTGCCCTTATATGATAGACCGTAATATTTTTCAAACCTAAAGTTTTACTTATTTCTTCCACCACTTTTATTTTTTTTCCAATACTATCAATTAAATAAAACCTGACCTGAGGAAAAAATATAGCTAAAGGTATTCCAGGAAACCCTCCACCAGTTCCAACATCTAAAACTTCAGTACCAAATTTAAAATTGTGAAATTTTGCTATTCCCAATGAATGAATAATATGCTTTTCGTACAAAAAATCAATATCCTTTCTTGAAATCACATTGATTTTAGAGTTCCATTCTTTGTATAAAATATTTAGTTGAGAATATTGCTCAATTTGTTCATAAGATAGATTAGGAAAGTATTGTTCTAAAAGATTCAAAAGATTATTTTTGGCTAAAATATGAATGGGGCATGACCCTATCAAATTAATAGTCTTATTTTTTATGAAAATTTTATCTGACAGAATAAATAGCTTACCTGTTTCTGCTACTCTCGCAATGGCAGCAAAGGCAAGAGAGTTAAAGGAAAAAGGAAATGACATTATTGGGTTAAGCCTAGGTGAGCCTGACTTTAACACACCTGGATTTATAAAAGAGGCTGCTATTCAGGCAGTGCGGGATAATTATAATTCTTATACACCTGTTGATGGTTATCCCGCTCTCAAGAGATCTATAAGTAAGAAGTTTAAACGTGATAATAATTTAAATTATGATTTAAGCCAAATTGTAGTTTCTACTGGAGCTAAACAATCCATAGCTAATGCCTGTATGGTCTTACTCAATCCAGGAGATGAAGTTCTTTTACCTGCACCATATTGGGTAAGTTATTCAGCTATAGCAACATTATCAGAAGCAAAGTCTGTTGTAATTCCATCAAGCATAGAAACCGATTTTAAAATAACACCAGATCAGCTTGATAAGGCAATTACCCCAAAAACTAAAATGGTAATATTTAATTCTCCTAATAATCCAAGTGGCTCAGTATATACTGAAAATGAATATAGAGAACTGGCAAAAATATTAGAAAAATATCCTGAAATATACATTATTTCAGATGAGATATATGAACACATAAATTATGGAGACCCTATATTCAGTTTTGCTTCAATCACTGAAATGTACGATCGAACTATTACTGTAAATGGGGTCTCTAAAGCTTTTGCAATGACTGGATGGAGAATTGGTTATATAGGAGCGCCTAGTTGGGTTGCCAAGGCATGCAATAAAATGCAAGGACAAATAACTAGTGGAGCAAATTGCATAGCTCAAAGAGCTGCTATAGCTGCATTAGATGCGTCTGTAAGCAAAATACAGTATATGATTGATGAATTTAAAAATAGACGAGAGCTAATTATAAGTTTATTAAAAGAGATCAATGGTTTTAAATTAAATAAACCGAAGGGAGCTTTTTACGTGTTTCCTGATATTTCACACTATTTTGGAAAAACCATTAATGGTGTTACTATAAAAAACTCTTCAGATTTCTCTTTGTTTTTATTAGAAATGGCTCATGTTGCTACCGTCAGTGGAGATGCTTTTGGAAGTCCTAATTGTATTAGAATTTCTTATGCTGCATCAGAAGAGCAGATTAAAAATGCTTGTTTTTTAATAAAAGAATCATTGTCAAAATGATTAAAATACCTAACTATTAAAAATAGTTTCTTGATGATTTATAGATTCTTGATGAATTGCTTTAAAAATTCTTAAAATAAACTCTTCACTTAAATCTCTTTCCTCTCCCTCAAGTATCATTTTACCTAAGATTTCATTCCACCTTTTATTTTGAAGAACTGCAACATTTTTTGTCTTTTTTAACTCACCAATACTTTCAGCAACTTTCATTCTATCACCCAGTAAATCTAACATTGTTTGATCAATTACGTCAATTTTTGCTCTAAGATTTTTCAACCCGCTTTGATAGCCCTCTTCTGTCGTTGTTAACTTTCTAATTCTCCAATCTTTCATATACTGAATCAAAGTTTTAGGAGTTATTTGTTGCTTTGCATCACTCCATGCATTATCAGGATCACAATGTGATTCAACCATTAGGCCGTCAAAATTTAAATCCAATGCTCTTTGACTAATATCAAAAATAAGATCTCTTCTACCCGAAATATGAGAAGGATCGCATATTATTGGTAAATCTGGAAATTTATTTTGTAATTCTATTGCAATTTGCCATTCAGGTTGATTTCTATACTTCGACTTACCTGAAGTTGAAAAACCACGATGAATAACACCAAGTTTTTTAATATCAGATTTATATAATCTTTCAATACCTCCAAGCCATAAATCAAGATCTGGATTTACAGGGTTTTTTACCAAAACTATTTTATCAGTTCCATTCAAAGCATCTGCAATTTCCTGAACTATAAATGGACTTACTGTTGATCTTGCTCCAATCCACAAAACATCAACATTAGCCTCTAATGCAAGCTTACAATGATGCGTATTGGCAACTTCGGTAGCTATCAAAAGACCTGTTTGCTCTTTAACTTTTTTAAGCCATCCTAATCCTATAGATCCAACACCCTCAAAATTCCCTGGTCGAGTTCTAGGCTTCCAAATCCCTGATCTAAAAACAGTAACATCTGTGTCTTTTAGTTCATGAGCTATTTTTAAAACTTGTTCTTCGGTTTCTGCACTACATGGACCTGCAATAACTAAAGGATGTTCAAGTTCAAAATCTGTAAGCCATTTTTTTAAATTAGTTTTATTTTTCATTTTAATACTTTTTTTATTTAAAACTCAGTTTTTAATCCCTTTCAATACATTTTTAATAGCATTAGTCTTTTCAATTGTCTCGTATATTTTTTTATAATTTTCATTTTCTAAAAGAAACTTAAATTCCTCTAAATTAGACAGGTAATGCTTTAATGTTTCAAGAATATTCTCTTTATTTTCTTCAAAAATAGAACTCCATGTGTCTGGAGAACTTTTTGCAAGTCTAACAGTTGATGCAAATCCACTTCCAGCCATAGCAAAGATAGCAGATTCATCTTTTTCTTTTTCTAAGACTGTTTGTCCGAGAATAAAAGAAGAGATGTGAGACAAATGTGACACGTAAGCAATATGTTTATCATGATCTTCAGGATCCATTTCCTTTAAAACCATTCCAATGGTTTTAAACCAATCTAAAGCCCAACTTAATAAATCTCTATCAGTTTTATCTGATTCACAGATTATTTGAACTTTACCATTAAATAAGTTTTCATTTGCAGCCATTGGACCAGAGAACTCAGTACCGGCAATAGGATGTGTGGCTAGAAATTGAGAGCGTTTTGAGTGAGATGAAATAGTTCTACAAATTCTAGATTTTGTAGAACCAAAATCAATTACAAGTGTTTTATCACTAACTGAATCTAAAATGGACGATAGTTGATTAGTGATTTGTTTAACAGGATAGGCGAGTAAAAGAACGTCTAGGTTAACAAAATCCTTTTCGGTAATAATTTCATCAATCAACGCTGAATCAAGTGCTTGAATTAAATGTAACTCTGACGAATCATAGCCTAAGATTGTTAAATTTTTAATCGTTTTTCTCAACTGAATAGCCAAAGAACCTCCAATTAAACCTATACCTGCAATTCCTATTCTCATGCTTACAAACGGCTAAGTGCTTCTTTTAATTTTGTTTTTTCTATACATAGTGAAATTCTTATATATCTATTCCCTTGTGACCCAAATATTTTACCCGGAGTTATAAAAATGTTTTTTTTGTAAAGCAATTCATCAATTAAAACATCTGAGTTTGGAATGCCATCCGAGAGTTTTGCCCAAATAAAAAGACCAACTGCTTTTTTATCATAAGTGGTTTTTAATTTTTCTGCAATCCTCCAAGCTATCTCTCTTCGCTCTATATAAACTTCATTCAAATTATCAAACCATTCATTATTTTGACTTAATGCTTTAATAGCTCCTTTTTGAATACCATAAAACATTCCTGAATCCATATTAGATTTGACCTTTAGCACTGATTTTATATTGGAAGAATTTCCAAGCAACATTCCTACTCTCCAGCCAGCCATATTAAATGACTTGCTTAAGGAATTAAGCTCCATGCCAATTTCTAAAGCACCTTTTCTTGACAAGAAACTTCTTGGTGATTTTGTTAGTATAAAACTATAGGGATTATCATTAACTATTAAAATTTTATTTTTTTTAGCAAATAAAATAATTTCATCAAAAAAACTATCCTTTGCTTCAGCTCCTGTAGGCATGTGAGGATAATTTATCCACATTATCTTAACTTTAGATAAATCGATTTTCTCCAACTTCTTAATATCAGGCAACCATCCGTTAGATTCTTTCAAATCATATAAAATTGGTTTTGCCTCTAACAAATTAGTAACTGAAGAATATGTGGGATATCCTGGATTAGGTATTAAAACATGATCACCCTGGTTTAAAAAAGCCATGCTAATATGCATTATACCTTCTTTAGATCCAATCAATGGCAGAACTTCACTGTCCGAATTTAAGATTACATTATAATGTAATTTATAAAAATCAGAAATGGCTTGTCTAAATTCGGAGATACCTTGATAGCTTTGATACTGATGTGCCTGAGGATGATTAATACTCTCCAATAAAGAAGAAATAACGTCTTTAGAAGGAAATAAATCAGGACTCCCAATACCCATATTTATAATTGGTTTTCCCATTTTAATAAGTGAAGTAACCTCTCTCAACTTGGTAGAGAAATAATATTCTTTAACGCTATTTAATCTATTTGCAGTCATATTAATTTTTCCCATTACTATACTTGCCTAAAACTTTAACCTCCAATGCCATGATTTCTAGGATAGATTGTGCTTTTTCAAAAAAAGTTGAAGAATCAAAAGTTACATCAACAAAAAAAGAATACTTACCTGGCGTTTCTATTATTGGAAGAGACTGAATCTTTGTTAAGTTTAATTTACAATCACTCATAACATTTAAAACAGTTGCTAAACTTCCTCGCTTATGATCTAAAATAAATTTTAGAGCAGCTTTATTATAGTTAACTATTTCTGAAGGTGATTCCTTTTGAACAATAACAAAACGAGTTACATTATTATTTATAGTTTGTATAGATTCTTCAAGTATATTCAAATTATAAAGATCAGCAGCAGTATTGCTTGCAATAGCTGCTCTTTTATATATGCTATTTTTATAAATTTCCCGAGCTGACTCAGCAGTATCGTCAGATTCAACTAACTTTATGTGAGGATGTTTTGAGAAAAAGTCTTTGCACTGTAAAAGTGCCATAGGATGAGAATGAACCTCAAAAATTTCTTCAATATTTTGATCAGGTAAAGCTAATAGAGAGTGCTTAATGTGATAATAATATTCACCAACTATTTGAAGATTATTTTGATCAATTAATGCATAATTCGGTATTATAGATCCTGCTATTGAATTTTCAATGGCCATAACACCTTGATGTGAATCATTTTTTAAAATTGAATTCACCAATTCATCAAAAGTACTGCAGCACTCTATATTAATGTTTTTATTAAAGTAAGATTGAGCAACTGCATCATGAAATGAGCCCTCTACTCCTTGAATCGCTATTTTATTTTTATGTGCCATATAACAAAAAAAAGTCCTGATTTATTCAGGACTGTATGTATATCTATTTTTTTTATAACATTGTCCTTCATTCTTCCGAAAAGAAGTAGAAAAAGTTGTTATAGTAAAAAAAATTAGTTTTCATTTGTTTTTTTATTACTGCAAATGTAAAATCACTTTTGAAATAAACAAATTTTTAATTGATATTTCGCAATATATTAATAGACAACCATCCAATTAGATGTCTTTTTAGTATAAATCGTATATTTTTACTGCCAAAATAATGTGCCTTTTAATTCAAAATATTAAAAAAAAGATACGGTGATAGAAAAGTTTTATCAAATCTTTCAGAAAACAACCCACTGTATAAGGAACTTTAAGTGTCAGAATATTTATTGTTTATTTCCAAATTATATAAAATAAAAACCACTAACCTTGAAAAAATAATTTCTATTACAGGTTTAAATGATTATAAAAACCATAAAATTGAAAAGCTATCAAAGGTATATAAACAAAGAGTTGGTTTAGCTGTTGCGATAATTCATGACCCTAAGCTTCTTATTTTAGATAAACCAATCACTGGGCTAGACCAAATCAAATAATAGAAATTCATGAGTTAATTAAAAAACTGGGTGAAGAAAAAACTGTTTTATTTTCAACTCATATTTTACAAGAAATTGAAGCAATATGCACTAGGGTAATTCTTCTTCATAAAGGAAAAATCATTCTGGACTCATCTCTAAAAAAATTCAGAAACCCAGACCAACAAATTATAAAAGTCACATTTGATTACAGAATTGAAACTGAAGCATTAGCAAGACTTCCGTTTGTTAAAAATGTTAAGAATACCTTTGATTTTGAATACGAAATTTCATTCAAAACAAATGAGGAACAAAGAACTAAAGTCTTTGATTTTACTCATGATAATGATTTAAAAAGACTTAACCTTCAACACAAAAACAAAACACTTGAAGAGATGTTTAAACATTTAACTAAAAGTTAGCTTTATCTATATATTTTTTCCATTTAGAAATACAGTATAATTAATTTTAGCAGTATGCTCTAAAGTTTTGGAAACTGAACAATACTTCTTGAATGATAAGTCTACAGCCCGTTGTGCTTTCTCAGGCGAAAAATCTCCTTCTAAAATAACCTTAACATTAATAGTGTGAAATAAAGCTGGTATTGCCCCTAGTCTTCTTTCTCCATTTACTTCCATCTTTATAGAGGTTGGCGTAATTTTTTGTTTACTCAAAATTGCAACTACATCTATACTACTACATCCTGCCAGACCCATAAGCAATAATTCCATTGGACTAATCCCTTTAACACTTCCTTCAGTTTTAGAGTTATTGTCTAATAAAACTCTATATCCTTTTGAATTAGCTACTTCAAACAAATAATCGTTATTTATTCTTTCTAAAATTACTTTCATTTCAATTTATTTATTTTTTAAAAATAGCACTTAAAATAGTCTCTACCTGCTTATTTTCAATTAAAAACGCATCATGACCATGAACTGACTTTATTTCAGAATAAGAGCATATTTTTTCTAATTTTTTAAGTCTTTCAAACGTAATCTTAGCTTCATTAGCTATGAATAACAAGTCAGAATCAACAGAAATAAGATGAATTTCTGCTGATATAGGTTTAATTAAAACATCAAAACTTTGATTATTTCTTAAAATATCAATAGACCCAAGTAAGTGATTAACCATTACATACCCATTAAAAGTAAATCTATCTTTTAATGCTTGACCGTGATGCAACAACCAACTTTCAACATTGAATATATCACTTTTTACATTTTTACTTCTAGAAAATCGATTACTAAATGATTCCGGCGTTCTATATAATAACATTGCATGCATTCTAGCATCTCTAATAGGGTCATTTGAGTTTTTTAATATTCTATTTTGAATAAATGTATTTGCTATTAGCCAGTCTGTTGATTTCCAGTCCGAGGCAATGGGTATCAAATACTTGCACAATTTTGGCGATAACGCTGCCATTTCCCATGAAATTCCACCTCCAATTGAACCTCCTATTACTGCATATAAATTAGTAATTCCTAACTTTTTTAATCCATTTATAAAAAGTTTTGCAATATGTCCAGTATGAATTTTTTCAATAGATTCCCACTCATAGGAGTCAATGCCGTTACCAGGTATATTAAATGAAATTACAGTATATATATTTGTATCAATAGCTTTATTTGGTCCTACTATTTCATTCCACCATCCATCAATACCAGAAAATATAGCATTTGCAGTTAAAGGGTGATTGATTAAAACAGTAGGTGCTTTACCTATCTCTGGGCCTGAAAAATGAAAAGTTAGAGGGACCTTGATTTGTCCCTCTAAAATTTCAACATTTATAGAATTTAGTTTTAAATAATTCAATATTAGATATATAATTAAGCAATTGCTTGTTTTAAGTCTTCAATTAAATCATCAATATTCTCAAGACCAACAGATAAACGAATTAAATCATTAGTTACTCCTGTAGTTTCCTGCTCTTCTGGAGAAAGTTGTTGATGAGTTGTACTAGCTGGGTGAATTATTAAAGATTTTGAATCACCAATATTGGCCAATAATGAAAATATTTTTGTGTTATCCACAACTTTTTTTGCTGTATCAAAACTTCCTTTAAGACCAAAAGTAACTATTCCACTTTGACCTTTAGGTAAATATTTCTTGGCTAGCTGGTTATATTTACTTGAAGACAATCCTGGATAATTAACCCAAGACACTTCTTCCTGAGTCTCAAGCCAATTAGCAATCCTAAGTGCATTTGTAGAGTGTCTATCTATTCTAACTGGTAAAGTTTCTAATCCTTGTATAGTCTGAAAACTATTAAAAGGACTTGCGGCAGCTCCTAAATCTCTTAAACCTTCTACTCTTATTCTAGCAATAAAAGCAGCCGGCCCAAGTGCTTCATTATAATTAAGTCCATGATAGCTAGGAGATGGTTCATTAAATTCTGGAAATAATCCATTTCCATAATCAAAAGTACCTGCATCTATTATAATACCGCCCAACGCAGTACCATTTCCATTAATATACTTAGTTGTTGAATGAATAACAATATTTGCCCCATATTTAATTGGGTTAAGCAAACAAGGTGTAGCTACGGTATTATCAACAATAAAAGGAACCTTAGCTTGTTTTGCATGTTCAGAAATTGCTTGTAAATCAATTACATCAAGTTTTGGATTTCCAAGTGACTCAGCAAAAAATGCTCTAGTATTTTCTTTAACAGCAGATTTAAAATTTGTTGGATTATCAGGATCTACAAAAGTAATTGTTATTCCAAATCTAGGAAGTGTATTGCTCAACATATTATACGTTCCTCCATATAAACTATTAGAGGCAACAATATGATCTCCTTTTTTAAGAAGTATAAGTAATGCAGTAGCGATAGCTGAAGTTCCTGAAGCAGTAGAAACTGCAGCAATTCCCCCTTCTAAAACAGCTAGTCTTTGTTCAAGAATATCATTTGTTGGATTATTTAACCTTGTATAAATATATCCTGGCTCAGCTAAGGAAAATAACTTAGCAGCATGATCTGAATCATTAAATTCATATGATGTTGATTGATATATAGGAACAGCTCTTGTTCCCTGTGTTTGTTTAGTTTCATGTCCTGCATGAAGTGCATTAGTTTCTATTTTATAACTCATAATTGAAATGTATTTTTAATTTTATTTATATAATCTAATTTTTCCCAAGTAAATAATTCCACTTCTTTTGAAACCTTTCCACTGTAAGGCGAATCAAAATTTTTAATTAATTTTCGAGGCGAGCGCCCCATATGACCATATGCAGCTGTTTCAGAATAAATTGGATTTCTTAATTTTAATCTTTTCTCAATACCATATGGTGTTAAATCAAATATTATTGATAGCTTTTCTGAAATTTCAGAATCAGAAAAATTTACTTTTGACTTTCCATAAGTATCAACTAAAATTGAAGTTGGAGAAGATACTCCAATAGCATAACTCAATTGAATCATAGCCTCATCCGCAACTCCTGCAGCTACAATGTTTTTAGCCATGTGTCTTGCAGCATATGCTGCTGATCTATCAACTTTACTAGGATCTTTTCCGCTGAAAGCTCCTCCACCATGACCACCTTTACCTCCATATGTGTCAACTATAATCTTTCGCCCTGTCAATCCTGTATCTCCATGAGGACCGCCAATAATAAATTTTCCAGTCGGATTGATATGATATTTAATAGAATCATTTAATAGCGTTTTTACATAATCGGGTTGGTTTTCAAAAACCTTAGGTATAACAATTTTAATAATGTCTGATTTGATTTTAGATAGCATTGAATCATCATCAGAATCAAAAGGATCATGTTGTGTAGAAACAACAATAGTATCAATTCTTATAGGCTTGTGATTGTCATCGTATTCTATTGTAACTTGTGATTTAGCATCTGGTCTCAAATACATAATATGATTGTTTTCTCTTCGAAAATCAGCCAAAACCTTTAAAATTTGATGTGATAAATCCAAAGCCAGAGGCATATAATTATCAGTCTCGTTGCATGCGTATCCAATCATTATCCCTTGGTCACCTGCACCTTGATCTTGTTTGACTTTTTTATCAACTCCTTGATTTATATCCTGCGACTGTTCATGAATTAGAGAGATTACACCACAAGAGTCTCCACTAAATTGATACTCACCTTTTGTATAGCCTATTTTATTTATAGTTCTTCTTGCTATATCTTGAACATCAATATATGTGTTGCTCTTAACTTCTCCAGCTAAAACAACTTGACCCGTTGTTACAAGTGTTTCACAAGCCACTTTGCTTTCTTGATCAAAAGCGAGAAAATTATCTAAAAGTGCATCAGATATTTGATCAGCAACTTTGTCGGGATGCCCTTCACTAACTGATTCGGATGTAAAAAAATATGACATTAATATTTGCTTTTCGGAAGGATTTGATCACAAAATGTGAGAAAAGCAACACTGCTTTAGCAATTTTTTATAGAGGCTGCAATCAGTCAAATCCTTCCTCGTTCGTTAGCAAAACTACAATTAATTTATTAAATGACAAAATTAATTTTTTAAGTATGATTTTACTCATTTTTATATAAAAATATCTGTATTTTGCATTTATCGATAATTAAAAATTAACCAATTATAACCTTAACAAAATGCAAGTATCTGTAGCTGGAAATATTGGTGCTGGAAAAACGAGTCTTACCGAGCTTCTTGCCAATCATTATAAATGGAATGCAAATTTTGAAGATGTGATTGATAATCCATATTTAGATGATTTTTATAATCATATGGAAAGATGGTCTTTTAACCTTCAAATCTATTTTTTAAAAAGTAGATTTAGTCAAATTTTACAAAATAAAAAATCAAATAAAACTGTTATTCAAGATAGAACCATTTATGAGGATGCATTTATTTTTGCACCTAACTTGCATGCTATGGGGTTAATGAATCAAAGAGATTTTCAAAATTATAGATCACTTTTTGAATTAATGGAAAGCACAGTGTCAGCCCCAGATTTATTAATATACATTAGAAGTTCAGTCCCAAGCCTAGTTAGTAAAATTCATAAAAGAGGACGCGATTATGAAGACTCAATTAGCATAGATTATTTAAGTAGACTAAACGAAAGGTATGAAGCTTGGGTTTCAACTTACGATAAGGGAGATTTGTTAATTATAGATGTTGATAATATTGATTTTGTAAATAATAAAGAAGATTTAAAAAATATTATAAAACAAATTGATGAGAAATTATCAAAAATAGTGTAGCACTATAAAAATAAAATAAGCCACTTCATGAGCAGTTTATTTTTGTATAGATGTTAAAATTTTATTATTCTATTTCAAGTGGAACTTCGGGTAATTCAAGTATCTCATCTATTTGAGGAACTATATACTCAAATGCTTTCCAAGCCTCCTTCTCTGTTCCAGAAATAGTAACTTCTAGAGCAGTGTTATGACTTTCATTTTCAGCTTTTATGTTTACAGAAAATTCTTCATGATCAATATCATTTTTATTAATCTTAAATTCATAATTTTCAATATTTGCTTGGAGAGCAATTGAATTAGAATCATGATGATTACTTATAAGTGGAGCAATAACTAATCCAACAAGACAAGTAAGTTTAATTAAAATATTCATTGATGGACCAGAAGTGTCTTTAAAAGGGTCACCGACAGTATCACCTGTAACAGCAGCTTTATGAGCGTCAGATCCTTTAAAAGTCATTTCGCCGTTTATCTCAACTCCTGCCTCAAATGATTTTTTTGCATTATCCCAAGCTCCACCTGCATTGTTTTGAAAAATAGCCCACATCACACCACTTACACAAACCCCTGCCATATATCCACCTAAAGGTTCAGCTCCAAACAATAAACCAATAAATACTGGAGTTACTATAGTAATTAGACCTGGAAGTAACATTTCTTTTAGAGCCGCTTTTGTTGAAATATCAACACACTTTGCATATTCAGGAGTTCCAGTTCCCTCCATAATACCAGGAATCTCTCTAAACTGTCTTCGAACTTCTTCAACCATTTCCATTGCTGCTTTTCCAACAGACTGCATTGCTAAAGCAGAAAAAACAACAGGAATCATTGCTCCTACAAATAGCATGGCTAAAACATCAGCTTTAAAAATATTTATCCCATCAATACCTGTAAAAGTTACATAAGCTGCAAATAATGCTAATGCTGTTAAAGCTGCAGATGCAATTGCAAAACCTTTACCAACAGCAGCAGTAGTGTTTCCAACAGAATCTAGAATATCTGTTCTCTCTCTAACTTCTTTTGGGAGTTCACTCATTTCAGCAACTCCTCCAGCATTATCAGCTATGGGTCCAAAAGCATCTATTGCTAATTGCATAGCTGTTGTTGCCATCATTGCGGAAGCAGCTAAAGCAACTCCATAAAAACCAGCAAGAGTATATGAACCGTATATTGCTGAAGCAAAAAGAATAACAGAAGAAAATGTTGACTTCATACCAACTGCCAAACCAGCAATTATATTAGTAGCGGCTCCTGTTGAACTATTTTTAACAATATCAAGAACTGGTTTTTTTCCAATACTTGTATAGTAGGCTGTAACCATTGAAATTAAAGCTCCAACTGCAAGACCAATACATGCTGCTCCAAAGACGTTTATTGAAGAAACTTCTTTATAACCTTCACCAAAAAACATCATATTCATAGTCTCTGGAAGCATCCAGTCAATTAAAAAATAACTTGCAATAAGGGTTAAACTTATTGAAGCCCAATTACCTAAATCTAAAGCTGCTTGAACTTTTGATTCTTTAGCATCATTATTTGATATTCTAACGAAAAAAGTTCCAGTAATCGATGCTAATATTCCTGTTCCGGCAATTACAATTGGTAGCAAAATAGGTCCCATATTATTAAAAGCATCTGTAAATTGGGCATCAACAGACATGTCACGTATAAGATAATTTCCTAAAACCATAGCTGCTAATACTGTGGCTACATAAGAACCAAATAAATCAGCACCCATACCAGCAACATCTCCAACATTATCTCCAACGTTATCAGCAATAGTTGCTGGATTACGTGGATCATCCTCAGGAATTCCAGCCTCTACTTTACCTACTAGATCTGCTCCTACATCAGCAGCTTTAGTATATATCCCTCCACCTACGCGAGCAAAAAGAGCTATGGATTCAGCTCCAAGAGAGAAGCCAGCTAAAGTTTCTAAAACCATAGTCATTTTATTATAGAAAGAACCACTTCCTTCCATAAACTGTGTCATAAAAAATAAAAATAAAATTGTTAACCCAAACACAGCTAATCCTGCTACTCCAAGCCCCATAACAGTTCCTCCTCCAAAAGAAACTTGTAATGCTTTAGGTAAGCTTGTTTTAGCTGCTTCCGCAGTTCTAGCATTTGCCTCAGTAGCAATTCGCATACCAATGTTCCCTGCAAGAGCTGAAAAAACTGCTCCTATAACAAATGCAGGGACAATCATCCAGCTAGTTGAACTAACTAAAATAGAGATGCTATATAAAGCTATTGAAGCTATAATTACAAAAATTAAAAGTAGACGATATTCTGCATGTAAAAAAGCTAAAGCTCCTTCTTTGATAGAAGTTGAAATTTCTTGCATTCTTTCATTTCCTGGATCTTGTTTTCTAACCCAAGCAGCTCGAATAAACATATAGATTAAACCTAAAAGAGAGAAAATTAATGGTATGTATATTATATTAGCTTCCATAAAATAGTATTAAGTTTTTTGTTTTCGCGCGTAAAAATAATGATTACCTGTGAATTAGATATAATGAAATTAAATATTATGATAAATTACTTTTTTTACTGCTTTTATTACATCTTCATAATTTGGTAACCATTCCTTAAAAAGGACTGGTGAAAAGGGTGCTGGAGTATCAGCAGTATTTATTTTTTCAATTGGAGCATCCAAATAATCAAAAATTTGATTTTGAACTTGATACGTAATTTCAGTTGATATATTTCCAAAAGGCCACGATTCCTCTAAAAGCACTAATCTATTTGTTTTTTTTACAGACTCAAAAATTGACTGGTGATCCATTGGTCTTATAGTTCTGAGATCAATTATTTCGCAATCAATATTATCATTACTTAGAATTTCAGCTGCTTTATAGGCTTCTTTAATTATTTTACCATAAGAAACAATTGTTACATCATTTCCTGGTCGTTTTATATCTGCAACTCCTATAGGTAATATATACTCACCTTCAGGAACTTCTCCTTTATCCCCATACATCTGTTCAGACTCCATGAATATTACAGGATCATTATCCCTAATTGCTGCTTTAAGTAATCCTTTAGCATCATAAGGGTTAGACGGAACTATAACTTTCAAGCCAGGTGTATTAGCATACCAATTATCAAAAGCCTGTGAATGTGTAGCTCCAAGCTGTCCTGCAGAACCAGTTGGACCTCTAAAAACTATTGGACATGGAAATTGACCACCTGACATTTGTCTAATTTTTGCAGCATTATTTATAATTTGGTCAATCCCAACTAATGCAAAATTAAATGTCATATATTCTATTATCGGACGTGCACCAGTCATAGTAGAACCAACTCCTATGCCTGAAAATCCAGCTTCTGAAATAGGTGTGTCTATAATTCGTTTCTTCCCGAATTCTTCTAGCATACCTTTTGAAGCTTTATATGCACCATTATATTCAGCTACCTCCTCACCCATTAAATAAATGGTTTCATCTCGACGCATTTCTTCAGTCATTGCTTCAGCTATTGCCTGTCTAAATTGTATGGTTTTCATTTAAATTAATTGATTAAGACTCCAAATTTAAACATTTCATTCTGATTAAAACTCCCGGTTGATTATAGATTTTAATAAACAAAACCTAAATTTATGTGATTTATATACGATATTAAATTTAGTTTCGTTGTAAATATTTTGAAATTTATTAAGTAAAATGAAATTAATAGAACTTGAAATTAAGGGAATTTCCTATAGTGAAACTCAATCAGGTGCTTATGCGCTTATACTAAGTGAAGCTAATGGCAATAGAAAGTTACCTGTTATAATTGGAGGCTTTGAAGCTCAGGCTATTGCAATTGCATTAGAAGAAGAAATTAAACCTGCAAGACCTTTAACACATGATTTGTTTAAAAACTTTGCTGATTATTTTGATATCGTTATAAAAAAAGTAATTATTCACAAGTTAGTTGACGGAATCTTTTTTTCTAATATAATATGTGAAAGAGATAAAATTGAGGAAGTTATAGATGCAAGAACTTCGGATGCAATTGCAATGGCTTTAAGATTTAAAGCTCCAATTTTTATTTATGATTCTATTATAAAATCCGCTGGGTTTACTGAAGCTATAAAAACAGAACCTAAAAAGAATATTTCAGAAGATAATTGGATTGAAAAAATTATCAAACATCCAAAAAAAAATAAACTTCCTGAAAATATAGAAAGTTTTTCAACATCAAAGCTTAAGACATTATTAAAAAAGCTCGTTGCTAATGAATACTATGAAAAAGCAGCAAAAATTCGTGATCTTATTTCAAAAAGAAATTTTTAAATTAATGTGTGTTCATTTTATCTTGATAACTGTTTATTATTTTTTTTAAACAGCTAATCATTCAATGTATATTTGAAAAATATTAATTTTATTAATGCAACAATATATTGATCTTATACGTCATATTCAAAAAAATGGCGTTGATAAAACTGACAGAACTGGAACTGGAACAAAAAGTGTTTTTGGTTATCAAATGAGATTTAATCTAAGCAAAGGTTTTCCTTTACTAACTACAAAAAAAATTCATATAAAATCTGTAATACACGAATTACTATGGTTTTTAAAAGGTGACACCAACATAAGTTATCTTCAAGAAAATGGTGTAAGAATCTGGAATGAATGGGCTGATAAAAATGGAGACTTGGGGCCTGTTTATGGTCATCAATGGAGAAATTGGAATAGCGAGGGTATTGATCAAATAAAACAAATGATTGAAACCATTAAAGACAATCCTGATAGTCGTAGAATTATAGTTAGTGCTTGGAATCCTAGTGTCATGCCAAATACTTCTGTGTCTTTTTCAGTAAACGTAGCAAATAACAAAGCTGCTCTTCCTCCTTGTCACGCATTTTTTCAATGTTATATAGCTGATGGAAA